>Ga0055540_1001558_pt1 | contig 13420 bp, 18 predicted proteins | sample AraplaCvi_mMS_r2_2_FD_55040 | JGI IMG/M metagenome (GOLD analysis project Ga0055540, IMG submission 55040) | Arabidopsis root microbial communities from North Carolina, USA - plate scrape MF_Cvi_mMS_r2 | ecosystem: Host-associated > Plants > Roots > Endosphere | place: USA: North Carolina
ACTCGCGACACCACCAGGGCGATGACGACGGCCCACGTGTTCGGGATCGCCGACTGATTGCCGATGCCCGGATCCGCTGTCCCGCAGATGGACAACGGCCGCGACGTCGGCACCATGGCGACGACGAACGCCAGCACGCCCGCAAGGTTCAGCAGAACGTCCTCGGTGTCGCTGTTGCCCTTGTAGACGATGAGCATGGCGCCGAGAGCACACAGCGCGGCGATGAAGACGGCGTGCGCCGAGGTGAAGTAGTAGGCGCTGATGGAGGTCTGCCAGCACGAGGCGGCCGATCGCTCGATCAGCACCGCGGCACCCAGCAGCACGATCATCACCGCCATGCCGCCGCGGAGGTAGCGATAGGTCTCCAGTGCCATCTCACTGCCGAGACTACGGTCGCCGCACGGTCCCGTCGACGACCGCGGTGTCGGCGCGTTCAGGCGGAGATCGGCAACCGCGCGCGGCGAAACCGGCGGGCGATGAGCCGGGCGATCCCGGGGTGGGCGACGAGCGGCGCGGTCACCACGTCGGCGCCGGCCGCGTACAGGCGATCCTGAAAGAGGCCGTCGGCCAGGAGGTAGGACGCGACGACGACACGGTCGGCCCCGCGGGACCGCAGCGAGGCGACGGCATCNGCGACGCGCGGTTCCCCGGTGGCGGCGTAGGCGAGCTCGACNCGCGCGCCGATGGCCGCCGACAGCAGNGTCGCGGTGATCCGCAGGTCGCGCTTCGCGTGGTCGTCCGAGGTGCCTGCCGCCGCCATGATCACCGAGTCCGTTNGACGCCAACCGGATTCGACGAGACGGTCGACGAGGACGCGGACGACGTCGGCAGACGGTCCCAGCGCGTCGGTGATCGTCACGTCCGGGTGGCCGCTGGCCGCGACGAACGCCGGTACGTCGACGCGCACGTGGTATCCGCTGGCAAGGAAGGCGGGCACCACGACCGCGGGGCAGTCGGGCAGTTCGGCCAGGACGTCCGCGGGAGTGGGGCCGAGCACGTCGACGAAGGCGGTGCGCACCCGCTGGCCGAGTTGTCGGCCCACCCGCTCGGCCAGGTCGGCGATCATCGCCACCCCGTCGGGCTTGCGGGTGCCGTGGGCGACCAACAGCGGGTTCACGCCGCACCGTCGTCGACGGCGAGTCGATAACCGCGTTTGACCACCGTCGTCACGATGTTCTTGTCGCCCAACGCCGTTCGAAGCCGCATCACCGCGGTCTCGACGGCATGGGTGTCGGTGCCGCCACCGGGCAGCGCGCCGAGGAGATCGCCGCGGGAGACGACCTGCCCCGGCCGGTGGGCCAGCGCGCGGATGGTGGCCATGCCCGCCGGTGGCAGGTCCTTGGCTACGCCGTCGACCAGGACGCAGGTACCGCGGATCTCCAAGGTGTGACCGGCCACCGTGACCGTCCGCGACTGCAGCAGGGGCAGCTCGTCGGTGATGTGCCGGGCCAACGCCCCCAGCCGCATCCGCTCGGGGGCTGACGTCGGCACTCCGAGGCGCACCAGCGGCCGCGCCGTCACCGGCCCGACGCACATGGCGTGCACGTCGGTACGCANAGCGCCGAGCACCTGATCCTCGACGCCCAGTTCGGCAGCCCGCATGAGCAACGCGGCCACGGCGGGTGCGGAGGTGAAGCTGACGGCGTCGAACTTGTGCTCGGCCACGCCGATCACCAGCGCGTCGAAGGCGCCGTCGCGCGGCACGGGGTGCCATCGGTACACGCGGATGGGCACGACCTCGGCCCCTGCCGCCCGCAGCTCGTCGAGGAACTCGGGGAACGGGTCCCAATCAGCGGTCGCCCCGTGCAGCTGCACGGCGACGCGCAGCCCGTCGACGCCGCCTTCGCGCAGGTATTGCATGACCTCGCGGGAGGATTCGGATTCCGGCGACCATTCCTCGGGCAGCCCGGCCGCCCGCAGCGCCCCGGTGGCCTTGGGTCCGCGGGAGACGATCCGCGCCTTGCTCAGCGCGGTGGTCAGGTCGGCGGCCAGCCCCCATCCGTCGGCGGCGGCNATCCACCCTCGCAANCCGATGCCCGTCGTGGCGACCACGACGTCGGGCGGCTCGGCGATCAGCGCCTCGGTGTGCACGTGCAGCTCGTCGTCATCGGGCAGCGGCACCATCTCGATGGCTGCCGCGCTGGTGACGGTCGCTCCGCGGCGACGCAGCAACGTGCTCAACTCGTCGGCTCGGCGAGCAGAGGTCACCGCCACCCGGAATCCGGTCAGTGGTGCCCAATCGGGTTCGGGCATGGCACCAGTCAAGGCAGTCGGTGTTGCCNTTTCGTTTCGCCGCCGTTGCCGATGCATGTCGCGCCACGCAGTCCATGACTCGACGGTGAACATCGGCTCACCNCCGCCTCGACGCGGTGGTGAGATGTGAAATCGCTGCTCACCACACGTCGCCGTCGCGGTAGTCGCAGGTGATCTCGCCGGTGGTGTCGAGGTCCGCGGTGACGGGAAGCACGAAGATCGAGTCGTCGTCGTCGGGTGTGGGGAGCACCCCGTCCGGGCTCAGCACCGAGGTCATACCGCGCCAGGGCTGCCAGCCCCGCGCGACGTAGACGTGCCGGCCCGCCTCGGACGCACTGAGCGCCCCGAGTTGGTACGCACCGCGCAGCACCTGCTCGAGACCGTCCATGACGGCCGTCGCCAGCCCCTGCCCGCGCCAGTCCTCCCTGACTGCGACGCCTTCGAGATATCCGCACCGGAGCGCGGTGCCGCGGTGGATCATCCGGCGCTGCACCACCGCTCCGTGGGCGACGAGGGCACCGCGCACGCAGATGAGGGCGTGCATGCCGCCGAGGGCGTGCTCCCAGTCGGCGTCGGTGAAGTCGACCTCGCCGTCGGCGAAGGCGTCGGCGAGCATCCGTCGCGCGTCCTCCCGGGTCTCGGCGTCGAGATCTGAGGTGTGAACCAGGCGCGCGGTGTGGAGCACACCTCGTTCCTACCAGGGTGTGACGCCTCAGGGTGCGGCGACGACGAGAACGGTCACGCGCGCGGGTGCGACCAGTGCAGCCGCACGCGTTGACCCGGCCGGACCTGCGCGATGCGGTCGACGTCTCGGTCGACGACGACTCCGATCACCGGGTACCCGCCGGTCACCGGGTGGTCGGGTCCGAGGATGACGGGTAAGCCGTTGGGCGGCACCTGAATCGACCCGCGGACCGCACCCTCGCTGGGGAGTTGCCGCCGGGGTCGCGTGACGTCAGCGGCTGCCCCGTCAGTCTCGTGCCGACGCGATCGCTGCGGTCGGACGCCACCCAGTCGGTGCGCACCAGCGCCTCTGGGTCGGTGAACCAGTCGTCCCGCGGGCCCGGCACCACCGTCAGGTCGAGATCGCCGGCGGCGACGGGTGCCACGGGCGCCTGGTCGAGTTCGGGGAAGTCCTGGGCGTGTTCGCCGATGGCCAGAAGATCGCCGGGACGCAGCGGCCGCGGTCCGATCGCCGACAGCACGTCGTGGCTGCGGGAACCCAGGACGGGCTCGGCGTCGACGCCGCCGCGGACCGCCAGGTAGCTACGCACCCCCGACCGCGGCATCGAGAGGGTGAGGACCTGTCCGTCGCGGACGTGCCGAATACCGTTGGTGCCGAACGGGACTCCGTCGACCGACGGATTGGCGTCGGCGCCGGTGACGGCCACGGTGACGTCGCCGTCCCGGACGCGGGCGGAGAACCCCCCGAAGGTGATCTCGACGGTGGCGCGGTCGGCAGGGTTGGCCACCAACCGATTGGCCAGGGTGTGTGACCGTCGGTCGGCGGCGCCGGACCGGGTGACGCCAAGGTGGGCGAGTCCGGGGCGGCCGAGGTCTTCGACCAGCGCCAGCGGACCGGTGGCCAGGATCTCGAGTGTCGTCACGGGACCGCTCTGAACTGCACCCAGTTGCCGGGCACCAGAAGCGCAGGCGGATCGCGGTCGACGTCCCACAGCACGGCGTCGGTGTGACCGATCAACTGCCAACCGCCCGGCGACTCGCGGGGGTAGACACCGCTGAATTCGCCTGCCAGTCCGACGGATCCGGCCGGCACCCTGGTACGCGGCTCGGCGCGGCGGGGCACGTGCAGCCGCTCGTCACCGCCGACCAGGTAGGCGAATCCCGGCGCGAATCCGCCGAAGCCGACGCGCATCGGCGCAGAGGTGTGGGCCTCGACGACCTGCTCGGGGGACAGGCCCGTGAGCCGGGCCACCTCGTCGAGGTCCTCACCGTCGTAGACCACGTCCACGGTCACGACGGTGCCGGGCTCGGCGCTCGGCGCGTCGGCGCGCTGCACTCGAAACCCGTCGAGTCGGGCCCGGATCGGACCCTGGTGTTGGGGTCCGGAGAGCACCAGCAGCACGGTGCGCGCGGCGGGCACGAGCTCCACGACGCCGGGCAGCTGCGCGCCACGCAGCGCGTCGCACCACGCCATGACGTCGGCGGTGTCGCCNACGTCGAGCAACAGTGCCTGGTCACCGTAGTCGTGGATCATGCCGGGCTCTCGTCAGATGGCGGGCTCGTAGGTGGGTTCCCGGCGCTTGATCACCGCAATCACCCGGTAGGTCACGGGCAGGAACACCACCTCGACGGCGGTCTTGTAGAGCCACCCCAGCGCGGTGTAGACCGCGAAGTCGTGGAACGTCGTGATGCCGATGGCGCCGGCCGCGATGCTGCAGAACACCAGGGTGTCGCCGAGCTGCCCTGCGAACGTCGACCCGACCAGCCGCGCCCAGAGGTGCTTCTCCTTGGTGCGTTCCTTGATCGCCACCACCACCCACGCGTTGATGGTCTGTCCGACGAGGAATCCGGCCAGCCCGGCGACGATCAGCTGGGTGTAGGCGTGCACCACGTTCTCCAGCGAGGCCTGGTTCTCGTAGAAGTCGGCCGACGGCAGGTAGATCGTCACCCAGAACGCCGCGGCCGCCAGCACGTTCATCGAGAAGCCGAGGAGGATCGCCCGCCGGGCGGCCTTGAATCCGTACACCTCGGACAGCACGTCGCCGATGATGTAGGTCAGGGGAAAGACGATGAAGCCGCCGTCGGTCAGGATCGGGCCGAACGCGACGCCCTTGGTGGCGGTGACGTTGGAGATGATGACCAGGGCCGTGAACACGGCGACGAGGACGGGATAGTAGGCAGACCCCACCTGTGCGAATCCTGGGCGCTGGTCGGTTGTTTCGGGCGTCGTCACCCGGTCATCTTCTCAGGTGAGCACCTTGCTGATCATCGGCGGTAACCGATCGGCCACGAAGGGCAGCGACAGCACCGACGAGAACGCGAGCGCACCGGCGAGATCCTTGCCGGTGAAGACGTTGCGGTTGGCACCGGTCGACTTCAGCGTCGCGAACATGGGATCGGCGATTAGTGCCTGCTGTTCCTCGTCGCTCTCGGTCTTCCAGATGACGACGTCGGCGGCGTCGAGCACCGAGGCCAGCTTGTCGCGGGGCACTTGGGCCCGGTCGTCCTTGACGTAGGCCTTGACCGAGTCCGGCACGATGAAGCCCATCTGGGTCAGGAACTCCGTGCGCCACCCGGGCGGGGTGAGGTCGTACTGATCCTGAAACGCCGTCGCACTCGTCACGAGTACCTTCTTGCCGCCAAACGCGGAGTCGTTCTTGGCCACGTCGGTGAACTTGGCGTCCACGTCGGCAATCAGTTTGGTCATGTCGTCGAACTTGAACACCGCCTGCCCGATGGTGTTCGCCTGGTCGCGCCACGGTTCGAAGAACGCGTCCTGACCGGATTGCGCGATGGTGGGCGCGATCGCGGACAGCTTGGCGTAGGTGTCCTGGTCGAGACCGGCGTTGACGGCGACGATGAGGTCCGGCTTCAAGGCGGCGATCTGGTCGACCTGGATGCCGTTGGCGAGGTTCAGCACGACCGGTTGTGCGGCGCCGAGTTTGGGCAGGGCCCACGGCCACGTGCCAAAGGGCTCGCCGCCGAACCAGTCGGTGACCGCGATGGGGACCACCCCGAGCGCGAGCAGGTCGTCCTGTTCGGTCAGACCGGCGCTGACGACTCGCTTGGGCGCCGACGGGATCTTGGTCTCACCGAAGGCGTGCGTGACGGTGACCGACCCGTCGCCGGCTACCGTGCCGGGTTTGTCGGAGCCGCAGGCCACGGCGGTCAGGGCGAGACCCGCGGTCATCGCCAGGAAACTCCGTCGAGACCGTGGTGGTGGCACGCGGCGAGCGTATCCCGCCGTTGCCCGGCCGGTTGGCCGAACCCGCCCGCTTGGGCGTTCGTCGAATCAAGGTCGTGCGCTGGGAGATTGCTGGGGATCGAATCGAAGCGGGGTTGCGCTCCGGTGACGTGGGTATGCGGTGGGGCCGGCGACCGCCGCCGGACACGGCTCGTCACGGAGGCGCCCGCAATGTTGCACAACGTCGTACTACTCGCTTCGGACAACGTCGAGGCGGCGGGTTTCATCCTGCGGGGCATCAAGGGCATCTTCGTGGCGATNGGCAGCATCATCGCCGCGATCATCTGCGCAGTGATCGCTGGCACCAAGGGGCGCAGCGCGATTGGCTGGGGCATCCTCGGGCTGTTCTTCAGCATCCTGACGCTCATCGTGGTGATCGTGATCCCCAGCAAGAAGAGCTGACTATCCCGAGAGCGTCAGCGATTCCAGTTGCGCGCGGGCGGAATCTGGGATCGGGGTGGGGCCGTTCTCGTCGAGGGTCACCAGCACGGTGTCGCACAGGCTGACGCACTCGTCGCCGACGAACAGGGCCGTCGAGGCGACGAACGACGTGCGGCCCAGCTTGCCGACGCCGATTCCGGTGCCAATGGTGTTGGGCCAGTAGGCCTCCTCGAGGAAGTGCACGACGTTGGTCGCCGAGACGAGGCGGATGCGTCGCGTCGCGCCGTCGTAGATGCCGGGCATCACCCGCGCGTTGAGCAACGCGCGGGCGTTCTCGTGCAGGGATTCCAGGGCCAGGTTGTTCAGGTGACCGTTGGCGTCCATGTCGCCGTAGCGGGCCTCGACGGTGCCGCGCACCGGATAGGTGGCCGCGACGAGGCGGGCGGGGTGGGGCCGCGGCGCGATGCCGATCAAGGGCGTGTCGGTGTCGGTCGGGGTCATGCGGTCAAGCTAGGAGTCGACTTGACGGGTGTCAAGTTCGAGGTCAGCTGTGGGCGAGGCGCTTGTTGACCAGTCGGGTCAGCCATGCGGGGGAGAACCGGGCGCCCACGGCGAGCGTCTTGGCCTGCGAGCCGACGGGGAAGTGCACCTGGTGGATCAGGCGGCGCGGCCAGGACGGGTCGACGGCGGCCAGGATGTCGTCGGCGATGTCCTGCGCCGTCAGCCGGATGCCGAGCGAATCGGTGGTGCCCGTCTTGACGTCGGTGGTCATCGCGGTCTGGACGTAGAGCGGCCACATGGCGATCACGCGGATGCCGTAGCGCTTCCATTCCAGGTCCANCGCCTCGGTGACGGCGCGGACGAAGAACTTCGTCGCGCTGTAGTTGGCCAGTTCGGCCTGNCCGTAGATCGCCGACGCCGAGGCCAGGTTGACCACGACCGCCCCAGGGGTNGACCTCAGGTACGGGAACGCGGCGTGCAGCCCGTTCACCACACCCTTGGTGTTGATGTCGATCTCCTTGTGATGGGTCGCCACGGCGATCTCCTCGAAGCGCCCGGCGACGAGGATGCCGGCATTGTTGATCATCACGTCGAGGCGGTTGCCCGCGGCGGCGGCGAATTCGCCCACCCGCTGGGCCATTTCCTCGGCGTCGGTGACGTCGAGGTGGCCGGTCACCGCGGTGGCACCCAGCTCCTCGATGTCGTCGGCGAGGCTCTTCAGGCCGACCTCGTCGATGTCGTAGGCGCCGACGACGTATCCCTTCTTCGCGAAGGACAGCGCGGTGGCGCGGCCGATGCCGGCGGCGCCGCCGGTGATGAAGACCGACTTCCTGGGACTCATGGACACCATGATGGCTCGTGCGGGTGCATGATTGGAGGACACCTTGGGAGTGGTCATGAGAATTCACCGGCGCTGGTCCGTCGTCGTCATGTCGGTCGGCGTCGCGGGGGCTGCTCTGGCTGCCGCCCCGGCGGCCGTCGCGGGGTGCAACGACTCCAGTGGGACGGTCGTGTGCGCACAGGGTGACATCCGTGGCACGGATGCGCCGCCACCCGTGCAACCCGGTCTCGGTTCCTACGGCACGTGGTGCAACGGCGCCGTGTGTTTCCCCGGCAACATCTTCGGGGTCGTCGTCGCGCCCTAACGCGTCGCGAGCATGACGCCCAGCGCGATCATCGTGGTGGCGATGACGCCGTCGAGCACCCGCCAGGTGCCCGGCTTGGCGAACAGCCCGGAGAGCCGCCGTGCCCCGAAGCCCAGACCGGTGAACCAGACCGCGCTGGCGGTGACCGCACCGACGCCGAACGCCCAGCGGCCGTCGCCATGTTCGTTGGCCAGCGCCCCGAGCAGCACGACGGTGTCGAGGTAGACGTGCGGGTTGAGGAACGTCAGCGCGGCGCAGGTGAGCAGGACTCCGGTCAACCGGGCTGGTGCTGCGGTCGAAGGGCGACAACCCGGACGAGGCGGGCGCCCGCCACGCGCGCTTGGCGGCCAGCAGGCCGTATCCGGCGAGGAACGCGGCGCCGCCGTAGGTGGCGACGCTCAGCGCGGCCGGGTGCGCGGCGATCAGCGTGCCGACGCCTGCGATGCCCGCGACGATCAGTACGGCGTCGGACAGGGTGCACAGCGCGACCACCGGCAGTACGTGTTCGCGCCGGATGCCTTGGCGCAGCACGAACGCGTTCTGGGCTCCGATGGCCGCGATGAGGGCGAACGACGCCAGGAAGCCGACGACGGCGGGGGAGTGCATGCTCCGACGCTACGATCGGGCGGCCGTGGCGTACAGCTAATGATTGTGACGACGCATTAGAGACGCTAATGTGGATGCTGGTGTGGGTCCCTCGACGAACCGAGGGTCGACGGTTACTCGCTATGCGTGAGCGAGTCGGTGAACGCCGTGTTCGCCGCGCCGGTGAGGCGGCTGCCGTCGAAGCCGTACGCGACGGAGTCGCCGCGGATGGCCCGCAGCGGATTCTCGAAATCCCGGAAGTAGCCCATCGCCCAGGCGCCTTCCTGATAGCCGATGAGCTTCAGCAGGTCGTCGTCGAGGGTTCGCGCGACATCCATGGGCACGGAGAGGAACTGGTTCTCTTCCTGGCGCACCCAGCCGACGCAGTAGTTCACGTTGATCGCGCGTCGGATGCGATCGGAACGATTGGCAGCGCCGCTGTGCACGATCTTGCCGGTGTAGATCAGCACCGAACCGCGAGACATCTCGGCCTGCAGACACTCCTCGTCGCCATAGTCGGTCGGCTTCTTGTCGCCGACCTGGCTGCCGGGAACGACTCGGGTGGCGCCCATGTCGGCGGTGTAGTCCGACAACGCCCACAGCGTGTTGCACTGCACGTGATAGTCGTCGGGGAACGGGTAGAAGTCGAACGCGTTCTGGTCGCGGTGCAGTGCCTGGGCCGACTCGCCGGGTTCGATGGAGATGACCTGCGTGAGCATTAGCTGGAAGGCCGACGCGTGGCCAAGGAAGTCGGCGCAGACGCCCATGATCGTGGGGTCTTGGATCAACGTGCGACACGCTGGTGACCGCGCCACCAGTGCACCCGTGCGCCGCGTCCGCTGCCCGATCATCGCGTTGTAGCCGAGCGGGGTGGCGTCGAGGTAGGGAGCGAGTTCGTCGTCGATCCGGTCCATCAGCTCGGTCGAGGCGAGGTCGTCGACGATCACATAACCGTCGCGGCGAAGCAGGTCGGAAATCTCCTCGGGCGACGTGTTGGCAGGGACGTGGTTCAGTTCCGGCATGGCGTGGAGTATTGCCGCCGCGTGTGTTGAGCTGGTAAAACCGCATCACGCCCCGGTTAACGCCTGATGCGTGCCTCCAGATCGGAAGATGGGTTCGCCGCTACCGTCGGGCTGCGCGCCGCATGACAGGGGGTCGCGTAGATTCGTCGAGAACCGACCGGCGCCCCGCGCAGCACTACGACGAAGGCCATCATGTCCGAGGACCAAGACCCAGCCGCCGACTCCGCCCCCGATGTTCCGCCCAACCACCTCTCCATCGATCCGCGCAGCCCCTTCTACGACGAAGAGGTGCTCCTTCGCGACGTGGGCATCCGCTTCAACGGGTCCGAGAAGACCAACGTCCACGAGTACGACGTGGCAGAGGGATGGGTACGGGTCGAAGTGCCCACCGCGAAGGACCGTCGTGGCAATCCCATGGTGGTCAAGCTCCGCGGGACGGTCGAACCGTTCTTCCGCTCGGCGACGTAACGCGAGTGTGAGCCTGGACGGGCAGCGGCTGGCGGCCTTCGCGGCCGTGGTCGAACTGGGCTCGTTCGACGCCGCCGCAGCGCGCTTGCACGTGACGCCCTCGGCGATCAGTCAGCGCATCAAGTCCCTGGAGCACGACGTCGGCCAGGTGCTCGTCAAACGTGAGAAGCCCTGCACCGCAACGGAGGCGGGAATCCCCCTGCTGCGGNTGGCCGCCCAGACGGCGATGCTGGAATCCGAGACTCTCGCCGAGATGAGCGGGCCCTCNGACGGTTTGACTCGCGTGGCGTTGGCGGTCAACGCCGACTCGATGTCCACGTGGTTCACCGACGTGTTCGGCGCATTGCCCGGGGTGCTGTTCGACATTCGGATCGAGGATCAGGACCGGTCCGCGCGGTTGCTGCGGGAGGGGGCGGTGATGGGCGCGGTCACCACCGAGCGCACCGCGGTGTCAGGTTGCCGCATCGAACCGCTCGGGGTGATGCGGTACCTACCGGTGGCCAGTCCCGGCTACGTCGACCGGTATCTGCGCGCCGGTGTCACTGCCGCGACGATGGCCGTGGCGCCGGCGATGGCGTGGAATCGCGACGACGCACTGCAGGACATGTTGCTGCGCAAGCTCTTTCGTCGCACGGTCAATCACCCGGTGCACTACGTGCCCACCGCGGAGGGTTTCGAGGCGGCNACGAGGGCGGGGCTGGGGTGGGCGATGTACCCCGAACGCGCGGCCCTGGCNGCGGTGGACGCCGGCGGGTTCGTCCGAATCACCAACGCCCACCTCGACGTTCCTCTGTTCTGGCAGTGCTGGAAGCTCGACAGCCCGATGGTCGGGGCCGTGACCGACGCCGTCCGTGCGGCGACGTCGGTGCTGCGCTGACGGCTACGGGCCGAGCGCTACGTGCCCTTCAGGCTTCCGATGCCCAGCGAGGTGTCCTTCGCCGGACCGGTGGCACCCTCGACGGCGTCGACGTAGGCCTTCGGGTCGCGATCGCTGATGTCGAGCCCGCGGGTGGTGGGATGGTCGGTCATGAACGCGTGATACTGGCGGCCGAGCGCCTCCCGCAGACCGGCGGGTGCGTGCTTGCGAAAGTCGGACAAGCCTTCTCGCTCTTCCTCGCCCATGTGTTCGTCGTTGGCCTTGCGTGCCCGGCCTACCGCCGCCCACCACTCCTCGGAGCCGACGTCGGCGCCGGCGGCGTCGGCGACCCCGTCGCGGATGTCGTTGTGGTCGCCGATCGCGTCGAGCGTCTCACCCTCGGGATCGTCCTCNCCGCGCTTGAGGAGCTGGGGATAGAAGATCGCCTCTTCGGCGTAGGCGTGCACGTCGAGCTTTTCGGCCAGTGGCCTCCAGACCCGNTGCAGGTCTTCGGCTCTGGGCTGGGCGCGNGCCTGCAGGTAGTCGAGCTTGGCGAACTGTTCGCGGAACCACTCGTGGTCGGCGAGGATCAGCCTGGTGATGTCGGCCATCGGAGGGGTGGGCGACGCGTCAGGCGGCAGAGGAACTAACCGCGGGTGACGTGCAGTCCTCCACGTATTCGTAGCCGCACGGCTGACAGGACACCTGGTAACGGAGGAAGCCGCCGTCGCCTTCCTGGAAGGCGTACTCGGCTTGAACCATGCACCGTGGGCACCGTGCGGTACCGCGTTCGACCACGCTCATGGGCCAGGCCTTTCGTCTAGGGCAGCAGGTCCGCTACCTGTGGAGCCCGAGTACCCACGCCGGCCGCGCGTCAATCACGCCCGGGTGGCGTCTCCGGACCACACGCCGCCCAGGTGTAGGGCTGCTCGGGGGAGGTGGCGCTGCCGAGCATGAAGGTGCGGTCGGTGCGGCGCGCGCGGGCGATGGTCGCCAGCCACGTGGCGACGGTGCTGACGCGGTTCTGCACGCCCGTGAGGAAGGCGATGTGGATGACGCCCCACCCCACCCATCCGAGGACGCCGGTGAGCTTCACCGGACCGGCCTGCAGCAGCGCGTGACCGCGGCTGATGTACGCCGCCGAACCCAGGTCGCGGTACCTGTAGGGCTTGCGGGGCGTGCCCTTGGCGTCCCGCCGCAGGCACGACGCGACGTGCAGACCGCCCTGCATCGCGTTCTCGGCCACCCCGGGCAGGTGGTCGCGGCCCACCAGGTCGCCGATCACGAACACCTCCGGGTGCCCCGGCACGGTCAGGTCGGCCTCGACGGCGATCCGACCGGCGTGATCCGACGACGCACCCAGCACCGTGGCCACCCGCTTGGCGAACGGCACGGCCTCGACCCCGGCGGTCCACAGCACCGTCCGCGCGGCGTACTCCTCGCTCGGCCCCCCGGCCTTGGGGCTGACGGTGATGCCGTCGCGCCGCACGTCGGTGACGTGAACGCCCATGTGCAACTCGACCCCGAGGCCTTCGAGGATCGAGGCGGCCTTGGCGGCCAGATTCGGAGCGAAACTGCCGAGCACGCAGTCGCCGCCGTCGAAGAGCAGCACCCGGGCCTCTTCGGGCTGGATGCTGTGGAACTCCTTGGCCAGCGCCCTGGTGGCCATCTCCCGAATCTGTCCGGCCAGCTCCACGCCGGTCGGCCCGCCCCCGGCGATCGCGAAGGTCAGCCACCCGTCGCGTTCCGGGCCGGGAGCGAGCGTCTCGGCGATCTCGAAGGCCGCGAACAGCCGGCGGCGGATGGTCAGAGCGTCGTCGAGGGTCTTCATCCCCGGCGCCCATGCCGCGAACTCGTCGTGGCCGAAGTAGGACTGCCGCATGCCGGCGGCCACCACCAGCACGTCGTAGTCGAGGACGAACGTACTGGCGTCGGGACGCCTGGCGGTCACCCGTCGGGCCTCGGGATCGAGGTCGACGGCCTCTCCGAGGAGGGTCGTCACGTTGCGATGATCGGCCAGTTCCTCCCGCAGTGACCTGCTGATCTGGCCGATGCTCAGCGTTCCGGTCGCGCACTGGTAGAGCAGCGGCTGGAAGACGTGGCAGGCCGCCCGATCCAGCAGGGTGACGTCGACGTCGTCGCCGCCGAGGCTGCGCGCGCAGAACAGTCCGCCGAATCCGCCACCGATTATCAAGACCTTCGTCCGGCCGTTGCTCATCGCTCGACCTTACGCAGCGAACCCGGGAGGTGTTTGGGTGCGATCGGCCCGGGGTAACTGTGC
>Ga0055540_1001561_pt1 | contig 13399 bp, 14 predicted proteins | sample AraplaCvi_mMS_r2_2_FD_55040 | JGI IMG/M metagenome (GOLD analysis project Ga0055540, IMG submission 55040) | Arabidopsis root microbial communities from North Carolina, USA - plate scrape MF_Cvi_mMS_r2 | ecosystem: Host-associated > Plants > Roots > Endosphere | place: USA: North Carolina
CGCCAGCAGCAGATCGACTTCGTCGACTACTTCTCCTCCGGCATCACCATCATGGTGCAGAAGGGCAATCCGCAGGGCATCACCGGAGCAGACACGTTGTGCGGCAAGAACGTCGCCGTCGTCCAGGGCACCAGCCACCAGACGTTCGCGGCCGCCCAGAGCGACAAGTGCGTCAAGGAGGGCAAGCCCGCCGTCAACGTGACGGCCACCGACAGCGACACCCAGAACCAGAACCAGCTGCGCACCGGCCGCGTCGCCGCGATCCTCAACGATCTGCCCAGCGCCGCGTACATCTCCCGCACTGCGGGTGACGGAAACATCTTCGAGGTGGTCCCCGGGGAGCCGATCGACGGCGGCCCGTACGGCATTGGCTTCGCCAAGGACGATGTCGCCCTTCGCGACTCGGTGAACAAGGCACTCGGTGAGCTGATCACCGACGGAACGTATTCGAAGATCCTGCAGAGCTGGGGTGTCGAGCAGGGGGCGTTGAAGGAATCCGCCATCAATGGCGCCTGACACGCTGCAGTCCGAGCCACTGGAGATCGTCCGGCTCCGTCACTGGGGCCGGTGGGTGAGCGCCGTCGTCATCCTGGGGCTGCTCGTCGCGGTGTTCGTCGCCCTGTCCCAGGCACAGATCAACTGGTCGTCGGTGCCCGACTTCGTGGTGTACCGCGTGATGCTCGTCGGGTTGTTGAACACCGTGCTGCTCGCGGTCATCGCCCAGACGGTGGCCATCGTGATCGGGATCGTCATCGCGTTGATGCGTCGTAGCGCGAATCCCGTTGCGAAATGGTTTGCGACGGCCTATATCTGGCTCTTCCGCGGTCTGCCCGTGCTGCTGCAGATCCTCATTTGGTACAACTTGGCGCTGGTCATCCCGACCATCTCCATTCCGCTGCCCTTCGGCGGATATCTACTGAACGAGCCCACCAACGTGCTCGTCAGTGCGTTCACCGCTGCGCTGCTGGGCTTGGCGCTCAACGAGAGTGCCTACATGGCCGAGATCGTGCGGGCCGGATTGAACAGCGTCGACGGCGGACAAACCGAGGCCGCCAAGTCGATTGGCATGTCGCCCGCCCTGACGTTGCGACGGGTGGTACTCCCCCAGGCCATGCGCGTGATCATCCCGCCCACGGGCAACGACTTCATCGACATGCTGAAGGGCACGTCGATCGCGTCGGTGATCGGTGTGACCGAACTGCTGCATGCGTCCAACAACATCTCCTCGCACAACCTCCTGGTCATGGAAACGCTCTTCGCCGCCGCGATTTGGTACATGGTGGTGGTCACGATCGCCGGCGTCGGACAGCACTATCTGGAGCGCACCTTCGGGTCCGCCGAGCGNNGTGTCGCCGCGCAGGCCGCCAAGGCGCTGCGGGCCATTCCGTTGACGAGGGGCGCCCGTGTCTGAGCCACTGCTGCGGGCGGTCGGCGTCCGTAAGAGCTTCGGCCACACCGAAGTCCTACGGGGCGTCGACATGGAGGTACACCGCGGGCAGGTGGTCTGCCTGCTCGGCCCGTCGGGCGCGGGCAAGAGCACCTTCCTGCGCTGCCTCAACCACCTGGAGTCCGTCGACGAGGGCCAGGTGTGGGTGGACGGCAAGCCGATCGGGTTCGCGCTGCGCAACGGCAAACTCCACGAACTTCGGGAGCGCGACGTCGCCAAGCAACGACGCGACATCGGCATGGTGTTCCAACGGTTCAACCTGTTCGGCCACCGCACCGCATTGGAGAACGTGACCGAGGGCCCGATCCGGGTGCTGGGCACCGCGCCGGACGTCGCACGCCGGGAGGGCCTGGAACTCCTCGACCGGGTGGGCCTCGGTCAACGCGGCGACGCCTACCCGGCACAGCTGTCCGGGGGTCAGCAGCAGCGCGTGGCGATCGCNCGGTCCNTGGCGATGAAGCCGAAGCTCATGTTGTTCGACGAGCCGACGTCGGCCCTGGATCCCGAGCTCGTCGGCGAGGTGCTCGCCGTGATGAACTCCCTTGCCGCCGAGGGAATGACGATGGTCGTCGTCACCCACGAGATCGCGTTCGCCGCCGAGGCCGCCGACGAGGTCGTCTTCATGGCCGACGGCGCGGTGGTGGAAACCGGCCCGCCCGAGCGCATCCTGAAGGCGCCCGAACACGAACGCACACGCCAGTTCTTGGCGCGGGTGCTGTCGTGACGCCCATCTCGCCGCGCTACCTCATGCAGTTCTCCGAGCCGGCGGGTTACCTCGACTTCGCGCGCTTCGGACCACCGTCGCATGCCGTTCTGGACACCACCGCCCGGCTGTTGGAGAAGGCGACCCACGCCGGGTCCGCCACCGTCGACGAGTTGATGCGCGAGGAGACCCGGGCCAAGGCGGCGGCGGCACGGTTGTGTCGCAGCGACGTCGACCACGTGGTGCTGCAGCCGCATACCAGCCTTGGGCTGCTACAGGCGGCGTTCAACGCCGCGGGTGGCACCGTGCTGGTGTCGGCCGCCGAGTTTCCCGCCAACACCTACCCGTGGGCCCGGGCCGAGCAGGCGGGTCGGTTGACCGTCCGGCGCCTGCCCGGCGGCTACGTCACCGCCGACCGCGTCGCCGAGGCCCTCACCGACGAGATCACCACCGTCTCGGTCAGCGCCGTGGACTACCGCACCGGCTACCGCGCCGACCTGGCCGCGCTGCGCGAGGTCGTCGGTGACCGCATCCTCGTCGTCGACGGCATCCAGGGCTTCGGCGTCATCGAGGCCCCGTGGGACGTGGCCGACATCCTGGTCGTGGGCGGCCAGAAGTGGTTGCGTGCCGGCTGGGGAACGGGTTTCACCGTGCTATCCGACCGCGCGCTGGAGCGCATGGACCCGGTTCTGTCGGGGTGGACCGGAGCGCGCGACCCCGGCCTGTTCGACGACGAGATCCACCCCGCCGACAGCACCGCGGCGGCATGGTCGATCTCCAACCTGAGCCCGGTGACGTCGGGTGCGTTCGCCGCGGCGCTCGAGCTGGTCGAGGACACCGGCGTCGGCGTCATCGCCGCACACGTCGCCACCCGGGTGGCGGAGCTCGAAGAGGTGCTCCTGTCTCGAGGCGCGCAGATCGTCTCGGCCCGCGAACGGCGCGCCGGCATCCTGGCCTTCACCCTGCCGGAGCATCTTCCCGAACAGGTCGGTGCCGCGTTGGCCGCGGCGGGCATCGCGGCAACCGTTCGGCCCGAACACGTTCGGCTCTCACCCCACGTCAGCACGTCGTCGGAGACCGTCGACCGGCTGGGCGCTGCCCTGCTCGCACTGACCCAGCCGAGGCGACCGGAGCCGGCGCCGGTTCCGGCCACCGCGACGGGCGCCACCCACGACCTGCTCGCGTCGCTGGTGCCCGCGGTGCACGGCTTGGCGGCCATGCTCGGTCCCGGCAACGAGGTGCTGCTGCACGACCTGTCCCGGTTACCGGATTCGATCGCCGCGATCGCGGGCGACCTCACCCACCGCACGGTGGGCGGCCCGATGACCGACCTTCTCCTCGGACTGATCCGCCGAGGGACCACCCAGGACCTCATCAACTACCGGACCAACAGTCCCGACGGTCGTCCGATCCGGTCGTCCACGCTGTTCCTACGGGACGCCGACGGTGTCGCCATTGGTTGTCTGTGCGTGAACAGCGTTGAGCCCGAGACCGTTTCCGCCGAGGCGCCGCAACGCGAGGAGACCTTCCCGCCCGACGTCGACAGCCTGCAGCGATTCTTGGTGGACCGTGCCGTCGCCAAGGTGGGCGTTCAGACCCCCGAGATGAAGAAGCACCACAAGGCAGCGGTGGTCCGCGAGCTCGACGAGGCGGGCTTCTTCCTGATCCGGGACTCGGTCGACCACGTCGCCGGTCGGCTGGACGTGACCCGGTACACCATCTACAACTACCTCAACGAGATTCGCGGCTGACGTCTGGCGCGGGGTCCGCAGCCGACGAGCGGATGATCCGCGCCGGGCAGCGGCCGGTTCGAGCTCGCGCTCCATCAGCAGACTGCGGCTGGCGTAGCGCTGGGGCGAGTTGGTCGCGGTCGGCGGACCACAGAGCGGCGTAGGCGGGCATGGACCCGGCATGGACCCGAAGAGGCGATCTCGTTGTGCCAGCATCGTATCGATGGTTGGACTGGTCCAGACGACCTCGGCCTCGCGGACCTCGACGTCCCACCGACGCCCGGGTTGCCAAACGACATTGCCGATACGGCAAAGTGTGCGAGTTGCACCGGCTGTCCGCCGACACGAGAGAAGGTGGTGGTGTCCGAACGTCACCCTCCGATGGTGAGCACGCACGAAGGGCCAACATGAGCTCCGCAGCACGGCCGCCTGGACTAGGGGCCGCCACCGGCGACTCCGATCTGATCGCGCGCGTCGAACCGCTACTTCGCGGCGCCGGCCTCGTGGACCGTGCCAGCGTCGTTCGCGTCGACGACGACCGCGTCGCCTTTGCACATTTCGGCGCGCGTTCCGACACCGTCTACGAAATCGGGTCCGTCACGAAGACCATGACCTCGCTGCTCTTCGCGGCGGCNGTCGAGGCGGGCGAGCTCAGGTCCGACACGACGCTGGGAAGCCTCCTCGACGTTCGCAGCAGCCAGGTGGCTGCTGCGACACTGGAGGAGCTGGCGAGCCACCGGTCGGGTCTCCCACGACTGGCTGGGCGCCGCAGGGATCGCCTGAAGATCTACTCCGCCGTCCTACGGCGCCGCAACCCGTACACCGCGGACGTGACGACGTTGCTCGCGCAAGCCGACGCGGCGACGATCGTCGACGCAGGCTCGTTTTCGTACTCCAACCTTGGCACCGCACTCCTCGGTCAGGCGCTCGCCGCCCACGCCGGTGTCGGCTACCCCGCACTGCTGGACCGTCAGCTCTTCGGTCGACTTGGCATGACCTCGTCGACGACACCCCTGTCNGCCNNCGAGTTACCTCCTGATGCGCCNACCGGGTGGAACGCGCGCGGCAAGAGCGAGCAGGCGTGGACCATGAACGCCTACGCCCCCGCCGGTGGGGTCCGCTCGACGCCGGAGGACATGGCGCGCTATGCGCGAGGCCTCCTCGACCGTCGCGCTCCAGGCCTAGGGGCACTCGAGCCGCGGTGGGATGCCGACGGCGAAAGCCGGGTGGGTCATGCCTGGCTAACCGACTGCGTCGACGGGGCGCAGATCTCGTGGCACAACGGCGCAACCGGGGGCTTTTCGAGCATGCTCGCCCTCGACCGGACTCGACCCGCGGCGGTCGTCATCCTCGCCAACACCGTGGCAGTCCTCGACGAGATCGCGATACACGTTCTGTTGGAACCGAATTGACGCCCGATCGGCGGCCAGGTCAAACCCAGGCCAATGCCGCACCAGGGCTCAGGCGCCGGCGGCCGTCAGCCACTCGCCGTAGAAGAGTGCGAGTCCGAGACCACAGGCGATGGCGGTGATCAACCAGAATCGAATGGTCAGTGTGGTTTCGGGCCAACCCAACAGCTCGAAGTGGTGGTGAATCGGGGAATTGCGAAAGACTCGCCGGCCGGTGGTGCGGAACGAAATGACCTGGATGACAACGGAGGTCACTTCGGCGACGAAGAGTGCGCCCAGGATGACCGCCAACATCTCGGTGCGGCTGGTCACCGACAGTCCGGCGATGACGCCGCCCAGTGCCAGCGAACCGGTGTCACCCATGATGATCTTGGCGGGTGCGGCGTTCCACCACAGGAATCCGATGCAGGCGCCGGCGGTCGCNGCGGCGACCAACGCCAAGTCGAGAGGGTCGCGCACCTCGTAGCAGCCGAGGTCAGGGCTGACCGCACACGCGTTTCGGAACTGCCAGAACGCGATGAGTACGTACGCGGCGCTGACCATCGCCATCGCTCCCGCGGCCAGACCATCCAGGCCGTCGGTGAGGTTGACCGCATTCGACCACGCGGACACCACGACGGCACAGAACACCACGAACACCGCGGCCGGCATCGCGACCGTGGCGACGTCGCGGACGTAGGACAGTTCGGCGCTGCCGGGCGTGAGACCGTCGGAGTTGCGGAACTGCAGCGCGAGCACGCCGAACAGGACTGCCGCGACGAGTTGGCCGGCGCTCTTGGCTCGCTTGTTCAAGCCGAGGTTGCGCGTGCGCCGCACCTTGACGTAGTCGTCGGCGAAACCCACCGCACCCAGGGCGGTGGCCAGGCCGAGGACGAGTAGCCCCGACGCCGACGGGCCCTCCCCGCCGAACGTCAGGGACACCACGTGCGTGCCGAGGTAGCTCGCCCAGATCGCGGTGAGCATCGCCAGCCCGCCCATCGTGGGCGTCCCGCGCTTGCGTTGGTGGCTCTCGGGGGCTTCGTCGCGGATCGCCTGACCCCACCCCAGCCTGGTGAAGACCCGGATCGACACCGCAGTCAGCAGGAGGGCGATCGCCAGAGCGACACCGGCGGCGATGAGTATCTGGCTCATGGACTGCACGCCTCCGGCGAGCTACTGGGTCGACGGCAGCTGGACCCCGTCGAACTCCGCGTCCTCACCGGCCCATTATGGCGGACCCGAGAGGCGCCCCGCCGCAGCGATATCCGGCACGGAGGCGAGGCTGCGTACATCCACCGCGACCCGTTCGCGTGGCTACTGATTCACGTACCGGCCGAGGCACCGGCGCCGCTGGTAGCAGCATCGGCACCAAGGATGAACAATCCGGCAATCGTTCGGTCGTCACGAAAGGTGATGCGAGCGACGAAGTCACCGGCCTCGAAGGCCAACGGCGTGTTGGTGACGGTGAAGTCCCCGGCACGCACGACGTCGGTGTCGCCGTGGCCCTCGTATGCCCCGGCCAGACCCACGATGTAGGCCCACGCCTCCGCGAGCCCTTCCTCGGTCAGCCCGGCGCGCATCTTGTCGTCGAACCGCGCGCTGACGTCAGCCCAGCGGCTGTGAGCGTGATCGTCGACGACCGCCCGGGCCAACTCGACGGCACCGGGAAGAGGATTGGTGTTCATGACTTCTCCGTTTCTAGGGTCGATTGGCTTGCCGTATCGCTGGAAGGCAGCCTGTCGCGAAACACCAAGCACGTCACCGATTTCCTGCCAGGTTCGGTTCGCCTGCCGGGCCTGCTCCACGGCCGCACCCATCAGTGCTTCGGCCCCGTCCCTGACCTCGTGGGCCGAGCGAACCACGTCGAGTGGATCGTTCACGCGGCTCAGAACCGGGGCAGCCAGAATCTGGCCGAGCTGGCGGTGAAGCCGCTGGGCAATCTTGGCAAGAGACTCGGGCACACGTCAAGAATAGGTTGACAGACGTGGATGCGTCAATGAATTCTTGACGAAACATCCGGCCGTCTAGTCAGGTGGGTGGTGGTGGTTGAATCCCCGGCATGACCGAGCTGCTGTTCTCCTACGGCACCCTGCGCCAACGCGAGGTGCAGCTGAACGTCTTCGGGCGGGAGCTCGAGGGCCGACCCGATGCGATCGTCGGTTTCGACCTGGACTACGTGACGATCACCGACCCGCACGTCATCGCCACCAGCGGCAGCGACCGGCACCCGATCCTGCGTCCCAGCGACCGCGAGGGCGCCACCGTCGAGGGCACCGCGTTCACCGTCGCCGACGCCGAACTCCTTGCCGCCGACGACTACGAGGTCGACGACTACCAGCGCATCTCAGTCCCGCTGAGCTCTGGAGATTCGGCGTGGGTCTACGTCTTCGCCGGCTAGCTCCCGGTCGTCGAGCACGCCGCCAACCGCAGCGGGCGTACTGTGGGAACAGTTGGGCCGGAAACGATCTCGTCGTCGACCACGAGGAGGGCCAGCGTGTTGATCTGCGCCACCTGCGCCGTCGAGTACGAACAACCCACGCCCGAGGACTGTCCGATCTGCTCGGATGAACGGCAATACCTGCCTGCCACGGGGCAGCGCTGGACCACGTTGGACGCGTTGGCGGCGGCCGGCCAGCAGCTGACCTGGACCGACAACGAACCGGGGTTGCTCGGTATCGGCACCGATCCGCCGGTCGGCATCGGGCAGACGATGCAAGTCCTGACAACCCCTGCGGGGTCGGTCATTTGGGATCCGGTCGGGTATCTCGACGACGCGGCCTGTGGGCGGATACTCGCGCTTGGCCCGGTCGTGGCAATCGCGTCGAGCCATCCGCACATGTTCGGCGTTCAGGTGGAGTGGTCCCGTCGACTGGGCAGTCCCCCGGTGCTGGTCGCCGACGCCGACCGCCAGTGGTTGGGCCGCGAGGATCCGGTGGTCGAATCGTGGAGCGGAACACAGGAGATCACCGCGGGGGTGACCCTGCATCAGATCGGCGGCCACTTCCGCGGGAGCGGTGTCCTGCACTGGGCCGACGGCGCCGAGGCGGCCGGGGTCCTCTTCACCGGCGACGGTGTCTTTCCGAACCCCGACCGTCGGTCCGTCGGCTTCATGCGTAGCTACCCCAACAACATTCCGCTCTCCGGATCCGTGGTCGAGCGAATCGTGACCCGGCTCGAACCGCTGAGATTCGACCGCGTCTACGGCAACTTCAACAACCGCCTCGAAGCCAATGCGAAGGCACTGCTCCGAGCGTCTGCGGACCGCCATGTCGCCTGGGTCCGTGGGGACTTCGACCACCTGACCTGACCCGCCGCCACCGCGGAGTGGGTGAGCACGAAGCGCGGATGCTTCATTCTCGATCGTTGGGGCCTCCGCACTCAGAAGAAGGGGTCGGTGGTGGCAACCGGCCCTCGGTCCGCCAGTTTTTGGACCACCCAGTGATTGAGGGAGACACCCTGTTCGGCGGATTCGACCATCAGCCGCGCATGCAGCGCAGACGAGGTGCGCACGATGAAGTTGCCGCTGTAGTACCGGTCGGTGAGCGACGAGGGAGGATCGGCGTCGTCCCTCTCGTACTCCGCAAGGATGACTGCGACCCTCTCGGTGATCTTTGCTGTCGCCTCCAGTGCAGTCGGGGCATGGGTTTCCTCCAGCGGAAACTCTAGACAGATGCCGACGTAGTCGTTCGACTCCATGGACCACTGCGCCCGGTAGGTGTAGTTCCTCATGGGCCGATCGTGTCGGGGCGGTCCGACACCGTCGGCGACCAACGAGACCGTCGACGACGGTTCATCCCCAGGAGCGAGGACCCACCTGGTCGGGAAATCGTTATCACCGGCGATATCACCCGCTTAGTGATATCGCCGGTGATAGAGACTTCGAGAACGGGTCCTGCCCGCGCCCGCCACTGCTTTACAAATTAGTTTTCATTGTCCACCATTGGGCAATGAAGCAAGTGCGCCGCGAATCCCGTGGTCCGCGTTTCCTCGACCGCGGCATGGCAGTGGTCGGCGGTCTCAGCCGCGGCGCCGGCGCCCTGCGCGACGTCGCGATGATGACGGCCGTTCACGTGCGACGTCTCGGATCCATCGCCGCGTCCACCGTGGCGGGCGTCGACGCCGAGATCCGCGAACTGGTGTTGGACGTCAGGGACGTCGCAGTTACGGGGCTGCCACCCACTCCGACCGACGTCGCGCTCCCGCGGGACGTAGGCCAGGTACAGCTTCGGCGACCCGCTTCGACCCGCCGCTACGCGTCGACCGACTAGCCGTCGACTGGCAGCGGCGCCGCATCCGACACCGCTGCACTGTCCCTGAGGTCGTGCCAGAAGTCTTCGGGGACTTCGAATTTGATTGCGGCGACGTCCTCGGTGATGCGGCTGGGCCGGCTCGAGCCAGGGATGACCGCCGCCACCGCGGGATGGGCGAGCGCGAAGTGCAGCGCAGCCGCCTTGATCGGCACGTCGTGCTTCTCGCAGAGGGTCGCGATCGTCTTGACCCGTTCGGCGATCTCGGGCGGGATCGGACCGTATTCGAAGTGCGCGCCCCCGACGAGGGCGCCCGAGTTGTAGGGCCCGCCGACGATCACGTCGACGTCCTCCCGCAACGCCAGCGGCATGAGCCGTTGCAGGGCCGACTCGTGGTCGAGAATGGTGTACCGGCCGGCGAGCAACATGCCGTTGGCGCTTGGCTCCGAGAGCTCCAGCCCGATCTCGATGGGCTCGACCTTGTTGGTGCCCTGCCCCCACGCCTTGATGACGCCGTCGTCGCGAAGTTGGTCCAGTACGGGGAAGGCGCCGTGCTGCGCCTCGACGAACTTCGACGTCCAGTCGTCGCCGTGGAAGTCCTGGGCGAGATCGTGAATGAAGACGTAGTCGAGGCGGTCGACGCCCAACCGCTCCAGGCTTTCCGCGATCGACCTCCTGGTGCCCTCCGCGGTGTAGTCGTAGCCGATGGCGTTGGCATTGCCGTCCTTGAAGATGTTTCCCTTGTCGCCAAAGGTTCGGGTGCTCGTGTCGACCAGCTCGGGCAGCACCAGACGACCGACCTTGGTGGCGAGCACGTACTCGTCGCGCGGGTACTTCTTCAACGCCTTTCCGAGCCGAACCTCGGCCAGCCCGGCCCCGTAGAAGGGGGCGGCGTCGAAGAAGCGAATGCCACTCGCCCAGGCGGCGTCGACCGTCGCCGTCGCTTCCTCGTCGGAGATGTTGCGGTACATGTTTCCCAGCGGTGCCGTCCCGAAGCCCAGTGGGCCGGCAAGGAGCGTGTCCCTGATGCTCATCGCGCGTCCTTCAATTCCTCGGGCACCATCATGGCGTTGGTGTCGCGGTTGGCGTACATGAGCTCGGTCGAGTGCGAGTAGATCTCGATGAGGTTGCCCCAGGGGTCCTGGCAGTAGACGGCCTTGAACGGTTCGCCCTCGAAGAGGGTCCACACGGCCGAGTTCTGCTTGCCGCCCGACTCGTCGATGCGCTTGGCGAGGCCCTCGATGTCGGGGTCGACCACGCAGAAGTGGAAGACCCCGGTCTTCCAGTATTCGAAGTTGTTCGCCTCGTTGTCTTGCGTTGGCGGAACGACGAATTGAAACAGTTCGATGCCCACGCCGTTCGCCGTGGCGAGGTGGCTTACGTAGAGGTCTTCCATCCGCTCGCCGAAGATGCCCTTGAAGACGTTTCCGATCGGTGAACCGTCGTCCTTGATGTGCAGGGGGCCGATCGTGTGCCGACAGCCAAGCACCTCGGTGTACCACTCGGTGGCTGCGTACACGTCAGTCACCGTCATCCCGACGTGGGTCACTGCCAGTGGGTAATAAGCCATCCGACGTCTCCGCTTTCCGATGCCGACGATCAGGCGCGTGCGGCCTGCAGGGCAACGCTAATCAGCGGCGTGGCGTCGGTCTCGACGCTTCTTGCGGACTTTCCGACGCTTCTTGCTGTCGGCTTTGCTCAGCCCAACGCCTGCCTGCGATACCGGGCGGGCGTCTCACCGGTACTGCGCCGGAAGACCCGGATGAAGTGGTCGAGGGACCCGAAGCCGTGGTCCAACGCGATGTCGATGAGCGACGAATCTTCAGACGTGAGTGCGACTTTCGCTGCTTCGACGCGGCGGTCGGTGACGTAACGCAACGGCGACGTCCCGGTGGCCTCCTTGAAGAGGCGCGAGAAGTGGAACGGGCTGAGGCAGGCTTGCGCCGCAAGCTCTTCGAGCGCCAACGACTCGACGAGGTTGGCCTCGATGTAGTCCACCACCTGCTTCAGGCGACGCGAGTCGACTGCCCGGGGCACGGCCTTGGGCTTCCATCGGTCGATCGTGTAGTGCTTGACCACGTGGGCCACCAGCGCGGCCGTCAGCCCCTCGACGAACAAGCGGTCCGTCGAATGAGCCGGCTGTTCGGACAGGCCCCAAAGAGCTTGCGCCACCTCGTTGACGAAGCGATCGTTGAAGCCGCCCGCGAATGCGAGTTCGACCTTGCTCGCGTCGACCTCGAAGTCTCGTTCGGCACTGCGGTCGATCAATCCGGACGGCAGGCACAGGTGGACGCAATCGATCGGATCGGACAGGACGGCCTTCTCCAAGAAGCCGGCCGGCCCCGTCCACCCCGTCCCCGCCCGGGCGAGGCATCGTTCGTCGACGCCCTCACCCGAGCGTTCCACCAACGCTTGACCGCCGACCATGACGATCAACTCGTTGCAGGGGTAGGCCTGTGGGTCATGCGATCCCGCTCCGTTGATCCGGCGCTCGACGACGATGTCGAGAGTCTCGACGGCCCGTCCCTGGACGTGGACCAGGCTGGTGTCGCGCCGGCGGTCGCCCATCGTCTCGATGCTCATCACGCCTACCGAAGGTCCGCCGACGCCAAGTCGAGCGCGGTACGAACGCCGGTGACGTAGTCGGTCGGGCACTCCCACGCCGCGAAGTGCCCACCCCTGGCCATCTCGACGAAGGACCGTACGTCGAAGAACCTTGCCGCGAACTCCTCGGGGGCGTTCACCAGATCCGCCGGGAAGATCGTGAATGCCGTTGGCACGTCTATGAATTCGTCCGGGTTCAGACCGCCCTCGACGTAGGGTGTGAACGACGTGCCGATTGCGCCGCTGACCCAGTAGGACGTGATCCAGGTGAGCAGCTCGTCGCGGGTGAACACCGATTCGACGTCGCCGTCGCAGTCGGTCCAGCTGCGGAGCTTCTCCAGGATCCAGGCGGCCAGGCCTGCGGGCGAGTCGCCGAGCGCCACGGCCACGGTGTGCGGCTTCGTTCGCTGGAGATGCATGTAGGCGCCTTCGGCGTCCTGCCAACGGTGCCCGTGCTGCATGTAGGCCCGCTCGGATTCGGTCACGTCGGTGGGCGGGTTCACCAAGTAGCGGTATTGGGACACGTCGGTGAGGTGAAGCGCGGCGACGCGATCCCCGTGCCGAGCGGCCAGCACTTCGGCGACGTCGCAGCCCACGTCTCCGGCGCTGACGACGTAACGGTCGTACCCGAGTTCGGCCATCGCGCGGGCGACCGCATCGGCCGCAGTCGACGCGTTCTCGCCGCGCCGGACCGTCGCCGCGGCGAACGGATATCCCGGCAGCGCGGGCACCACCACGGGAACGTCGTCCAGCATCGGCAGGACCTTCTGGAACCGCAGCACCGAGTCCGGCCAACCGTGCAGGAGGAGCACGGCGGTGGTCCCCGGCCCCGAGGCGCGTTGGTGAACGGCCCGGACCGGCACGTCGGTGTCGACTCCGGTGAGCGTCCACGGCAGCGAGCGGATCTGCCGTTCGTGGTCGCGCCAGTCGTACGACGTGGCCCAGTAGTCGAGAAGACTGGCCAGATACTCGCCGTCGACGCCGCGTTCCCAGCCGAACCCTCGGGGGAGGTCGACCCGCCGGTAAGCGAGCAACCTGGTGCGCAGATCGTCGAGCACGGGTTGCGCGACGACGCTCGGCGCGTGTTCGGGATGAGTCATGTCGCCCACTCCTCTCGTCGTCGGGCGTGGCGTCCGGGCTGCTGCGCCCAATAAATCTAACCCCGCGCTCGAGGCCGGGCCTGGGAAAAGACGTCCGCCCAACCGTCCAGGTGCGACGAGACCCGCAAACTCAGAACGGCTTGGCGGAGAATCCCAGGCTGAGCAACGCGGCCTCCCGGC
>Ga0055540_1001564_pt1 | contig 13373 bp, 11 predicted proteins | sample AraplaCvi_mMS_r2_2_FD_55040 | JGI IMG/M metagenome (GOLD analysis project Ga0055540, IMG submission 55040) | Arabidopsis root microbial communities from North Carolina, USA - plate scrape MF_Cvi_mMS_r2 | ecosystem: Host-associated > Plants > Roots > Endosphere | place: USA: North Carolina
GGGCGCGGGCCCGCCAGTTCGTCGGCCAGGGCCACCGGCTGCCAGTAGCGGCGCAGCAGCTTGCCGGCGGGCGCGCCGGGTCCGACGCGGGTGATGAAATCATTTTGTTCGGCGCTGATCATCGTGCGGGCTCCATCGTGGTGCTTCAGAAAGAAGTCTGCAGGCATTGCATGCAGTTGTATGCATTGTCTGGGTGTTCCTCGATCCGGGTCAAATCTTTATCGGAAATTTCGTCCTAAATCGAGGGATGATGGCGCTAAATATAGGGTTAACGAGAGGCTCTGCATGTATTTTTGACGCATATTGCCTAGAGGTGCATGCAACAACCGAGCCAAGGTAAATATGCTGCGTGCAATGGCGGGCGGGTCTCCTAGAATCCGCACATCCCCTCTCCCTGGCGCTTCCCGATGGACTCCCAACAATCCCGCGTGCTGGTGCAGCTGCGCGACTTGATTCTCAAGGGCGAATTCGTGCCCGGAGAGCGGCTGGCCGAGATTCCGATCGCCGAGAAACTCGGCGCCTCGCGCACCCCCGTGCGCCTGGCGCTGGCCAGCCTCGAGCACGAAGGCCTGATCGAGCAATCGCCCGGCGGCGGCTACCAGATGCGCCGCTTCACCTCGCAGGAAGTGGCCGACGCCATCCGCGTTCGCGGCGTGGTCGAAGGCTTCGCGGCGCGCCTGCTGGCCGAGGACGGTGCACCACGACAGTTGCTGCGTGACCTGAAAGAGTGCCTCGAGGCCGGCGACCGGGCGGTGAACAAGCCCAGCATGGAGCTGGACGACTACGCGGCCTACGTCGAGATGAACGACCGCTTCCACAAGCTGATCGTCGAAGGCTGCGGCAACCTTGCGCTCAAGCGCGTGATGGACATGCTTGGCGGCCAGCCCTTCGCCGCGCCCAGCGCGATGCTGCCGATGCAGTCGTCGATGGAAGAGGGCCAGCAGTGGATGCGCCAGGCGCACCGCACGCACCATGCGATGGTGCAGGCCATCGAGCGCGGGCAGGGCTCGCGCGCGCAGGCGCTGGGCGAGGAGCACGTCGAGATCGCACGCATGAACCTCGACTACGCGCTCGAACGCCCCGAACTCGCGGCCGAACTGATGCCCGGCATTCGCCTGGTGGCCAAGGGGCGCGGCTAGCTGAGCCTCGCCAGGGCGCGGCCGCAAACCGCGCTCAGGGCACCTCGATCAGCAGGTCCGGGCGAAAGCTCTCCTGTTCGCCCTTGCCCTTGTAGCCGAGCGGGTTGGCGACCACGCGGCAGCCGTCCTTCACGTAGTCGGAGGGGCAGTGCAGGTGGCCGTGCAGCCACAGCTTGGCGCGCGGCAGCAGCGCATCGAGCGAATTGCAGAAGCCCGCGGTGCCGGGCGTGAGGCCGTAGCGTGGATCGGCGCTGGCGAGGCTGGGCGCGAAATGCGTGATGGCGACCGTGGCGCCGTCGAAAGGCTCGGCCAGCGCCTGTTCGAGCCAGGCCTGGCAGGCCAGCCCCTGCTCCCGCATGGCGCAGGCCATGAAGGGCTGGCCATGGCGCACCGTGGCGGCTTTCTCGAGATAGAAGTCGGCCGCGCGCATGGCCTTGCCGCGCTTCTTGAGCGCCTCGGCCAAGCCGTCAGTGGGTTCCACCAGCGCGTCGAAGTCGGCCCAGAGCGTGGTGCCGATGAAGCGGATGCCGTCGATCACCAGGGTCTCGCGCTCCAGCCAGAGGATGTCGAGCTCCCGGCACAGCGCGCGCAGGCGCTCGTGGGTCTGGTCGAAATCGGTGTTGTCGTATTCGTGGTTGCCCGGCACGTACATCACGGGCACCGGCCAGCCGCTGCGGGGCGAGAAACGGCCCAGGCCGAAGTCGGGGTCGGTCAGGCGCGAGCCTTCCTGGTAGGAGCCGATGTCGCCCGCCAGCACCAGCATGTCGGCGCCGCGCACGGGCTCGGCCTGGAAGCGGGGATGGGACTCCAGGTGCAGGTCGGACAGCAATTGCAGCTTCATTGCAACCAGTCTAGAGGAATCAGCCCATGCACAAAGCGCATGAAGTAGGGCTTCCAATATTAGGGATAACCCCTATTCTTAGGACATCAACCACTCCAGCGCAGCCAAAAGCAGCGCACTGTCATGTTCAGCCTCATTGCCCAAGTGGCCCGTTTCTTCCGTTCCTCCGATGCCAGCGCCCCGGCCAGCCACGCCGCCGCGCTGATGGAAACCGCCGACGTCCGCGCCGGCCGGGGCGCCCACCACGCGCAGGAACTGCGCGCTGCCGCCAGCGCCTGGCTCTCGGTCATCCGCTAGAAAACCCGGTCATCCGGGCACTTTTTGCCCGAGGACCGAATCCGCGAAGGCGGCCGCGGCGGAGCGCAGCAGCGCGGTGCGCAGCCATTCGTGCGCATGCCCGTGCTGCGCGCGGCGATGCCAGATGGCGTCGACGTGCACCATCGGCTGGTCGAAGGGCAGGTCGCGCAGCACCAGTTGCTCGTCGATGCCGGTCACGGTCACGAAATGGCGCGGCAGCACCGTCAGCAGGTCCGAATTCGCGACCACACGCCCGGCCGTGAAGAACTGGTTCACGGTCACCACGATGCGCCGCTCGCGCCCCATGGCGCCCAGCGTCTGGTCGATGAAGCCGTAGGGGCGCCCCGAAAAGCTCACGAGCAGGTGCCGCGCCGCGCAATAGTCGTCCAGCGTGAGCGGCGCATTCGCAAGCGGATGGCCGCGCCGCATCACGCACACGTACTGGCCCAGGTAGAGCCGCTGGGTCTCGAACGCCACCCCTGCGCCGGACTGCCCGCGCGCCGCGAGACTGGCGATCACGGCCGGAAAGTAGCCGACGGCCATGTCGACTTCCTCCTGCTCGAGCATCCGCCGTGGATCGCGCGTTGTAAGCGGCAGAACGCGCAGCGAGATAGCGGGCGCTTCCTTCTCCACGATCCGAACCAGTCCTGGAATGAGCTCGGCGGCGGTCGCATCGGCCATGGCCAGCAGGAAGGTGGTGTCCGCGGTCGATGCATCGAACTCGCCCGGCGCCAGCGTGTGCTGCAACTGCCGCAACGCATCCCGCACCGTGGGCCAGAGCGCCAGCGCGCGCGGCGTGGGCTCCACGCCCGCCCCCGCCCGGCTCACCAGCTCGTCGCCGAGCACCTCGCGCAGTCGGCGCAGCGCATTGCTCACGGCGGGCTGGGTGATCGACAGGTTGCGCGCGGCGCGCGTGAGATTGCGCTCCGCCATCACCTCGTCGAAGACGCGGAGCAGGTTGAGGTCGAGTGTGCGGAAGTTGACGTCCATCAGTGATGTGAATGATAAACATCAGAAAGATAAAGTGGCAAAACACTAGGGCAAACCCTAATATCTCCCCATCGGCATCAGCCATTCGTCCCACGGAGGGATTCATCATGACCAGCTTTGTCCACGTAGACCAACCCACTGTCCACCCCGGCGTCCAGCGCGCCGAGATCCTGTTCGGCCAGATCAAGGCCGCACGCGCCGGCGCGAACGGTTCGCGCCCGCTGATCGCCCTGCTGATCGTCGCCGTTGCCGCGGCGGTGATGGTGGTGGCCGACAAGCTCGTTTCCAACTGGGACGAAGGCGCGCTGCTCGCCGCCTGGGCCGTGCTCTGCGCCGCCGCCTTCGGCATTGCCGCGCTGTTCGCCGGCTCGCTGCGCGCTCCCCTGGCCCGCGTGGCCGGTGCCTGGAATGCAGCCGCCGCGCGCCGTGCCTCGGCCCGCGCCGACGCCCGCTTCCTCGAAACCGCGCAGAACGACCCGCGCGTGATGCAGGAACTGCAGGCCGCCACGTGGCGCCAGGAGTCCGAAGGCAAGGTGTCCGCCGCGGTCGTCGCCAAGGTGGACGCAGTGGCCCGCGCGGCCGCACGCTCCAGCGAAGCGCGCATGCCGACGCTCTACGAAGCCATGCGCCGCATGAACAGCTCGCGCTACTACTGATCGATCGGCGCCAGCCGCCGGCCGTTCAATGAAAAAGCCGCCCCTCCGGGCGGCTTTTTTGCGTGTGCGGCCAGGCCGCACAAGACCCGGGGAGCGGCCTCAGGCCGCCAGGCGCTGCTCGATGGCCGCCTTGGTTTCCGGCAGTTCCTTCGGCAGGTGGTGCGCCAGCTGCTGGAACAGCTCGGCATGCAGCTTCAGTTCGGCCTGCCAGGCAGCCTTGTCCATGCTGGTGACCGTGGCGAACTGCTCGGCGCTGAATTCCAGGCCGTTCCAGTTGAGGTCTTCGTAGCGCGGGCTCACGCCGGTGATGTGCTCGGTGCCCTTGGCGGTGCCTTCGACGCGGTCGATCATCCACTTGAGAACGCGCATGTTCTCGCCGTAGCCGGGCCAGACGAACTTGCCGTCGGCGCCCTTGCGGAACCAGTTGGTGGTGTAGATCTTCGGCAGCTTGGCGCCCGAGGCCTCGAGCTTCTTGCCCAGGTCGAGCCAGTGCTGGAAGTAGTCGCTCATGTTGTAGCCCGTGAACGGCAGCATCGCGAATGGGTCGCGGCGCACCACGCCCTGCTGGCCGGCGGCCGCGGCGGTGGTTTCGGAGCCCATGGTGGCGGCCATGTAGACGCCCTCGACCCAGTTGCGGGCCTCGGTCACGAGCGGCACGGTGGTCGAGCGGCGGCCGCCGAAGATGAAGGCATCGATGGCCACGCCCTTGGGGTCGTCCCAGGCGTCGTCGAGCGCGGGGTTGTTGATGGCGGCCACGGTGAAGCGCGAATTCGGATGCGCGGCCTTGGCGCCGGTTTCCTTGGCGATCTGCGGCGTCCAGTCCTTGCCCTGCCAGTCGATCAGGTGCGCGGGCAGCGTGCCGGTGTCCTGCTCCATGCCTTCCCACCAGACGTCGCCGTCGTCGGTGAGCGCGACGTTGGTGAAGATCACGTCGTGGTCCAGGCTGTCCATGCAGTTCGGGTTGGTCAGCATGTTGGTGCCGGGCGCCACGCCGAAGTAGCCGGCCTCGGGGTTGATCGCGTAGAGGCGGCCGTCCTTGCCGGGCTTGATCCAGGCGATGTCGTCGCCGATGGTGGTGACCTTCCAGCCTTCGAAGCCGGCGGGCGGCACCAGCATCGAGAAGTTGGTCTTGCCGCAGGCGCTCGGGAAGGCGGCGGCCACGTGGTATTTCTTGCCCTCGGGGTTGGTCACGCCGAGGATCAGCATGTGCTCGGCCAGCCAGCCTTCGTCGCGGCCCATGTTCGAGGCGATGCGCAGCGCGAAGCACTTCTTGCCCAGCAGCGCATTGCCGCCGTAGCCCGAGCCGTAGCTCCAGATCTCGCGCGTTTCGGGGTAGTGGACGATGTACTTGGTCTTGTTGCAGGGCCAGGCCACGTCCTTCTGGCCGGCCTCGAGCGGCGCACCCACGGTGTGCACGCAGGGCACGAATTCGCCGTCGGCGCCGAGCACCTCGTACACCGCCTTGCCCATGCGGGTCATGATGCGCATGTTGACCGCCACGTAAGGCGAGTCGGAGAGTTCGATGCCGATGTGGGCAATGGGCGAGCCCAGCGGGCCCATGCTGAACGGCACCACGTACATCGTGCGGCCCTTCATGCAGCCGTCGAACAGCGGCTGCAGCGTGGCGCGCATTTCGGCCGGGGCCATCCAGTTGTTGGTGGGGCCGGCGTTTTCCTTTTTCTCGGAGCAGATGAAGGTGCGGTCCTCGACGCGCGCCACGTCGCTCGGATCGGACACCGCGAGGAAGGAGTTGGGGCGCTTGGCCGGATTGAGCTTCTTGAAGGTGCCCGCGTCGACCAGCTGCTGGCAGAGGCGGTCGTACTCTTCCTTGCTGCCGTCGCACCAGTGGATGGCCTGGGGTTTGCAAAGCGCGGCCATGTCGGCCACCCAGGCAATCAGTTTTGCGTTCTTGACGTACGAGGGTGCCTGGATGGCGAGGCCCTGCATCGTGGGTGCGTTCATCGGAAATCTCCTAAGTTGAAAAAATCGTCTTTCCGAACGGGACGCCGCGCCTGCGATGGCGCGGAGGTCCGTTTGAGAAAACGTTTTCGCTTCGGGAGACTGCGTCAACGCGGGCCGCACGACCCGCGGACGAGGACGCAAATGGCTGTCAGGCCAAGTAGACGGCGATGGATGCCAGCAGCAGCATCAGCACGCCGCCGGCCAGCGGGAGCACGAGCGGCATCAGGTGCACGATCGATTCGACGGCGTCTTTTTCAACGGCGGCGGCGTGGCCGGGCTCGACGGGAGTAGGGTTGGACATTGATTACCTCGAATACGCAAATACGGAAAACTGCGGCCATTTTACCGGCGGCCCCCGGCGGCACGGTCTAGGGGGTTGCGAGCCCCTTCAGTGCTGCTCCTCGGCCTCGAAGCCGGCGTCGTGCAGCGCGCCCAGCACGCTGGCCAGGTGCGCCCGTCCGCGGGTCTGCAGCACCAGTTCGATGTCGACGTTCTGGGCTGCCAGCATGGTAAACGCTCTTTGGTGGTGAACCTCATCGACGTTAGCGCCCGCTTCCGCCACAGTGGCCGTGATCTGGGCCAACGAGCCCGGCACATCGCGCGCGCTCACCCGCACGCGCGCCAGCCGGCCGGCCCGCACCATGCCGCGTTCGATGATGGCCGCCAGCAGCAGCGGGTCGATGTTGCCGCCTGAAAGCACCAGGCCCACGCGCTTGCCCTTGAAGCGCCCCGGATGCCGGATCAGCGCCGCCAGGCCGGCCGCGCCCGCGCCCTCGACCAGTGTTTTCTCGATTTCGAGCAGCATCAGCACGCCCTGCTCGATGTCGCCTTCGTCGACCAGCAGCAGGTCGTCCACATGCCTGGCGATGATCTCGCGCGTGAGCACGCCGGGCGTTCCGACCGCAATGCCTTCGGCGATGGTGCTCTTGCCCTGCAGGTGCTGGGTACCCTTGACGGCATTCACCATGCCCGGAAAGCGCGTGGTCTGCACGCCGACGATCTCGATGCCGGGCTTGCGCTCGCGCGCCGCGATCGCCATGCCCGCGATCAGCCCGCCGCCGCCGACCGACACCACCAGCGTGTCGAGGTCGGGCACCGCATCGAGCATTTCGAGCGCCACCGTGCCCTGGCCCGCGATGATGGCTTCGTCGTCGTAGGGATGAACGAAGGTCAGCCCCTCGCGTTCGGCCAGTTCCAGCGCATGCGCGCGCGCCGCCTCGAGCGTGTCGCCGTACAGCACCACCTCGGCCCCGAAACCGCGCGTGCGCTCGATCTTCACGCCGGGCGTGAAGCGGGGCATCACGATGAGTGCGCGCAGGCCGAGCCGCTGCGCGTGGTAGGCCACACCCTGGGCGTGGTTGCCGGCCGACATGGCCACCACGCCGCGCGTTGCTTCCTGGCTCTCCAGAAGATCGACCAGCTTGTTGCACGCCCCCCGCTCCTTGAACGAGGATGTGAACTGCAGATTCTCGAACTTCAGGTAGACCTGGGCGCCCACGATTTCGGAGAGCGTGCGCGATTCGACGCAGGGCGTGTTGAGCACCTGACCCTCGAGACGCGCCGCGGCGCGCCGGATTTCTTCGATTCCGACCATGGCGGGCATTGTGGCTGGAATCGCCTCATCAGGGTTTTTACCGCTCGCGCGTCTTCCCGAAGCCAAAAGTCTGCGTTATGGTCGCCCCAAGAAGTTCCTCGTCTGGAGGTTGTCCGATGGTCAAGCGTGCGGGTGTCGATGTGGTGGCTGCTGCGGTACGCGGGCAGGCATTGCCGTCGCCCGGGCTCAAGGGTGCGCCGGTGCTCGAACTGATGTGTTCGCACTTCGTGCTCACGCTGGCCGCCAAGCAGGGGCCGCGCTTCAACGTGCGCCGCGACATCAACGGCCTGCTCTCGCTCACCGGCCGCCACCTGGTGTGGCCGGCCGCGGTGCTGCAGCGGCTGCGCGAATTCCTGGGCCGGCGCTGCGCCGGCAACGAGGCCTGGAAGGGCGTCGAGAATTTCGACGGCCGCACGCTGCTCGAGCGGCACGGCGTGTGGCGCGGGCCCTACGAGGAAGGCACGCTGTTCTTCTACCTCGACGAATACGCCAAGGACTACCCCAAGGACCTGCTCTCGGTGCTGGCCGTCACGCGCGACTGGCTCACGCATGCGCTGCGCAAGCAGTCGACCTTGGTCGAGAAGAACATCGATGCGCTCGCGGGCCTGCTGCAGCTCAACAAGGCCGAGCGCGCGCTGCTGCTCTACGGCACGCTCGCGCGCTACCAGCGCGACCTGCGTTCGCTGCTGGTCGAGTTCAAGGTCAACAACGCGCCCGAGGCCTATGCCGCCATTGCCGACATCGCGGGCGTCAATGCCACCGAGGTGGGCGAGGCCCTGCGGGCGGGCTCGCGGCTCGAGCGCATCGGGCTGGTCGAGAACCTGATTTCCGAGCACAACATCACCGACCTGGCCGACCTCATGAAGGTCAGCGAGAAGCTGCCGCCGGTGCTGATGCGCGAATACCGCGACCACAACGAACTGATGGCCGTGTTCACGCGGCCTTCCGCCAAGAGCGCGCTCACCACGCACGACTTTTCGTTTGTCGAGGAAGACGCGCAGATGCTCGTCACGCTGCTGCGCGCGGCGGTGGCGCGCAAGGAGCCCGGCGTCAACGTGCTGCTCTACGGGCCGCCCGGCACCGGCAAGACCGAGCTCGCCAAGGTGGTGGCGCAAGCGGCGGGGCTCGAGCTGTTCGAGGTCGAATACGCCGACCGCGACGGCAACTCGCTGTCCGGCCGCGACCGCTACCGCTCGCTGCAGATCGCGCAGGTGTTTCTCAAGGGCAGCGCGCAGGCTGCGCTGCTGTTCGACGAAGTCGAGGACGTGTTTCCGCCCATCAGCACCGAGGCCGCGCAGTTCATGGCGCGCGCCGAGCAGATTCCCGCGCCCACCAGCGGCAGCGTGAGCGGCAAGGCCTGGGTCAACCAGATCCTCGAGGCCAACCCGGTGCCCACGCTGTGGGTCACCAACCGCATCGAGCAGATCGACCCGGCGTTCCGGCGCCGCTTCGCCTACCACCTGGAGCTCAAGTCGCCACCGCCCGGTGCGCGCGAGCAGCTCGTGAAGAAGACGCTCGAAGGCATCGTCGTGTCCGAGGCCTTCACCGCCAAGCTGGCCGAGCGCAAGGGCCTCACGCCCGCGCAGATCCGCACCGCGGTGCGCTTTGCGGGGCTGGCGCAGACGGAAGATGGCGCGTCGATGGAGGCGCTGATCGAGCGCCAGCTCAAGAACGCCGATCTAGCGCTCGGCACGCTCGACACCGGCCTGGGCGAGCGGCGCAGCGTCACCACCTACGACCTCGACATGCTCAACGTCGAGACCCGCTTCGAGATCCCGCGGATCGTGGCGGCGATCAAGGCGCGCGGCCACGGCACGCTGTGCTTCTATGGCGCGCCCGGCACCGGCAAGACCGCGCTGGCCGAACACATCGCCAAGGCCATCGGCCGGCCGCTGATCATCAAGCAGGCCAGCGACCTCATGAGCAAGTACGTCGGCGAGACCGAGCAGAACATGGCGGCCATGTTCAAGGAGGCCGAGGCCGAGAAGGCCGTGCTGCTGCTCGACGAGGCCGACAGCTTCCTGCAGGACCGGCGCGGCGCGCAGCGCACCTACGAAGTGACCGAGGTCAACGAGATGCTGCAGGGCATGGAGCGCTTCAACGGCGTCTTCATATGCACCACCAACCTGCTCGACCGGCTCGACCAGGCGGCGCTTAGGCGCTTCACCTTCAAGATCAAGTTCATGCCGCTCACCGCGCCGCAGCGCGAGCGCATGTTCGTGACCGAGGCGCTGGCGGGCGACGCTGCGCTGCTCACTGGGGAGATCAAGGCGCGGCTGGCGCCATTGCACCAGCTGTGCCCGGGGGATTTCGCGGCCGTGAAGCGGCAGACGGATATTCTCGCGGTCGAGTTCTCGGCCGCCGAATTCCTGGACCAGCTCGAGGCCGAGCACCGCATCAAGCCCGAGGTGCGCGAGTCGCGCGGCATCGGCTTCATGCAGTAGCAAAAAAAAGCAAGCAGGAAGGCCGCGGCAGCGCGGCAGACAAGAAAGAAAAACCGTCCGCCGCGGCGGGCACGAGGAGGGCTCGATGAGCTTGGGCAATGGGCACGCGCGGGCGACGCCGCGCTTCACCGCATCGGCTGCGGCCGCATTCGCATTGGCCGGCATCGTCTGCGCGCTGGCAGGCTGTGGCGGTGGAGGAGGAGGGGGCGGAGGCGGCGGGTTTCCGGTCATCGCGCCGCCCGGCAGCGCGCCGCCTCCCACCAGCGGCGGTGGCGGTGGCGGCGACGACGATGCCATCCTTGCCTCGGCCACCGTGGCCGGCCTGTGCGCCGCGCCGCGCGCCGGCGTCAACCCCGCAACAGGGGCGGCCTATCCCGACAAGCCCGGCACGCTGACCGACGAGAAGCGCTGGGTGCGCGGCTGGATCGACGAAACCTACCTCTGGTACGGCGAGGTGCCGACCACCCTCAAGGCCGCCGACTACGCCACGCCGGTGGCCTACTTCAGCGTGCTCAAGAGCCCGGCCCTCACGGCCTCGGGCCGCGCGAAGGACCGCTTCCACTACGTGTACGACACCGAGCGCTATCGGCAGCTCTCGGAGAACGGCGTGGCGCCGGGCTACGGCATGGAGATTGCCATCGTGCGCAGTTCTCCGCCGCGCAACATGCGCATCGCCTTCGTCGAGCCGAATTCGCCCGCCGCGAATACAGGCCTCCAGCGGGGCGCGAAGATCGTCGAAGTCGACGGCGTCGATGCCGTCGGCAGCACCGGCACCGAGAACGTCGATGCGATCAACCGCGCGATCTCGCCGCAAACCGAGGGCGAGTCGCACACCTTCGTGTTCGAGGTGGGCGGCGTCCGGCAGGCGCCCATCACGCTGGCGGCCGCGAAGATCACGCGCACGCCGGTGCAGAACGTGAAGACGATCGACACCGGCAGCGGCCGCGTGGGCTACCTGCTCTTCAACGACCACATCACGACCTCCGAATCGCAGCTCGTCAACGCCTTCAACCAGTTCAAGCAGGACGGCGTGCAGGACCTGGTGCTCGACATGCGCTACAACGGCGGCGGCCAGCTCAACATCGCCAACCGGCTCGCCTCCATGGTGTCTTCGTCGGGCGCCACCTCGGGCAAGGTTTTCGAGCGCCTGGCCTTCAACGACAAGAACCCGTTCCACCTGACGCCGGCGCAGACCATCTATCCGTTCCTCGGCACCAGCCGCACCGGCGCCACGCTGCCGAGGCTCGGCCTCTCGCAGGTCACGGTGCTGGTCAGCCGCGACACCTGCTCGGCCAGCGAGGCGGTCGTCAACGGCCTGCGCGGCATCGACGTCAAGGTCAATCTCGTGGGCGGCACCACCTGCGGCAAGCCCTATGGCTTTTCTCCGCAGGACAACTGCGGCACCAGCTATTTCGCGATCCAGTTCCAGGGTGTCAACAACAAGAACTTCGGCGACTACGGCGACGGATTCGCGCCCGACTGCGCCGTTGCCGACGATTTCGGCCACCAGCTCGGAGACCCGGCCGAGGCGCGCCTCGCGGCCGCGCTTGCCATGCGCAACGGCGGTGCCTGCCCTGTTTCGGCCTCGGCCAAGTCCCAGGCGGAACTCGAGAAATCCGGAACGGCCGACGACGAACAGCCCTACCTGCTCCATCGCTCTCCGCTGCGCGAAATGCGCCTGCTCGAAGCCGCGCCGTCGCCGGGCTGACCCGCTTCGGCACCGGCCTCGGTTACCCCTTGAAACCTTGCGCGTTGCCGCGCCCGTGGCATGCGCTTTAGAGTTCAGGCAAACGTTTGCGCAAACGTTTGGCATTTAGTTCTACATGGCAAGACCATTCGAAAAGGAGCCGGGATGACGATTCGGATTCAGCGACGCAGATGGATGGCGGCGGCCTTGCTCGCCACGGTGCTCTCGGCCTGCGGGGGCGGCGGCAACGGCAACGGCGGCTTCGGGCTCGCACCGGGCTTCGGCGCGGCGCCGCCTCCGGCGCAGAAGATCATCATCGACAGCGACTACAACACCATGAGCGACGACGGCCAGCTCGGCGTCATGGCCGCGCAGCTGCAGGCCCAGGGCAAGGTGCAGGTCATGGGCATCAGCGTGGTCTCGGGCAACCAGTGGCTCAGGCAGGGCGTGGCGGACGCGCTGAAGTCGGTCGAGCGGCTGGGCGTGGGCGACCGCATCGGCATCTATGCCGGTGCGAACTACGCCTTCAACCACGACTACGCCACCATCGAGGCCGAGATGGCGGCCGGCTCCGGCGGCGACGGCTACCTGGGCGCCTGGAGTTCGCCCGAGCCCAAGACGGATGCCGACCTGAAGCCCCCGCCCGATGGCTTTGCCACCCACACGCAGCTCCAGCGCAGGAGCGCGGTCGACTTCATCGTCGACACCGTGAAGGCCAACCCCAACGAGATCACCATCCTGGCCATCGGCCCGCTCACCAACATCGCGCTCGCGGTCAAGCAGAACCCCGAGATCGTGCCGCTGATCAAGAAGATCATCTACATGGGCGGCGCGGTCGACGTGCCGGGCAACACCACCAGGTACGCCGAATTCAACTGGTGGTTCGACCCCGAGGCCGCGCAGTTCGTGGTGCGGCTGCCGATCCCGCAGGTGGTGGTGCCGCTGGACGTGACCGACACCGTGTTCCTGACCAAGCCGATCTACGACCGCATCGCGCATCCGGCCCGGCCCACGGCCGTGACCGAGGTGTTCCGCCAGCTCAACGGCTACGGCTTCAGCGGCACCAACGGCTTCGAGAACAACCCGGCCTACACGCAGAACATCTGGGACACGCTCACGCTCGCCTATCTCATCGATCCGGCCTATGCCACCGAAACCGTCGAGCGCTATGTCGATGTGGTCGCCAAGCCCGGCGCCGCCGACAACGGCCGCTCGATCGGTTACGCCTCGCAGCCCGCGGGCCCGGCGCTGCAAAAGATGACGGTGGTGAAGAAGTTCGACAACGCACGCTTCTTCGAGTTGTACGTCGACCTGCTCACGCGGCCGGTGCCGATCACGCTGCCGCCGGCGAGCTGACCGATGTGCGCGGGCCGGGCCTAGAAAGCCGAGGCGACGCGCAGCACCTCGGTGCCGTAGGCCTCGAGCTTCTTGGTGCCGATGCCGCTGATGCCCTGCAGGTCTTCGAGCGTCGCGGGCGCGCGTTCGGCAATGGCCGCCAGCGTGGCGTCATGGAAGATCACGTAGGCCGGCAGGTTGTGCTCGCGCGCCACTTCGGCGCGCCAGGCCTTGAGCGCCTCGAAGCGCTTCTGCCCGTCGGCGTCGAGTGCCGCGGCCGCGGGAGACGGGGCGCCGCGCGCCGCCTTCTCGCGCCGGGGCTTGCCGCCGCGCGCGGCCGGCGAAGAGACCGATTCGCGCAGCGTCACGTTCGCTTCGCCCTTGAGCACCGCGCGCGAGCCTTCCGTGAGCTTCAGCGTGTTGAAGGC
>Ga0055540_1001573_pt1 | contig 13308 bp, 12 predicted proteins | sample AraplaCvi_mMS_r2_2_FD_55040 | JGI IMG/M metagenome (GOLD analysis project Ga0055540, IMG submission 55040) | Arabidopsis root microbial communities from North Carolina, USA - plate scrape MF_Cvi_mMS_r2 | ecosystem: Host-associated > Plants > Roots > Endosphere | place: USA: North Carolina
GCCAGACCCAGCGACGCTCCCAGGGACAGGACGACGGTGCCGACGATCACCACCGCGGCCACCATGCTTCGGGTGATGAACACCATGATGAGCAGGATCAAGGCGATCGCGGCGATCGCCACGATCAACAGGTCGTAGGTCGACCCCTCCTGGATGTCCTTGTAGGTCGACGCGGTTCCGGCGACGTAGATCTTCGCATCCGACAACGGCGTCGCCTTGACCGCGTCGAACGCGGCGTTGCGTAGCGCATCGATGTGCGAGATGCCCTGCACCGTGGCGGGATTGCCCTCGTGGGTGATGGTCATGCGGGCGGCCTTGCCGTCCGGTGACATGAACAGCTTGAGGCCACGCTTGAAGTCCGCGTTGTCGAACGCCTCCGGCGGCAGGTAGAACGAGTCGTCGTTCTTGGCGTCGTCGAACGCCTTGCCGAGCGCGGTCGCGTTCTTCAACGCCTCCTGGCTCTGGGTGTTGGTACCGCCGGTGGTCGCGTAATTCGACTGCAGCAACTCACGATTGGCCTCCTGCACCTCCAGCTGCGGCGGGATCAGCGCCACCAGCTGCGGCTGCAGCGCGTTGAGCTTGTCGAGGCTGGCCGTGACCTCGGAGAACTTGTCGCTCAGTTCGGAGATGCCGTCGAGCGAGTCGAACACCGACCGCAGCGCCGCACACGACGGGATGTCGAAGCAGTGCGGTTCCCAGTAGAAGTAGTTGCGCAACGGCCGGAAGAAGTCGTCGAAGTTGGCCAGGTTGTCGCGCACCTGGTTGATCGTCGCGACCGTGTCGTGGAACGCCTGAACCTGCTCGTTGGTCGCGGCGGCACTCTGCTTCTGCAGCTCGAGCTGCTGCTGCAGGATCGCGATGGACTTGGTGGTCTGGTCGACCTGCTTGAGGATGTCCTGCGCCCGCGCCTGCTGATAGCTCAGGTTCATGATCTGCCCGGCACTCTGCGCGCTGATCTGAAACGGTATGGAGCTGTGGGTGATCGGCGTGCCCAGCGGCCTGGTGATCGACTGGACCAACGCGATGCCCGGGGTGTGCAACACGGCCTTGGCCACGCGTTCGAGGATCAGCATGTCCGACGGGTTGCGCATGTCGTGATCGGATTCGATCATCAACAGCTCGGGGTTCAGCCGAGCCTCGGAGAAGTGCCGCTCCGCGGCGGCGTAGCCGACGTTCGCCGGCGCGGTGTCGGGCAGATAGGGCCGACCGTCGTAGCTGATCTTCGCCCCCGGCAGCGCCAGGACGCCGACGGCCGCGATGCCCAGGGACACCACCAGGATCGGTCCCGGCCACCGGACGATCGAGGTGCCGATCCGGCGCCAGCCCGACGCCCGAACCTTGCGGCGGGGCTCGAGCAGGCCGAACCGGCTGACGATCACGATCACGGCCGGTCCGAGGGTCAGCGCCGCCATCAGAGTCACCAGCACGCCGAGCGGCAGGCACGCCGAGGGTCTGGAAGTACGGCAATCGCGTGAAGTACAGGCAGGCCACGGCCCCGACGATGGTCAGGCCCGAGCCGACGATGACGTGCACCGTGCCCCGGAACATGTCGTGGTAGGCCTCGGCGCGCTCCAGCCCACGGTTGCGGGCTTCCTGATACCGACCGACGAGGAAGATCGCGTAGTCGGTGCCCGCGGCAATGGCCAAGAGCGTCAACAGATTCGTCGCGTAGGTCGACAGGCCGATGACGCCCGTGTGCGCCAGGGTCGCGACGACGCCTCGGGCGGCCATCAACTCCACGGCCACCATCACCAGCATGATGAGCATGGTCACCAGCGACCGGTAGACGATGAGCAGCATCACCGCGATCACCGCGAAGGTGATCGCCGTGACCTGATGGGTGCCGGCGTTGCCGACCTCGAAGTTGTCGGTGATGGTGGGCGCGGCGCCGGTGACGTAGGCCTTCACCCCCGGCGGCGCCGGAGTGTCGGCCACGATCTCGCGAATGCTGTCGACCGATTCGTTGGACAGCGCCTCACCCTGGTTGCCGCGCAGGTAGACCTGCACCAGAGCGGCCTTGCCGTCCTTGCTCTGCGCACCACCCGCCGTCAACGGGTCGCCCCAGAAGTCCTGAACGTGCTCGACGTGGGCGGTGTCGGCGTTGAGCTTCTTGACCAGGACGTCGTAGTAGTCGTGGGCGTTCTGGCCGAGCTTCTGGTCGCCCTCGAGGACGATCATCGCGGCACTGTCGGAGTCGAACTCCTGAAACTTTTGCCCGATGTGGCGCATCGCCATGATCGAGGGCGAATCCGAGGCGTTCATCGCCACGGACCGCTCTTCGCCGACGGTCTCCAGCTGGGGTGACACGACGTTGCTCAGCACCGCTATCGCCAACCACAGCAACAGGATTGGCAGCGCCAGTGTCCACATCAATCGCGCCGGGCGGGACCTCTGCTCCGGGTCCGTCGAGTGCTGGCTCATGCGGACTTGTCCAGGCAGGCGATGTATCCGTTCACGTTGCTGGCGGACCTTTCGTCCTTGACGATGCCGTTGACGGTGATGCGGCACGTGATGGGGGCCGAGTCACCCTGGGCGCGGAGATCGGCGAAGAGCGTCGGATCGTCGGTGGTCAGCATGTGCGACCACGGCAGCGGCACGTCGTCGACGCGCTGGGGTTGGGCATGCTCGTCGAGGTAGTTGATGGTCGCCGTCGCACCGGGACTGCCGAAGACCTCGAAGAGGACTCGCTTGGGGTTGTAGCCGGTGTTCTCCAAGGCGTCCGCGCTGGGCCGCGAGATCTGATTGTCCGAGCCGAAGATGCCGTGCAATCGGGTGACGCTGAAGACCACCAGAGCGACCACCACGACGGCCACGACGACGGTCCAATGCCGCCTCAGGATCCGCCCGATCGAAAGCTTGCTCACCTCTACGCCTTTCGACAGCCGGCGACGTGGCTGCACCGGATCGCCGCTCCTGGCCGGAACCCTGGGCGACGAGAGAGACGGTACGGTACGGTACGGGTCGGTGCAAGTCGTCCCAACCCCTTGCGCTCGAGGTGGAGGTATGGTCTCCGATTCAACGCACGCGTCAGCGCCGACTTCGGGATGCCCGTGGAGCGCACGGGAGTCCGAACTGCTCGCCGTGACGCTGAAACTGTTGCAGCAGCACGGATATGAGCGTCTGACGGTAGAAGCCGTCGCCACCGAAGCCAGGGCCAGCAAGTCCACGATGTACCGACGCTGGCCCTCGAAGGCCGACCTCGTGCTCGCGGCGTTCATCGAGGGCACCCGCGAGTCGGCGGTCCCCCCGCGCACCGGCTCGCTGCGGGGTGACCTGCTGGCCATTGGCGCGGCGGTGTGCGCGCAGGGACGAGAGCACACGGGCACGATGCGCGCGGTGCTCAACGAGATGTCCCGCAGCGAAGCCCTCAGCGCGGCCATGCAGGAGAAGTTCGTCTACCACCGCACCGTCGTGATCCAGGAGGTCCTCGGAGAGGCCGTGGCACGCGGGGAGATTCAGGCCGAGGCCATCAACCCCGAGATCTGGGACGTGCTGCCCGGGTACCTCGTGTTCCGCTCCCTGGTCGCGGACCGACCACCCACCGAGGAGACCGTGCGTGCCCTGGTCGACGAGGTTCTGCTACCCAGCCTCACTCGAGATAGGACGTCTGGTTGACCAACCGCACCGACGAGCCGCCGTCGGGGTAGAACTCCGCCACCGACAGCGACGCGAGGTCCAGGTGCAGCCGGTAGAGGATGCCCGGGCCTGCGTCGAGCGCCATCCGCAGGATGGACTTNATCGGCGTCACGTGCGACACCACCAGCACCGTCGCGTCGCCGTACTCGGCGACGATCCGGGTACGCGCCCGGCCCACCCGCGCCGCCACCGCGTCGAAGCTCTCCCCGCCATCGGGCGGAGCCACGCTGGTGTCGCGCAGCCACGCCCGGTGTACCTCCGGATCCCGTTGCGCCGCTTCGCCGAACGTCAGCCCCTCCCAGGAGCCGAAGTCGGTTTCGATCAAGCCCTCGTCGACCGTGACGTCGAGGCCCAGCTCCTTGGCGGCCGCCGACGCCGTGTCGTGGGCGCGCTGCAGCGGGGACGAGACGACCGCCGCCACACCGCCCCGCGCGCCGAGGTAACGCGCCGCGGCGTCGGCCTGTCGGCGCCCGAGTTCGGTGAGCGGCGGGTTGCCCTGGCCCGAATAGCGGCGGTCCACCGACAGCCCGGTCTGCCCGTGCCGCAACAGGAGCATGCGCGTCGGGGCACCCTTCGCCCCGGTCCAGCCCGCCGGTGAGACCGCCTCCGCCGGGGCGGCGCTCGTCGAACCGCCCTCGACGGCGTCCATCGCCTCGTTCGCCAACCGGTCGGCGTGGGCGTTCTCGGCGCGCGGGATCCAGCCGAACGTCACGGTGCCGAAGCCGCGCACCAGTTCCTCGGCGCGCTCCCGCAACGCGATCAGGTCGGGGTGCTTGACCCGCCACCGCCCCGACATCTGTTCGACGACGAGCTTGGAGTCCAGGTGCGCGACGACGTCGGTGGCCCCTACCTCCGCCGCGGCCTGCAATCCGGCGATNAGACCCCGATACTCGGCGACGTTGTTGGTCGTCCGCCCGATGCCCTCCTTGCGTTCGGCCAGCACGGTGGAATGGTCGGCCGACCAGACCACGGCCCCGTAACCCGCCGGACCGGGGTTGCCTCGCGACCCGCCGTCGGCCTCGACGATGACCTTCACGCGGTCGTCCTCATTCCTTGAAGTCCCTCACCCGCACCAAGATTGCCGAACACTCCGGGCACCGGAGCACCTCGTCCTCACGGGCGGCGGAGATACGGGCCAGCTCGCCCCTGTCGATCTCGATGCGACACGCACCGCAGCGCTTGCCCTGCAACCGGCCGGCCCCGACCCCGCCCTGGGCCCGCTGCCGTTCGTAGAGCGCCACCAGCTCGGCCGGCGCCGCGGCCGAGAGCTCCTCGCGGCGGCCGGACGCCTCGTGCCGCGACTGGTCGATCTGCACCAGCGCGGCGTCCCGCGCGGCGGTGGCGGCCGCGAGCTCGGTCTGCATCCCGTCGACGCGGGCCTGCTGCTCGGCGGACTCCCTCTGCAGTTGCTCGCGGCGCTCCATGATCTCCAACAACGAATCCTCCAGGCTCTCCTGGCGGCGCTGCAGCGCCTCGAGCTCGTGCTGGATCTCGCCGAGGTGCTTGGCGTCGACCGTTCCGCCGTCGAGCAGGCCGCGGTCGCGGTCCTCCCGCTTGCGCACCGCGTCGATCTCGCCCTCGAACTTCGCGACCTGTCCGTCGAGATCCTCNAGGGCGATGGTCAGCGTCGCCAGTGCGTCGGTGGCCGCGCGGTGCTCGGCGGTGACGGTNTCGAGCCGTTGCTGCTCCTCGAGATGCTTGGCGCGGTAGTCGAGCCGGCTCAATTCGGCGTCCACCGCCGCGATCTCCAGGACCAGGCGCTGCTGTCTCTCGTCGGCCTTCATGTGGTGCTGTCGTCCTTCTCTAGATTCCAGGGGTCCGTGCGGAGCGGGCTGACGCTCACCTGGAGCGCCTCGCCGAAGNGCGTNCGCAGTAGCGCCTCGGCCTGNCCACACCANGGATACTCGCTGGCCCAGTGTGCGACGTCGACCAGGGCGACGTCGGAGGTACGGAGGTGTTCGTCGGCCGGATGATGTCGGAGATCGGCGGTCACGTAGGCCTGTACGTCGGCCGCGGCCACGGTGTCGAGCAGCGAGTCCCCCGCCCCGCCGCACACCGCGACCCGGGACACCACGGCGTCGGGATCACCGGCCGCCCGCACCCCCCACGAGGTGGCGGGCAGACCGCGGTTGACCCGAGTGACGAAGGCGCGCAAGCTCTCCGGGACCGGCAGCGCGCAGATGCGGCCGATGCCGACGTCCGACGGAAGCGACGCCAGGGTGACGACGTCGAACGCGGGCTCCTCGTACGGATGTGCGTGCCGCAGCGCGCCGAGCACCGTCGCGCGCAGACGGGCCGGGGCGATCACCTCGACGTGGTCCTCGTCGACGTACTCGACCGCACCCACCGTGCCGATCGCGGGAGCGGCGCCGTCGTGCGGCAGGAACTGCCCGGTGCCCGAGACGGTCCAGCTGCAGTGCGAGTAGTCGCCGAGGGCGCCCGCCCCCGCGGCGAACAGCGCCGCGCGCACCGCGTCGGTGTGCGCGGTCGGCACGCACACCACCCACTTGTCGAGCCGGGTGCCGTCCGACACCGGCGACAGCACGTCCTCCACCACCAACCCGAGCGCGTCGGCGAGCGCATCGGACACCCCGGGGGCTGCGGAGTCGGCGTTGGTGTGCGCGGTGAACAAGGCGCTGCGGTTGCGGATCAACTGGTGCAGGATCGCGCCCTTGCCCGTGCTCGCCGCCACCGTGTCCACCCCCCGCAGCAGCAGCGGGTGATGGGCGAGGAGCAGGCCGCGGGGCGGCACCTCGGCCACGACGGCCGCCGTCGCGTCCACCGCGATCGTCACCGACTCGACCAGCTCGGACGGGTCACCGCACACCAGGCCGACCGAATCCCAACTCTCGGCCAACGCGGGCGGGTAGGCGCGCTCCAGCACGTCGATCACGTCGAGCAGCCGCGCGCTCATCGCCGTCCTTCCCTTGCCGTCGTCTGCCCGAGAGCCTACGACGTCACCAGCGAAAAGAGCCGTCATGCCAGCCGCGACGGACCGGCGCCGCAGAACAGGAGACAATGGCGGGGTGAGTCCGCAGCTAGTCCTCTTCGATCTCGACGGTACGCTCACCGACTCCGCCCCCGGCATCGTCGCGAGCTTCCGCCACGCCCTGGGCGAGATCGGTGCCGCGGTGCCCGACGGCGACCTGGCGAGCCTGGTCGTGGGCCCGCCGATGCACCAGACGCTTGCGGCGATGGGACTCGGCGGCCGCGCGGAGGAGGCGTTCACCGCCTACCGCGCCGACTACACCACCCGCGGCTGGTCGATGAACAGCCTCTTCGACGGCGTCGCCGAACTGCTGACCGACCTGCGCGCCGCAGGCGTGCGGCTGGCCGTGGCCACCTCGAAGAACGAAGTGACGGCTCGGCGGATCATCGAGCACTTCGACATCGAGGAGCACTTCGAGGTGATCGCCGGGGCCAGTCCCGACGGCGTCCGGTCGGCCAAGGCCGACGTGGTGGCCCACGCCCTGGCTCAGCTCGATCCGCTGCCCGAGGACGTGTTGATGGTCGGCGACCGATCCCACGACGTCNTGGGCGCGGCGAGCCATGGCATCGACACCGTGGTCGTCGGATGGGGTTACGGCCGGTCGGACTTCGACGGACCCGACGCCGTCGGCGCCTTCAAGCACGTGGCGACGATGGCCGATCTGCGGGAGGTGCTCGGTGTCTGAACCCACCCTGCACGTCACCTTCGTGTGCTCGGGCAACATCTGCCGGTCCCCCATGGCCGACAAGATGTTCGGCCACCAACTCGCCGAACGCGGTCTCGCCGACGCNGTCCGGGTCAGCAGCGCGGGCACCGGCAGCTGGCACGTCGGTGATNCGGCCCACGATCGGGCGGTGCACGTCCTGCGGGAGCACGGCTACCCGACCGACCATCGCGCCGCCCACGTCTCCGACGAGCACGTGGCGGCCGACATGGTCGTCGCGATGGGCCGCAACCACGTCCGCATCCTGCGCGATCTCGGCGTCCCCGAGCACCGCCTTCGGATGATGCGGTCCTTCGACCCGCGCTCGGGCGCGCACGCCCTCGACGTCGACGACCCGTACTACGGAACGTTGGAGGACTACGAAGAGACCTTCGCCGTCATCGACGCGTCGCTGCCGGGGCTGCACGCCTGGGTCGACGATCGGTTGCGGGACCAGGAGGCCGCGGGCTGATGGGCCGCTTCGCGTTCTTGTTCAAGCCCCAGTGGCTGGCGCTCTACGTCGTCGCGATCGCGTTCGCCTACCTGTGCTTCACGGTGCTCGCCCCGTGGCAACTCGGCAAGAACACCACGACGTCACGCGAGAACGCGCAGATCTCGAACTCGGTGTCGCAGCCGCCCGTGCCGCTGAAGACGCTTCTGCCGCAACAGAACTCAGCGGCCCCCGGCGACCAGTGGCGCCAGGTCACCGCCACCGGCAGGTATGTTCCCGAGGCGCAGGTACTGGTCCGGTTGCGCGTCGTCGACGGCGACCCCGCCTACGAGGTGCTCGTGCCGTTCCGCGTCGACGGCGGCCCCACCGTCCTCGTGGACCGGGGGTACGTCAAACCCGATCGCGGCACGCAGGTGCCCGAGTTCGCCGCCCCGCCGACCGGCAGCGTCACCATCACCGCGCGACTGCGCGACCCCGAGGGTGTCGTCGCCGGCAAGGAACCGTTCCGCGAGAACGGCATTCAGCAGGTCTACTCGATCAGCACCGACCAGGTCGCCCAGGTGACGGGTGTGCCGCTGGCGGGCTCCTATCTTCAGCTCGTCGACGGTCAGCCGGGCGGTCTCGGCGTGATCGGTCTCCCCCACCTCGACGCCGGCCCGTTCCTGTCCTATGGCATCCAGTGGATCGCGTTCGGGATCGTCGCGCCGATCGGCGTCGGCTACTTCGTGCTGGCGGAGGTCAAGCAGCGCCGCCGGGAGAAGGCCGAGAGCGACTCACGGGCCACCGAGGCGGCGCCACTCACCGCGGAGCAGAAACTCGCCGACCGCTACGGCCGACGCCAGTGACGGCGACGGAAAGCGCGGCCGCGGCGAACTGAACCGCACGGGACAACCGTACCGAGCGGGTGACGTCGCCGGCCTCCGGTATCCGGCCGTGTCCCAACGTCGGCCGGTTCTCCAGCCGGTGGGCATACTGGGTCGGCCCGCCGAGGCGGACGTCGAGCGCACCGGCGAACGACGCCTCCACCACTCCGGCGTTGGGACTCGGATGCCGGGCTGCGTCGCGGCGCCATGCGGTCAGGGCGGCTGCCGGTGACCCNGACACCAGTGGGGCGCACACCGCGGTGAGCAGACCAGAGACGCGAGCGGGCACGTAGTTGGCCACGTCGTCGAATCGTGCTGCCGCCCAACCAAAGTCGAGGTACCGCGTCGACCTGTGCCCGATCATGGCGTCGAGGGTGTTGGCGCCCCGGTAGACCAGCAGACCGGGCACCCCGCCGATCGCCCCCCACCACAGCGGCGCGACCTGGGCGTCGGCGGTGTTCTCCGCGACCGACTCCACGGTGGCCCGGGCGATACCGGCCTCGTCCAGCGAATTCGGGTCGCGGCCGCACAACCACGGCACCAACGCCCGCGCGGCGTCGACGTCACCGTCGTCGAGGTGGTGCGCCATCGCCTCACCCGTGCGCCCCAGGGACGTTCCACCCAGGACGACGAACGTCGCCGCTGCGGTCACCGCGGCCGTCCACCCGGGACCGCGGCGCACGGCCAACCGCTCGACGGCCACCCCGAAGGCACCGAGCCCCCCGAGCAGGAGCCCGGTGTGCGCGACCCCGGCGGCCCGCCCGTTGCGGTAGGTCACACGTTCCAATGCGGCCGCGGCCGTGCCGAAGGCAGCCACCGGGTGGCCCCGCCGCGGATCGGCCCACAGCAGGTCGGCCGCGTAGCCCAGCGCCAGCCCCGCGGCCCTGGCACGGCGCGGGGACGAGAACATCCCGGCAGCGTCTCACGAGCCCGGCGCACCGCGGCCGTCGGCGTCAGCCACGCTGGCGTCCGTGGCGGTGCGCGCGTCAGAAGTGGTGCGCGGCAGAACGTCGAACGCGTGTTCTAATGGGTCGCGCACCGGCCCGCTCGTCGCGGGCGACCCGTCCGAAGGAGAGCCGCACCGATGACCGCAGACACCCTCATGCCCGAGGCCCCCTCGACCGAGGCCGCCACCACCCCCATGGCCCCGGNGCCGCCTTCGGAAGCCGTGCCCGNCAAGGCTCCGCGGAAGTCTGCCGGCAGGAAGACCAAGACCCTCGAGCTGACCCTGACCGTCACCGGCACCGCCGACGGCGAATGGCGCGCCGAACTCAAGCAGGGCACCACGTTCCTGGCGCGCGACCTCGCGGTCGCCGCGGCCGCCGTCTCCCGGGCGGCCAGNGAACTGCACGACGACCTGTCCACGCCGATCGACGCGGTCATCGAGGAGGCACGCGTGCAGCAGGCCGCCAAGGTTGCCGCGCTCGAAGCCGAACTCGAGGCGGCCCGACGGACCCTCGCCGACCTGGACTAGCGGGCCCGGTCGGCCGAAAGGCGGTCAGACCCACCACCGCTGGTGTGTGAACGACGCGCCCCTACGGCGCGCCGGCCGCCTCTGGCGGACGAGTCGCCGGCTCAACTGCCGGCGGCTCCGCTGCCGCCGGCTCCACCGCTGCCGCCGGCACCACCCTTGGTGCTACCCGAGGCCGGCGCCGAACCAGCGCCGCCCGTGGCGCCGGCGCCGCCGGGGTTCGTGCTGCCGACTCCGGAGGCGCCGCCCGCCCCACCGGTGCCGCCCGCACCGCCGCTGCCGGCCGTGCCGGTCTTGCCTGCCGTGCCGGCCGCGCCCGTGCCACCGAGCAGCGACGTGCCGCCGCCGCCGGCGGCGCCTCCCGAACCTGCGTTACCGCCGGCGCCGCCGGTACCGCCCTGACCGCCTTTGGCACCACTGCTGAGAATCGGACCTTGCAGGAAAGCGCCATCGCCGCCCTTGCCTCCGGTACCGCCCTGCGCGCCGGCACCGCCGTTGCCGCCGCTCCCGCCCGAACCTCCAGCGCCGCCCGAACCGAACAAGCCGCCACTGCCACCGGAACCTCCGGCTCCTCCGTTGGTGCCGCTCTCGCCTGCCACACCGGAACCGCCCGTGCCGCCGACACCGGACGTGCCCGCGGTCAGCGTCGAGGTCGAATACCCCGCCGCGAAGCCGCCCTTCCCCCCGGCGCCACCGGTACCACCGGCGTCACCGCCGGTACCGCCCGCACCTCCGTCACCGCCGGTGGCCGTGCCGGGAAAGCCCGGAAAGACCTGAGTGATGTCGGCGGGACCGCCCGTACCGCCGGCACCGCCGGCACCCCCGCCGGACCCGTTGCCGCCGTCCCCACCCTTACCTCCGGTCGCGGAGATGACGGGAGGTGGCGTGGACCCTGGATTGACCAGGGTGTGCTGCGCGTAGGTGCCGTTGTCGCCGTTGCCACCGGAATCGTTGGTCCCCGCAGCGGCGTTCTGCCCTGCGGCACCCGGGTCGCCGACGACCACGCCCGTACCGGCAATGAACCCTCCTTGGCCTCCGGGGGCAGGCGGCCCGGCAGGCGCCTGATTGACGCCGTTACTGCCGGTGTAACCCGCGCCGCCGTTGCCGCCGACACCGCCACGGCCAAACCACGTGGTGCCGCCGCCGTTGCCGCCCGCACCGCCGGCGACACCGAGCGCGCCGCTGGCACCGTTGCCGCCGTTGCCTGCGGTGCCGATCAGCGCGAAGATGCCGGTGCTGCCGCCGTTGCCGCCGGCCTGGCCCGGGGCCACTCCGTCGGCCCCATTGCCGCCGTTGCCAAAGAACAGACCACCGTTGCCGCCGTTGCCGCCGTTGGCTCCGGCGCCACCATTGCCGAAGAACAGGCCGCCGTTACCCCCGTTGCAGGCGGCAGCGACGCAGTCTGCGGCGGCGTCGAGTCCGTTGCCGAACAATCCGAACAACGGGCCGCCGGCGAAGGCGCCCACGCCGGGAGTGGCAGCGACGACTCGTTGTCCGGCCAAGCACGTCGGAACTGTCACCGAGCACGGCACGCCATCTGCGCCGTTGCTCTCAGGAGCGGCATGAGCGGTCGCCGTCGGGCCCAACAGGAATGCCCCGGTGGCCGCGATTCCCACGGCAAACGTGGCAACCCCTTCGACGTGCTTCGGTGCGCGCATGACTCTCCTTCGAGTTGCAGTTGCAGGCATACTTTGCCAGTAACTAACGGCAGGGTAGATCTTCTAGCCCGTCGTCCGTGAGACTTCGGTGAATGTCGTTCGTTCGCAGTGATACCCGTCGTGAGCGCTGCGGGCTCGCGGACCTCGCGACGGCCATGAGAATTTGCTCGATCTCCGTCATCGGGTTCTGGGTGTCGCCCCGTGCACCAGCCCGCCGCGCTCTGCCCAAGTACCCCTTTGCTCTGTGCGCACGGCAGCACCCACGCGTCACCACGAGTGTGGGCCCTGTCTGCTGCGTCGGCTGCAGTAGTCGACTACTGCAGTTTCGACGTCAGTCGACGTGGACTACTGCGGCCCCGATCTCCTGCAGAGAACGGGCCGCCGCCGCTGCTCCGGGAGCCGGCCGGCGTGGAGATGGCGAAGGAGTCGAAGACACTGGCTGATCCGGTTCGATTGCAGCACCGGAAAGCGGTCAGGTGAGGGTATTTCGCGACGGGCGCCTCGACACCGGCGACCGCACGCTGCGGTGATGGTGGAAACCACCGCCCTGCGGTTCGCACACCAAAGCGTTGACGGGGTCCCGCCCCGGCGGTTCTGAACTCTTGACGTCCGGTTTGGCTGGTGCGCGGGGGTGGGCGCGCAGGCGTATGGCGGGCAGGATCAACACATGGACGTCGATGAACCAGAACGAGATCAGCGGTGGAATCGCCAACAGCGATCGGAGACCGAAACTGAACGGCTAGATCGCAATTGGGCGAGTCTGTTGCAGGAGATGCGCGTCGCACAAACCGGTGTTCAGTTGCTTACCGGGTTCCTCCTCACTTTGCCCTTCCAACAACGCTTCGATCGTCTCGATGATCGGATGCAGGCGGCCTATCTGGTGACGGTGGGGTGTGCGATTGCCTCGACGCTGTGCCTGGTGGCCCCGGTGTCGATGCACCGGGTGTTGTTTCGCCAGCGTCGGATCAAGTCATTGGTGTCTGCCTCGCACCGGTTGACGATCCTGGGATTGGGGCTGTTGGGCGCGGCGTTGATTGGCGTCACCTTGGTGACCTTCGAAATGGTGTCGGGGGTGGTGATTGCCTGCATTGCCGGGGGCTGCGCCTTCGTGGCGGTCACCGGGCTGTGGGTGATCCTTCCCTTGGTCTCCCGCCGCCTTGGTGCCGACGAATGACGCGACAGTCCCGGGCGACACCCGACTCGCCATGGGGAGACCGTCCGGACGCCGCAGAAGTCCACCGCTGAACCGCCATTGGGTGGGCGGTTGTGAGCGTCGGAGCTGATCGGCTGGTTCAGATCACGCGGGGTGGTCGGCCTCCTCGGCGGGTTGCGTCGACACGTGAGGCAGCCGACGAGCGAGAGCACGTGTTGCGCCGTACTCCCTGGGGCGATCAGGGTGCATCGGGTCTCGTGGCGGGCGGCGCGCTGGGTGGCTTCGAAGAGAGCGCTGATCGCGGCGGATCCACGGTGAGTCACCGCACGCAGATCGACGAACACCGGCTGTGTCCCCCGTGCGCGAGATCGGCCAGCAATCCGC
>Ga0055540_1001575_pt1 | contig 13294 bp, 8 predicted proteins | sample AraplaCvi_mMS_r2_2_FD_55040 | JGI IMG/M metagenome (GOLD analysis project Ga0055540, IMG submission 55040) | Arabidopsis root microbial communities from North Carolina, USA - plate scrape MF_Cvi_mMS_r2 | ecosystem: Host-associated > Plants > Roots > Endosphere | place: USA: North Carolina
CTGGTGTTCTCATATCAAAACGTGACCGTCACTTGTCTTCAAATGGATCAAGCCCTAAGGCCCAACCCGCGAAAACCGCCGACCACGTTTCTCTTTCTTCTTATCTTCAATTGTCAAATAACCGACGCTTCAAAACCCAAAAGGCCCAACCGTCAAAACTTCAAGAACAGCACAACTTCCAGAGACCAAACCGTAACCCGGCCCCAACCAGCATGCGCCAATCAATCAGTGATTTCTTTAGAACGAAAGTCGTCGTCGCCAGCAGCGCCGCCGCCCTCGTTCAGTGAGCGGGTTATAGATCCCACCACCATTTGAAGTCAACAGGCTTGATTCAGAAAAATCGAGAAAAACGACAAGTTATTGATATAAATGAACAATCTCCGAAAAATTATGCGGAGGACGCTTTTCCAGCGACTTTCGGGCCCTCGCGGCGTGTATAAACAGTGCCCTTTTGGCCCCTGCCTCAAAACCGCCCCGACAAATTCACAATCTCATGGTTACCACGCTCTCTATAGGGAATCGAAAAAGCGTCTCTGCGAATGTACCCGTTTGCAAGGTGCCGGATTTGACTCTCCAGCCTGAAAGGGGCACATGTTTGGCCCAAGGTCCCGCAGGCAGTATAAAAGCTGCCTACGGCAATAACGAGTATCAGGGACTGGCTTAAACTGGCATGATAACGGCCCGCAGCATGATCCGCTCGCTCGGCAACGAACCGCCGATCCTCGCCGACGGCCGTCGCGCCCCGGATCGACGTGAAATTTCGTTGCGTTGGCTTTCCGGCACGTTTCTCACGGGCATTACATCTTCCATTCTGATGGGCGTTGCTTTGTTTGCCGCTCTCGACGGCCGGCAGCAGCTTGCGATCCCGGCCGAGGCATCGGCCGCCCTCCCCGCGCACGATGCGGATGCCGCCTCGCGCGGCAAGCGGCTGCTCGGCAGCAATATCGTCGCCATGCCCACCGACCGCAAAGTGATGGAAGTCTCGACCGTCGTGCACGAGGGCAACAAGGAAGTCATCCGCCGCAAGCCCTTCGCGCATGTNAAGATGAACCTGGCCGCCAACCACGTGGCGCAGGAAGATTATCCGAATTTCGATCCGATGACGATCTTCTCGTCGAGCGAGACACCGCCGCCGCCGGCCGCCCGCGCGGGCGTCATCTACGGCTCGAACGTCGAATCCGAAGTCAGCCTCCAGACCGTCGCCTTCCCCGTGAAGGGCAGCATGTACGCGTTCGCGCCGGCGATGACGCTGGAAGAGGTCGAGGAAAACGTCCGTTCCAACGGTTCCGTGCTCACGGACGGCAACAGCCAGCTGTCGGGGCTCTCCTATGTCGATCCACAGCGCTTCTCCTCGAAGGATGACGGCGCCGGCCTGGACATCACCGCGGGCCTCGCTGCCCGGGTCGTCGAAGAGAACATCTCGGTTTCGACCCCCGAACCGATCAATTCGCATACGAGGGAATATGCCGACGACGTCATTCCCGTGCGCAAGGCCGAAACGGTCGGCCAGGCGATGACCGAAGTCGGTTATCCGGAAGGCAAGGCGCGGGAAATCTCCGGCTACCTGCAATCTCGCCTCGGCGAGGCCGGTCTTTCGGTCGGCGACGTGCTGCGCATCGGCGTCATCCAGGAAGGCGACATGGTTCTGGTCGTCCGGGCCAGCCTCTATCGGCGCGGCAATCACCGGGTCACGGTTGCCCTCGACGATCACGGCCGCTTCGTGGACGGCGAAGAGCCGCCGATGCTGGACGCAATCGCCTCGGCCTTCAGCGAACAATCGCCGCAAATCGTCGCCGGCCGCGAATTGCCGCGCGTCTACGACGGCATCTACCGCGCCGCCCTCTCCTACGGGATGAGCAAGGAGATGACCGGCACGCTGGTAAAACTGCTTGCCAGCAATGTCGATCTGCAGGCGCAATTGAAGCCTACCGACAAGATCGAGGCCTTCTTCTCGGTCACCGACGAAAAAGGCCAGGCCAGCAAGGATTCCGAACTGCTCTACGTGAACGCCCGTTTCGGCGACACGACCAGCCGCTTCTACCGCTTCCAGAATTCCGACGACAATTCGGTCGACTATTTCGACGAGGACGGCAAGAGCATCCGGCAGTTCCTGCTGCGCAACCCGCTTCCGAACGGCCGAATGACCTCCGGTTTCGGCATGCGCGGTCATCCCATCCTCGGCCGGGCTCTGATGCACACGGGCACCGACTGGGCCGCCCCGCGCGGCACGCCGATCATCGCCACCGGCAACGGCATCGTCGAAAAGGCCGGCTGGGACTCCGGCGGTTTCGGCAACCAGACGCTCATCCGCCATGCCAACGGTTACGTCTCCTCCTACAACCACCAGAGCGCCATCGCGCCGGGTGTTCGCGAAGGCGCCAAGGTCACCCAGGGCCAGGTGATCGGTTACGTCGGCTCCACCGGCCAGTCGACCGGCGCCCATCTTCACTACGAACTGATCGTCAACGGCACCAAGGTCGATGCGATGAAGGTCCGCCTGCCGGGCGGCAGCTCGCTGACCGGCAAGGCGCTGGCGCGCTTCGAGGAAGAGCGCAAGCGCATCGACGCGCTGCTCAACACCCAGGCTTCCGACGAGGTCGCAAGCCGCTAGGTCATCCTCCCCTTGCGGCTGTTCTGCCGCAAACGATCGAGGGCTTCGAGCGGATCCGAGCGCAGACGAAAATGGCGGCCGAGGCCGCCATTCTGCTTCTTATGTCCGGTTCGGCTTACGCAGCCTCGCTCACCACCCGCTTGACCCGGAAGAGCAGCCGGTCCGAACCGGCGCTGACGGCGACCGCCGATGCGTCCGGAATCTGGCCGCCGAGAATCTGCTCGGCGAGCGGATCCTGCACGAACTTCTGGATCACCCGCTTCAGCGGACGCGCGCCATAGACCGGGTCGTAACCCTTGTCGGCCAGCCATTCGCGGGCGTCCGGGCCGAGATCGATGGTGATCTTCCGCTCCGCCAGCAGCGACAGGAGCCGCTTCATCTGGATATCGACGATCGCGCCCATCTCGTTGCGCTTCAGGCGGTGGAACAGGATGATCTCGTCGACGCGGTTGAGGAATTCAGGCCGGAACGAGGCTTTCACCACCTCCATCACCTGCTCGCGCACGCTTTCGGAATCCTCGTCCTCGCGAAGAGCGGTCAGATATTCCGCTCCCAGATTGGAGGTCATGATGATCATCGTGTTCTTGAAGTCGACCGTGCGGCCCTGCCCGTCCGTCAGGCGCCCGTCGTCGAGCACCTGCAGGAGAACGTTGAACACATCCGGATGCGCCTTCTCGATCTCGTCGAACAGCACGATCTGGTAAGGCTTGCGCCGCACCGCTTCGGTCAGCGCGCCGCCTTCCTCGTAACCGACATAGCCCGGAGGGGCACCGATCAGCCGCGCGACAGAATGCTTCTCCATGTATTCCGACATGTCGAGGCGAACCATCGCGCTCTCGTCGTCGAACAGGAAGCGGGCCAGCGACTTGGTCAGCTCCGTCTTACCGACGCCGGTCGGGCCGAGGAAGATGAACGAGCCTATCGGCCGGTTCGGATCCTGCAGCCCGGCGCGCGAACGGCGGACCGCCCGCGAAACCGCCTGCACCGCATCGCCCTGGCCGATCACCGATTTCGCCAGCTCGTCTTCCATGCGCAGCAGCTTGTCACGCTCGCCTTCCAGCATCTTGTCGACCGGAATGCCGGTCCAGCGCGACACCACATGGGCGATCGCGTCCGGGTTCACGACTTCCTGCACCATGGCATTGGCCGAGCTGTCCTGGGCTTCGGCTTCCACGAGGCGCTTTTCCAGTTCCGGGATGACGCCGTAGGTCAGTTCGCCGGCACGCTGGAACTCACCCTTGCGCTGGGCGATCGCCAGCTCGTTGCGAGCCTCGTCGAGCTGCTTCTTCAAGTCCGCGGCAAGGCCGAGCTTCTGCTTTTCCGCCTGCCAGCGGGCCGTCAGCGCATCCGCCTGCTCTTCGAGCGAGGTGACTTCGCTTTCCAGCCGCGACAGCCGGTCGGCAGAGGCGCTGTCGGTTTCCTTCTTCAGCGCCTCGCGCTCGATCTTGAGCTGCATGATGCGGCGGTCGAGTTCGTCAAGTTCCTCGGGCTTGGAATCCACCTGCATGCGCAGCCGCGAAGCGGCTTCGTCCATGAGGTCGATCGCCTTGTCCGGCAGGAACCGGTCGGTGATGTAGCGATTGGAAAGCGTCGCAGCGGCAACCAGGGCCGAATCCGAGATGCGGACCTTGTGATGCTGTTCGTATTTTTCCTTCAAGCCCCGCAGGATCGAGATCGTGTCCTCGACAGTGGGCTCCTCGACCATGACCGGCTGGAAACGGCGGGCAAGTGCCGGATCCTTTTCCACGTGCTTGCGATATTCGTCGAGCGTGGTCGCACCGACGCAATGCAGCTCGCCGCGGGCAAGCGCCGGCTTCAAGAGGTTGGAGGCATCCATCGCGCCGTCGGACTTGCCGGCCCCGACCAGCGTGTGCATCTCGTCGATGAACAGGATGATCTCGCCGTTTTCCGACTGAACCTCGTTCAGAACGCTCTTCAGGCGCTCCTCGAACTCGCCGCGATATTTCGCGCCGGCNATGAGCGCGCCCATGTCGAGCGCCATCAGCTTCTTGTCTTTCAGGCTTTCCGGCACGTCGCCGTTGACGATGCGCAGGGCGAGCCCTTCGGCGATCGCCGTCTTGCCGACGCCGGGTTCGCCGATCAGGACCGGGTTGTTCTTGGTGCGGCGGGACAGAACCTGGATCGTGCGGCGGATTTCGTCGTCGCGGCCGATCACCGGATCAAGCTTGCCGTCACGGGCTTCGGCCGTCAGGTCCCGCGCATATTTCTTCAGGGCCTCGAAACCAGCCTCGGCATTGGCGCCATCGGCGGTGCGGCCCTTGCGGATATCGTTGATGACCTGGTTGAGACCCTGCGCGGTCACGCCGGCCTTCTTGAGCGTCGCCGAAGTCGAGGCGGAGGTCTCGATGACAAGCGCCAGAAGCAGGCGTTCGACGGTGACGAAACTGTCGCCGGCCTTCTTGGCNGCTTCTTCCGCNGTCGCGAAAACCTTGGCGAGCGGCGGCGAAAGATAGATCTCGCCATTGCCGCCGGAGACCTTGGGGAGTTTGGCGAGCGCCGCGTCATTGGCGATGCGGGCTTCCTTGGCATTGCCGCCGGCACGCTCGATGAGCGAGGACGCCATGCCCTGGTCATCGTCGAGCAGTACCTTCAGCACATGTTCGGGCGTGAACTGCTGGTGACCGGAGGCCAAAGCCTGGGTCTGAGCCGACTGCAGGAAACCGCGGACGCGCTCGGAGTATTTTTCGATGTTCATATGCTACCTCCAGTGATCGACCCGCCCTTGATAAGGCACGGAGCGATGATTGAGATTGAGCTCCCTCAAAGGCGAGCCCTGCCGAAGCCTCGGCGTTGATGGAGATATGGTAAGCGGATTCGGGTGTTTAAAGAGTTCAGACGCTCAAAATCCGTCGGCAGGAACGCCGCAAATTTTCCGCGTGACAATCCGCAATCGAGCGAATACAGAAACCCCATGTCGTTCACATCCGCCTACGCCTCGCGATTTTATAGCTACCGCTTTCCCAAGCGGATGCGGGTCCGTGCGTAGCTGATTTCGACGCAACGACAGTCCCTCAAGCCGCTAGTCTACCTGGCGGCTTTTTTGTTTCCGCACGGTATGACCAAACAGGAGCCATGCCCGTGCCGAATACCAATCCCGCAAATGCTGTCGACGATCGCCGCATCGTCGAACTCACCCCGCTGACCATGCCCGCCGGCATCATCGCCGAAATCCCGCGCAATGATGCCGTGACCGAAACCGTGACCCGGACGCGCGACGCCGTCCATCGCATCCTCCATGGCGAGGACGACCGGCTGATCGTCATCATCGGCCCCTGCTCCATCCACGACCCCGTGGCCGCAAGGGATTATGCCGCAAGGCTGGAAGAACAGCGNCGACGCCTGAGCGGCGATCTCGAAATCATCATGCGCGTCTATTTCGANAAGCCCCGCACCACCGTCGGCTGGAAAGGCCTGATGAACGATCCGCATCTCGACGGCAGCTACCGCATAGAAGAAGGCCTGCGGATCGCCCGGCGCCTCCTGCTCGACATCAATGCCNTGGGCCTGCCNGCCGGCTGCGAATACCTCGACACGATCACGCCGCAATATATCGCCGACCTCGTCAGCTGGGGCGCGATCGGCGCGCGCACGACCGAAAGCCAGGTGCACCGCCAGCTCGCCTCGGGCCTTTCCTGCCCGATCGGCTTCAAGAACGGCACCGATGGCAGCGTCGGCGTTGCGCTCGACGCCATGTTGGCCGCCTCGCAGCCGCATCATTTTCCGGCAGTCACCAAGGACGGCCGGGCGGCGATCGCATCGACGACCGGCAATGAGGATTGCCACGTCATCCTTCGCGGCGGGAANAAGCCGAACTATGAGGCGGCCGATGTCGCGGCGGTATCCGGTGACGCGGCAAAACGCGGTGTCGACCCCCGCATCGTCATCGATGCCAGCCATGCCAACAGCGGCAAGGATCCCATGAACCAGCCGCTTGTGGTGAAAAACGTCGCCGCGCAGATTGCCGCCGGAAACATGGGCATCAAGGGCATGATGATCGAAAGCAACATCGTCGCCGGCCGCCAGGACCTCGTGCCCGGCAAGCCGCTCACCTACGGCCAGAGCATTACCGACGGCTGCATCGACTGGGAGACATCGGTCTCGGTGCTCGAAGATCTGGCCCGCGCCGCCCGTGACCGTCGCGCGGCCCGCGGTTGATCTGATCAGCGATTGCTCAAACAGGAAGGCCGCTCCGAGAAGCGGCCTTTTTCCATTCTGGTCGCCGAAACGGTCAGGCCGCGGCCGTGCGGAAAATCTTCGCTCCGGAAGGTGCGCTGGTCATGCCGCCGTCGACGGTGATCTCGATGCCGGTAATATTGGCGGCATCGTCCGAAGCAAGATAAAGCGCGGCCTTGCCGATCTCTTCCGCCTCGCTCATCCGTCCGAGCGCGCTCATGCTGCCGAGTTTCTCTTCGAGAGCCGACATGGCATCGTCNGTCTGCGCGAAGGGCGACCAGATCGGCGTTTTCGTTCCGCCCGGCGTCACCTGGTTGACGCGAATGCCGCGCGGCGCAAGCTCGGAGGCGAGATTGCGCGTCATAGCGCGCACCCCGGCCTTGGTCGCCGCGTAGGCGGACCAGCCCGGCGCACCCAGAACCGCATGCACGGACCCGTTCAGGATCACCGAGGCGCCCTCGTTCAGGTGCGGCAGCGCCGATTGAACCGTGAAGAACACCGCCGTGAGATTGGTGCTGATGATCCGGTTAAACTGTTCGAACGTGGTCTGGCCAAGCGGCGTTACGCCGCCGATACCGGCATTGGCGAAGACGATATCGAACTTGCCGACTTTCTCCGCCGCTTCCGCAAACGCCTNTTCGGTGGCCGCAATGTCCGTGACGTCGACCTTCACTGCCAGAACATTTCCGCCGAGCGCCTTTNCGGCCGCGGCCAGCGTTTCCGGATTGCGGCCGGTGATTACCACCTTCGCCCCCTCCGATAGAAACACCTTGGCGGTCGCGAGACCGATACCGCTATTGCCGCCGGTGATGAGGGCAACCTTGTTGTTGAGACGCATGGGATGACTCCTTGGGGCTAAAACTCGATCTGGGCGACGTCAATCTGGATTATGATCGACATCCATATGGATTATGCCTATAATCCTAAACCGTCAAGCCACGCAGGCAGGAGAATTTTCATGGGCCATTCCCAACTCGAAAAACAGAAGACGCATGACCGGATCGTCGAGATCGCCTCACGGCGGCTGCGCGAGAAGGGGCTGGATGGTATCGGCGTCGCCGACCTGATGAAGGAAGCGGGCCTGACCGTCGGCGGTTTCTACAAACACTTCGCCTCCCGCGACGACATGGTCGCCGAGGCGATGGAACTGGCCTTCGGTTCCTGGGACGCAAAGATGCTGGCCCAAGGCAAAGCGCCCTCGGATGTGTCGTTTGAGGACTATGCCACGGAGTATCTGAGCCTCGGCCACCGCGATGACGTCGAAGGCGGCTGCCCTTTCGCCGCCTTGACCGCCGATCTGGCGCGCAGCGGTGAAAAGTGCCGGTCCCAGGCGACGGGCCGCCTCAAGTCCAATCTCGGCAAGATGACCGCACGCATGACCGCCGCCGACGAAGAAAAGGCCCGCCGCAAGGCGATCATCGTATCGAGCATGATGACCGGAGCCGTCGGCCTGTCGCGGATATCCAACGACGAAGCCCTCTCGGCGGAAATCCTCTCGACGGTGCGCGAATTCGTCGAGGACTTCGCAAGCCGGTAAGGTCATTCACCTCGGCGGCCGGGCCTGTGTTTCCGCGCCGAGCAGTCGTGATGGCCGGATCCCTTCGTCCGGAAACCGCGAAATGAGGTGGGCCGGCTTCTCACTATCTTTCCCAAAACGCAAAAACTCCGGCTTGCGGCCGGAGTTTTCATGATGCGGGTCCTTCTGGAAGACCGCTGCTTATTCCGAGGCGGCATCCGCCAGGGCCGGCTGCGAGCCGTCGCCTTCGGAAGCGCCCTCTTCACCGGCGCCTTCGCCGCGGCGCGGACGACGCGGACGGCTGCTGGCCGTGCGGCGGCGGCGCGGAGCCGCTTCCGCCTGCGCTTCTTCCTCGACGGCCACTTCGGCAGGCGTGCCTTCGATCACCGGCTGCGGGCCGGAACCGTCGATGACGGGAGCGACCGGCTGAGGTGCCGCGACCTGGGCCGGGACCGCTGCAGCGGCCGGCTGTTCCTGACGGTTCTGGTTTTCCCGGCGGGGACGTTCGCGCTGCTGGTCACGCTGCTCGCGGGGCTCCCGCTGTTCGCGGGGTTCTCGCTGCTCGCGAGGTTCGCGCTGCTCCCGGCGGGGCTGCTGTTGCTGGACCTGCGGCTGCGGCGCCTCGTCCACGGACGGCTGCTGCGAGAAACCGTTGTCCTCGCTGTCGCCATTGTCCATGTCGTCCTGATCCTGAACGTTGCCGTCCCGGTCCTGGTAGTCGCCACGATTGTCGTGCTGGAACCTGTCCTGCATCTGCGCCTGTGCGGCGGCAATGATGCGGTTGTAGTGTTCGGCGTGCTGGAGATAGTTCTCCGCCATCACGCGGTCGCCGGAGCTTTGGGCGTCGCGCGCGAGCTGGCTGTATTTTTCTGCGATATGCTGGGCGGTTCCGCGGATCTTCACGTCCGGGCCGGAGCTGTCATAGGTGCGGCTGAGAGGATTGCCGCCCTTGCGGTTGAAGTTGTTGTTTCCACCGCCGCCGCCATTGTTGTTATTGTTATTGCCGCGCCCTCGACCGCGTTTGTTCTGCTGTCCTGGCCTCATCTATCGTTCACCAATTCTCTGTCTTCGCTGATAAGGGGCCACGCGGCCTGCCGGACAGAGCCGAACAAGACTTCGCGTGCCGCGCACAGGCCGACCAAAGCGTCCTGCCGCTTGTGAAAGTCAAATTAACTGATTCACGCACCGGGAATTGTTCAACCTTCGCAACTCTTCGAAAAGAGAAGGATCAAAGGGTTGCCCTGTAACCCGAACGAATCGCTGTTCATTCCCAGCCGTCCCAGTGCGTAGTTGCAAGCTATCTCGCTTCCTTCGGGAATCCAAGCCTTTTCTTTAGCCTGAAAAATCAGGGATGATTCACGGTAAATACGAGAACCCGATCATTGTCGCCGTAGTCGCGAACCGCCTCGACCAGCGCAAAGCCGGCGGCGCGGAAAATCGCGGTCACGGTTTCCTTCTGATCGAACCCGATCTCGACGCCGATAACGCCGTCCTTTTCGAGGAAATCTCCCGCACCCGCTGCAATCGCGCGATAGGCTTCCAGCCCATCCGGACCTCCATCTAGCGCTGCCAGCGGATCAAAATCCCGGACTTCCGGTTCCAGTGCGGGGATAACATCGCTTCGTATATAGGGCGGATTTGACACGATTATGTCGAAACACCCTGAAATTGCGTCGAACCAGTGGCTGCGGATCGCCTGAAATCTCTCTGCCAACCCCAGCCGGGCCGCATTCTGCGTCGCCGTCTGCAGGGCATCCGGGGAAATATCGCTGCCGATCCCCTGAGCCTTCGGGCTTTCCTTCAGGAGCGCCAGGATGATCGCGCCGGTTCCGGTACCGAGATCGAGAATACGCGCAGAACCCTTGCCTGCGACAATCTGCCCCACATGGGCAAGCATTGAATCCACCAGGATTTCGGTGTCCGGGCGCGGCTCCAGCGTTTCCCTGGAAATCAGGAGCTCCATGCCATGGAATTCACGTGATCCTAATATGCGGTGCACCGGCTCCCGTTTCAAGCGCCGCCCGACCGCATTCTCGATCCGGGCGATCTCCTCCTCCGTCAACACCCGCTCGCCGCCGACGAAGACNTCGGTCGAGGAAAGCCCGAGCAGCCCNCCGATCAGCANCCGCGCCTCGATCGCCGCATCCGGCAGTCCCGCCGCCGACAACCGCGACCTGGCATCAGCGACGGCTGCGGACAGAACCGTCATCCCTGCTGCTCGCCGAGCTGCGCCAGCTGGCCGGCCTGGTAGTCGGAAATCAGCGCATCGACGACTTCGTCGATATCGCCNTCCATCATCCGGTCGAGCTTGTAGAGCGTCAGGTTGATGCGGTGGTCGGTCACCCGCCCCTGCGGGAAATTATAGGTNCGGATACGCTCGGACCGGTCNCCGGAACCGACNTGGCTCTTGCGGTCGGCGGAACGTTCGCTGTCGGCCTTCTGCCGCTCCATNTCATAAAGACGGGTGCGCAGAACCTGCATCGCCTTGGCGCGGTTCTGGTGCTGCGACTTTTCCGAACTGGTCACCACGATGCCGCTCGGCAAGTGGGTGATGCGCACCGCGGAATCGGTGGTGTTGACGTGCTGGCCCCCGGCTCCCGACGAACGCATCGTATCGATGCGGATATCTTCCGGCCGGATTTCGATGTCGATCTCCTCGGCCTCCGGCATCACCGCCACCGTGGCGGCCGAGGTGTGGATGCGGCCGCTCGCTTCCGTGTCCGGCACGCGCTGCACCCGGTGCACGCCGGATTCGAACTTCAGTTTCGAGAACACGCCGCGCCCGGTCACCGTCGCGATGATTTCCTTGTAGCCGCCGGCTTCGCCTTCGCTCGCCGACAGGACCTCGACCTTCCAGCCCTTGGTCGACGCATAGCGCTCGTACATGCGGAACAGGTCGCCCGCGAAAAGCGCCGCCTCGTTACCGCCGGTGCCGGCGCGGATTTCGAGGATCGCACTCCTCTCGTCCGCCGCATCCTTCGGCAGCAACAGCACCTGCATGTCCTTTTCCAGCGCCTCGAGCCGTTCCTCGGCGTCCGGCAGCTCCAGTTCGGCAAGCTCGCGCATCTCGCGATCGGTACCCTTGTCGGTCAGCATCGACCGGAGATCGGCCACCTCGGCGATCGACTTCTCGTATTCGCGGATCTTGCGCACCAGCGGCTGCAGTTCGGAATATTCGGACGCCAGTTTCACATAGACGTCGGCGGCAGGTCCCTCCGACATGCGCGCTTCGATCTCGCCGAACCGGCGTTCCAGCTCGCGCATCTTTTCGACAGGAAGCTTCGCCAATTATAAAACTCCAACTATGCCATTCGTCATCCTCGGACTTGTCCCGAGGATGACGGCCTCAGATGAGGTGAGAGCACATAGCTCGACCAATAGCTGTCATTCAATCGTCAAACCGGAATATTGTTGGCCGCGGCGAACCGCACGAGCAGCGCGCGGATCGGCTCCGACGACCTGATATCGTCGAGCGCCGCGTTCAATTCCGCCGACAACTGGTCGATGTCGAGCCCGAGCAGCATTGCCTTGACCGGCCCGATCGAGGTCGGGGACATGGAAACCGAGCGGAAACCGACGCCGAGCAGAGCCATGGCCGAGAGCGGCTTGCCCGCCATCTCGCCGCACAGCGTCACCACCGTCTTGTTGCGCTCCCCGGCCCGCGCAATGTCGCGCAGGATGCGCAGGAACGGCTTGCCGAGATTGTCGAAACGGTCGGAAACCCGGGCATTGCCGCGGTCGGCCGCCATNGTGAACTGGAACAGGTCGTTGGAACCGACCGAGACGAAATCCACTTCGGCCATCAGCTCGTCGAGCTGCCACATCAAGGCCGGCACTTCCAGCATCGCCCCGAACTGCAGCTTGCGCGGCAGGCTGTGGCCGAATTTCGAAAGATGCTGCACTTCCTTCTGCATCAGGTCGCGCACCGCATGGATTTCCGAAACCTCGGTCACCATCGGCANCATCATCTTGAGCTCGGCACCGGCGGAAGCCCGCAGCAGCGCGCGAAGCTGGGTGCGCAGAAGNCCGGGCCGGTCCAGCGACAGGCGGATCGCCCGCCAGCCGAGCGCCGGGTTTTCCTCTTCCTGGGCGCGNAAATAGGANACGACCTTGTCGCCGCCGATATCGAGCGTGCGGAACGTCACCGGCCGGCCGGCCGCCTGCTTGATGACGTTGCGGTAGAAGCTTTCCTGCTCCTCGAGTTTCGGCATGGTGGAGGCGATCATGAACTGCAGCTCGGTGCGGAACAGGCCGATGCCGTCGGCGCCGGATTCCGAAAGCTGCGGCAGATCCACCAGCAGGCCGGCATTCATCTGCAGGCTGATGCGCTTGCCGTCCTTGGTCAGCGGCTCGACATCCCTGAGCGCCCGGAACTGTTCCTGCCGGCGGGCCCGCAGGCGGACCTTTTCCTCGTAAGCCTTCTGCAGGTCGAGAACCGGCCGCAGATGAATCTGGCCGTCGTCGCCGTCGATGATGATCGGGTCGCCGTTTTCGGCAAGCGCCACCACGCCCGCCGCCTGGCCAACCACCGGAATGCCCATGGCGCGCGCGACGATCACCACATGGCTGGTCACGGCTCCGTCTTCCAGCACCAGGCCGCGCAGGCTGGCGCGCGGATAATCGAGCAGTTCCGCCGCCCCCATGGCACGCGCCAGAATGATCGCGTCGGCCGGAAAACCTTCATCGAAGGCGCGGCCGGAAAACCCCGTCAGCTGGCGCAGGAGCCGGTTGGCGAGATCGTCGAAATCGTGCATCCGCTCGCGCAGATAGGGATCGGTCAGGCGCATCATCCGCGCCTTGGTGTCGCTCTGGACCTTCTCGACCGCCGCTTCNGCCGTCAGACCGTTATGGATCGCCTCTTCCATGCGGCGNACCCAGCCCTGGTCGTGGGCGAACATCCGGTAGGTTTCGAGCACCTCGCGATGCTCGCCTTCCTGGGAGACCTCGCGGCGCGACAGCATGTCGTCGATGGA
>Ga0055540_1001578_pt1 | contig 13291 bp, 15 predicted proteins | sample AraplaCvi_mMS_r2_2_FD_55040 | JGI IMG/M metagenome (GOLD analysis project Ga0055540, IMG submission 55040) | Arabidopsis root microbial communities from North Carolina, USA - plate scrape MF_Cvi_mMS_r2 | ecosystem: Host-associated > Plants > Roots > Endosphere | place: USA: North Carolina
CGCCACCGAAGATGGTGCCCTGCAAGCGCTTCTGCATGAGGGTCAGCATCGCCAGGTTCAACGTGACGTTGGTGTCCATCATGCTGCCGATGGCGGTCAGCACCGTGGTGCCGCCCTTGGAGGTCAGGTTGACGTAGTTGTCCACGTCCTTGCCGTCGAGCTCGCCGACGGTCACGATGACCTGCTTGGCCATCAGGCCCTGCGTCACCTCGGCGACGCCGGCGAACGCGGACTCCATGTCGGGATACGCGTGCGTGGCACCAAACTTCAAGGCGGCGTCGCGCTTCCACTCGACGGGCTCGATGACGAAGAGGTTGCGCGCGCCGGCGTTGACCGCGCCCTGCAGCGCCGACATTCCGACGCCGCCGACGCCGATGACCGCGACGTCGTCGCCGGGGCGGATGTCGCCGGCCTTGACCGCTGAGCCGTAGCCCGTCGTCACGCCGCAACCAACCAGGCAGGCCACCTCGAACGGGATCGAGGGATCGATCTTCACCACGGAACTCTTGTGCACCACCATGTACGGGCTGAAGGTGCCCAGCAGTGTCATCGGGAAGACGGGCTGGCCCTTCGCGGTGATGCGGTGCGTGCCGTCGGAGACGGCGACGCCACCGAGCAGCCCGGCACCCAGGTCGCAGAGGTTGCGCAGACCGGCCTGGCAGGACGGACACCGGCCGCACGACGGGATGAAGGAGAGGACGACGTGGTCACCGGGTGCCAGGTCCTCGACGCCGGGGCCGACCTCGGTGACGATGCCGGCGCCCTCGTGGCCGCCGAGCACGGGGAAGCCCATCATCGGGATGCCGCCGGTCACCAGGTGGTGGTCCGAGTGGCACATGCCCGAGGCTTCCATCTGGATCTTGACCTCGTCCTTGACGGGATCGCCGATTTCGATCTCCTCGATCGACCACGGCTGATTGAACTCCCAGATGAGCGCGCCTTTTGTCTTCACGAGTACCTCTCTCGACTTGCGACTTGAGTCAGTGACAACAGACTAGAGCCTCTAGTTAACTGGATCACACCCACCCCAAGCAACCGCTTGGTGGAGTTACCAGATGGCGACTGGGCTCTGGCCCAGCGGGTAGTAGCCCGGCAGCTGCTCGCCGGCCATGCTGCGTTCGATGCGCTTCTGCATGGTCGGGGTCAAGTCCCCGGATTCGATGAGCTTGATGAAGGCCTTCTGAACGTGGCCGAAGTCGAAGAAGTCGCGCTGCCACTCGATCAGCAGCTCGTCGTTGAGCCGGAACCAGCTGCCGCCGATGCCGTAGATCTCGTCGCGGGTGCCGTCTTCCTTGTTGGCGACCTGCTTCCAGAAGCCGACGATCTCGTTCTGCTTCTCGTCGATGAGCACCTTCTGGTACTCGTAGTTCCAGTTCTCCAGGCCCTCCATCTCCAGGCCCAGCGCGACATCGCGGATCTCGTCCTTACCGATGCACATCACGTCCTCCTTGGGACCGATGTTCCAGCCGTACGTGGCGTCGTCGGTGTAGAACTCGGCGAGCAGCTTCCAGTCACCGGCCGCCTCGCCGTCCTTGTTGGCCTGCAGCCAGCGCTGCGTCCATTCTTCCAATTGCTCGCGTGACGCCATTGTCAGTCCTTCTCTGTGAGGGAAATTGCCTGGGTGGGACACATGTCGATCGCCCGTTCGACGTCCTCGCGGAGGTCGTCGGGTGGCTCGGCGTCGAGGATCTCGACGACGCCGCGTTTGGGCACCTTGAAGACGTCGGGCGCCTCGAGCTCGCACATCGCGTGGCCCTGGCACAGGTCCTCGTCGAGTTCGATGCGGTAGCAGCCCATGTCGACTATGCCTCGATGCGCTTGCGGTAGCGCACCTTCGCCGGCTGCGCCAGCTGTACGACCATCTTGGAGTGGTCGTTCTGGTAGCTCTCCGACGGCTGCGACATCTCGAACTCGTACTCGCGCAACAAGACCGAGAAGATTGCCTTGATCTGCATCTGGGCGAAGGCCGCCCCGACGCAGCGGTGCTTGCCCGCCCCAAAGGGAATCCACGTCCACCGGTTGGCGAGGTCTTCCTGGCGCGGCTTGTCGTAGCGGTCGGGATTGAAGTCGTCGGGGTTCGGGAAGTCCTCGGCGATCCGGTTCGAGATCGCCGGCGACGCGGCCACCATCTGACCCTGGTGAATCGGATATCCCGCGACTTCGAACTCACCCTGCGCGACGCGCATCAGGATGATCAGCGGCGGGTGCATGCGCAGCGTCTCCTTGAGGGAGTTGTCGAGCTTCGGGATCTGGCGCAGCGCATGGAAACTCACCTCCTGCCCGTCGGCGTAGAGCTCGTCGAGCTCCTGCTGGACGTCGGCGTAGACGTCGGGGTGGCGCAGCAGTTCGATGAGGGTCCACGACGAGGTGCCCGAACTGGTGTGGTGACCCGCGAACATCAGTGAGATGAACATGCCGGTGACTTCGTTGGCGGTGAAGCGGGGATTGCCGTCGTCGTCCTTGATCGACACCAGCACGTCGAGCAGGTCGCGATCCTCCTTGCCCTTGGGCGGGTTCGCGATCCGGCCGTCCATGATCTCCTGCACCAGGTTGACGAGTTTGACTCGGGACTCGTCGCGGATGCGGAAGCTCTCGATGTCGAGATAGGGGTCGACGTAGCAGAGCGGATCGGTTCCGCGTTCCAGCTGGTGGTAGTAGTGCGCGAACCGGCTGTCCAGCTGCTCCCGGAACTTGAGGCCGATGAGGCAGGCGGTCGAGGTGTAGATGGTCAGCTCGGAGAAGAAGTCGAGCAGTTCGATCTCGCCCTCGTCGCCCCAGTCGGCGATGATCTTCTTGACCTCGTTTTCGATGGTCGCGGCGTGACCCTTCATCTGCTCGCCACGCAATGCGGTGTTGTGCAGCATCTCCGCGCGCCGCTCGGGGTCGGCGTCGAACACCACGCCCTCACCGAAGATCGGCGTCATGAAGGGATAGGCCTCGGCCTGGTTGAGCTCGGCGTCGCTGGAGCGGAAGAAGAACTCGTTGGCCTCCGACCCCGACAGCATGACGACCTGTTTGTCGACCAGTTGAAACCAGCCCACGTCGCCGCACTCGGAGCGGATGCGGGTCATCAGGCCGATGGGGTCGGTGCGGAATTCCTCGAGGTGTCCGTACTTCTCCTCGCCGCCGGAGACCCGGGGTACGTCCTTGGTCGCCGCGATGGGTGTGTCGGTCATGACGACAGGTTCTCCTCGTTCAAGATGAGTTTCTGGCGCTCGGCGGGATCGCTCGCCAGGGGCGCCTCGGGCTGAAGCTCCATGTTCGCGATGAAGCCGCCGCGCGGCGTCTCGGCGACGAACGTGATGGCCCGCGCCAGATCGGAGGCACGCAGGAAGTAGTCGTGGCGGGCCTGACCCCATTTGGCCCAGTCCTCGAGGGCGGGACCGATCAGCTCGGCGGGCAGGCTCCAGCCCATCGAGGTCTTCGTCGGTCCGGGATGCACGATCGACGCGCGCACGCCCGTGCCACGCCCGTGCCCTCCAGCTCCATCTGGAAATTGGTGACCATGGCGACCAGGGCGGCCTTGGCCGCTCCGTAGGCGCCCATGTGGGGGCGCTGCCGCAGCGCCACGTCGGANCCCACGAAGATCAAGTCGCCGCGTTGNCGTTCCAGCATTCCGGGTAGCACCGCGGTGGCGAGCCGGTTGGCGCCAACCAGGTGGATCTGCAACTGCGAGTTGAAGTCGTCGGAGCTGATCTCTGCCAGCTTGCCGAAGTAGGTGTCGCCGGCGCCGGCGACGAGCACCTCGATGTCGCCGAGCGCGTCGACGGCGTTGGCCACGAACGACTTCACCGAGTTGGGATCGGTGACGTCGAGGTGGAAGCCCACGGCTTCGCCGCCGTCGGCACGGATCTTGCCGACGAGGTCGTCGAGCTTCTCGACGCGACGAGCGCCTAGTGCGACGGGAAAGCCACGGCCGGCGAGTTCGATGGCAGTGGCCTCACCGATGCCGGCGGAGGCGCCCGCGACGATGGCGGGCCTGCGGTCGGGAAGCGGGGCGAAACGTGGCATCTATCGGGCCTTCACGGTGATGGGTAGATGGGCGAAGCCGCGCACACTGCTGGAGTGCACCCGGACCGAGTGTGCCTCGTCCACGTCGTAGCCGCGGACGCGCTTGAAGAACTCGGTCAGCGCCACCTGCGCTTCCATCCTGGCCAGGTGGGCGCCCAGGCAGAAGTGGGCGCCGCTGCCGAAACTGACCAGCTTGGAACCGATTTCGCGGTCGATCCGGTACTCGTCGGGGTTCTCGAACACCCGGTCGTCCCGGTTGGCCGACCCCGGCAACAGCAACAGCACGTCCCCCTCGGGGATCGTGGTGTCGTACATGGTGATGTCGGCGGACACGGCGCGGGCCAGGATCTGGCTCGACGTGTCGTAGCGCAACGTCTCCTCCACCCATGGCTTGACCAGAGAGTGGTCGTCGAAGACGGGCGCCAGCTGGTCGGGATTCCTGAAGCCCCAATACGCGGCGTTGGCAAGCAGTTTGGTGGTGGTCTCGTTGCCGGCGACGACCATGAGGAAGAGGAACGCGATGATCTCTTCGTCGGTCAGCTTGTCGCCGTCGATCTCGGCTTCGACCAGGGCCGAGGTGAGGTCGTCGGTGAGCTTCGCGCGCCGGGAGGAGACCATGTCGGCGTAGTAGACCATCAGGTCGGCCGAGGCCTGAATGGCTTCGGCGGGCACGTCCTTCACGCCGTCCTCGCGGTGCATGACACCGTCGGCGAGGGCCCGGATGCGAACCCGGTCGGACTCGGGCACGCCCATCAGCTCGGAGATCACGTCCATTGGCAGCTTGCCGGCGAAGTCGTCGACGAAGTCGAAGTGTGGCGACTGTAGAGCTGCGTCGAGGTGCTGGACGGCGATCTCGGTGACCCGCGATTCCAGCTCGCGAATTCGCCTGGGGGTGAACCCCTTCGAGACCAGGGTCCGCAACCGAAGGTGCCCGGGATCGTCAAGGGCCAGGAACGACATCACCCGGTGTGCGTGCTCGTTGCGGGAGATCGGGTCGAGCGAGACGCCGTGCTTGTTCGACAGAGAGGTGCTGTTGCGAAAACCCTGGACGACGTCCGCATGCCTGGACAGGGCCCAGAACTCTTGGTCGGAGTTGCGGTACAGCGGCGCCTCGTCGCGCAGACGGCGATAGTAGGGGTACGGGTCCTCGTGGAAGTCGTAGTCGTAGGGGTCGAGGAGGACGTCCGACGTGCTGGCGGTCATGTGGGTTCTCCCAAGATGAGGCCGACGACGTAGCTCAGTCGATCGGCGATCTGGTGGTAGGTGAAGACGCCGCTGCCGGCGTTGACGAGCGCGCCGAAGTACGTCATCTCCAAGGCCGACACGACCCGCGGATCGGTGTCGGGCCCTGCCGCGGACTTGATGCGGCGGTGAATCTCCAGGCCGATGCGGTCGCGGACGCGACGCACCGTCGGATCGTTGCCGGTCAGCAGGGCGGTGGTGCAGGCGGCGGCCACCTCGGGCTCGTCGGCGACCACCAGCGTGAGGTTGCGCAGTGCCTTCTCGACGCGGACGGGCATCGGCTCGTTGACGTCGGTGTAGTAGGGCACCTTGCTCATCAGGTCCAGGTAGATCTCGGCGATCAGGTGGTTCTTCGACGAGAAGTAGGTGTAGGCGGTGGCGGGTGCCACCTTCGCCCGCGCCGCAACCGCCCGCACGGTGAGATCGGCATACGAGGATTCCCGCAGCATTTCCATGCCCGCGGTCAGGACCTTGCGAAAGGTCTCTTCCTGCCGTCTGTTGCGCGGCGTCTCGCCGAGCGCGGAACCGGTCGGCTCGGCGACGTAAGCTGCGGCATCACTGGACACATGTCCAAGTTATCCGACGAGGTCACCGATCGGCAAGCGCATGGCCATCTTTTAGGCGAATGCGCAGTTGACGGCGGACTTTCACGCCTTCCATGCGAGACGGTCTTGCCACGCCCGCGCACCTGCGGTTATGGTTCGACTCGACATGGCCGGACAGGTGTCCAGGACCGGAACGGGAGTTGTGATGGCGCTGCTGGGCGATCGTGAGAGCCGACTGCTCGTCGACGGCAAGCTGGTCGCAGGGAGTGGGGGCACGTTCCCGACCGTCAACCCGGCGACCGAAGAGGTGCTCGGTGTCGCGGCGGACGCCACGGCGGAGGACATGGCCGCGGCGATCGGCGCAGCGCGGCGNGCGTTCGACGACACCGACTGGTCGACCAACGTCGAGCTCCGCGTGCGGTGCATCCGTCAGTTGCAGCAGGCGATGCGCGACCACGTGGAGGAGTTGCGTGAGCTGACGATCGCCGAGGTCGGCGCGCCGGTGATGCTGACCTCCATGGCCCAGCTCGAAGGGCCGATCGAGGATCTCAGCTTCTGTGCCGACACCGCCGAATCCTACGAGTGGACGACCGATCTCGGCATCGCGGCGCCAATGGGCATCAAGACCCGTCGCACGGTTGCGCGGGAGGCGGTCGGCGTCGTCGGCGCCATCACGCCGTGGAACTTCCCACACCAGATCAACCTGGCCAAGCTGGGGCCCGCGCTGGCGGCGGGCAACACGGTGGTGCTCAAGCCGGCTCCCGACACCCCCTGGTGCGCAGCGGTACTGGGTGAGCTCATCGTCGAGCACACCGACTTCCCTCCTGGCGTGGTCAACATCGTCACCTCCAGTGACCACGGTGTCGGCGCCCTGCTCTCGACGGACCCGCGCGTGGACATGGTGTCGTTCACGGGTTCGACCAACACGGGCCGGGCGGTGATGGCCGACGGTGCCGCGACGCTGAAGAAGGTGTTCCTCGAGCTCGGCGGCAAGTCGGCCTTCCTGGTGCTCGACGACGCCGATCTGGCGGGCGCATGCTCCATGGCGGCGTTCACCGCCTCGATGCATGCCGGGCAGGGGTGCGCGATCACCACCCGCCTGGTGGTCCCGCGGGAGCGTTACGACGAGGCCGTGGAGGCGGCCGCAGGCACCATGTCCGGACTGAAGGCGGGCGATCCGACCAAGTCCGGAACCGTATGTGGCCCAGTCATCTCCGCGCGTCAGCGGGACCGCATTCAGGAATACCTGGACTCCGCGATCGCCGAGGGCGGGACGTTCGCGTGCGGTGGTGGCAGCCCCGCCGACCGCGACACCGGTTTCTTCATCGATCCGACGGTCATCGCCGGCCTCGACAACAGCGCACGCGTGGCTCGCGAGGAGATCTTCGGGCCCGTCCTGACGGTGATCGCGCACGACGGTGACGACGACGCGGTGCGCATCGCCAACGACTCGCCGTTCGGTCTGTCGGGCACGGTGTTCTCCGCCGACGAGGACCGGGCCGCGGCCGTTGCGGCGCGCATGCGGGTCGGCACGGTCAACGTCAACGGCGGCGTCTGGTATTCGGCGGACATGCCCTTCGGTGGTTACAAGCAGTCCGGCATCGGCCGGGAGATGGGAATCGCCGGTTTCGAGGAGTACCTCGAGACCAAGGCCATTGCCACGGCGGCGAATTAGTTCGTCGCGCCGAGTGTGCACTTACGTCACGCCAATCGCCGAACAACGTGCAACAACACCACAGTCGGCGTCTAGGAAGGATTGAGATGGGTTTGTACGGAGATCAGTTCAAGGACAAGGTAGCCATCGTCACCGGTTCCGGCGGTGGCATCGGGCAGGCCTACGCCGAGGCGCTGGCCCGCGAGGGGGCGGCCGTGGTGGTCGCGGACATCAACGTCGACGGCGCGCAGAAGGTGGCCGACGCCATCAAGGGGGAGGGCGGCAACGCTCTTGCGGTGCGGGTCGACGTGAGCGATCCGGATTCGACCAAGGAGATGGCAGCGCAGTCACTCTCGGAGTTCGGCGGCATCGACTACCTGGTCAACAACGCTGCGATCTTTGGTGGGATGAAGCTCGACTTCCTGGTCAGCGTCGACTGGGAGTACTACAAGAAGTTCATGAGCGTCAACCTCGACGGAGCCCTGCTGTGCACCCGCGCCGTCTACCGGAAGATGGCCAAGCGCGGCGGCGGAGCGATCGTCAACCAGTCCTCCACGGCAGCGTGGTTGTACTCGAACTTCTACGGCTTGGCGAAGGTCGGCGTCAACGGGCTCACCCAGCAGCTCGCGACCGAACTCGGCGGGCAGAACATCCGGATCAACGCCATCGCACCCGGACCCATCGACACCGAGGCGAACCGCAGCACCACGCCGCAGGAGATGGTCGCCGACATCGTCAAGCGAATTCCGTTGTCTCGCATGGGAGAACCCGAGGATCTCGTCGGCATGTGCTTGTTCCTGCTGTCGGATCAGGCGAAGTGGATCACGGGACAGATCTTCAACGTCGACGGCGGCCAGATCATCCGATGAGCACCGACGAGCGGCTGGGCTACATCGGCCTGGGCAATCAGGGCGCCCCGATGGCCAAGCGCCTCGTCGAGTGGCCCGGCGGGCTCGTCGTCTTCGACGTGCGCACGGAGTCGATGACGCCGCTGGCAGAGCTCGGAGCCACCCTCGCCGACACCGTTGCCGACGTCGCCGCCGCGGACGTCATCAGCGTCACCGTACTCACCGACGCGCAGGTTCGCGACGTCGTCGCCGAACTGGCCGAGCACGCAAAGCCCGGCACCATCGTCGCCATCCACTCGACCATCGAGCCCGACACGGCCGCCGAACTCGCCGACCGGTTGCGGCCCAGGGGCATTCACATCGTGGACGCCCCCGTCAGCGGCGGCGCCGGGGCGGCCGCCAAGGGCGAACTGGCCGTCATGGTCGGCGCCGACGACGACGCCTACGAACGCGTCAAACCCGTGTTCAAGCAGTGGGCGTCGATGGTGGTTCGGGCGGGTGAGCCCGGGGCCGGAACGCGAATGAAGCTGGCACGCAACATGTTGACCTTCATCGGCTTCGCCGCGGCCTGCGAGGCGCAGAAGTTGGCGGCGGCCGCCGGCATCGACCTGCAGAAGCTCGGGCGGGTGGTGCGGCACAGCGACGCCCAGAGCGGCGGGCCGGGCGCGATCATGGTCCGCGACGACACGTCGCCCCTGGCGCCCGACCACTTCCTGTACGACATGTTCGTTCACACCCGCGGCCTGGCCGAGAAGGATCTGGGACTGGCGCTTGGCCTTGGTGAGGCCACCGGCGTCCAACTGCCGCTGGCCGAGATCGCACTGCGAGACCTGGCCGACGGCCTCGGCGTGCCGCACGAAAGGAGCTAGACGATGGACGAATTGCGCCGCAAGGGCCTCGAGAAGATGAACGAGGTGTATTCCTGGGAGATGCCGAACATCGAAGGCGACGCCTTCTTCGACCTCACCGTCGACCATCTCTTCGGCAGCATCTGGACGCGGCCCGGCTTGTCGATGCGGGACAAGCGGTTGATGACGCTCGCCGTCGTGACCGCGCTCGGCGAGCAGGGTCTGGCGGAGATTCAGGTCAACGCCGCGCTCGCCAACGGCGAGCTGACCGAGGAGGAGCTCAAGGAGATGGCCATCTTCCTGACCCAGTACGTCGGCTTCCCGCGGGGCGCCGGCTTGAACGGGGTGGTCGGGAAGGTCGCGGGCAAGCGGAAGAAGGCGGCCGAGACGGGTGCCGCCGAGGACAAGCGCGCGAACGTGAACTCGGCGGTCAAGATGAGCACGGGGAAGACGCTCGATGACGAGTAGATACGCGGCGCTGTCGCGCGAGGAGCTGGCCACCCTGGTGCCCGAGCTGTTGTTGATCGGTCAGCTGATCGACCGCTCGGGCATGGCGCACTGCATCAGCGCGTGGGGCCGCGACGAGATGTTGCAGATTGCCATCGAGGAGTGGGCGGCGTCCAGTCCGCTGTACACCCGGCGAATGCAGAAGGCGCTCAAGTACGAGGGCACGGACATCTTCACGTTGTTCAAGGGTCTGCAGCTCGACATCGGTGCGCCGCCGCAGTTCATGGACTTCCGCTACACCGTGCACGACCGATGGCACGGTGAGTTCCACCTCGACCACTGCGGAGCGCTGCTCGACGTGGAGCCGATGGGCGACGACTACGTGCACGGGATGTGCCACGACATCGAGGACCCGACGTTCGATGCCACGGCGCTGGCCACCAACCGCAAGGCCCAGGTGCGTCCGATTCATCGGCCGCCGCGGGTGCCGTCGGGCCGGACGCCGCACTGCGCGTGGACGGTCATCATCGACGAGTCGTACCCGGAAGTGCCGTTCATCCCGGCGATGGACGTCGTCGCCGCCAGTCAGGCCCACTCGTGCGAACTGGATCCGGTCGACCCGGACGACGAAGGGGCGGCGGACTATTCGGGCGATCTGCTGGCTGACGTCGACTTCGGGGCGTTCTCGCACTCCGCGCTGGTTCGGATCGCCGACGAGGTCTGTCTGCAGATGCACCTGCTGGTGCTGTCGTTCACTCTCGCGGTGAAGGCTCGCGCGAAGGACGACGTGGCGCTCGAGGAGTCGGTTCGCTACAAGCAGCTGATCGGAATCGCCGGCGTGGCCGCCGAGCGCATCCACCGGGCGTTGGGTCTGTCGCGTGACGCCAGGGGTGCGCTGCGGGTCCTGGAATTGCACCCGCTGCTGAATCCGGCGGCCTACGTGTCGGCCGACGTCGGCCCGGACGTCGTCCGGGTTCGCCGTTCGCCAGCCTACGAGGACGGCGCGTGGATCTCGCTGGTGTCCCCGGTGGCCGACCTGCCGCTGCAGGCCATCGTGCAGGCCGTCGACCCGCACCTGCGGGCCGAGGTGTCCGGCACCGAATCGGACTGGGCCGTGCGCGTGATCGAGTCCGACACGCCGGCAAGGGAACTCGGCGAGGTAGCCGTGACCAAGTTCAGCGGTGGCGCGAACTGGGTGTTCCAGGAGCGAAAGTCGTTACCGCTGACGGTGATCTAGCGGCCACGCGTCGCCCGGCAGCTCGTCGTACTCCTTGGCGATGCCGTTCAGCGTCCTGCCGATGGCGTCCATCTCGGTGGCGGCCCGCTGGACGGTGTGACTGATTCGGCCGATTCCCTTGGCGGCGATGGCCATTCGCATCCACTCGCCTGGTCGCCCGGGTGGGGTGGACGCCGCGGCGTCGGCCACCCACGTGCGCAACAGATCGAGATCGCCTCGGCCCGCTGCTACCACTGCGGCGGAGCGGTCCACCTCGGCGGCGCATCGCTGATCCAATTCGGCGATGCCGCCCAACACCGCGGCCTGGCGCGCATTGCTCCGCGCATACGAACTCGACGCGGCACCGGTCCACCTGGACTCGGGCGCCGCCGACTCGACCGCGGCCTGCATCTGGCCCAACGGACCGCTCTGGTCGAACTGGGCACCGGAGGCGGGTTCGCCCTCGCCGAAGGTGTCATTCGCCCGGGACCACGTCGAGCGGAACCCGTCCATTGCGCTCACGCCATCGAGTCTAGGTCGGGCCGTAGCCCCCACTCGACGGCAAAATCGAGCCGCCCACCCACCGCCTGAGATACGCCCGTAGCGCCTCGCCGGTACGGGGCGGGCGCCCGGGGTCGATGACGAATGACTGGATGATTCGCAGCAGGTGCTCGGCGAGCCCGTCGAGCTCGGTGTCGGAGAACCCGCGGCCGGCCCAGTCGACGTCGAATCGGCGCAGCATGGCGTTCGCGAATTGCAGGGCGACGTCGGAGGTGACGGATGCCGTGTGTTCGTCGGCGCGACCCGGTGCGATCAGCAGCCCGATGTGCTTGTCCTTGGGCAGCCATTCCAGCGCGGCCGCGATGGCCTCGGTGACGGCGTCGACCGGGTCGGTGAGACCCCGCAGGTGCTCGGCCAGCCGCTCGAGGAAGTCGTCGGCGGCGTGCACGGCGGCGGCCACCAGAAGGGCTTCGGTGCTGGCGAAGTACCGGTACACGGTCTGCCGGGTGACGCCGAGGGTGCGGGCGACGTCGGCGATGCTGACGTCGGCGCCGCGTTCGTCGACGGCCTTGCTCGCGGCGTCCAGAATGCGCGCGACCGCCTCGTCGTCGGTCGCGGGCGCCGATCCCGACCAGCCGTGGGTACGCACGCCGAAATCGTAGCCGGAGACCGCGTCAGCCCCGGTAGGACACCGACAGCTCCTTGACGCCGTTGATCCAACCCGATCGAAGCCGTTGCGGTTCGCCGAGTTTGGCGATGTCGGGGATCTGGTCGGCGAGCTCGTTGAAGATCAGCTTGATCTCCATGCGGGCCAGGTTGGCGCCGATGCAGAAGTGTGCTCCGTTGCCGCCGAACGCCAAGTGCGGGTTGGGGTTGCGAAGGACGTCGAACTCGAAGGGGCGCTCGAAGACCGATTCGTCGAAGTTGGCGGAGCTGTAGAAGAGGCCAGCCCGTTGACCCTCGCGGATGGTCACGTCGCCGAGCTTTACGTCGGCCAGGGCCGTGCGCTGGAAGCAGTGCACCGGGGTGGCCCATCGGACGATCTCGTCGACCGCCGTCGCGGGCCGGTCGGACTTGAAGAGCTCCCACTGGTCGGGGTTGTCCAAGAACGCGTTCATGCCGTGCGTCATGGCGTTGCGGGTGGTCTCGTTGCCGGCCACGGCCAGCAGGATGACGAAGAAGGCGAATTCGATGTCGTCCATCGAATTGCCGTCGATGTCGGCCTGCACCAGGCGCGTGACGATGTCGTCGGCCGGGCAGCGCCTGCGCTCCTCGGCCATGTTGTAGGCGTAGCCCATCAGTTCCGCGTTGGCCATCGTCGGATCGGAGTCGAAGTCGGGATCGTCGGTGTTCATGATGCAGTTGGTCCAGTGGAACAACTTCTCGCGGTCGGCCTCCGGCACGCCGATCAGGTCTGCGATGGCCAGCAGCGGCAACTTGGTGGCGATGTCGTCGACGAAGTTGCCGCCGTCCTTCGTGGCGGCCTCGGCGACGATCTGGCGGGCGGCGACGGCGAGCTTCTCCTCCAGGGCTGCCACCGACCGGGGTGTGAAGAGGCGCGAGACGATCTTGCGCAACCGGGTGTGCTCGGGGGCGTCATGGTTGATCAGTAGTGCCTTGGTCAGGTCCAGTTGCTCGGCGGTCACGCCGTCGGGCAGGCGCATCACCGCGCCCTTGCGGTTGGTCGACCACAGGTCGCCGTTGCGGGAGATGGCCTTGATGTCCTCGTGGCGGCTGATCACCCAGTAGCCGCCGTCGTCGAAGATCGACTCCTGCTGCTCGTTCCACCACACGGGGGCGGTCTTGCGGAGTTCCGCGAATTCCGTGACCGGGATGCCCCGGAGCAGGACGTCGGGATCGGTGAAGTCATACCCCGCCCCAAAGGGGCAGGCGCTTGGTGCGGTCGCCATGTAGCAGACCATACACCGAGACGAAAAGTGTATGGCCGAATTCCGGGGTTTAGGGTAGCCACCGTGCGA
>Ga0055540_1001584_pt1 | contig 13273 bp, 13 predicted proteins | sample AraplaCvi_mMS_r2_2_FD_55040 | JGI IMG/M metagenome (GOLD analysis project Ga0055540, IMG submission 55040) | Arabidopsis root microbial communities from North Carolina, USA - plate scrape MF_Cvi_mMS_r2 | ecosystem: Host-associated > Plants > Roots > Endosphere | place: USA: North Carolina
CCTCCACCACCCCGAACGGTTGCTCGTCACGACTGACGGCTGACCTCGTCGAGGAACGCGGCGAGGTGATCGGCCATCACCCCGCTAGAGCTGTGTCCCACCCCGTGAACGAGGTGTAGCCGCGCGGCCGGCCACTTCTGCGCCAGCGTCCAGGCGACGTCGGGCGGGCAGCTGAGATCGAGCCGCCCGTGGATTAGCACGGCAGGCAGGTGGGCGATGCGTCCCACGTTGCGCAGCAGGTCCCCGTCGGGCAACCAGGCCGCATGTCGCCAGTAGTGGGTCACCAACCGCGCGAAGCACATTCGGTATACCGGATCGGAGTACCGGGCCGGCGGTGGGCGAGTGCCGTCGACGTCGACGTGACTGGCCTCCCAATCGCACCAATCTCGGGCGGCCTTGTCCCGCACGCCCGGATCTGGGTCGGCAAGCAGTCGGGCGTAGGCGTTGGCGAGACTGCCGTCACGATCCTCCGCGGGCACCTGGTCCCGGAAGCGCGCCCAGGCCTCGGGAAACAACCGGCCCACGTCTCGCGTGATCCACTCGACGTCGGCCGGTCCCGTGGTGGTGACGGCCGTGAGCGCGAGAGCCGTCACGCGATCGGGGTGTCGTTGCGCGTAGGCCAATGCCAGTGTCGTGCCCCACGACCAGCCCGCCAACAGCCAGCGCCGGACGCCAAGGTGCTCCCTGAGCAGCTCCATGTCCGCGATGAGGTGATGGGTCGTGTTGCCGGCCAGGTCGACTGTCGCGTCGCCGGCATGGGGAGTGCTGCGGCCGCACCCGCGTTGATCGAAGGCGATGATGCGGTACACCCCCGGGTCGAACGGCCGTCGCATTCCCGGCACGCACCCCGATCCCGGACCGCCGTGCACCAGGAGGGCCGGTATCCCGTCGGGGTTCCCGGTTGTCTCCCAGTGGATCTGGTTGCCGTCGCCCACGTCGAGCATGCCGCTGTCATACGGTTCGCCGGCCCCGTGTTCGACCATCACGGCGTCCTGCGCGTGGCGAACGCCGCCGCCGCCTCCTTGAAGTCGCCGGACGTCGTCGACAGCACCTGGCTGCGGTTCTCGACGTGCAGTGCTGCCTGCAGGCTCGGTGCCTCCAGGTTCGCCCACAGCACCTGCTTGGTCGACTCCAAACCGAACGCGCCATAGCCGCATAGTGTCTCGGCGATGGCCAGTGCGTCGTCCACTACCGGGCCGGTCGCGATGCGCGACACCAATCCGATGCGCAGGGCTTCGTCGGCCTCGACGGTCCGTGCTGTGAGGATCAGATCGAAGGCGTGGCCGGCTCCCACGATGCGGGGCAGCGTGTAGCTCACGCCGATGTCGCACCCGCCGAGGCCGAGCTTGATGAACTGGGTGCAGAAGCGTGCNGACGGGGCGGCAATCCGAATGTCGGACGCCATGGCCAGCGCGAACCCGCCGCCGTACGCGGGCCCGTTGACCGCGGCGATCACGGGCTGCCGCAGCGAGCTCAGCTTGACGGTCAGTTCGGCGATGCGTTCCTGCCACCGCATGCTCGACTGCGGAAACGGCAGCGTCTTGGCCGCCTCGGGGAAGGGCTCGGTCAGGTCCAGTCCGGAACAGAATCCACGGCCCGCTCCCGTGAGGACGATGACGCGGCACGCGTCGTCGCGGTCGAGATCATCGAGCGTGGAGTGGAGTTCCTCGACGAGCTCGTGGTCGAGCGCGTTGAGCTTGTCCGGACGGTTGAGCACGAGCACGGCGACGGCGGGGTTCGGACGGCTCAACTCGAGATGCGACATGGCGACTGAGCCTATGGGCACGACTCACTCGGTGCTGTGCCATCCGCTGATCCCCACGATGATCAACCGGAGTTGCTTGATCGCGGTCTGCCGAATCTCCTCGAGGGCGGTCGCGTCCGCGGCATCCTCGATGGCCTCGGCGATCGAGATCATCGCGTTCACGAACAGGCTTGCCAGCATGTTGAGGTCCTCGGAACTCCACGCGTTGAGGCCGGGGAAGCGCGTCAGGTCGATGGCCAGCTCCGAGGTGATCAGTCGNATCTCGGTGCGGATCGCGTAGCGCAGCACGGTGACGCCGCTGTTGCGCTCACGGCCGATGAAGCGCCAGTGTTCGCGACGCTCGTTCACTCCGGCGATGAGGATGTCCACCGTCGACTCGATCATTCGGCTCGGGTCGAGCTTGCCCGCTCTGGCGCCGCGCAACATGTCTCGCAGGGCGCGGAACGACTCGTCGATCAGCACCAGACCAAGGGCTTCCATCGAGTCGAAGTGCCGGTAGAAGGCGGCGGGCACGATCCCGGCCTCCCGGGTCACCTCGCGCAGGCTGAGCGCGCTGAAGCTGCGTTCCTCGAGGAGTCGCAGGGCACCGGCGACGATCGCCCGCCTGGTCTCCTCCTTGCGTTCCTCGCGGGACCGCGGGTCGCGGGAGGAACGCGAGGATCCCGACCGTCCCGAACGGGATGATCGTGAACTGGGCGTACGTTCGTTCACCGTTGTGAAACCTACCACAACCTGGTCAAAGCCGTTGACGCACCCGGCTGACATGGCGCACGGTATACACATGTTCACTGAAACGAAGACGCGGAGCCTGCGGGACAGAGTGCTGCGGTCGCCTCTGGTGGACCTCCTCACCGGACCGCACGGCGTCGACCGCTACACGGAGCTCGTCGAGCCCACCTGGACGCTGGGAGATTCCCGCGCGAAGGTCGTCGCGGTCCGCCGGCAGACGCCTCGCAGCGTGACCATCACCCTCGAGCCCAACGCAGCCTTCACCGCCGGACCCGCCCTGCGGGCCGGCCAGCACGTCAACGTCACCGTCGAAGTGGACGGACGCCGCCAGACCCGGTGCTACTCGCCCGCCAACCGCGAGGGCGACCGGCTCATCGAACTCACCGTCGGCGTGCACGACGACGGCCGTGTCTCCGAGTACCTGTTCCGCCACGCCCGGCCCGGCATGGTCGTAGGGCTCGACGGGGTCGGCGGCGACTTCACGCTGCCGGCGGTGCGGCCGAAGACCGTCCTCTTCGTCTCCGGCGGCAGCGGCATCACCCCGGTGCTCTCGATGCTGCGCACGCTCGTCGCCGAGGCGTCGGACACCGACATCACCTTCATTCACTACGCGCGCACACCCGAAGAGGCGTGCTACCACCGCGAGCTGGCCGCGATGACCGGCGTGCGGGTTCTGCACGGCTACTCGCGATCGGCCACCGACGGCGACGTGACCGGCTACTTCGGACCCGCGCACCTCGCCGATGCGCCCGCTCCCGACGCGGTGTACGTCTGTGGACCGCCCGCACTGGTCGACGCCGTCCGCTCGCACTACCCCGACGCCAGCTTCGAGAGCTTCGTCCCACCGGTGTTCGAGGTTCCAGAAGAAGCATCCGGAGGCACGGTGTCGTTCGCCGAGAGCGGCGTGGAGGTCACCGACGACGGACGCTCGCTGCTGGAACAGGCGGAGGCCGCCGGTCTCTCGCCGGAGAACGGATGCCGCATGGGCATCTGCCATACCTGTACGCGTCGCAAGACCAGCGGCGCGGTGAAGAACCGCATCACCGGCGTCGTCTCGGCAGCCGACGAGGAAGACGTGCAGATATGCGTCTCCGTTCCCGTCGGTGACGTCGAGCTCGCCCTCTAAGCCCACCCCCCGAAGAGAAGGAGTCCGCCATGACCGCGATCCTGAATGCTCCTCGCGTCCGCACCACACCCGAGAAGACCACCGCCGACATCGACGACGACGTCGCCGACGTTCTGCCCCAGCCGATTCGGCAGGCGATCACCAAGGTCGTCGGCGGCAAGCCCGTCACCATGACCCCGGAGATGGCCGACGCCTTCGGCGCCGAGCTCGACGCTCTGCGTGAGCGCGTCGTCGCCGATCTGGGTGAGCGCGACGCCACCTACATCCGCCGCGTCATCAAGGCGCAGCGCGCACTCGAGGTCGGCGGCCGGGCGATGCTGTTCGCCGGCATCCTTCCCCCGGCCTGGATCGCCGGGACCGCGATGCTGGCGGCGTCGAAGATCCTCGACAACATGGAGATTGGCCACAACGTCATGCACGGCCAGTACGACTGGATGGGCGATCCCGCGCTCACCAGCCGCAACTTCGAGTGGGACACGGCCTGCCCGAGCGACCAGTGGCGCCACTCGCACAACTACATGCACCACACCTACACCAACATCGTGGACATGGACCGTGACATCGGCTACGGCATCCTGCGCATGAGCGAGGACCAGCGGTGGACGCCCTACTACTACGGCAACCCCGTCTACGCGTTCCTGCTGATGGTGCTCTTCCAGTACGGCGTTGCGCTGCACGAACTGGAGACCGAGCGCATCCGTGCCGGTGAGATCAGCATCGCCGACAAGCGCGAGACGCTCAAGGGCATCTGGAGCAAGGTCAAGCGCCAGACGTTGAAGGACTACGTGGCCTTCCCGTTGCTCGCCGGGCCGTTCGCCCCGTGGGTGTTCACGGGCAACCTGACGGCCAACCTCATTCGCAACATCTGGTCCTACGCGATCATCTTCTGCGGCCACTTCCCCGACGGCACACAGGAATTCACCAAGGAGGAGACCGCGAACGAGACTCGCGGCATGTGGTACTTCCGGCAGGTCCTCGGCTCGGCCAACCTCACCGGCGGCAAGCTCTTCCACGTGATGAGCGGCAACCTGTCCTTCCAGATCGAGCACCACCTGTTCCCGGACATCCCCGCCTTCCGGCATGCCGAGATCGCCCCCGAGGTGCAGGAGATCTGNGAGCGGTACGGCATTCCCTACAACAAGGGACCGCTGCCNCAGCAGTTCGCGACCGTCGTGCGCAAGATCTGCAAGCTGGCGCTGCCCTGGAACTGATCTTCGCCACCGAGGCTACGGTCGTCGACGGATTCCTTCCGGTTTTCGTCGACGACCGTAGTCTCGGCGCGTCCTAGGTCTGGCAGTTCGGGCACCAGAACGAGATGCGCTCGGTGCCGACGACCTGNGCGCGGTCGGATTCGATGGTCGTGCCGCACCGGCGACACGGGCGCCCGACGCGGCCGTACACCCAGAGGTCGGCACCCGAGCGGGTGTTTCCGGTCGTCGTNCGGTTGACGCGAGACCGGTTGAGCCACAGCATGTCCCGAGCCCGCTGCACGATCCGCAANGGATCCTTGACCGAACTCACCGGTGAACTGGGCAGCCGACCGGACACGAAGCACAATTCGTTGGCGTAGACGTTTCCGACGCCCGCCATCACGCGCTGGTCGAGCAGCGTCTCGGCCAACGGCCGATCCGGATCGGCCGCGAAGTTGGCCGCCGCGATCCTCGGTTCCCAGTCGTCGCCGAGCAGATCCGGGCCTAGATGTGCGACGACCTCCATGTCCTGGTCGCGGCGCAGGATCTCCAGGATTCCGAGGTCGACGCCTGCCGCGCGGGAGTCCGCGGTCTCGAGGACGATGCGCACCTTGTGTTGCGGCACCCGCCGAATCTGTCCGCCGATCAGCCAGGAGCCGTCCATCTTCAGGTGAGAGTGGATGCTCGCCTCACCGACGCGGATGAACAGGTGCTTGCCCCGGCTGAGCACCTCGTCGACGACCTCACCGGTCAGGTCGACGGTGGCGAACTTCGGCACCCGCACGTCACATCGGGTCAAGGTCTTGCCCTGCAGGGCCGTCCGCAGCTTGTCCGCGGCGCGGAAGACCGTGTCACCTTCGGGCATGTGGTGAACCTACCCGCCTGGCCGATTGTTACGCCCTCGTGTCGGCTGTGAGCTCTGGATAACCGAAACGTATTCCCGTGATGACCATTCGGAAACAGGCGGCTCCTGTAATGGGAACCACGCCGAATCCTCCGGCCGTCCCGGCAGTGTCGCCGAGTGCCCGACCCCCATCACGAGAATCCTGGAGAACCATCATGTCGTTCGACGAGTCGATCGCCGAGAAGATCAAGACCTCGCTGGCCGAGATTCCCCACCCGTCACTGCCCAAGGGCTCCAACATCTACGGCGGCACCAAGATCTTCCCCGACTACCAGGCCGAGGAGGGGGAGAGCTACTTCACGCTGGTCCACGGCATCGCCCACGAGTCGTCGGTCAGCTTCGTCGCCGTGCTGCAGGCCACCAGGGCGCTGCGAAAGGGGTTCGAGTCGGCGCTCTACTTCTACGGGCCAGGATCGATCAACTGCCTGGCCACCCGCGGGTTCCCCAAGACCGGCGACTCGGGGTTTCCCGGCGAGCAGAACATCAACGACTCACTCGCGACGTTCATCGCCGAGGGCGGCACCGTGTTCTGCTGCCGATTCGGCCTCGCGTTGCACGGCGGACGCGAAGAGGACCTGATCGAGGGCGTCATCCCGGCACACCCGCTCGACGTGCAGGACGCGCTCATCTACTACTCGCGCAAGGGCGCGATCGTCAACTCCACCTACATGGTCTAGGCGTGTCGAGATGACGAAACTCGCAGCGGTCGCGGCGAACTTCACTCGCGACCTCGAACAGAACTACGCGCTGATCGACTCGCTCGCCGCCGAGGCCAGGGAGGCGGGGGTGGACTTCATGGTGCTGCCCGAGGCCGCGATCGGCGGCTACCTCTCGTCGCTGGGCAACCACGGCGACACGGTGAAGACCACCACCCGGTCGCTGCCGCCGGCGATCCGCGTCGACGGCCCCGAGATCGCGAGGGTGCAGCAGATCGTGGGTGACCTGGTGGTCGCCATCGGATTCTGCGAACTCGACGACGACGGCGAAACCCGTTACAACGCAGCGGCAGTGCTGGACGGCGACCGGGTCTACGGCACCTACCGCAAGGTGCATCAGCCCCTCGGGGAGGGGATGTCCTACTCGGCGGGTTCGGACTACGACGTGTTCGACACGCCGGTCGGACGGGTGGGGTTGCAGATCTGCTACGACAAGGCCTTTCCCGAAGCCGCCCGCATCATGGCGCTCAAGGGGGCCGAGATCATCGCCAGTCTGTCGGCGTGGCCTGCGGCCCGGACGGCGACCGCGGCGAACCTCCAGGACGACCGGTGGACCTACCGGTTCAACCTGTTCGACGCGGCCCGGGCCCTGGACAACCAGGTGTTCTGGATCGCGTCCAACCAGAGCGGCACCTTCGGTTCGCTGCGGTACGTGGGCAACGCGAAGGTCGTCGACCCCGGTGGAAACGTCCTCGCCACCACACTTCTCGGCAGTGGGATGGCGATCGCCGAGGTCGACGTCGACGGCACGTTCCGGGCCATGCGCGCCGGGATGTTCCATCTGCGCGACCGCAGACCCGACGTGTACGGACCGGTCGTCGCAGAGGGTGCCGGCCAAGGGCAGGGACTCGCGCATGCCTGAGATGACGTTCGACGTGCAGTGGCCCGACGGCCGCGTTCAGCGCTGCTATTCGCCGAGCCTGGTGATGCACGACTACTTGAGCACCGGCTCGGACTACACCGTGGCGGACTTCGTCGACCGATCCGCCACGGCGTTGCGAGAGGCCAGCGACCGCGTCCGCGCCAAGTTCGGTTTCGCCTGTACCTCGGCCGCCGCGACCACGGAGCAAATCAGCTCCGCGGCAACGCAATACCCTCACGACGCGACGATCCGCGTCGTCGCCATGCACCCCGGACTGGAGACCACGTCATGACCACCGAACACGTGTCCGTGGCCGTCGTCGGCGGTGGGCAAGCCGGCCTGTCGGTGAGTTGGCATCTGCTGCAGGCGGGTGTCGACCACGTCGTGCTCGAAGCCCAGACCCCGGTGCACGCCTGGGCAGACACCCGGTGGGACAACTTCACCCTCGTGACACCCAACTGGCACTGCAAGCTGCCNGGCTACGCCTACGACGGTGCCGACCCCGACGGTTTCATGACCCGGGACGAAGTGGTGCAGTGGCTGGCCGGGTGGTTGCAGACCTTCGCGCCTCCGGTTCGCGCCCACACCCGTGTCACGGCGTTGCGCCGAAGGGCCGCAGGTGGTTTCGAGCTCACCCTGGACACGGAGGCGGGCCAGGAGACGCTGACCTGCGAGCACGCCGTCGTCGCCACGGGCGGTTATCCCATCCCCGTCCTACCCGCGTTCGCGCCGTCCTTGGACGGGTCGATCACCCAGATCCACTCGGAGCAGTACCGCAACGCCGACCAGCTGCCCNNGGGGGCNGTGCTGGTGGTCGGCACCGGCCAGTCCGGTGCTCAGATCGCCGAAGACCTGCACCTGGAGGGTCGCCAGGTGCACCTCGCCGTGGGCAGCGCACCTCGGGTGGCCCGGTTCTACCGCGGCCGCGACTGCATGACCTGGCTCGCCGACATGGGGTTGTACGACAAACCCGCCCCGGAGTATCCCGGCGGCAAGGCGGCCATCGAGAAGACCAACCACTACGTCACGGGCCGCGACGGCGGTCGCGACGTCGACCTGCGTCGGTTCGCCCTCGAGGGCATGCGGCTCTACGGCACCCTCGAAGCCGGTAGGGACACCCGGTTGACCTTCGCGCCGTCCCTGGGTGACGCCCTGAACTCAGCCGACGCGACCTACAACTCGATCTGCGCCGACATCGACGCGTTCATCGAACGCGAGGGCATCACGGCGCCGCCGGCCACCCGGTACACGCCGGTGTGGGAACCCGAGGGCGAGGTCACCGAGCTCGACCTGGCCGCCGCAGGCGTCACCAGCATCGTCTGGGCCATCGGCTACCGGCCCGACTACCGGTGGATCGAGGCCAGCGCCTTCGACGGCGCCGGGCGTCCGATGCAGAACCGGGGCGTCACCGAGGTCGAGGGCCTGTCCTTCGTCGGGCTGCCGTGGATGCACACCTGGGGATCGGGTCGGTTCCTCGGCGTCGACCGCGACGCCCACCACATCGCGACGACGATCGTCGACGACCTTCGGCGCCACACCGCGTCGAGTGCACCTCGCCGCCTCGCCGTGGCCCGCTGAGAACGGGGAAGGTCATGTCCGTGTCCACGAGGGTCGACCTCACCCTGCTCGGCATCCGGGGTCGCCCACCGGTCAACCGCACCGCCGGCGCCGGCCCCAGCGCCGACGGTCACCTGATGATCGACGGCAGCGCGGCCGCCATACCGCTGAACCCCGACAGCCCCTTCGTCTTCGACGGCAGCCGCGTGCTGCGCGACGGCGAGGACGCGGGTCTCGAAGTCGAGGTGATCGACCGCCCCGCGTTCTACGATCTGCGGACCGCCGAGGGCATCTCCTATGACCAGATTGCCCGCCTGCACGGACGAGACGTGCTGGCCACCACGGTCGTCCAGACGTGCATCCGCTACGGGGTCGACGACCGGTGCCGGTTCTGTTCGATCGAGGAGTCCCTGCGCTCGGGCGCCACGACCGCGGTGAAGCGTCCGCACGAGTTGGCCGAAGTCGCCGAGGCGGCAGTGCGTCTGGACGGCGTCCGTCAGATGGTCATGACGACGGGTACGTCCGCCGGTGCAGACCGGGGCGCCCGGCATCTGGCCCGGTGCGTGCGGGCGGTGAAGGCCGCGGTGCCGGGGCTGCCGATCCAGGTTCAGTGCGAGCCACCGGCCGACCTGGCGGTGCTGAGCGAGTTGCGCGAGGCGGGCGCGGACGCGATCGGCATCCACGTCGAATCCCTCGACGACGAGGTGCGGCGCCGATGGATGCCGGGCAAGGCGACGGTGCCGCTGGCGAGGTATCGCGAGGCCTGGCGCGAGGCCGTGCGCGTCTTCGGCCGCAACCAGGTGTCGACCTACCTGCTCGTCGGCTTGGGTGATGACGCCGACGAATTGATCGCCGGCGCAGCGGAATTGGTCGAGATGGGCGTCTACCCGTTCGTGGTGCCGTTCCGTCCGCACGCCGGGACCCTGGCGGTGGACGTCGACCGGGCCGAGGCGCCCCCGGCGGCGATCGTGGAGAAGGTGTCCCGCGAGGTCGCCAACGTGCTCGTGCTGGCGGGCATGACGGGATCGGATCAGAAGGCGGGCTGTGCGGCGTGCGGCGCCTGCGGCGTGCTGAAGAGCGTCGGGGGATGACGGCCGTGGACACCCTGTCGATTCTCGCCGGGACGCGCGCTCGCGTCGGTCCCGCGGCGGGCTTCCTCATTCGCCAGGCGAGCGACGGCGCCGACCTGTCGGCCTACCGCAAACTGCGGCACGAGGCGTTCGTCGCCGATCAGCACCTCTTCATCGGCAGCGACGCCGACGACGTCGACGACGACCCGCGCACGGTGGTGTTGGTGGCCGTCGGCCCGGATTCGACGGTGGTCGGCGGCGTGCGGCTCGCCCCGCGCCACGAGCCCGACATCGGCTGGTGGGCAGGCAGCAGACTCGTCGTCAGCCCGGCGGCGCGGATGTCGGGGGTGGGCCCGGCCCTGGTTCGCGCGGCCTGCGCTCACGCCGAGTCGGCGGGGGTGTTGCGCTTCGACGCGACGGTGCAGCGGCGCCACGCGGCGATGTTCGGCGCGCTCGGCTGGGAGGATCACGGGGACTGTGTGGTGGGCGGCCAACCTCACACGACGATGCGGTGGCAGCTGGACCGGATGCAGCGGCTGGCCGACGGCACCAAGGCGTTCCTGGGTGACGCCCTCGCGCCGTTGCGCGAGGTACCCGGCGGGCTCGGACCGGCCGGCTTCGTCGGCGACGACGGCGTGCCGCTGCCAGGAAGCGATCTGGTGGCGGCGTGTGATGCAATCATCCCGTCCATGGTCGAACGCGATCCGGAGTGGGCGGGGTGGTGCTCGGTGCTGGTCAACGTCAACGACCTGACGGCCATGGGCGCCGTGCCGACCGGGTTGCTCGACGCCGTCGGCGCACCCACCAAGTCACTGCTGACCCGCATCGTGCGCGGCATCGCGAAGGCGTCTCGGGCGTGGGGGGTGCCGGTGCTCGGCGGTCACACCCAGCTCGGGGTCCCCGCGTCGTTGGCGGTGACCGCCCTCGGCCGAACGTCGACTCCGATCCGCGCCGGCGGCGGTTCGGTCGGCGACGTCGTCCGTCTGACGGCCGACGTCGGCGGCCAGTGGCGCCCGGGCCACCATGGCAGGCAATGGGATTCGAGCAGCATCCGCAGCACCGCCGATCTCGCCGAGCTGTCCACCCTGGTGGCGCGCATGTCACCCCGGGCGGCCAAGGACGTCAGCATGGCCGGTGTCGTCGGNACCGTGGGAATGCTGGCCGAGGCCTGCGGGACGGGTGCCGAACTCGACGTGGCGCGCATTCCCCGGCCGCCCGTCGCGGACATGGGCGCCTGGCTGACGTGCTTCCCGGGCTACGCCATGCTCACCGCCGACCGGGCCGGTGCGCCGGCACCGCGCGTGCCGCCCGGCGTGGCCACCGGCGACTGCGGCGTGCTGACCGCTCGTCGCGGGGTTCGGTTGAGGTGGCCCGACGGCGTCACCACGACCGCGGTGGCCGCGGACGTCACCGGGTTGGGCAGGGCCTGACTTGGGACTGGTGACGATCGGTGCGGTCGCGGCCCATTTCGGCCGCGACCTGGATCGTGGCGTCAGCAAGGTGGTCGGCATCGTCGACGCGGCCTCGCGTGACGGGGTGGAGCTGCTGGTGTTTCCCGACGCGTGTCTCGGCGGGTACATCGGCGATCTACGCGCTCCGGATCTCGACGACCAGCCGCCCGCCCTGGACCCCGACGGCCCGGAGATCGCGGCGGTGATCGCGGCGGCGGGACCGATGACGGTGTGCGTCGGATACGCCGAGCAGGCGCTGGGTGGGCGGTTCAACGCGGCGATCTGCGTCTCGGGTGACGGGGTGCTCGGCCACCATCGCAAGGTGCATCAGCCCGCGGGGGAGTCGTTGGCGTACTTGGCGGGCAACTCCTTTGCGGCCTTCGACACCCCGGTCGGCCGCCTCGGGATGCTCATCGACTACGACAAGACGTTCCCCGAGTCTGCCCGCGCGTTGGCGCTCGACGGCGCCCACGTCATCGCCGCGCTGTCGGCATGGCCGGCCAGCGTCACCGACCGGGCGTCCCGCTTGCCCGCCGACCGACAGAGCCGACTGTTCGACCTCTACGACTGCGCCCGCGCCGCCGAGAACCAGGTGGTGGTCGTGTCGTCCAACCAGACCGGTGTGATGGGGGCGCTGCGGTTTCTCGGGCAGGCGAAGGTCGTCGGCCCGGGTGGGGACGTGTTGGCCAACACCGGTTCCAAGGGTGGACTGGCCAAGGTCACCGTCGACGTCGAGGCGGAGATCACCCGCGCCCGAAAGGTGTTGAACCACATCGCCGAACGTCGGGTAGACGCTTACGGCGCCGAGGTCTGACGACGATGCGCGTGGCACTGCTGACCTACTCGACCAAGCCGCGCGGCGGCGTGGTGCACACTCTCAACCTCGCCGAGGCGCTGGCTGCGATCGGCGTCGAGGTCACCGTGTGGTCGCTCGCCCGCCAGGGTGACCGCGGCTTCTTCCGCGACGTCGACCCGCGGGTACGGATCGAGCTGGTGCGCTTTCCCGACGGCGGCGAGGAGTCGGTGACTTCACGCATCGTGCGGTCCATCGCGCTGCTGCGCGAGGCCTTCACCCCGGAGGCCTACGACGTCGTGCACGCGCAGGACTGCATCAGCGCCAACGCGGTGGGTCGGTGCATCCGGACCATCCACCATCTCGACAGTTCACCACGCCCGTGCTGGCGGAGTGCCACGAGAAGGCCGTCGTCGAACCGTACGCCCGCATCTGCGTCTCCGCGGCGGTCGCGGCGGAGGTCCGGTCCGGGTGGGGTTTGACGCCCACCGTCATTCCCAACGGTGTTGCGGCGCTTCGGTTCGCGGCCGCGGCCTCCGACGATCCGGATGCCGTGGCGCGGCGCGAGCAGTGGCGGCGCCGGCTCGGGCGCTACGTGCTCGCGGTCGGCGGCATCGAACCGCGCAAGGGCACGGTCGACCTCGTCGAGGCGTACCACCTGCTGCGCCAACGCGTTCCGGACGTCGGGTTGGTCATCGCCGGGGGAGAGACGCTCTTCGACTACCGCGGCTACCGTGTCGAGTTCGAGCGGACCTGCGCCGAGTTGGGCGTCGAGCCGGTCATTCTGGGCGCGGTCGCCGACGACGAGCTGCCGAGCTTGGTCGCCGCGTCGACGGTGTTCGCGTTCCCGTCGACCAAGGAGGGTTTCGGGTTGGCCGCGATGGAGGCACTCGCCGCCGGACGTCCCGTCGTCGCCCGGGATCTACCCGTGTTGCGCGAGGTGTTCGGCGCCACCGTCGGCTACGGCGCCACCCCCGCCGACTTCGCGCGCCTGATGGCCGAGGCCACCGACGGCGGCATCGACCCTGGCCCGGGGCAGGCCCTTGCGGCGTCGCTGACATGGACCGCAGCCGCGCAGAGCCACGTCGACTTCTACGCCGCGCACCGGAT
>Ga0055540_1001594_pt1 | contig 13219 bp, 8 predicted proteins | sample AraplaCvi_mMS_r2_2_FD_55040 | JGI IMG/M metagenome (GOLD analysis project Ga0055540, IMG submission 55040) | Arabidopsis root microbial communities from North Carolina, USA - plate scrape MF_Cvi_mMS_r2 | ecosystem: Host-associated > Plants > Roots > Endosphere | place: USA: North Carolina
GCCGGNGNCGATGGCGGTGGAGTCCACGCTGCTTGAATTGGCAGTGTTCCATTTGCCCACGGCGGTGCTTGACTCGCCGTCGGCGGCATTGCCTGTACCTACCGCGGTCGCGTTGTCGCCGCGAGCCACGTTGGCGCCGCCGAGTGCGGTCGCGTAGACGCCTTCCGCAACGCTTTGCGCCCCGGCCGCCATGGAATAAAGGTTCGTCGCGCGGGAAAACACGCCCATGGCAAGCGTCAAGTCACCTGTCGCTTCATTTCCATACCCGAAGGCCGAGCCGGCATTGCCCGCCGCGTTGCTGTGGCCTACCGCCACACCGCTCTCTCCCCAGGCGTTGTTCCCCGAGCCGAGCGCCACGGCATCTGTCTGGAGCGCCTTGTTGTTGAAACCCATCGCAACGGCCGGCCTGACGGTATTCATGGAATTTCCGACCGCCACATTGGCGCGACCGACCGCAACGTCATTCGCATACTTGGCGCTGCTGCCATAGCCGATCGCGGTCGATCCGTCGCCCGTCGCAACGGCGTCGGTACCGATGGCGATGGCATTGGCGCCGCTGGCTTTCGTCCCCTGCGAGCCGAGCGCAATGGCGTTCGCACCCAGGTTGGCCGACACCCAGGCCGTCAGGGCGGTGAAATCGGGGTTGGGCCCCAGGTCGGGAACACCGCTCACCGTGGCAAAGCCGCCGGTAGCGTTGGGCACATTGCAAGTCCATGTGCCGGAGCCCCTGACAGGGCGGCTGCAGAACTGTCCCTCGAGTCCCTGCGAAAACTCCGCCAGAGCGCCCCCCGACATGCCGGCCAGGACCAACGAGACAGCAGCGAGCACCTTCTTGCTGCGGGAGCTCTTGCCTCGGGCCGAAGCAATTTCCGACGCGGCAACCCAAGCGCCCAGCGCCTCATTCCAGATGGATCGATAAGACTTGTTCATTTCCCCTGTTCCTCGGATGCAAGCCGGCTGTACCCCGCAGGATCGCGACATGGCGAGCGGAGATGACCGGAGATGTGGAGTGATCGGAGCGCCGGGTGGCGCTACAGGGGGCGGATGATGTCGAGGGCCTTCGAGGGCCGAAGGGCCGGCGTGAGGTTTGGTCAGATTTGCAGCCAGCTTTAGTCTGCATTTGTGAATTTCTTTACTACTTCATAACCATCGCCAACAATGTTGCTAACGTTCACGCTACGGAATTCGTCAGATTTCGGGTGTGGATTCACTGTCAAAATTGCCGCCGCCACCCCTGGAGTCCATGCGCATCGCCATCCTTGAAGACGACCCGAACCAGCTCTCGCATCTCGTGCGGACACTCGAGCAGCTGTTAACAATTGGCGAGACGAATGTGACCTGCATCACGTTTTCGAACGGGTCGACCTTGCAACAGGCACTGCGGCGCGAAAGCTTCGATCTGCTGGTGCTCGACTGGAACGTGCCCGGCCTCGCCGGCGTCGAATTGCTGCAGTGGCTGCGCAAGTGGCAGACCGACAAGGTACCGGTGCTCATGCTGAGTTCGCGCGCTTCCGAGCACGACGTGGTGCAGGCGCTGAACCTCGGCGCCGACGACTACATCGTCAAACCCTTCCGACCGCTCGAACTGCGCGCCCGCGTGCAGCGCCTGATGGCCCGGCGCGTGCCGCTGGCGCCGTCCGACGGCGAGCGCTTCGGCCGCTGGGAGTTCGAACGGGTGTCGCAAAGCGTCCTGATCCACCCGGCCCCGGGCGACGACGCCGCGCCGCAGCGGCATGCCCTCACCGACCGCGAGTTCAAGCTCGCGCTGACGCTGTTCCAGCACATGGGCGACACGGTATCGCGCGCGCATCTGCTCGAAAGCGCAGGCTACAGCAACGAAGAGCTGCCTTCGCGCACGCTGGACAGCCACATCTACCGGCTGCGCAGCAAGCTCGGCCTCGAAGCCGAAAGCGGACTGAGCCTGCGCACGGTGTACGGCCGCGGCTACCGGCTCGAGGCCACGCAACACGCACCGCAGGCGGATTCCTGATGGCGACGACGCACCAAACCCCGTTCCGCCCGTTCCGCCCGCACCGCCTCCTGGCCTGCGCCGCGCTGCTCGTCGCCACGGCGGCGGGCGCGCAGTCGCCGCACGTGGTGAAGCCCGGCGAAACCTTGTGGGGCATCTCGGGCCAGCAGCTGGACACGCCGCTGCGCTGGCCCGAAGTGCAGCAGCGCAACCAGGTGGGCGAGCCCCGCCTGTTGCAACCGGGCACGGTGCTGTACTTTGCCGACGGCCGGCTCGTGCCCGAAGGCGCGGCGGTGGTCACCGCGGTCGAAGGCCGGGCCTCGCGCAAGCGCGCGGGTGTGCCCGAACAGGTCCTCACGCCCGGCCTGCCGATCCAGGCCGGCGACACGCTCATCACCGGCACCGATGCCTTCGTGACCCTCGGGGTGGCGGGCGGCAGCCGCGTCGTGCTGCCCTCGCGCAGCGCGCTGGAGGTGCTGGCCATCGACGCCAACACGGTGCGGCTGCGGCTCATCGAAGGTCGCGTCGAATCCCAGGTGCACAAGCAGCAGCCGAACCAGCAGTTCGAGATCCGCGCGCGGTCGATGGGCCTGGGCGTGCGCGGCACGCACTTTCGCGTGCGCGACGAAGACGGCGTGCTGACGGGCGAAGTGATTTCGGGCGAAGTAGTGGTGCAGCGCACCGCACAGTCCGAACCGCCGCTCGTGCTGCGCGAAGGCCGCGGCGCGGTGCTGCTGGAGAGCGGCCCGTCGCAAGCGCAGGGCCTGCTGCCAGCGCCCCAGCTGGTGCCCGAAACGACGGCGCGCAACGACCGCACGTTCCGCTTCACGCCCGTTGCGGGCGCGCAAACCTACCGCCTGCAATTGGCGCGCGACGAGCGCTTCCTGCTGCCGGTGTACGAGCAACGCGGCCCGGGACCTTCCTTCACGGTGCCGGCGGAACTGCCATCGGGCCTGTACCAGCTGCGCCTCACGGCCTTCGATGCCGCCCGGCTCGAAGGGCTGCCGGGCGACGGCACGGTCTACCTGCCCACGATCGAAGGCGGCGCGGGCGGCCAGAGCACGTCGACCGCACTGCCCGACGGGCGCGTGGAGGTCCGCTGGCCGGGCATCGCGGGCCAACGCTACACCTTCGAACTCTCGCGCAGCCCCGACTTCGCCGTGTTGCTGGTGAACGAGCCCGCGGTCTATGCCACCGGCATGACGCTCGGCCCCTTCGCGCTCGGCGGGCGCTACCACTGGCGTGCGCGCCAGGCCACCCCCGACGGTGCTGCATCCGCAGCCACCGGTTTCGGCGGAAGCTTCGACATTCCGGCGCGCTGAAGCGGGGCCACGCGCATGCGCCTCGTCGTCGAACGCCTGCTGATGGCGCTGCTGCTGCCGCTGGCCATGCTCGGGCTCGCACACCGCCCGGGCCTGCTGCAGATGGATGCCTACATCCACGACCGCCTGCTGATCCTGGCCTCGCACCGGGCGTCGGCCGACATCCTGATCATCGCCATCGACGAGCACAGCCTGCGCGAACTCGGGCGCTGGCCCTGGAGCCGCGCGACCCACGCGCGCCTGCTCGAACGGCTCGCGCCGGCGGCACCGCGCGCGGTGCTGCTCGACCTCTTCCTGACCGAGCCGAGCGCCGACCCGCGCGAAGACGCGCACCTGGCGCAGGCCATGGGCCTGCTGCCCGTGTACCTGCCGCTGCTGCATGCGAGCCCCCTGGCCTTCACGAGCCACGAATGGCCGGGCTTCCTGCCGCCGCTGCCGGACTTTGCCGCCCAGGCCCGCGGCGTGGGGCATGCCGGCCTCGCGCCCGACACCGATGGCGTGGCGCGCACGCTGTACCTGCTCGAGGGCTATCCGAACCAGCTGCAGCCCTACGTGGGCGCGCTGATGGCGCGGCGCGTCCCGCCGGCCGTGGTCGACCCCGAGGCGACGCCGGTCGACTGGTTGCGCCAGAGCCCGCTGCGCCTGCTGTTCGCCGGCCCGCGCGGCAGCTACCGCACCGTGCCCTACGTGAGCGTGCTGCGCGGCGAAGTGCCCGCCGAACTGCTGCGCGACAAGCTGCTGCTGGTGGGCGCCACCGCGCCCGGCCTCGGCGACCAGACGCTCACGCCCAACGCCGGCATCCGCGGCGTGCTGCCCGGCGTGGAGGTGCATGCCAATGCCATCGACAACCTGATGCACGGGCGCAACGTGAGCGTGTCGCCGCCGCTGTGGCACGCGGCCTGGACCGTGGTGCCGCTGTGGCTCGCGCTGTGGCTGCTGGTCCGTCGGGGCCGGCACGCACTGCCGATCGCCGCCGGCCTCGCGAGCGCGTGCCTGCTGATCAGCGGCGTCGCCATGCTGGCGTGGCACCACTGGCTGCCGCCTGTGGCGCCGATGCTCGGCCTGGCCATCCTCTACCTGCTGTGGAGCTGGCGCCGACTCGAATCGCAGTTCGTCTACCTGCGCAAGCGCGCACAGGTGCTCGACGCCCTGCCCGGCGGCACCTTTGAAGTCATGCCGGCCTGCTCGCCGGCGCCCGCCGACCCGGCGGAGCATCCCAAGCAGGCGCTCGACCGCGCCATTGCACGCCTGCGGCGCATGCAGCAGCTCATGGACAAGGCCATGCAGGCGATGCCCGTGGCCATGCTGATCTGCGACGAAGAGGGGCGCATCGGGTCAGGCAACGCGGCGGCCTTCCGGCTGCTGGGCGGCGGTGCCATGCCATCGCACGACGACGATGGCATTGCACCGCCCGCGCTGCGCGGCGTGCGCCTGCCCGAGCTGATCGCGCCGCTGGCCGTGCCGCCCGCCAGCGGCACGCCGGCGCGCACGGACGCCGCCCACTGGACCGACCGGCTGCACGGCGAATACACCACCCCCGACGCGCGCGTGTTCCGCCTGGAGGCCGCGGCCTTCAGCGGCGACGCGCCCGAAGACCGGGGCTGGGTCGTGATGCTGCCCGAGCTCACGGCCGAGCGCGAAGCGCAGCGCCAGCGCGACGAGTGGCGCCAGTTCCTGTCGCACGACCTGCGCAGCCCGCAGGTCACGATCCTCAGCATCCTGTCGATGCACCCCGGCGCGGATGCCGACATGCGTTCGGCCATCGGCCGCGAAGCCGAGCGCACCCTCGCGATGGCCGAGGGCTTCATGGATTTCGCGCTGGCCGAATCGGACGACTACCGCTTTGCGGACACGCACGTCGGCGCCGTGCTGCTCGATGCCAGGGACCAGGTGTGGCACTACGCGCAGGCTCATGGCGTGCGCGTCGAAGCGCGCATCGACGACGCCGCCGGCGACACGATCCTGCGCGCCGACGGGGCCTTGCTGACCCGCGCCATCGTCAACCTGCTGAACAACGCCATCCGCCACAGCCCGTCCGGCCGCCGCGTGGAATTGGGCATGGCCATCGAACCCGGCGCCAACGGCGCGGACGCGGCCAGCGTGCGGATTTCCGTCAGCGACCAGGGCTCGGGCATGACGCCCGGACAGCTCGACGCCCTGCTCCACGCGCCGCGCGGCCGGCGCGCGCCCACCGCGCCGGAAGCCGCCCCCGGCGAGACCAAGGGCACGGGCACACGGCGCATGGGGCTGGGCTTTTCCGTCGTGCGCGCGGTGGTCCAGAAACACAACGGCACCCTGGGCGCGGACAGCACGCCCGGTGCCGGCACCACCGTCTGGCTGCGGCTGCCCCTGCCCGGTTCGCGCCTCTAGCACATCGAAGTGACGGGTTTTCCAATCCCGGTGGGGACAATGTTGTGGAAAACCGTGTGCGCAGCGCGCGAAACCCTTGCCTGGCGGGGCCTGCAACACGGTGCCTGCGAAACAGGCAGCGACGCTGAAAAACCTGGAGAAATATTTTTCTCGGCGTTTTCGCCACACTTTCGGCGGCGAATCGGGACGCGCCGCAGCCCCGGCGGGACCACCGTGGCGCTCAGTCCGAGGGCTCGCTCGCCGCGCCGTCGGCGAGCATGGCCGCGATGGTCGGCGCCTCCAGCCCGGCTTCGGCCAGGAGGCGGCGGGTGTCCGCGCCGCGACGCACGGGCGCGCGCAGCGAAGGTGTCAGCGGCTCGCTGGACGTGAAGCCGATGCCCGGCACCGGCACCCGCCGCGCGCCGTTCGGCAACGACAGCTCCACGTGCGGCCAGTCGCGCGCCATTTGTGCCGCCGCCTGTGCGGGGCGCATCACCGGCGTGGTGGGCACGCCGTGGCGGGTCAGCAGCGCATCCCATTCGGCCGTGCTCCTTCCACCCAGCGCCTGGCCCAGCAGCGCCTGCGCGCGCGGCACATCACGCTGCTCGGCGGCCTCGTGCAGTGACGACAGCAGCGAGGCGGCCGTGCCGGTTTCGCGCAGCGCGTTCAGCAACCCCCTTGCCTGGTCGGCCGCATTGCAGACGATGGCCAGCTGGCCGTCGGCCACCTCGAAGGTGCCCGACAGGGGACTGCCGGAAAACGCGGTCGATGCGCTGCGTGGCATCTCCATGCCGCTGACCAGCGGCCCCGCGTAGGTGGGCGCCATCAGCGTGAGCGCCGCGCCCATCATCGACACCTGGAGCCATTCGCCGCGCGTGCGCGCCTCGCCACTCGACCGGTCGCGCCGGTAGAGCGCGCTCATCACCGCCAGCGCGGCCTGCTGGCCCACGGCGTAGTCGACGAGCGGGAAACCCACGCGCTGCGGCTTGCCGTCGCGGTCGGCGTTGGCCGCCATGAGCCCGCTCGCGGCCTGGATCACGTGGTCGTAGGCGCGCCGGTCCGATGCAGGGCCGAAGCCGGTGATCGAGCAGACGACCAGCTGCGGATGGCGCGCGATCAGTTGCTGCGGATCGAAGCCGAGCGCCGCCAGCTTGCCGGGCCGGAAGTTCTCCAGCAGCACATCCGCGCTGCCGATCAGTTCGCTCAGCGCCTGTTTGGCCCGCGGGTCGCGCGCATCGATGGCCAGCGAGCGCTTGCCCGCGCCCTGCGTCACGAAGGTCTCGCCCAGTCCGAGGGCGGTCAGTTCGGCGTCCAGGCCCTTGGCGCGGATCATGTCGTCGCCGTCGGCGCGCTCGATGCGGATCACCTCGGCGCCGAGCAGGCCGAGCTGGTAGCCGGCGAAGGGGCCGGCCAGCACATGGGTCCAGTCGATGACGCGCAAGCCGGCCAGGGGTGTGGAGGTCGATGTCATCGCGTCACTCCGGCTTGACGCCACTGTTCTTCACATAACGCGCCCAGCGGGCGATCTCTTCCCGGGCGAAGCGGCGGCCCTCTTCCAGATTGAACGCCAGCGGCTGCGTTTCGCTGCTGGCGCGCAGTTGCACCGACTCCGGCGACGCCGACGATTTGCGGATGGCCGCATGCAGCGTCTCGACGATGGGCGCGGGGGTGCCCGCGGGCACGAACACGGCGGTCCATCCGGTGATCTCGAAATCGGCAATGCCTTGTTCGCGGAAGGTGCCGACGTCCGGCGTGGCCGGATAGCGCCGCGCGGCGGCCACGGCCAGCGGCTTCAGCTTGTTCCCGTCGATGAAGACCTTGGCCACCGACGCGTCGGAGAACGCGAAGTCGATGTGACCGCCGGCCAGGTCCGCCAGCGATTGCGGGTTCGACTTGTAGGGGACCGTGACGGCGTCGATGCCCGCCGACTTGCGAAAGATCTCGCAGGCCACCTGCGTCACGGCGTTGCCGCTGCCGCACCTGAGCGCGTTCGGATGGGCCTTGCCGTAGGCCATCAGGTCGGCCAGGTTGCGCCACTTGGCGTTGGCCGCGACGTACAGCGAGATCGGGCTGCTGCCCAGGCCCGCCACCATCTCGAACGACCCGGGTTCATAGCCGAGCCTGGCCGGGAAGAACGAGAAATTGACGGCGTTGGTCGTGGCCGAGCCGATCAGCAGCGTGTACCCGTCGGGCTTCGCGCGCGCTGCGGCCGCCGTTCCCAGCGCGCCGTTGGCGCCCTGCTTGTTGTCGACGATGACGGGCGTCTTCAGGATGTCCGTCAGGTCCTTGGCCAGCACGCGCGCGCCGATGTCGGTGCCGCTGCCCGCAGCAAACGGAACCACCAGCGTGATGGGGCGCGAAGGATAGGCCGCCTGCGCGCAGACCGGGGCAGTCCCCAGGGCCCACAGGGCGCACAGGGCGCCCAGGAAGAAAGAACTGCGAAGCATGATGGGTGTGTCTCCTGGTGGTGTCCGGGCTGAACGATAGGTTGCCGCCCGGCGCGCAGCAACCTACATTCCGTGGCGACCTTTTCCACTTTGGAAAACCATGAACTTGAACGACCTCCATCTGGCCGTGGTGATCGCGCGCGAAGGCGGGCTGAGCCATGCCTCGGCCTGCCTCGGCATTTCACCAGGCACCCTGAGCAAGGCCGTGACGCGGCTCGAGCGCGCCACCAAGGTCAAGCTGTTCGAACGGCTGGCCCGGGGCATGCGCCCCACCGAGCTGGGCCAGGCCTTCCTGAAGCGGGCGCAGCGCATCGACCTGGACGCCACCGACCTGCATGCGGAACTGCGCGACCTGCGGCAGGCGCGCGCCGGGGTGCTGCGCTGCGGTGTCGGCGACGGCATTCCCGACCGCTGGGTGCTGCCGGTTGTGGCCGCGCTCATCGAGCGCGGGATCCGCGTGGACCTGTCGGGTGGCAACTCCGACTCGCTCACGCGGGCCGTCGCCATGGGCGAGCTGGAATTCGCCCTGACCGGTCTGCACAAGAAACCGGCGGCCGCGCTGGCATGGGAAGGCCTGCGGGACGACCCCCTGCTGCCCATGGCGCCGATCGGCCATCCGCTGGCGCGCACCAAACGCGAGGTGGGCTGGGACCAGCTCGCGCAGGCGCGGTGGATCGTCATGGCGCCCGGCACGTCGACGCACACCGAGTTCGAAGCGAACTTCCGCGCGCACCGGCTCGACCCGCCCGAGCCGGTGGGCACCTCGCGTTCGTCCCAGCGCGAGCTGGCGTTGGTGCGCTCACTGGGCGCCTTGATGCCGGTGCCGCGTTCGGTGCTGAAAGAGCCGCCGGTCGCGGCGCAGTTCGTGCCGGTCAGCCCCGTCGGCGGATGGCGATCGACCCGCCGCGTGGGCATCGTGCGGCGTGCCGGCGGCTACCTCAGCCCCTCGGCGTCGCAAGCCATGGAGGCGCTGGAAGCCATCCTGCGCAAGGAGCGCTGACGACCGGAGGCGCAAGGCATGGCGCGCCGCGTGCGTTAGGCTCCACCACCTCCTCATCCGCTCCTCCCATGCACATCGAAGAACGCATCCACATCGCCGTCCCGCCCCGGGTCATCGACCGCATCTGGAGCGAGGTCGACCGATGGCACCTGTGGGACCCGGACACCAAGCAGGCCCGGCTCGACGGGCCCTTCGCCGTGGGCACCAAGGGCCGGATCGTTCCGCAAAAAGGCATGGGCGTTCCGATGGTGGTCACGGAGCGCTCCGAGGGCCAGTCGTTCACCGCGCAGGGCTACATCCCCCTGTTTCGCATGCACTTCAAGCACACGGTGTCTGCAACGGACAGCGGCTCGGACGTGGTGCACCGCGTGTGGTTCACCGGCGCCCTGGCCTTCCTGTTCGGGCCGGGCGTCGCCAAGCAGGTCCGACAGGGGTTGCCCCGGACCATGCGGTCGCTGAAAGCCTATGCCGAGCAGCGCCACGCCACGTCGAGGCCCGCCGACGCCCCCTGAAAGCCGCCGCGCGCTGGCATCGCACCGCGAATTCCCGCGCGCTGGCGAATGAAGGCGCATCATGGGCCGATGAACATCCAGCTCGGTTTCGAGATCGCCTACCAGTTTCCCCGGCCGACGCCGATGATCCTGGCCCTCAGCATTCACTACTCGCGCGCCTCGGACCTCCTGCGCCCGGACCATCTGCTCACGAAACCGGCCGTTCCCACCACCGCGTACCGTGACCTGTTCGGGAACTGGTGCACACGCCTGGTCGCCCCCGCGGGCCGCTTCGTGCTGAGCACGGACACCGTGGTCCACGACAGCGGCGCACCCGACATCGTCGTGTCCTCGGCGCCGCAGGTGCCGGTGGAGTACCTGCCCGAGTCCACCCTGCTCTACCTGCTGGGCAGCCGGTACTGCGAAACCGACCTGCTGTCCGACTTCGCCTGGCAGCGTTTCGGCAACGGCCCGACCGGCTGGGGCCGCGTGCAGGCGGTGTGCGACTTCGTGCACCAGCACATCGAGTTCGGCTACCCGCATGCGCGGCGCACCCGCTCGGCGTTCGAAGCCTTCAAGGAAGGGCAAGGCGTGTGCCGCGACTATGCGCACCTGGCCATCACGCTGTGCCGCTGCCTGAACATTCCGGCCCGCTATTGCAGCGGCTACCTCGGCGATGTCGGCACCCCGCCGCCGCACGGCACGATGGACTTCGCGGGCTGGTTCGAGGCCTTCCTGGGCGACCGCTGGTACACCTTCGACGCGCGCAACAACGTGCCCCGCATCGGCCGCGTGCTGATCGCGCAAGGGCGCGACGCCAGCGACGTCGCGCTGTCCAACACCTTCGGGCCCAACGAACTGGATGGGTTCAGGGTGTGGTGCGACGAGGTGCAGTGAACTGAATCGCCGCTCTTCGCCGACGCCACGCACTACGCACTACGCGCTGCCCCAGCCCCCGCCCAGCGCCTTGTACAGGTTCACGGTGTTCACCGCCGCCTTGAGCTGCAGTTCGATCAGCTGCTGCTGCCCGGTGTAGAGCTCGCGCTGCGCATCCTGGCTGGAGAAGTAGTCTTCCATGCCGCTGCGAAAGCGCGTGCGCGAAATGCCGGCCACCTTCTCGAGCACCTGCACGCGCGCCTGTTGCGCCTCCAGCTGCGGCTGCAGGTGGTCGCTGGCGATCAGCGCGTGGGCCACCTCGCGAAAGGCGACCTGCGCCGCCGATTCGTAGCCGGCCATCGCGGCGGCCAGCCGCTCTTCGCTGGCGCTCACGTTGGCCGACCGGCGGCCCCAGTCGAAGATCGGCAGCGACACGCCCAGCACGCCGGCCCAGCTGCTGTTGCCGCTGTTGAGCAAGGTCGACAGTTCCTTGCTGACACCGCCGGCCAGCGCCGTGAGCGAGATGGTCGGCAGCATCGCGGCCTTGGCCGCGCCCACGCCGGCGTTGGCGGCCTCGACGCGCGCGTAGGCCGCGAGCAGGTCGGGCCGGCGCTGCAGCAGGCTCGACGGCAACCCGGCCGCGACCTGCGCGGTGGAGCGCTCGGGCCAGGGCCGCGCGCTGCCCGTCTCGGGCGGCACGGGGCGCCCCACCAGCACGTTGAGCCACTGCAGGTCCTGCGCGACACGCATGCGGTATTCCTCCTGCCGCACGCGCGCGGTCTGCAGCAGCGACTGCACCCGGTACACGTCCAGCTGCGCGGCGCCGCCCACGGCGCGGGCGCGACCGATCGTGTCGGCATTGGCGTTCAGCGCGGCCTCGTTGGACTCGGCCAGCGCGAGCAGGGCACGGTCGGCGCGCAGCGTGAGGTAGGCGTTCGACACCTCGCCCACCAGGTTCATGCGCGCGGCCGCGTGGTCCTTGTCGCCGGCCTCGGCGAGCGCGCCGCTTTGTTGCGCGGTGCTCTGCTGCCGGCCGAAGAAATCGAGCTCGTACGACATCACGCCCGCCTGCACGTCGAAGCTGTTGGACACGCGCCCGTCCGATGGCAGGTTGCCGACCGGGCTGAGCGAGCCCTGCGGCGTGGTCTGCGCGCGCTGGGCATGCGCCGACAGGCCCAGCGCCGGGAACAGCGACGCGCGGTTGCCCGCATAGTTCGCGCGCGCCTCGCGGGCCTTCGCGGCATAGGCGCGCAGGTCGCGGTTCTGCTCGAGCGCGGTGGCGATCAGGCCGCGCAGTTCCTCGTCCTGCACGAAGCTGCGCCAGTCCACGGGCTGCGCGCCCGGCGCCGTGGCGCCCGCGGGCCACTGCGAAGGCACCGACAGGTCGGGGTCCTTGAGCGGTGGCGTGAGGTTGCACCCGGTCGTCACGAGCACGATGCACACGGCCAGCACCGCGAAGAGCAGGCGCAGCGACAGCCGCGCGAAGCCCGCGCCCGGCGCGCGCATGCCCGCGCTCGCGAACAGCGCCGACGCCGCCTGCCAGGGCCGCACCTGCACGGCCACGTGGCTCGGCGGCACGTTGAAGACATGGCGCACGAGGTCTTCGCGCTGCGCCTCGGTGGCGGCGAACTTCAGCTCGGCGCCCGCCCTGCCGCGCGCGGCGAGGTGGGCCGGCAGCCAGCCGACCGGCTCGACATGCACCTCCAGCGGCTGCCCGACGCGCAGGCGCTTGAGCGGCCCCCGGCCTTCGAGCAGCGCGCCGTCGGCCGCGATGTTGACGAAGCGCGACTCGCCCTCGCCCGTCGCCGTGCGCACCCGTGCCCGCGCGCGCCAGGGAAAGCGCTCTTCCTGCTGCGGGCGCGGCAGGTCGACGCAGGCCATGAGCGCGCTCAGGCACAGCACCAGCGCGATGCCGGTCCACACGAGGTTGAGCTGGTCGCCCGGCGTGAGCGCCTCGCCGCCCAGGGCCGCCATCGCGGCCGCGCCCTGCAGCGCCACCAGCAGCCCGCCGAAGACGGCCACCAGCTTCCAGTGCACCACGGTGCGCGAGCGGTCCAGCCCCTTGGCCGTCACCTTGAACGGATGGCCGAAGGGCTTCAGCATCGCGCGCGCCAGCGTGCCGCTCACGGCCATTGCCGCCACCAGCTGGCTCACCTCGCTGAACACGGGCAGGCAGCGGCGCTGGCTGACCCAGTAGCTGTAGGCCCAGAACATCACGAGCGACGGCAGGCCGTAGGCCGCAAAGGCCTGCGGCGTGGCATGGAAGGCCGAGACGCCGGCATACCAGTACAGCGCCGGCGCCAGCAGCACCAGCACCATGAAGGGCTTGCCCAGCCAGTGCAGCAGCCCGTGCAGGAAGTGCAGCCGCGCCGACAGGCTGTAGCCCGGGCCGCGCAGGGGCCCGTCGGGCAGCAGCGCGAGCTGCACCGTGCCCAGGCACCAGCGGCTGCGCTGGTTGATGTAGTCGATGATGCTCTCGGCCGACAGCCCGTTGGACAGCCGCTCGCCCAGCCAGCGCGTGATGCGGCCGTGGCGCAGCAGCAGGTAGGTGGTGTGGATGTCTTCGCACACGCTGCCCACCGGAAACCCGCCGGCCTCGGTGATCGCGTCGCGCCGCACGATGAACGAGGTGCCCACGCAGAACGCCGAATCGACCGCGTCCTTGGCAGGCTGCAGCACGTCGAAGAACACGCGCTGCTCGTCGACCCAGCTGTCGGTGGCGCGCAGGTTGTGCTGGATGGGGTCGGCGTTGTAATAGAACTGCG
>Ga0055540_1001604_pt1 | contig 13188 bp, 2 predicted proteins | sample AraplaCvi_mMS_r2_2_FD_55040 | JGI IMG/M metagenome (GOLD analysis project Ga0055540, IMG submission 55040) | Arabidopsis root microbial communities from North Carolina, USA - plate scrape MF_Cvi_mMS_r2 | ecosystem: Host-associated > Plants > Roots > Endosphere | place: USA: North Carolina
TGCTCTTGTAATGGCTCACGAATTCTCCTCGATGAGATGCCGTCTGCGGTTGGGTACTCGGGCTAAGTTACCCACCAGTAACTGCCGCCAACTATACCGGCAGGTAACTTGTTCGCAAAGCAGTGTCGAGCAAATTTCCGCTGGCTAACCAACCCGACGGTTGATTGGGCGGGTCGGTGGCGGTAGCCGCATATCGTGACCTGCGGTTTCAGTCCAATGTGATGTCTGCCACGAGGGCCTCCAGCACGCCCGTTAGGGTGAGGCTGATGAGGCGCGTGGTGGTATGGGGAACNGGAAACATGGGCTCGACGGCGATCCGCTCCACGCTGGCGTTTCCCGGNTTGGAACTGGCCGCGGTGATCACCTCCGCCCCGGACAAGGCAGGCCGCGACGCCGCCACGTTCGCAGGCCTGACCGAGGACACCGGGGTGCTCACGACCACCGACGTCGACGGGGCCCTTGCCGGCTGCGACGCGGTCGCCTACATGGCCTCCGGCGACATCCGCCCCGACGACGCCCTGGCCGACATCGAGCGTTGCCTGCTGGCGGGCGCGCACGTCGTCACGCCGTCGCTCTACTCCCTCTACGATCCGCGCTCTGCGCCCCAGGATTGGGTCGACCGACTGACCGCCGCCGCCGAGCGTGGCGGCGCCACGCTCTTGGTCAGTGGCGTCGACCCCGGCTGGGCCAACGACGCCCTCGCCGTCATGGCCGCCGGGCTCTGCACCCGCATCAACACGATCCACTGCCAGGAGATCTTCGACTACTCCACCTACGACCAGCCGCATGCCGTGCGGGTCAGCTGCGGTTTCGGTGGCCCCATGGACGACACCCCCATGATGCTGCTGCCGTCGATTCCGACGATGGTGTGGGGCGGCAACATCCGGCTGATCGGCCGCGGCCTTGGTCTGGAGATCGACGACATCACCGAGGTGGTGGAACGACGACCGCTCGAGGAAGCCGTTGACAACGTCATGGGCCGCTTCGAGAAGGGCACCCAGGGCGCCTTCTGGCTGAAGGTCATCGGGTGGTCCGGCGGCCGCGAGCGCATCGTCGTCGACCACGTCACCCGCATCGACCCGGCGTGCGCGCCGGACTGGCCCCAACCCGACGAGGGTGTCGGCGACCACCGCGTGATCGTCGACGGCGATCCCCAGCTGACCATCGTCAGCCGTGCCGACGTGCCCGGCGGCACCCGCGCCGACGGCGGTAACACCACCGCGGCCAACCGGCTGCTGGGGGCGATCGAGTGGCTCGCCACGCAGCAGCCCGGCATCTACGACGGCCTCGACGTGCCGCTGCATCCGCCCTTGGCCGCCGAGGTCGAGGCCACCCGCTGGGCCTGACTAGCCCTCCGCGCCCTCCGCGTCCGGCAACTGACCCACCAGGTACTCCGCGAGTCCGCCGATGGTCGGGTAGTCGAACACCGCGGTGGCGTTGATGGTGAACGCGCCGCCGAACTGGCTGTGCAACCGGTTGCGCAGCTCGATCGCCATGAGCGAGTCGGTGCCGAGATCCAGGAAGCGACTGCTCGCCGCAGGCGGCGACGCCAGGCGCAGGAAGTTCTGCACCTCGCGCTGGAGGAACTCGGTGACGAACCCGGCGCGCTGAGATGCCGGAATCTCCTGCAGTTGCTTGAGCAGCTCGCTGTCACCGGTCACCTCGCCGGCCGCGCTCGGCAGCACGAGGTCCAGGATCGGCGGCCGAGAGCTGCCCAGCACCTTGGCCGCCCGCTGCCAGTTGGCCTTGAGCACGGTGGCCTGACCGGTGCCGTTGGCGACGACCTCGGCCAGCGCACTCAGCGCCGCCGAGGGCTCCAGGGGGATCAGCCCCTGGGCGCCGATGTTGGCCGCCGCCGCCTCGGATGACGCCATGCCGCCTTGGGCCCACGGCCCGAAGTTCACCCCGGTGGCCGGCAAACCCCTGGACCGTCGCTGCGCCACCACCCCGTCGAGCAGCGCGTTGGCCGTGGCGTAATTGGACTGCCCCGGCGAGCCGAACAGCGCCGACACCGACGACGACACGATGAAGAAGTCCAGCTCGTCACCCATGGTCAGGCGGTCCAGATGACCGGCTCCGAACGCCTTGGGCGCCAACGTGGTTCGGAACCGGTCGACGCTCTGCTGGGACAGCAGGGCGTCGTCGAGCACGCCGGCCAGGTGCACCACGCCCGCCAGGGGCGAGAATTGGTCGCGGATGCGGTCCAGCACGCGGATGACCTCGGACTCCTCGCCGACGTCGGCGGTGACGACGTGGACGCGGCACTTGTGCCGTTCCTCGATGTCCTCGATCGCCCGCAGGGCCTCGGAGTCGGGGGCGCGCCTGCTGGTCAGCACGAGCTCACCGGCACCGAGGTGGGCCAGGTACGCCGCGGTGTGCAGACCGATCGCCCCCAGCCCACCGGTGATCAGATAGCTCCGATCCGGCCGCGGCGCCAGGGGATTAGGCATCTGCACCACGATCTTTCCAATGTGGCGGGCCTGCTGCATCCGCCGGAACGCCGCCCGCGCCTCGGTGAGCGGATAGATCTCGGCGGGCAGCGGTGTCCACTGGTCGCCCGACGAGCGCTCGCGCGAGGAGTCGACGGACTGGGCCAAGCCCTCGGACACCTCGGTCAGAAGGGTGCGGATGCGCTCGGGTTCGGTGAACATCACGGTGTCCAACGCCACGATCTCGTAGTCGACGTCGGGACGGGCCTGCGCCATCTGCTCGACCGTCCAGATGTCGCGCTTGGCGATCTCGGCGAAGCGCCCGTTCGTCGCGGTGGCCCGCAGCGTCGCCTCGATGAACCCCTCGCCGGTCAGGCTGTTGAGCACCACGTCCACCCCGGCACCGTCGGTGTCGGCGAGAATCTGGTCGGCGAAATCCGTTGAGCGCGAATCGTAGACGTACTCGACACCCAACGCGCGCAGGGTGGCGCGTTTGAAGGTGCTGGCGGTGGCGAACACGGTGGCACCGCACTGCTGTGCCATCTGGACCGCCGCGAGGCCCACCCCACCGCTGGCGGCGTGGACCAGGACCTTGTCGCCCGGCTTCAGCTTGGCCCAGTCGAAGGACAACCGAACCGTCAGCGCCGCAGCGGGAATGGTCGCGGCCTCCACGGCGGTGATCCCGTCCGGAATCGGCGCCAGGAATGCCGCGGGCACGTTGAACCGCGTGGCGAACGCACCCTGCATGGAGCCGTAGACGCGCTGGCCCACCTCCAGACCGGTCGTCGCACTGCCCACTTGGGTGACCACACCGGCGAAGTCGCCACCGATGGGGCCGGGATCGCCGGGGTAGAGGCCCAGCACGTTGAGCACGTCGCGGAAGTTGAGCCCGGCGGCCTCCACCCGAACCTGCACGTAGTCCTCGTCCGGCGGTGGTACGTCGGTCTCGGTCAGCCGCAAGTTGTCGATCGCCCCGCGTTCGGTCGGCGCCAGCACGTAGTCACCGGCCCTGGGAACCACGAGGTGACCGCTTCGGGCCCACGGCAGCAGACGCGAGGCCAGCAGCTTGCCCTGGCGCAGCGCCAGTTCGGGCTCGTCGACCGGCGCGGCGAGCAGGTCGACGAGTGCCCCGACACCCTCGGTCGACCCGTCGTAGTCGACCAGCCGGCAGCGCAGCATCGGCTCTTCGTTGATCGCGGTGCGGCCGAAACCCCACAGTGCGGCCTGCACCGGGTCGACCGGCTCGCCGGACTCGGTCGCGACGGCCCGCTCGGTGACGATCCACAGTCCGCCCGGCAGCTTCACCTCTCCGCCCTGCACGGCGTGCACGGCCGACAGCAGGTGGTCGATCTCGCCCTCGAGGCGGGCCTCGACGTCGGCGCCCGTCTCGGGACCGGTCGACGCCGCGCTACGCCACACCACGCCGGTGAAGCCCACGCCCCGCTGGTGGGCGTCGGCCAGCACCCGGCCGAGGAGTTCGGCGTCCGCGGCGCGGCTCGTCGAGATGCAGCCCGGCACGCGCGCGGCGAGCTCGTCGAACCCGGCGACCAGCCAGGTCCCGTTCGCGGTGCCGACGCCCGCGCCGTCGTCCCCGGCGGGCGGCACCTCGTGCCAGCCGAGGGTGTACAGCAGCCGGGTCGAGTCACCGCCGAGGCCGCGCAGCAGCGCCTCACGTGGGGCACGCTTGACGGTGAACTCGCGAATTCCGCCCAGCCGCCGACCATCTCGGTCGAGGAAGTCGAGGTCGAACACCTGGGTCTCGCTGTCGAGACCGCTGTCGTGCCATTGCGCGCGGCAGTAGAACCGTCGCGGCATCTTCTCCCGAAGGTCGACCTGCCCNTACCGCAGCGGCAGATACAGGTCGTTGACCCCTTGTTCGGCGGCGAGCAGCGCCGGGAAGGCGGGGAATGCGACGCCGGTGCACAGATCCATCAGGACGGGGTGCATCGGCTCGGAGCCGAGGTGCTCGGCGAGTTCCTCGCCGACGAGGACGTCGCCGATCGCCTCACCCTTGCCGAGCCACAACGACTTCAGCGAGCCCGACCAGTTGGGTCCCCACGCCAGCTCGAGGTCGGCGAAGGTCTCGAAGAGGTCCTGCGGGCGCATGCGCTCGAGGCGCTCGACGGCTTCGTCGACGGGTTCGGGCCGGTCATCGGAGGCCGTGTCCACGGTGCCGGTGACGTCGGCACCGGTGACCACGACGCCTTCGGCGTTGAGCGCCCACTCGGCGCCCTTCTCGCCGTAGGGGCGGCTGTGCACCTGAAAGCGCGACTCGCCACCNTGATCCAGGGGATGCAGAGTCAGCTGCACCTCGCGAGATGCCTTCTCGGGCAGNATGATCGGCTCGTAGAAGAACACGTCCCTGGCCGCCGCGGGCGTGCCGACCGCGGCCAGGGCCATCGCGGCGTAGGTCGCGCCGGGCACCACGACCGTGCCGTAGATGACGTGGTCGGCGAGCCACGGCTGCGACTTGACCGAGATCCTGCTGGTGTAGACGGAGTCCCCGGACGCGAGATCCTTGGCACTGCCCAGGATTCCGGACACCGCCGCACCGCCGCCCTCGGCACCGGCCAGGCCACTGGACTTCGGCCAGAACCGNCGCCGCTGGAACGGGTAGGTCGGCAGTTCCAGCGGCGGGGTGCTCGANTGATGGAACGCCGCGAAGTCGGGCCGGTGACCGCCGACGTAGGCGGCCGCCAGGGCGTCGGCGATCTGGCGACGGTCGTCGACCCCCTTGCGCATGGACAGCACCGCCCGCGGCGCCGCGAGATGCTCGGGCCAGACCTGAACCGCGGCGCTGGTCAGCACCGGCTGTGGTCCGATCTCGGTGAGCACCGAGCACCCCAGTGCCGCCACCGTCCGCACGCTCTCGGCGAACTGCACCGGCTGACGCGAGTGGCGCCGCCAGTACGCGGCGTCCAACGGGGTCTGCGGTGCGAGCACCGCGCCGGTGCGGTTGCACACCAGCGGCAGCGTGGGGGCCGAGAACTCCACTCGGGCGGCGAAGGACTCGAACTCGTCGAGCACGGGGTCGAGGAGCTCGGAGTGGAACGCGTGACTGGTCTGCAGCCAGGTGCACCGGATGCCCTCCTCCTCGAACCGCTCGACCGCCGTCTCCAAATCCTCACCCGGGCCCGAGAGCACGGTGTTGGGACCGTTGTAGGCCCCGATCGACACCCGGGGAAAGTCGGCGGCGACCTGCTCGACGAGCGCGGCGTCGGCGAAGACCGCCACCATCCGCCCACCGGCGGGCAAGCTGCCGAACAGCCTGCCGCGTTCGGCGATCAGCCGGGCGCCGTCGGCGAGGCTGAACACCCCTGCCACGCAGGCGGCGGCGTACTGGCCGACGCTGTGGCCGAGCACCACGTCGGGCTCCACGCCCCACGATTGCCACAGCCGCGCCAAACCCATCTCGACGGCGAAGAGGGCGGGTTGCGCAAACGACGTGTGCCGCAACGCCTCCGAGGCCTTGCCGCCCGTCTCGGCGTCGCTGGCGAACATCACCTCGAGAAGCGGTCGCGACACGATGTCGGCCACCGCGTCCGCGCACTGCCGAACGGTCTCGGCGAACACCGGCTCGTGGGCGAACAATTCGCGGGCCATCCCCGGGTACTGGCTGCCCTGGCCGGTGAACAGCCAGGCCGTGGTGGGACGGTTGACGTGCTCCCCGCGAACCACCCCGGGCCGCAGACGATTCTCCGCGAGCTCGGCCAGACCGTCACGAGCGGTCGCGACGGAGTCCACCACCAGCGCCGCGCGATGGTCGAAGTGGGAGCGGCCCATGCCGGCGGTCGTGCACAGCGCGGTCAGGTCGACCTCGGGGTGCACGCTCAACCAGGTGTCGTACCGTCGCGCCAACGCCGCCAGCGCTTCCGGTGACTTCGCCGACAGCGCCAAGACCCCGACGGGCGAGGGCGAGGTCGGGTGATCGGCCGGTTCGGGTCGCGCGGGCGCCTCCTCGACGAGGACGTGTGCGTTGGTTCCGGTGAAGCCGAAGGAGCTGACCCCGGCGCGGCGCGGCCTGCCGTTGGCGTGCCACGGGGTGGCCTCCCCAACGACACGCACCGGCAGCGCGTCCCACGGAATGTGCGGTGAGGGCGTGTCGAAGTGCAGGCTCTGCGGAAGCACGTCGTGCTGCAGCGACAGCACCACCTTGATCAGACCCGCTGCGCCCGAGGCGGATTCGGTGTGACCGATGTTGGTCTTGACCGAGCCCATCAGCAGCGGTCGGTCGGCGGCACGCGAGCCGGCGAACGCGGCCGCGGCGGCCTGCACCTCGATGGGATCTCCCAGCGGTGTGCCAGTGCCGTGCGCCTCGAGGTAGTCGACGTCACCGCCGTGCAGGCCGGCCCTGCCGAGCACCGTGGCGATGAGGCGCTGCTGAGCTCCGCCGTTGGGGACGGTCAGGCCGCTCGAGGCGCCGTCCTGGTTCACCGCGCTGCCCGCGATGACGGCGGCGATCCGGTCCCCGTCGCGCTCGGCGTCGCTGAGGCGCTTGAGCACCAGGACCCCACACCCCTCGCTGCGCACGTAACCGTCGGCGGAGGCGTCGAAGGTCTTGCACCGCCCGACCGGTGAGAGCATCCGCGCCCGCGACGCGGCGATCATGGTGACCGGGCTCAGCAGAACGTTGACCCCGCCGGCGACGGCCATGTCGCAGTCGCCGAAGCGCAGCGCCTGGGCGGCCTGGTGGACGGCCACCAGGGCCGAGCTGCACGCCGTGTCGACGGCCACCGCGGGACCCTCGAGGCCCAGTGCGAAGGCGACCCGGCCCGAAATGGCGTTCAGGGCATTGCCGGTGATGAAGTGCGGTTCGATGCCGTCGAACGATCCGGTCGACAGCAGGTGTGCGTACTCGTTGGCCGCAACACCCATGAAGACGCCGGTCCGGCTGCCGCGCAACGAGGTGGGCGAGTAGCCGGCCCGTTCCAGGCCTTCCCACACGGTCTCGAGCGTCAACCGCTGCTGAGGCTCGATCCACATGGCCTCGCGCGGGGAGATGCCGAAGAATTCGGGGTCGAATTCGTCGATGCCGTCGAGGAATCCGCCGAACCGCGTGTAGGTCTTGCCGGCGGTGTCGGGATCCGGGTCGTAGAACTCGTCGATGTCGAAGCGGTCCTCGGGGACCTCGCGGATNGCGTCGACGCCGCCGGCCAGNACGTCCCAGAAGGCCTCCGGGTTCGGGGCGCCGGGGAAGCGGCACGACACCGCGACGATCGCGATCGGTTCATCCGTGCGGGTGGTGTGCGCCGGGGCGGCGGGTGCGGGGTCGGCCGCCTCGGCGAGGCCCAGCACGTCACCGAGCAGGTAGTCGGCGACGTCGGACAGACGCGGATGGTCCATGACCACGGTGACGGGAATCTCCACCCCGACGCCCGCCTCGATGCGGCGCCGCATCTCCACGGCCATCAGCGAATCCATGCCGAGGTCGAAGAAGCCGGCGTCCTCCCGGATCTCNCCGGCGTCGACCATCGTGATCTCGGCGACCGNGTCACGCAGGTAGTCGGTGACGATCCTCGGGCGTTGTTGCACGGGCGCGTTCACCAGGCGGTCGACCAGTGGGGTGCGTCCCGTTGCCGTCGTCACCGGCGCCGCGGTCTGCTCGGCGGGGAGCTCGCGTTCCAGTTCGGACAGGAAGCCCCGCCGGCCTGCCTGCTGGTAGAGCGGCAGGAAGCGTGCCCAGTCGACGCGCGCGACGACGCCGTGGGCGGGGCCACCGGCCGACGCTGCGTCCACGACGTCGACCAGACCCGCCAGTGCGTCCGCGGGCGAGAGCGTGTGAACCCCACGNCGTTCGAGACGTTCCCGCGACTCGTCGTCGGCCATGCCCGCCGACCACGGGCCGAATCCGACGCTGGTCGCCGGCACGCCCTGGGCCCGCAGGCGGGCGGCCAAGCCGTCGAGGAAGGCGTTGGCCGCGGCGTAGGCGGTCTGGCCGAAACTGCCCCACACCGACGCGATCGAAGAGGTGCTCGCGAAGAAGTCGAGGTTCAGATCCGCCACCGACTCGGCCAGATGCCATGCACCCCAGACCTTTCCGGCGAAGACGCGGTCGACCTCGTCGTCGTCGAGGCTGCTGAGCGGCGTCGTACCGATCTCGCCGGCGGCGTGCACGATGCCGGCCAACGGCGGCAGTTCGGCGTGCAGGGTACTGAGCAGTCGCGCGACGTCGTGCGCATCGGACACGTCGGCGGTGGCGACCCTGATCGAGCATCCGTACCGGGCGGTCAGCGCGTCGAGGCGGCGCGCGACGGCGTCGTCGGGGGAGCGCCGACTGGTCAAGACCAGCTGGCGGGCACCGTTCGCGGCCAGGTGGCCGGCGATCTCCAGGCCGATCGCACCGAGGCCGCCAGTGATCAGATACGTTGCGTCGCCGCGTAGTTCGAGTGGCCGACCGGTCGGGGGCTCGGCTCGGCGTTCCAGCCGAGACACGTACGTGGTCGCGGAGCGCACGGCGACCTGGTCGTCACGCACGGCGGTGTCCTGCGGTGCGCTGATGCGGTCGAGCAGCCGGGACCACTCGTCGGGCGTGGGATCGGCGGGTAGGTCGGCCAGCCCGCCCCACAGCTGCGGGAGCTCGAGTGCGGCGGCCCGCCCGAAGCCCCACAGCGCGGCCTGCTCCGGTGCGACCACGTCGGCGTCGACGACGTGTTGCGCACCCCTGGTGGCGATCCAGATCGACACGCGCACGTCGGCATTCGCGGCGGCGGCGAACAGGCGCCGCGTGCCGCTCAGCACGCGGTGCTGCATCCGTAGCAGTGCGCGCGTGGACCCCGCCGCCGAGGCGAGTTCGGCGTCGAGCGCCGCGACGTGCACGATGCGCAGTGGCCCTTGGGCGGCCGCGTCGCGGAGCGCGTCGGTGAGGTGGGCATCCTCGGCGTCGGTCGAGGGCAACGCGACCAGCCGGTGTCGAGCGCCGCGCCCGGTGAGCACGTCGAGGAGCGGCTGCACGGCAGGACCGTCGGCACCGACCACCATCCAGGTGACGTCGTCACCGGTGCCGCGCGTAGCGGTGGTTGTTTCGCGCCAGCGGATCTCGTAGCGATCCTGCGACGTGGAGTGTGCCGTGCGCTGGCGGTTGTGTTGCGCCGCCAGCTCGGTCAACGCGCGGATCACGCCGGGGTCGTCACCGGCCGCGCCGAGCCGCCCGGCGAGTTCCTCGACCAGACCGTCCTCCAGGAGGCGGACGGCGTCGGTGCGCGGACCGGCCGCCGCGGGCCGATCCTCGGGCCGCTCCCGCTCGTCGCGGAACCAGTATTGGCGATGCTCGAAGGGGTAGGTGGGCAGGTCCAGCTTGCGGCCCGGGCTCTGCTGCAGCGCAGCGAAGTCGGGGACGTGGCCCGCGACGTAGGCGTCGGCGACGGCCTCGGCGATNTGTCGGCGATCGGCGACGGTCTTGCGCAGCGAGGCGATGGGCCGTGGNGCGGTCGACGTCTCGGGCCAGGCNCGCAGCGCGGTGGCCGTCAACACCGGTTGCGGACCGATCTCCAGCAGCACCGTGCAGTTCAGCGCGGCGAGGGTCTGCACGCTCTTGGCGAACTCGACGGGTTGCCGCGCATGGCGACGCCAGTACGAGCCGTCGACGCGGGTGCTCCATCCGAGGGCGTCCCCGGTGCGGTTGTCGATCAGAACACGTTGCGGCACCGAATATTCCACGGTGCCGGCAAAGGCATCGAACTCGTCGAGGATGGGGTCCAGCAGGGCGGAGTGAAACGCGTGGCTGGTGTCGAGCCAGTCGCATCGGACACCGTCGGCCGTCAGCGTGGACACGGCGCGCTCGAGGTCCTCGGCGGGGCCCGAGAGCACGGTGTTGGCACCGTTGTACGCCGCGACCGAGAGGGCGGGGTAGTCGTCGGTCAGGGCTTCGGCCCTGTCGGCGGAGGCGAACACGGCGACCATCCGGCCACCGGCGGGCAGGCTGCCGAACAGGCGACCGCGCTCGGCCATCAGGCGCAGGCCGTCCTCGAGGGACACCACGCCGGCGACGCACGCCGCGGCGTACTGACCGACGCTGTGGCCCAGTACGACGTCGGGTTCCAGGCCCCACGACTGCCACAGCGCGACCAGGCTCATCTCGAGCGCGAACAGCGCCGGCTGGGCGTAGGCGGTCTGGCCGATCACGTCGGTGGAGAGAATCTCCAACAGGGGTTCGTCGAGTAGATCGTCGAGCACCGCGGCGCATCGGTCCAGGGTCCGGGCGAAGACCGGTTCGGTGACGTAGAGGTCCTGGGCCATGCCGACGTACTGGCTGCCCTGACCGGTGAAGAGCCACGCCGTCTTCGTTACGTCGTGGGACTCGCCGCGCACCAGGCCGGGGGCGGGGCGGTCCTCGGCCAGCGCCCCCAGCAGGTCCACCGCGGCCTCGCGGGAGTCGACCACCAGGGCGGCCCGGTGTTCCAGGTGCGCCCGTGCGGTGCCCGCCGTGAGGCAGACGTCGGCGAGGGTGGCGTCGGGATGGTCGAGGAGCCAACGGCGGTAGCGGTCGGCGAGTTGCGACAGCGCGGCAGGCGTCCGCGCCGAGAGTGGAAGCACCTGGACGCGGTCGCGCACGGTGACCGGCTCGACGGCGTCGGCGGCGGACACGGCCGGCGCCTCCTCGAGGACGACGTGGGCGTTGGTGCCGGCGAATCCGAACGAGCTGACACCGGCGATGCGGGGCCGATCCCCACGCGTCCACGGGGTGGTCTCCCGCACGACCTCGATGGGCAGGCGGTCCCACGGAATGTGGGGCGACGGGTTCTCGAAGTTCAGATGCCTTGGCAGCGCTTCGTTTTCGAGTGACAGCACCACCTTGATGACGCCGGCGATGCCCGCCGCGGCCTCCAGGTGCCCGATGTTGGTCTTCGCCGATCCGATCAGCAGCGGCTGGTCGGCGGCGCGACCGGACCCGAGGACCGCGCCNGCGGCCTGGGCTTCGATCGGGTCGCCGAGGGAGGTGCCGGTGCCGTGGGCCTCGAGGTAGCCGACGTCCCGCGGTTCGACGTCGGCCCGGGNCAGGGCGTCGGCGATGACACGTTGTTGCGCAACGCCATTGGGCACCGTCAGGCCGCCGGAGGCGCCGTCCTGGTTGACGGCGCTGCCGCGGATCACGGCCCGGACGTGGTCGCCGTCGGCGATGGCGTCCTCGAGGCGCTTGATGACGACGACGCCGCAGCCCTCGCCGCGNACGTACCCGTCGGCCGCGGCGTCGAAGGTCTTGCACCGGCCGTCGGGCGCCAGCATGTGCGCGCTGGAGAACGTGATCATCGTGGCCGGGGTGAGCAGCACGTTGGCGCCGCCGGCCAGCGCGAGGTCGCACTCGCCGAGCTGCAGTGCCTGGCAGGCCTGGTGGATCGCCACGAGCGACGAACTGCACGCCGTGTCGACGGCCACCGAGGGGCCCTGCAGGCCCAGCCGGTAGCTAATGCGGCCGGCCGCCGCGGCGTTCGACGTCCCGATCGCGAGGTACGCCTCGATCTCGGGATAGGTCAGCTCGTCGGAGGCCATGCCGAGGTAGTCGTGGGTTGCCAGCCCGACGAAGACGCCCGTGTTGGTGTTTGCCAGGGCGGTGGGCGCAGTCCCGGAGTGTTCGATCGCGCGCCACGCCGTTTCGAGCAAGATGCGGTGCTGGGGATCCATCAGCCGGACTTCGCGGGCCGACATCCCGAAGAACGGCGCGTCGAAACCGGTGACGTCGTCGACGAAACCGGCGCGCCGGCTCACGATCTTCCCGGCCGCTCCGGGCTCCGGGTCGTAGAAGGCATCGGCGTTCCAGCGGTCTTTTGGCACGTCGGAGACCGCATCGCGGCCGTCGCGCAGGACGTCCCAGAACTCCTCGGCGGTCGCGGCACCCGGGAATCGCGCGGCGTACCCGACGATCGCGAATCGCGGAGCCGGGCCCATCGGACGGTCTGCGCTTCGCACGGCGTGCCCTCCCAATCCTCACTTACGGTGAGGTAACTTACTTGGCGGTCAGATTCGTGTGCTCATCCGCCACATCCGGGAATGGCGATCCTCGGAGTTGCTGAGAAGCACTCTCGCCGCCCACTATGGCACGTACCCCGCGACGTCACTGATTCGTCACCGGCAATCAGGTTTAGACGGTGGGCGCGGGTATGTTGGGCGCCGCGAGGCGAGGTGGCGGACCCGGCAGCCGGGTGAACTGGAAGGACGACGTACGTGCGCATCGGGGACATCACGATCGGCGCACTTCACGAATGGTCGCTGACCGACGGCACCGTGACGTCCTGGCATCCCACCCCCGCGTCGCTNGACAAGGCCCGCGAGGCGCCCGTCAGCGACGTGCCGGTGAGCTACATGCAGCGCCAGCACCTGCGCAACTACTGCGACCGCACCGACGNGGGTCTGAACTTCTCGCGGCAGATCATCGCCAGCTGCGAGGTGGCCGGCCGATGCGACCTCGCGGCCATGGATCACGCCGTCAACGCCTACCTACGGCGCCACGACACGTTCCGGAGCTGGTTCGAGCGCACCGACACCGGCGACTTCGTCCGGCATGCCCTGCACGATCCCGCCGACATCGAATTCGTGCCGGTCGACCAGGGCCATCTCACGGCCGACGAGATTCGCGAGCACGCCGTCGGCATCCCCAGCCCGCTGGAGTGGGGCTGCTTCACCTTCGGCATCGTGCAACACGACGAGCACTTCACGTTCTTCGCCGCCATGGACCACGTCCACGGTGACGCGACGCTGATCGGCACCACGATGATGGAGGCCAACGGCATGTACTCGGCGTTGAGCTCCGGAGGCGACGCCCTGG
>Ga0055540_1001615_pt1 | contig 13125 bp, 13 predicted proteins | sample AraplaCvi_mMS_r2_2_FD_55040 | JGI IMG/M metagenome (GOLD analysis project Ga0055540, IMG submission 55040) | Arabidopsis root microbial communities from North Carolina, USA - plate scrape MF_Cvi_mMS_r2 | ecosystem: Host-associated > Plants > Roots > Endosphere | place: USA: North Carolina
TCCTTTCGACACCACAACGGAGACAACACATGCACAAGAAGCAATTCGCCGCCGGCGTGGGCCGGCGGCTGGGCCGCGCCGTGGCCGCACTGGGTAGCCTCGCGCTCGCCGGCCATGCGGCCTGGGCCCAGGCGCCTGCAACCACACCCGCTGGCGCATGGCCGTCCAAGCCCATCCGCGTGGTCGTCGGCTTTGCGCCCGGCGGCAGCACCGACGTCATGGCGCGCATCCTCGCGCAGTCGCTGTCGGAGTCGCTCGGCCAGACCGTGCTCATCGACAACAAGCCCGGCGCCAGCGGCAACATCTCGGCCGCCGAGGTGGTGCGCGCCGCGCCCGACGGCCACACCTTCCTCATCGCACCGACCTCGGTCGAGACCGCCAACCCCTCGCTCTTCAAGGCGAGCCTGCTGCCCTCGCGCGACCTCACGCCGGTGGCCACGGTGGGGCGCACGCAGATGTACCTCGTCGCCAAGCCGCAGCTGCCCGCGAAAGATGTGCGCGAACTGGTCACGCTGGCGCGAACCAAGCCCGGCACGCTCTCGTACGCCTCGGCCGGCGCGGGCACGCCGCCGCACCTGGCCTGCGAGCTGTTCAAGCAGGCCACCGGCACGCAGGTGACGCACGTGCCCTACCGCGGCGCAGCGCCTGCATTGCAGGATGTGCTCTCGGGCCAGGCCGATTTCGTCTGCGACCCCGGCATCGCCTTCCAGCACATCCGCGCCGGCAAGGCGAAGCTGCTGGGCATCGTGAGTGCCAAGCGCTCGCCCTTCTTCCCCGAGGTGCCCACGGTGGGCGAGCAGGGCTTTCCGGGCGCCAACCTCGACATCTGGTTCGGCATGTGGGCGCCCAACGGCACGCCGCCCGAGGTGCTGGCCCGCATGAGCGCCGAACTCGGCAAGGCGCTGGCGCTGCCCGCCGTCAAGTCGCGCTACGGCGAACTGGGTGCCGAGCCCGTGGCCATGAGCACGCCCGAGTTCCGCAAACTGCTGGCCGACGAAGGCGCCATGCTGTCCGCGCTCATCGCGCGCCAGAAGATCGTGGTGGACTGAGTTCATGACGATGCCCGACGCCCCCGTGCTCACCCATGTCGACGGCCGCGTCGGCGTGATCACCCTGAACCGCCCGCGCCAGCTCAACGCGCTGGACGACGCGCTCATGGACGCCCTCGGCGCCGCCTTGCTGGTCTTCGATGCCGACGCGGGCATCGGCGCCATCGTCGTCACCGGCGGCGACACCGCCTTCGCCGCCGGCGCCGACATCGCGGCCATGGCCGACTGGGGCTACGCCGACGTGGTGCGCGACGACTTCATCACCCGCAACTGGGAAACCATCCGCCGCGTGCGCAAGCCCGTGATCGCCGCGGTGGCCGGTGTGGCCTACGGCGGCGGCTGCGAGCTGGCATTGGCCTGCGACATCGTGCTGGCCGCCGAATCGGCGCGCTTCGCGCTGCCCGAGGTCAAGCTCGCCATGCTGCCGGGCGCCGGCGGCACCCAGCGCCTGCCGCGCGCCATCGGCAAGGCCAAGGCGATGGAGATGTGCCTGGCCGCGCGCGTGCTCGACGCGGCCGAGGCCGACCGCTGCGGCCTGGTGTCGCGCGTGGTCGCGCCCGAGGCGCTCATGCCCGAGGCCCTGGCGCTGGCCGCGCGCATCTCGGCGTATTCGCTGCCGGCGCTGGTGGCGATCAAGGAGTCGGTCAACCGCGCGTGGGAGTCGTCGCTGTCCGAAGGCATCCTGTTCGAGCGGCGCCAGCTGCACGCGCGCTTTGCCACCGAGGACGCGCGCGAAGGCCTGCGCGCCTTCCTGGCGCGGCGCCCGCCCGTGCTCGGCCACCGGTGAGGGGGCAGGGCGCCCGGCATGGCGCCCAAAATCGTCGGTTCCGACGACGCTGTGCGGCGGCGTGGCGCCAACAATGCGCAGGACGCGAACCGATCACTCACCGGAGATTTCACATGCCCGAAGCCTATATCGTCGCCGCCGCGCGCACCGCCGGCGGCCGCCGCAACGGCCGCCTCGCCGGATGGCACCCGGCCGACCTGGCCGCACAGGTGCTCAACGCCCTCGTGGAGCGCACCGACGCCGACCCCGCCCTGATCGAGGATGTCATCATGGGCTGCGTCGGCCAGGCCGGCGAGCAGGCCTCCAACGTGGCGCGCAACGCGGTGCTGGCCTCGCGCCTGCCCGAGTCGGTGCCCGCCACCTCGGTCGACCGCCAGTGCGGCTCGTCGCAGCAGGCACTGCACTTCGCGGCGCAAGCCGTGATGTCGGGCACCATGGACATCGTCATCGCCGCCGGCGTCGAGAGCATGAGCCGCGTGCCCATGGGCCTTCCCACCACGCTGCCGCTGAAGAACAACCTGGGCTTCTACGTGAGCCCCGGCATGGAAAAGCGCTACCCCGGCGTGCAGTTCAGCCAGTTCACCGGCGCCGAGATGATCGCGCGCAACTACGGCATCGAGAAAGACGCGCTCGACCGCTACGCGCTCGAAAGCCACCACCGCGCCATTGCCGCCACCAAGGCCGGTCACTTCGAGCGTGAGATCGTGCCCGTGGCCGTGCGCATGGCCGACGGCACCGAGACCGGCGAGCTGCACACCACCGACGAAGGCATCCGCTACGACGCCACGCTGGAGAGCATCGCCGGCGTCAAGCTCATCGCCGAAGGCGGGCGCTGCACGGCGGCCACCGCCAGCCAGATCTGCGACGGCGCCAGCGGCCTCATGGTCGTGAACGAGCGCGGCCTGAAGACGCTGGGCGTGAAGCCGCTGGCGCGCATCCACCACATGAGCGTGCTGGGCCACGATCCGGTCATCATGCTGGAGGCCCCGCTGCCCGCCACGCAGCGCGCGCTGCAAAAGGCCGGCATGAAGATCGAGGACATCGACCTGTACGAAGTCAACGAAGCCTTCGCGCCCGTGCCCATCGCCTGGCTCAAGGCGCTGGGCGCCGACCCGGCCCGCATCAACGTGAACGGCGGCGCCATTGCGCTGGGCCACCCGCTGGGCGCCTCGGGCACCAAGCTGATGACCACGCTGGTCAACGCCCTGGGCCAGCGCGGCAAGCGCTACGGCCTGCAGACCATGTGCGAAGGCGGCGGCATGGCCAACGTGACGATCATCGAACGGCTCTGACGAAGCCGGGCGGCCTTTTTTTGCGCCGCCACCTGGCAGCGCCCGCGGGGCGGCGCTGACCTTTTCCGTTCCCTCAAAAAAAGAGATCGACGCATGATTCATGACACCGATCGCGGAGACAAGACGAACACCCCCCTGTTGCGCATCGACGCGGTGTCGGTGCGCTTCGGCGGCATCGTGGCGCTCGACGGCGTCTCGTTCGACGTGTGGCGGGGCCAGATCTGCGGCCTCATCGGACCGAACGGGGCGGGCAAGAGCACGCTGTTCAACTGTCTCTCGCGCCTGTACGAGTGCAGCGCCGGCCGCATCGAGTTCGACGGCCATCCGCTCACTCGCCTGCCGCGCCACCGCATGGCGGGCCTGGGCATCGGGCGCACCTTCCAGAACCTGGCGCTGTTTCGCACGATGACCGTGCGCGACAACGTGCTGGTGGGCTGCCACAGCAAGCACCACGCGGGCTTTCTGCGCAACGCCTTCCGGCTGCCCGGCGTGGCGGCCATCGAGTCGCAGGCGCGGGAGCGGGCCGACCAGCTGATCCACTTTCTCGACCTCGAGGCCGTGGCCGAACGCGAAGTGGCCGACCTGCCGTTCGGCACACAGAAGCGCGTCGAGCTGGCACGCGCACTGGCGGCCGAGCCGCAACTGCTGCTGCTCGACGAGCCGGCCTGCGGCCTGAACCACGAAGAACTCGAAAGCCTGGGCACGCTGATCCGCGACATCCGCGACCGCCTGAACGTGACGGTGCTGCTGGTTGAACACCACATGAGCCTCGTGATGGGCGTGTCGGACAAGGTGGTGGCGCTGAACTTCGGCAAGAAGATCGCCGAGGGCACGCCGGCCGAGGTGCGCGCGCACCCCGAGGTGATCCGCGCCTACCTGGGCGAAGAGGCAGAAGCGGAGGCGATGGCATGACGACGAACATCCTCGAAGTGCGCGGGCTGCATGCGGCCTACGGCCCGACGCGCGTGCTGCAGGGCATCGACCTCGACATTCCCACCGGCCAGGTCGTGGCGCTGCTGGGCGCCAACGGCGCCGGCAAGACCACCACGCTGCGCGCGCTGTGCCAGATGATGGTGAGCACCGAGGGCCGCATCATGCTGGCCGGCCAGCGCATCGACGGCCGCTCCACCGAGCAGATCGCCAAGGCCGGCGTGGGCCATGTGCCCGACGGGCGCGGCACCTTCCTGGGCCTCACGACCGAGGAGAACCTGCGCCTGGGAGCCTACGCCCGCGCGAGCAGGGACGGCATCGATGCCGACATGGAGCGCGTGTTCGACTACTTCCCGCGCCTGCGCGAGCGCCGCGCGCAGCAGGCCGGAACGCTGTCGGGCGGCGAGCAGCAGATGCTCGCCATCGGCCGCGCGCTCATGGGCAAGCCGCGCCTGCTGCTGCTCGACGAGCCGTCCTTCGGGCTCGCGCCGCTCATCGTGAAGGACATCTTCTCGATCATGCGGCGCATCAACAAGGAAGAGCGCGTGTCGATCCTGCTGGTGGAGCAGAACGCCAGGCTCGCGCTCGACCTGGCCGATTCGGCCTACCTCCTGGAAACCGGCCGCATCGTGCTCTCGGGCACAGCCGCCGAGATCCGCCGCAACGACGCAGTCCGTAAAGCCTATTTAGGTGAGTAAACCCCCAGTCTTCGCGCACTTCGTGTCGCTACGCCAACCCCCTTGCAGGGGGCAACACCTGCGGCCCGGCAAAGCCGGTTCCGCGGTGTTTCACGAAAAGAGAGAGCAAGAAATGAAGAGAGGTCGAGGCGAATGAACGCATTCCTGCACCAACTGCTGGCGGGCCTGGCCACCGGCGGCATCTACGCCAGCGTTGCGCTGGCGCTGGTGATGATCTACCAGGCCACGCACCACATCAACTTCGCGCAGGGCGAGATGGCGATGTTCTCGACTTTCATCGCCTGGAGCCTCATGCAGGCCGGCCTGCCGTACTGGGCCGCTTTCGTCGCCACCGTGGCCCTGTCCTTCGTGCTCGCGGCCGTGGTGGAGTTCACCGTGATCCGGCCCATGCACGACAAGCCCGCGCTGTCGGTGGTGGTGGTGTTCATCGGCCTCTTGGTGATCTTCCACAGCCTGGCGGGCTGGCTCTTCGGCTACACCATCAAGCAGTTTCCGAGCCCGTTCCCGTCGGACGCGTGGTTCGGCAGCGCCATGATGTCGGCGCACGAGATGGGCGCCATCGGCGTCACGCTGCTGGTGGTGCTGCTGCTGTTCGCGTTCTTCCGCTTCACGCCGCTGGGCCTGGCGATGCGCGCCGCGGCGCAGAACGCGGCCTCGTCGCGGCTGGTGGGCATCAACGTCGGTCGCATGCTCATGCTGGGCTGGGGCCTGGCCGGCGCCATCGGCGCGGTGGCCGGGATGATGGTCGCGCCCGTGGTCTTCCTCGACCCGCACATGATGACCGGCGTGCTGCTCTACGCCTTTGCCGGTGCGCTCATCGGCGGCATCGACAGCCCCGTGGGCGCGGTGCTCGGCGGCTTCATCGTCGGCGTGCTCGAGAACCTCATCGGCACCTACGTGGTGGGCACCGAACTCAAGCTGTCGGTGGCGCTGGTGCTGATCGTCGGCGTGCTCATCGTCAAGCCTTCCGGCCTCATGGGCCGCAAGTTGGTCACCCGGGTCTGATCGCATGAACTCTCCCCAAGCTTCCTCCCTGCCGACCGCCATGGCACCGCTCGCCGGGTCGGCCGATGCACGCACCGCCGCCAAGCCTTCGCGCTCCCCACTCATGTGGGTCGGCCTGCTGATCGTGCTGGCCATCGGCATCACCTTCGTGGCACGCGGCTACCAGCTGTTCCAGGCGACCATGGTGATCTCGTATGCCATTGCGCTGCTGGGCCTGAACATCCTCACGGGCTACAACGGCCAGATCTCGCTGGGCCACGGCGCCTTCTATGCCATTGGCGCCTACACCACCGGCATCCTCATGGAGCACGCGGGCGTGCCGTACTGGCTCACGGTGCCGGCGGCGGCCGTGGTGTGCCTGATCGTCGGCTACCTGTTCGGGCGGCCCGCGCTCAAGCTCGAAGGGCTGTACCTGGCGCTGGCCACCTTCGCGCTCGGCGTGGCGATGCCGCAGCTGCTCAAGTACAAGCACCTCGAGGCTTGGACCGGCGGCGTGCAGGGCATCGTGCTCATGAAGCCCGCCGCGCCCTTCGGCCTGCCGCTGAACGAAGACCAGTGGCTCTACCTGTTCTCGCTGTTCGTCGCGGTCGTGATGTTCTTCATTGCCCACAACCTGCTGCAAAGCGGCAGCGGCCGGGCCATGCGCGCCATCCGCGACCACGCCATGGCCTCCGAGGCGATGGGCGTGGACAACAGCCACTACAAGGCCATGACCTTCGGTGTCTCGGCCGCGTACACCGGCGTGGGCGGCGCGCTGTCGGCCATTGCGGTGCAGTTCGTGGCGCCCGATTCGTTCACGCTCTTTTTGTCGATCTCGCTGCTGGTGGGCATCGTGGTGGGCGGCGTGGGCACGCTGTACGGCGCGATCTTCGGCGCCATCTTCATCATGTTCGTGCCCTCGCTGGCCGAGAAGGTCTCCAAGGCCGCGCCCTGGGCGGTGTACGGCGTGGTGCTGATCGCCTTCATGTTCGCGATGCCCGGCGGCGTGGTCGGGCTGCTGCGCAAGCTCCAGGCACGCTTCGCCCGTGCACGATGACGCGACGCTGATCGCGAACGCACTGCAGCGGCTGGCCGGGCGCCTCGTGCCCGATGGCCACGCGGTGCGGGCCGTGCGCCGGCTTTCGGGCGGCGCCAGCCAGCAGACCTGGGCTTTCGATGTGACGACAGGCGGCTCGGGCCAGGCCCGGCCGCTGGTGCTGCGCCGCGCAGCCGATGGCAGCGGCGCGCGCGCCCTGGGCACCGCGGGCCTCGCGGCGGAAGCGCAGCTCATCGAGGCCGCACGCGCAGGCGGCGTGCCCGTGCCCGGCGTGCGCCATGTGCTGCAGCCGGCCGACGGGCTCGGCGAAGGCTTCGTCATGGACCGCATCGAGGGCGAAACCCTGGGCCGCCGCATCGTGCGCGACGAACGCCTGGCCGGCGCGCGCCGCGTGCTGGCGCGCCAGTGCGGCGCCGCCATGGCGCGCATCCATCGCCTGCCCGCGCACCACCTGCCGCCGCTGCGCACGGCCGCCGCGCGCGCGGAGCTCGACTTCCAGATCGGCCTGCACCGCAGCCACGGCACCGCGCGCCCCGTGTTCGAACTCGCGTTCCGCTGGCTGCGCGCGAACGCGCCGGCCGACGTGCCCGCGCCGGTGCTCGTGCACGGCGACTTCCGCAACGGCAACCTGATGGTCGGCGAGGAGGGCCTGCGCGCCGTGCTCGACTGGGAGCTGGCGCACGTCGGCGATCCGATGGAAGACCTCGGCTGGATGTGCGTGCGCTCCTGGCGCTTCGGCCACGGCGCGCTGCCCGTGGGCGGCTTCGGCACGCGCGAGCAACTGTTCGAGGGCTACACGGCCGAAGGCGGGCAGGTCGATGCCGATCGCGTGCGCTGGTGGGAGGTGCTGGGCACGCTCAAGTGGGGCATCGTCTGCGAAGCCATGGTGCATGCCTGGCTCAGCGGCCGCGAGCGCGATGTCGAGAAGGCCGCCATCGGCCGTCGCGCCTCGGAGGCCGAGTCGGACCTGCTGGCGCTGCTCGCCCCCGAAGAAGAGGCCGCCTGATGCAGGACCGCCCCTACATCGCCGAGCTGCTCGAGGCCGTCGCCGCCTTCCTGCGCGAGCAGGTGGTGCCGGCCACCGAAGGGCAGGTCGCGTTCCATGCGCGCGTGGCCGCGAACACGCTCGACATCGCGCGGCGCGAAGTGCAGCTCGGCCCCGTCGCGCAGGCCGGTGAATGGGCGCGCCTGCACGCGCTGCTGGGCCCCGGCGCACCCACTGACCTGGCCGGTGCCAACCGCCTGCTCTGCACCCGCATCGCCTCGGGCGAACTCGACCCCGCCACCCCCGGCCTGGTCGACCACCTGCGCCAGACCACGCGCGACAAGCTCGCCATCGACCAGCCCGGCTATGCCGCCGGCACGAAGAAGAAAGACTGAGCCATGGACTTCGACCTGCCCCGCGACCTCGTCGATTACCTCGCGGAACTCGACGCCTTCATCGACCGCGAGATCGCGCCACTGCAGGCGCAGGACGACAACGAGCGCTTCTTCGACCACCGCCGCGAATGGGCCCGCACTGACTTCGAGAACGGCGGCTTGCCGCGCCCCGAGTGGGAAGCGCTGCTGGCCGAGGCGCGCCGCCGCGCCGACCGCGCGGGTCACCTGCGCTTTGCGTTGCCGGCCGAATTCGGCGGGCGCGACGGCAGCAACCTCTGGATGGCCGTGATCCGCGAGCACTTTGCGGCGCGCGGCCTGGGCCTGCACAACGACCTGCAGAACGAACACTCGATCGTCGCCAACAACCCCTTCGTGCTCGCCATCCGCGATTTCGGCACGCCCGCGCAGTGCGAAGAACTCATCCAGGGCATGCTCGACGAGCGCGTGCGCCTGACCTTCGGCCTCACCGAGCCGCAGCACGGCTCCGACGCCACCCACATGGAAACGCGTGCCGTGCCCGAAGCACGCCACGGCCGCGCCGGTTTTCGCATCGACGGCGAAAAGATGTGGACCACCGGCATGCACACTGCCACGCACTGCGTGCTGTTCGCACGCACGAGCGGGCGCGACGGCGACGCGCGCGGCATCAGCGCCTTGCTCGTGCCCGCGAAGGCCGAGGGCGTGAAGATCGAGGAGTACCTCTGGACCTTCAACATGCCCACCGACCACCCGCGCGTGAGCTTCACGAACGTGTGGGTGCCCGAAGACGCCGTGCTCGGCCCGCTCGACGGCGGCCTGGCCATTGCCCAGCACTTCGTGCACGAGAACCGCATCCGCCAGGCCGCGTCGAGCCTGGGCGCTGCCGACTACTGCGTGCGCGAGAGCGTCAAGTACGCGCGCGAGCGCAAGCCCTTCGGCGAAGAGCTGGCGCGCAACCAGGGCATCCAGTTTCCGCTGGTCGAGCTGGCCACGCAGGTCGAGATGCTGCGCCTCTTGATCCGCAAGACCGCGTGGCAGATGGACCAGATGCCCAAGCCGCAGGTCGAGAAGCAGCTGTCCGACAAGGTCTCGATGTGCAACTACTGGGCCAACCGCCTCGTGTGCGAGGCCGCCGACCGCGCGATGCAGGTGCACGGCGGCATCGGCTACTCGCGCCACAAGCCCTTCGAACACATCTACCGCCACCACCGCCGCTACCGCATCACCGAAGGCTCCGAAGAGATCCAGATGCGCAAGGTGGCGGGCCACCTCTTCGGCTACATGGGGCCGAACCGGGCCACCACCGCCTGAACCGCTTTCCGACGACGACTGACGACGCAGGCCACCCGGCCACTCAGCAACACAGAAGGAGACACGCGACATGGTTCATCCGTTTTCCCGCCGCACCGCCCTCGTGGCTGGCCTTGCCACGCTCTGCATCAGCCTGCCGGCCCTGGCCCAGAAGAAGCCCGAGGCCGGCGTGAGCGACGCCGAGATCGTGCTGGGCATGCCCATGCCGCTGTCGGGGCCCGTGTCGGGCTACTCGGTGGTCGGCAAGGTGGCCGAGGCCTACTTCAAGAAACTCAACGAGCAGGGCGGCATCCACGGGCGCAAGGTGCGCCTGTTGATCTACGACGACCAGTACTCGCCGCCCAAGACCGTCGAGGTGGCGCGCCGCCTCGTCGAGGAAGACCAGGTGCTCGCCATCTTCGGCAACCTGGGCACCGCGCCCAACATGGCGATCCAGCGCTACATGAACGCCAAGAAAGTGCCGCAGCTGTTCGTGCAGTCGGGCGCCTCGCAGTTCGACGACGCCGCCAAGTACCCGTGGACCGTGCCCTTTCTCGGCAGCTACCAGGGCGAGGGCCGCGTGTTCGCGCGCCACATCATCGAGAACCGCCCCGACGCCAAGATTGCCGTGCTCATGCAGAACGACGACCTCGGGCGCGAAGTGCTCAAGGGCCTGCAGGAAGGCCTGTCGAAGCAGGGCAAAGCCAGGATCGTGGCGCAGGCCACCTTCGAGGTGACCGACCCCACCGTCGATTCGCAGGTGGTGCAGCTCAAGTCGTCGGGTGCCGACGTGCTCGTGATGGCCGCCACCGCGCGCACCGCCGCGCAGGCCATCCGCAAGGTCGCCGACGTGGGCTGGACGCCCGACCGGTACCTCAACTTTGCCGCCGCCTCCGTGAAGATGGCCTTCGAGCCCGCGGGCGCCGACAAGGCCAAGGGCGTGGTCGCGCTTGCCGTCTACAAGGAGCCCATGAGCCCGCGCTGGAGCCGCGACCCCGAGGTGCTCGAGTACCTCGAGCTGCTCAAGACCCACGCCAGCGGCGTCGACCCGAGCAACGGCAGTGGCGTGTCGGGCTACATCGTGGCGCAGCTCATGGCGCACGTGCTGCGCGAGGCCGGCGCCAACCCCACGCGCGAGAGCGTGCGCGTGGCCGCCAGCACCCTCAAGAGCCCGCGCATCTCGATGCTGCTGCCCGGCGTGGCCATGGCCAACTCGGCCGCCGACCTGCACGCGTACGCCTCTATGCAACCCGTGCGCTTCAACGGCGTGGACCTCGACCCGGTCGGGCCCGCGCTGAACATGAAGTGAACGCCTTTACCTACTCACGCCCTTCGGAGCCCACCCATGAGCCAGCCTGACGACCAGGACCCCCTTCTGTACGAACGTGACGGCGACGTTGCCATCCTCAGCTTCAACATTCCCAAGCGGCTCAACCCGCTCACCCAGCCGCTGCAGGAGGCCTTGCGCCAGCGGCTCGCACAGCTGCGCGACGAAGGCGAGGTGCGCGCCGTCGTGCTCACCGGCGTCGGCAAGTCGTTCTGCGTGGGTGCCGACCTGGGCAGCATGGACGCAACCGCGCCCGGCAGCCTGGGCCGGCGCACGGCCGACGCGATGGAGGCGATGTCGAACCGCCTCATCGAAGACCTGCGCAGCATGCCCTTCCCCGTGGTGAGCGCCATCAACGGCCCCGCCGCGGGCGCCGGCGTGGGCGTGGCACTGGCCGCCGACGTCGTGCTGGTCGCGCGATCGGCCTACTTCTACCTGCCCTTCATGCCGCGCCTGGGCATCGTGCCCGACCTGGGCACCACCTGGTTCCTCGAGCGGCTCGTGGGCCGCGCGCGCGCCGTCGGCATGTCGCTGCTCGGCGAACGCCTGTCGGGCGAGCAGGCCGCGCAGTGGGGCCTCGTGTGGGCCTGCGTGGACGACGCCGAACTGCGCGCCCAGGCCGTGGCCGTCGCGCAGCGGCTCGCGCGCCTGCCCGCGCATGCGGCGCACGAGATCCGCGCCGTGTACGAATCGGCCGCGAGCCAGTCGCTCGTCGGCCAGATGCGCCACGAGGCCGAGCGCCAGCGCGAACTGATCGACCGGCCCGACTTCGCCGAAGGCGTGAAAGCCTTCCTGGAGAAACGCGAGCCCGTGTTCCGCCGGCCATGAGCGCAGCTGCTGACGCCTCCCCAGCAGGCATCGAGTTCGACGCCGACCGCCTGCAGCGCCACCTGCAGCAGGCACTGCCCGAGCTCGAAGGCCCGATGCGCCTGGCGCGCATCGGCGGCGGGCAGTCGAACCCTACCTTCTTCGTCGACTTCGACAACCGCGCGCTGGTGCTGCGCAAGCAGCCGCCCGGCGAGCTGCTGCCCTCGGCCCACGCGGTCGACCGCGAGTACCGCGTGCTGCGCGCACTGGCCGCCACCGACGTGCCCGTGCCGCGCACCGTGCTGTACTGCGACGACCGCGCCGTGGTGGGCACGCCCTTCTATGTGATGGAGAAGCTCGAGGGTCGCGTGCTGTCGAACTACGCGCTGCCCGGCATCGCGCCCGCCGAGCGCCGCGCCTACTACTTCGCCATGGCCGAGACCCTGGCGCGCCTGCACGCGGTCGACCTTGCGGCTGTCGGCCTCACCGACTACGGCCGCCCCGGCAACTTCTTCCAACGCCAGATCGCCCGCTGGACCCGGCAGTGGGAGGCCTCGCGCACGCGCGAAGACGCCAACATCGACCGCCTCATCGCCTGGCTGCCGGCCAACCTGCCGGCGGGCGACCAGACCACCATCGCGCACGGCGACTTCCGTTTCGGCAACCTCATGTTCCACCCCACCGAGCCGCGCGTGATCGCCGTGCTCGACTGGGAGCTGTCCACCCTGGGCCACCCGCTGGCCGACGTGGCCTACAACTGCATGGCCTGGCACACCGGCGCCGACGAGTTCGAAGGCATGCAGGGCATCGACCTCGCGGCCGAGGGCATTCCCACGCAGGCCGAGTACATCGCCCACTACCAGCAGGCCGGCGGCTGCGCCGAGCCGGTGACGAACTTCCACCTGGCGTTCTCGCTGTTCCGCTTCGCCGTGATCCTCGAAGGCATCGCGGCGCGCGCCAAGAGCGGCAGCGCGGCGGCGGCAGATGCGGTGCAGGTGGGCGCGCAGGCCGCGGGGTTTGCGCGGCGGGCGGTGGCGTTGATCGACTAGAACGCTGCACCTGAGAAGCCTCCGTATCATTTCCGCTGTCCCTCGGCACAGCGAAAGAGTCCATGCTTCTCATCAGATCCGCCACGAGCGGCCTCTTCGGTTTTATCGATCTCGGAGGGGAGGTCGTTGTTCCTCCGCAGTTCCATGACGTCGGGCCTTTTGCCACGAACGGACTTGCGGTTGCGCGGCTGGATCTCGAAAGCGAAACGGGCCTCGGGTTCATCGATCGAACGGGTCGCACCGTGGTCGGCCCGTCGTTCCATCAGGTCGAAGATTTTTCCAGCCAGGGCATCGCCAAGGTGATCCTCGACCGGGAACAGCTGTTTCAGCACGGCTTTGTGGGCGCCAAGGGCCGCAAGGTCTTCGCGTCGGTTTTTGAATACGCCCGCTCGTTCGACGACTCGGGCCTCGCGATGATCCGGACCCCGGAAGGCACCTGCGGATGCATCGATGTCCGAGGGGAACTGGTGGTTCCGACCCTCTACGACGGGATCGG
>Ga0055540_1001617_pt1 | contig 13117 bp, 12 predicted proteins | sample AraplaCvi_mMS_r2_2_FD_55040 | JGI IMG/M metagenome (GOLD analysis project Ga0055540, IMG submission 55040) | Arabidopsis root microbial communities from North Carolina, USA - plate scrape MF_Cvi_mMS_r2 | ecosystem: Host-associated > Plants > Roots > Endosphere | place: USA: North Carolina
AAAGACGCTTCGGCCAACAAGGTCAAGCCAAAGACGGGTTCCGAGGGAACCGGCGCCGCAAGGGGATCCGACGCGAAGGGCGCGTCGCATTCGACGAGCGGCAGTGGATCAGGCGGCGGCGGAGACGAGGGGTAGCCACCGTCCGCCTGACCCACTGCGACCGCCGCGACACCTGCCCCCGCAGGGTCGCGGCGGTTCGTGCGTTGGGGCGCTCAGCGGGTCAACCGCACGAGCCCGCGCAGCAGCTGCGTCCGCGCCATGCCTCACGGCCCTCTCGGACGGCGATCACGGCGATGACCAGACCCGCGGCCGGATCCGCCCACGCCCATCCGAGAAGCGAGTTGAGCAGCAGGCCGACGAGCAGCACCGCCGACAGGTAGGTACACAACAGGGTCTGCTTGGAGTCGGCGACCGCCGACAGCGAGCCGAGTTCGGTGCCGGCGCGCCGCTGAGCCCACGACAGCAGCGGCATGACCACCAGGCTGGCCGCAGCGAGCGCGACACCGATCGCGGAGGGCTGGGCCACGCCGTGTCCCGTCAACCCGCGTACGGAGTCCACCGTGACGTAGGCCGCCAATCCGAAGAACGACAACGCGATGACCCGGAGTGCGGTCTTCTCTCGGGCGTCGGGATCGGTTGCGGTGAACTGCCATGCNACCGCGGCNGCCGAGGACACCTCGATCACCGAGTCCAGGCCGAATCCGACCAGNGCGGTCGACGACACCCGCGAGCCCTCCGCGAGCGCGACGACGGCCTCGACGACGTTGTAGNCGATGGTGGCCGCGACGAACATCCGAATGCGACGGGTCAGGACCCTCCGGCGGGGCGCCGACGGCTCGACGCGCAGCGTCACGAGCAGCACGCCGGGTCGACGGCGAGAACCAGCCCGACCAGGTCGTCGAGTGCGTGGGCGATGCGCGCGTCGGCGAGCTCGTAGCGAGTCCGCCGCCCCTCGGGGACGCCCACGACCAGCCCGCACCCGCGGAGGCAGGCCAGATGGTTGGAGACGATCTGGCGCGACACCTGCAGCTCGTCGGCGAGATCGGACGGATGGCGGCCGCGGTCGCGCAAGCTCAGCAGGATCGACGCGCGGGTGTCGTCGGAGAGCGCATGGCCGAATCGAGCCAGGGCATCACGAGCCAGGAGGGTGGGCACCCGATGACGATACATCCGAGGCTGTATTCAGAAGAAGCTGAACTATCGCCGCCACCTGTTCCTGGTGCCCTCGGTGAGACTCGAACTCACACTGCACGGGTTTTGAATCCGTTTCCTCTGCCAATTGGGATACGAGGGCGTCGCGTCAAGGGTTCCCACCTTAGATGATCCGACGAGCGGGCCGTCACGGCCCCAAGGTCGCCACCGGAGCCAGTTCACGCGACAATGACCCCATGACCGGGTCACCGGCGGACTCCGCCACACCGCACCGCGTCCTCATCGCCGAGGACGAAGCACTCATTCGCATGGACCTCGCGGAGATGCTCCGCGAGGAGGGTTACGAGGTGGTGGGCGAGGCCGGGGACGGGCAGGAGGCCGTCGAACTCGCCGAGAGCCTTCGCCCCGACCTCGTCATCATGGACGTGAAGATGCCCCGCCGCGACGGCATCGACGCCGCCGCCGAGATCGCGACCAAGCGCATCGCGCCCATCCTCATCCTCACCGCCTTCTCCCAGCGCGAGCTCGTCGAGCGCGCCCGCGACGCCGGCGCGATGGCATACCTGGTGAAGCCGTTCTCGATCAACGACCTGATTCCCGCTATCGAGTTGGCCGTCAGCCGATTCGGGGAGATCACCGCGCTGGAGTCCGAAGTCGAATCACTGTCCGACCGACTCGAGACGCGCAAGTTGGTCGAGCGCGCAAAGGGTTTGCTCCAGACCAAGCAGAAGATGTCGGAGCCCGAGGCGTTCAAGTGGATTCAGCGTGCCGCCATGGACCGTCGCACCACCATGCGCCGCGTCGCGGAGGTCGTCCTGGAGACCCTGGACACCCCCGAGACGTAACGAATGCGTGTCGTCGGACCGGGTTTCGCCCCGCCACACAGGCGACACTGAGCCCCGCGTTCGTCAACATCGCGCACCGACGCCCCGGGTTGGCTATGTTCTACCGGAAGCATCGGCGCCCCGGGGGACGCGACCTGCGTCGCCGGTGCCGATGACAACGTCGACACGGAGGTGACACGTGCGCAGTCGCATGGCACGTAATGCATTTGCTCTCGGGAGCGCGGGCTTGCTCGTGTTCGGAATCGCCGGCTGTAATCAGTCGGCACCCGAGGAGAGCTCGTCCCAGTCGAACCTGAAGATCGTCGAACAGGTGCAGATCGACGAGAACGGTGCCGAGGTGAAGGCCGCCGAAGGTGTCAAGCCGGCCGATCCCACGGGCGACGGCAAGGCGACCTGCCCGCCGGTGTCGATCGCGATGGCGGGTGCCCTCAACGGGCCCGACGCCGCGCTGGGCATCAACATCAAGAACGGCGTGCAACTCGCCATCGACAAGCACAACGCCGCCAACCCGGGCTGCCAGGTGCAGTTGAAGCCGTTCGACACCGAAGGCGATCCGCAGAAGGCCACCGGCATCGCACCGCAGATCGTCGACGACCAGTACACGATCGGATTGGTCGGTCCGGCGTTCTCCGGCGAGACCAAGGCGACCGGCACGGTCTTCGACCAGGCCGGCCTCGTCGCCGCGACCGCGTCGGCCACCAACCCGACCCTGAGCGAGAACGGCTGGAAGACCTTCTTCCGCGGCCTGGCCAATGACGGCGTGCAGGGGCCCTCGGTGGCCAACTACCTNAAGAACACGCTGGGCTACAAGAAGATCTGCGTCGTCGACGACAGCACCGACTACGGCCTCGGTCTGGCCATCCCGGTGCGCGAGACCCTCGGCCCGGTCGCCGACTCGGCCTGCAACATCCAGGTCAAGAAGGGCGACAAGGACTTCTCCGCGGCGGTCACGCAGATCAAGGGAGTCAGCCCGGACGCGGTCTTCTACAGCGGCTACTACTCCGAGGCGGCGCCGTTCGTCCAGCAGTTGAAGGACGGCGGGGTCTCGGCCACGTTCGTCAGCGCCGACGGCACCAAGGATCCGGAGTTCGTCAAGCAGGCGGGTGAGTCCTCGAAGGGCTCCATCCTGTCCTGCCCGTGCGGCCCGGCCACCGGGACGTTCGCCGACGAGTACACCAAGAAGTTCGGGCAGGAGCCTGGCACCTACAGCACCGAGGGCTACGACCTCGGCACCATCATGCTGAAGGGCATCGACTCGGGTGCGATCACCCGGCCGGCGCTGCTGGACTTCGTCAAGAACTACAACGGTCAGGGCGTGGCCCGCAACTACCAGTGGTCGCCCACCGGTGAGCTGACCACCAACCTGATCTGGATCTTCAAGGTTCAGTAGTCCCCGACGCGAGGCGCGTCCGCGGCCATCCGGCCCGGGCGCGCCTCGTATCCATTTACCCGCAAGGAGCCGCCGCCGGTGTTCATGGCCGCCAACATCAACTTCAACGTCGACGGCCTCGTCAACGGCTTCTGGCAGTTGACCGTCGACGGTCTGTCGTGGGGTGCCATCTACGCGCTCGTGGCCGTCGGCTACACGCTGGTCTTCGGCGTTCTGCGACTGATCAACTTCGCGCACTCCGAGATCTTCATGCTGGGCATGTTCGGCACGTACTTCTGCCTGGACATCATCTTGGGCTTCGCGCCCAGCGGCAACGCCTACAACAGGGGCGTCTTACTGACGATCCTCTATCTCGGCGTCGCGATGATCTTCGCGATGCTCGTATCCGGTTCGGCGGCAGTCGGTTTGGAGTTCATCGCCTATCGGCCGCTGCGACGGCGCAACGCCAGGCCCCTGACGTTCCTGATCACCGCCATCGGCATGTCCTTCGTGCTGCAGGAGTTCGTGCACTTCATCCTGCCCCAGCTGATCAAGGGGTACGGCGGCTCGAACGCCCAGCAGCCGATCCTCCTGGTGCAGCCCAAGGCGCAGTTCACCATNTTCGGTGCGACGGTCACCAACGTGACTCTGGTGATCGTCGCCTCGGCGNTGGTGCTCGCCCTCCTTACCGACATCGCGATCAACCGCACCAAGTTCGGCCGCGGCATCCGCGCGGTGGCTCAGGATTCGACGACTGCCACCCTGATGGGCGTCTCGCGTGAACGCATCATCATGACGACGTTCCTCATCGGCGGTCTNCTGGCCGGCGCCGCCGCACTGCTGTACACGCTGAAGGTGCCCCAGGGCATCATCTACTCCGGCGGTTTCCTGCTGGGCATCAAGGCATTCTCGGCCGCCGTCCTCGGCGGCATCGGAAACCTTCGAGGCGCCCTCCTGGGCGGTCTGATCCTGGGGGTGATGGAGAACTACGGCCAGGCGGTGTTCGGCACGCAGTGGCGCGACGTCGTCGCCTTCGTGCTGTTGGTGCTGGTACTGCTCATCCGTCCGACCGGCATCCTCGGTGAGAGCCTCGGGAAGGCGCGCGCATGAGTCATCAGGCAGGATCGGACACCCCGAAGAGCACTGCGGCGCAACGCATCCTGGCTCCGGGCGACGGACTACGTCAGTGGTGGGACGGTCTGGGCCGCCCGGCCAAGTGGGTCGCCGGCATCGTGGGCTTCGGATTGCTGGCACTGCTGCCGCTGTACACGCCAGGTTTCATCGACACCCCCGGCATCAGCTTCGGCGGCACCATGGCTGCCTTCGTGATGATCGCGATCATCGCGATCGGCCTCAACGTGGTGGTGGGCCAGGCCGGCTTGCTCGACCTCGGCTACGTCGGCTTCTACGCCGTCGGCGCGTACACCGTGGCGCTGCTGACCAGCCCGGACAGCCCGTGGAACAAGATGGGTGCCACCGGCTTCTTCAGCAAGGACTGGGCGTGGCTGTCCTGCGTGCCCATCGCCATGGCGGTCACCGCGCTGGCCGGGCTGATCCTCGGCACGCCGACGTTGCGCCTGCGCGGGGACTACCTGGCCATCGTGACGCTGGGCTTCGGCGAGATCATCCGACTGATGGCCGACAACCTCTCCGACATCACCAACGGGTCGCGCGGCCTGAACCAGATCGCCTACCCGCGAGTGGGGGAGAGCGAGCGGCTCCCCAACGGCGTGTTCTCCAGCGGTAATTCGACCGGCCACGCCAACTACGGCACCTGGTGGTTCTGGCTCGGGCTGGCCTTGATGATCGCCATCCTGCTGTTCGTGGGCAACCTCGAGCGCAGTCGCGTCGGCCGGGCCTGGGTGGCGATCCGCGAGGACGAGGACGCCGCCGAGGTGATGGGCGTCGACACGTTCAAGTTCAAGCTCTGGGCGTTCGTGATCGGAGCCGGCATCGGCGGGCTGTCCGGGGCGTTGTACGCCGGGCAGGTGCAGTACGTCGCGCCGACCAACTTCAACATCATCAACTCGATGTTGTTCCTCGTCGCCGTGGTGCTCGGCGGTCAGGGCAACAAGCTGGGCGTCATCTTCGGGGCGTTCATCGTGGTGTACCTGCCCAACCGGTTGCTCGGCGTGGAGTTGTTCGGCGTGAACCTCGGCGACTTGAAGTACCTCTTCTTCGGATTGGCATTGGTGGTGTTGATGATCTTCCGGCCGCAGGGCCTGTTCCCGGTTCGCCAGCAGCTCCTCACCTACGCGTCGTCGGCGAAGAAGCTGTTGAGCAAGGCCGACGACACGAAGGCGGCGGCATGACCTCCAGCGAGCCGGCGATCGACGAGGAGATGGCGGCGCTGCACCGCGAGGTGAAGGCCGCCGAGGGCGAAACTCTGCTCGAGACAACGGACTTGACCGTGAAGTTCGGTGGGTTGACCGCTCTGGACGCGGTGACGTTCGACATCAAGCGCGGTGAGATCCTGGGTCTCATCGGGCCGAACGGTGCCGGCAAGACGACGTGCTTCAACGCCATCACCGGCGTCTACCGGCCGACGTCGGGCACCGTGATGTTCGACGGCGCGCCGCTGGGCAAGATCAAGCGGCACGAGATCACGCGTCGGGGCATTGCCAGGACGTTCCAGAACATTCGTCTCTGGGGGGAGATGACGGCGCTCGAGAACGTCGTCGTGGGCACCGACGCCCGGCACAAGACCTCGGTGCCCGGTGCCTTGGTCCGCACCCCCCGGCATCGGCGCGAGGAGAAGTCCGCGATCGAGAAGGCCGCCGCCCTGCTGCAATTCGTGGGCATCTCGCAGCGAGCCGACGAGAAGGCCAAGAATCTGCCCTACGGCGATCAGCGTCGTCTGGAGATTGCGCGGGCCCTGGCGACCGAGCCCAAGCTGCTGTGTCTGGACGAGCCGGCCGCGGGGTTCAACCCGAGCGAGAAGTCGGCCCTGATCGAGTTGATCCAGGCCATCCGCGACGACGGCTACACCGTGCTGCTCATCGAACACGACATGCGACTGGTCATGGGTGTGACCGACCGGATCGTGGTGCTCGAGTTCGGGCGCAAGATCGCCGACGGCCTACCTGCCGACATCCGCGAGGACCCCAAGGTCGTCGCCGCCTATCTGGGAGTGCCCGATGACGAACTCGGCTGACACGACGACCCCCAACGCCGACCCGCGTCCAGTGCTGCTGGAGGTGCGCGACGTCATCGTGCACTACGGCAGAATCCAGGCGCTGCACGGTGTTTCGCTGAAAGTGCACGACGGCGAACTCGTCACCCTGCTGGGTTCCAACGGGGCGGGCAAGACCACCATGATGCGCGCCATCTCCGGTCTGCGGCCACTGACCTCGGGGTCGGTGTGGTTCGACGGTCAGGACATCTCCAAGGTCAAGGCCCATCGCCGGGTCACCGACGGTCTCATCCAGGCCCCGGAGGGTCGCGGCGTCTTTCCCGGCATGACCGTGGTGGACAACCTCGAAATGGGTTGCTACGGGCGGAAGTTCCCCACCAAGGCCGAGCACCGAGAGCGCTTCGACTGGGTCATGGAGACGTTTCCGCGACTGGCCGAACGCCGCACTCAGGTCGGGGGCACTCTCTCCGGCGGTGAGCAGCAGATGCTCGCCATCGGGCGTGCGCTGATGGCGCGGCCCAAGGTGCTGCTGCTCGACGAACCCTCGATGGGACTGGCGCCGATGGTCATCTCACAGATCTTCAAGATCATCTCCGAGATCAACAAGCAGGGCACCACCGTGCTGCTGGTCGAGCAGAACGCACAGCAGGCGTTGAGCAGGTCCGACCGTGCCTACATCCTCGAAACGGGTTCGGTCACCAGGGCCGGCGTCGCCCGAGACCTGTTGGCCGACGACAGCATTCGCGCCGCGTACCTCGGCGTCGCCTAGACCGCGACGATCACCGACGACCCGTGGCCGAACAGGCCCTGGTTNGCGGTGACGCCGACGGTCGCGCCCTCGACCTGACGGCCGATGGCCTGACCCTTCAGTTGCCAGGTGAGCTCGCAGACCTGCGCGATCGCCTGCGCGGGGATGGCCTCGCCGAAGCAGGCNAGTCCGCCGGACGGGTTGACCGGGACNCGGCCGCCGATGGTGGTGGCCCCGCTGCGCAGCAGCNCCTCGGCCTCGCCCTTGGCGCAGAGGCCGAGGTGTTCGTACCAGTCGAGTTCCAGGGCCGTCGACAAGTCGTAGACCTCGGCGAGCGAGACGTCCTCGGGGCCGATGCCTGCCTCGGCGTAGGCGGCGTCGAGGATTTGGTCCTTGAACACCCGGTCCGGGGCGGCGACCACGGCGGTCGAGTCGGTCGCGATGTCGGGCAGTTCGGGCAGGTGCTGCGGGTAGCGTGGGGTCACGGTGCTGACGGCACGCACCGAGGGCACACCCGCCACGGACCCGAGGTGCTTCTCGGCGAACGACTTCGACGCCACGATGAGCGCGGCGGCACCGTCGGAGGTGGCGCAGATGTCGAGCTGGCGCAGGGGGTCGGAGACGACGGGGCTGGCCAGCACGTCGGCGATCGCGGATTCCTTGCGGTAGCGCGCATTCGGATTCTGCAGGCCGTGGCGGGAGTTCTTCACCTTCACCTGGGCGAAGTCCTCTGACGTCGCGCCGTAGAGGTCCATTCGACGGCGGGCCAGCAGCGCGAAGTACACCGGGTTCATCGCGCCGATCAGGTGGAAGCGCTGCCAGTCCGGGTCGTTCTTGCGTTCGCCGCCGACGGGGGCGAAGGCACCCTTGGGCGTGGTGTCGGCGCCGATGACCAGGGCGACGTCGCAGAAGCCTGCCAGGATGTGCGCGCGGGCACTCTGCAGTGCCTGCGAGCCCGAGGCGCACGCGGCGTAGCTGGAACTGACGGGCACGCCGTTCCAGCCGAGCTTTTGGGCGAAGGTGGACCCGGCGATGAAGCCGGGATAACCGTTGCGGATGGTGTCGGCTCCGGCGACGAGCTGGATCTGCTGCCAGTCGAGGCCGGCCTCGGCGAGCGCGGCGCGGGCGGCCACCACGCCGTACTCGGTGAAGTCGCGTCCCCATTTGCCCCAGGGGTGCATGCCGGCACCAAGGACGTAGACGGGATCGGGGCTCATGCGATCCTCCAGGCGTGCACGGTCCGGACGACGCCGTCGGCGTCGGTGTAGAGCGGCATGGTGGTCAGCTCCATCTCCATGCCGACCGTCAGGTCGGCGGCCAGGGTGCCCTCGACGACCTTGCCCAGGATGATCAGGCCCTCCTCGGCGAGTTCGACGGCGGCGATCGCGAACGGCTCGAACGGGTCGGCGGCGGGGTAGGGCGCCGGCGGGGGATAGCGGTTCTCGGTGTAGCTCCACAGCGTTCCCCGCCGCGACAGCGGAACCTGCTCGAGCTCCTCGCCGGCGCACGCCGGGTTGGGGCAGTTGTCCTCCCGCGGCGGAAACACGTAGGTGGCGCACTGCGTGCACTTGCCGGCGATCAGGTGGACGGCCCCCTCATCGTCGGTGGCGAACCATCCGTCGATGGCCGGTAGTCGATCGGAGGTGTCGGTAGATGCTGGCACGGGCTCAGACTAAACGATCCGACACCCAAAACTGCAACGTGTTGCAGTTCGAGTCGAGCCCGGGCACGGCGTCCGTCGGTGTCACCGGGGGTGAATAGAGTGAGGGCGTGAGCCCCGCCAAGACCGACACCAAGATCGACACCAAGCCCACATTGATGCTCTTGGACGGCAATTCACTGGCGTTCCGGGCCTTCTACGCCCTGCCCGCGGAGAACTTCAAGACCCAGGGCGGCCTGACCACCAACGCGGTGTACGGCTTCACGGCGATGCTGATCAATCTGCTCCGCGACGAGCAGCCCACGCACATCGGGGCGGCCTTCGACGTCTCCAGGCAGACGTTCCGTTCCGAGAAGTACCCCGAGTACAAGGCGGGCCGNTCGGCGACCCCCGACGANTTNCGCGGCCAGATCGACATCACCAAGGAAGTCCTCCAGGCCCTGGGCATCACCGCCNTGGCCGAGCCGGGCTTCGAGGCCGACGACATCATCGCGACCNTGGCCACTCAGGCCGAGGCCGAGGGCTACCGGGTGCTCGTCGTCACCGGCGACCGCGACGCGCTCCAACTCGTCAGCGANGACGTCACGGTGCTCTACCCCCGCAAGGGCGTCTCGGAGCTGACCCGGTTCACCCCCGAGGCCGTCGTCGAGAAGTACGGTCTGACGCCACGGCAGTACCCCGACTTCGCGGCACTGCGCGGCGACCCCAGTGACAACCTCCCCGGCATCCCCGGCGTGGGGGAGAAGACCGCGTCGAAGTGGATCGTCGAGTACGGCTCGCTGCAGGCCCTCGTCGACGGCGTCGACGGCGTCAAGGGCAAGGTGGGAGACGCGTTGCGCGCCAACCTCTCCCACGTCATCCTCAACCGCGACCTGACCGAACTGGTCAAGGACGTCCCGCTGCCGCAGACCCCCGACACGCTGCGGATGATGCCCTGGGACCGCGACCAGATCCACCGGCTGTTCGACGATCTGGAATTCCGCGTCCTCCGCGACCGGCTCTTCGACACCCTGGCCTCCGCCGATCCCGAGGTGGACCAGGGCTTCGACGTCCGCGGCGGGGCGCTGGAACGCGGCACGCTGGCCGCATGGCTCGCCGAGCACGGCAACGGGCAACGCTTCGGTCTCGCCGTCGTGGGCAACCACCTCGCGTTCGACTCCGACGCGACCGCCCTGGCCATCGTCTCCGGTGACGGGGAGGGCTGCTACCTCGACACCACCTCGATGGACGCCGCCGACGAGAAGGCGCTGGCCGCGTGGCTCGCCGACCCGTCGATCCCGAAGTCCCTGCACGAGGCCAAGCTCGCGATGCACGACCTCGCGGGCCGCGGGTGGGAGCTCAAGGGCGTCACCTCCGACACCGCACTGGCGGCCTATCTGGTGCGCCCCGGTCAGCGCAGCTTCGCCCTCGACGACCTCGCCGTGCGCTACCTCAAGCGCGAGCTCCGCGCCGAAAACCCCGAGCAGCAACAACTCTCGCTGCTCGACGACGAAGACGGGGTCGACGACCAAGCCGTCCAGACGTTGCTCCTGCGCGCCTCCGCGGTGGCCGACCTGGCCAACGCGCTGGACGAGGAGCTGGCCAGGATCGACTCCTCGGCCCTGCTCGGCGATATGGAACTCCCGGTGCAGCGGGTGCTGGCGCAGCTGGAGTCGACCGGCATCGCGATCGACACCGACCTGTTGGGGCAGCTGCAAAGTCAGTTCGCCGACCTGATCCGCAACGCCGCCGAGGCCGCGTACGCCGTGATCGGCAAGCAGATCAACCTCGGCTCGCCCAAGCAGCTGCAGGTGGTGCTGTTCGACGAGCTGGAGATGCCGAAGACCAAGCGCACCAAGACCGGTTACACCACCGACGCCGACGCGCTCCAGGGCCTCTTCGACAAGACCGGGCATCCGTTCCTGCAGCACCTGCTGGCCCACCGCGACGCGACGCGGCTCAAGGTGACCGTCGACGGGCTGCTCGCGGCGGTCGCCGCCGACGGCCGGATACACACCACGTTCAACCAGACCATCGCGGCGACCGGGCGCCTGTCGTCGACCGAGCCCAATCTGCAGAACATCCCCATTCGCACCGAGGCCGGTCGCGAGATCCGCACCGGCTTCGTCGTCGGCGAGGGTTACGCCGAGTTGATGACCGCCGACTACAGCCAGATCGAGATGCGGATCATGGCCCACCTGTCCAAGGACGAGGGCCTGATCGAGGCGTTCAACACCGGTGAGGATCTGCACTCCTTCGTCGCCTCCCGCGCCTTCGGCGTGCCCATCGACGAGGTGACCGCCGAACTGCGCCGCCGCGTCAAGGCCATGTCCTACGGATTGGCCTACGGCCTGAGCGCCTACGGCCTGGCAGCCCAGCTGAAGATCTCCACGGAGGAAGCCAAGGTGCAGATGGACGCGTACTTCTCCCGCTTCGGCGGGGTGCGGGACTACCTGCAGTCCGTGGTCGACCAGGCCCGCAAGGACGGCTACACCTCGACGGTGCTGGGCAGGCGCCGCTACCTGCCGGAGTTGGACAGCAGCAACCGCAACGTCCGCGAGGCCGCCGAGCGGGCGGCACTCAACGCCCCGATCCAGGGCAGCGCCGCCGACATCATCAAGGTGGCGATGATCAACACCGAGGCCGCCATCCGCGAGGCGGGGCTCGCCTCGCGGATGCTGTTGCAGGTTCACGACGAACTGCTCTTCGAGGTGGCCGAGGGTGAACGCGATCGTCTCGACGAGTTGGTCCGCGCGGAGATGGGCGGGGCCTACCCGCTCGACGTGCCGCTAGAGGTGTCGGTGGGCTACGGCCGCAGTTGGGACGCCGCGGCGCACTAGACGACGGGGGAGCGGTAGGCGGCGAAGGTCTGCAGTACGGGCGTCGCCGCCCGCGCCGCGTACAGCGCGTAGGTCTCCTCGGTCAGCATCGCGTGCACCCGGTCGTCGCCGGCGCCCCGGTCGAGGCGGTCGCGGACGAAGGCCAGTTCGACGACCTGCGCGGCGAAGGCCTTGACCCCCTTGGCTGCGGGCTTGCCGGCAAAGCGCGTCACCTCCGCGAGCGCGTGCTTCCTTGCCGGGAGGGACCTCAACCAGGTGGCCTCGTTGGGCGTCACCAGGCCGGCGGCGACCATGCCGGGCAACTTCGACGCGACGACCCGCTGTTCTCGGCGGCGACTGGTCACCGCCAACACGATCGCCAGAACGAACACCGGCACCATCCACAGCAGGTAGACCAGGAAGTACGCCTCGACGCCGAAGAACGACGACCCGTTCCACAGCGCGTGCATCACCACCGCGCCGGCGTACCCGGCCACGATGCACCCCGCCTTCGCGACGGTGCCGCGGCGTTGCAACGCGTAGTACACGCCGATGGCCGTCATCGTGGTGAACAGCGGATGGGCGAAGGGGCCCATGACGAGCCGCAGCCCCGCGGTGGCCAGCGAGCCGCCGAGGGTCTCACCGCCGCCGATGTACGCGATGTTCTCCAGCCAGGCGAAACCGGCGGCGGCGATGCCGGCGTAGACCAGGCAATCGGTCAGCGAGTTCAGCTCGTTGCGGCGCCGCCCCGTCATCATGATCAGCAGGAACACGCCCTTGGCGGCCTCCTCGACGATCGGCGCCACGATCGCGAGGGTCACGAATTCGTCGGTCGCGGCCTCACCGGTGGCCAGCAGCGATCCGAAGACCAGTTCCAGCACGATCGACACCACGACTGCGACCGACGCACCCCAGGCGAAGGCCAGCACCAGCAGGCGCGGCGGCTCGGGTTCCCACCGGTCCAGCCACAGGTAGGCCAGCAGCACCACGACCACCGCGACGGTGGCGAGCACGAAACCGACGGCCGTCCCAACGGGGTTGACGGCCGTCAATAGGATGACCGAGAGACCTGCGACGACGCCCATGGCGATGATGGCACCCAGGGGTGCGCCCACCTTGCGAAGCTTGCGGGTTGACGGCCCGTAGGGGTGCGACACGTTGGCAGCGTAACGGTCGACCCGACCCAGGTTTGTCCAGCGTGTACCCGGTCGAGTAGTCTCTTCGGGTACCCGTGTGCGCGCTCGACGCGTGTAGCACCAGTACACACCAATTACACCCGTCCCTACGATAAAACCTGTCCGGAGCCACCCACCACATGCCAAGCCCCTCCATCACCTCGCCGCAAGTAGCCATCAACGACATTGGCTCGGCCGAGGATTTCATGGCCGCGATCGACAAGACCATCAAGTACT
>Ga0055540_1001618_pt1 | contig 13113 bp, 11 predicted proteins | sample AraplaCvi_mMS_r2_2_FD_55040 | JGI IMG/M metagenome (GOLD analysis project Ga0055540, IMG submission 55040) | Arabidopsis root microbial communities from North Carolina, USA - plate scrape MF_Cvi_mMS_r2 | ecosystem: Host-associated > Plants > Roots > Endosphere | place: USA: North Carolina
CGGCCCGAGCACGGTCGCTGGCGCGTGGCGGTGGAGAAGGTGCTGCGCGGCGTGGGACTGCGACTGCTGGTCCCCGACAGCCACTACGCGGCCGTGCTGCGNTTCGTCAACGACACCAACATGGGCGGCCGGCTGCAGCTNCACCACGTGCGCGCCAAGTTCGTCGGCGCCGAGCCNACCGACGCCGAGCCGAACACGTTGGCGGNCAAGCTGTTCGTCGTCGACCCGAGCCACCCGTGCGCCGCCGAGGCGGCCGACGTCGTCGCCGCGGCCGGTGACCACGTCTGCGTCGACGTCCCCGACCTGTTTCCNCGTTACCGCCGCGCGGTCACCGACACCGGTCTGTACAAGGACTCCGACCGCCTCGCCGTCAAGGATGACCGGCGCCCACTTCGCCAGGCGGACTACATCTTCCAGGGTGACGTCGCCGCCAAGATCGACGCGTTGACCGTCGACCTGGCCGCCGCCGAGCAGTCCTACCACCAGGCACGCAGCGCTGCCGACGCCATCGCCGCCGAGCGCCAGCTCGCGCGGGACCGGGCGGCGGCGTGCAAGGCGATCTGCGAGCAGTTCCCCCAGTGGAACCAGGTCGACGTCGACTCCGCCGACGGGCACGCCGACCGCCTGCGCGACCAGTACGAGTTGCTGCTCGCCGAACACCCCGACATCGAGGCGCTCAACGCGCGGGCCGACGAATGCTGGGAGCAGATCCAGACNCTGATGACGCGCCGCGGGGCNATTCAGACCCGTCGCGACGACCTCGACCAGAGACGCACGCGGCTGCTCGAACTCGTCGAACGTCTCACCCCGGCGTTCGTGTCGGAACCGTTGACCGAGCTGCTCAACCGCTACGCCGCCGACGTGCCGGTGACGTTGGACGTGCTCAACCCCGAGCCGCACCGCGAAGCGGTCTTCACCGCGATTCGGCGCGAACGCGAGCAACTGCGGGAGAGCCGCCGGCGTTCCTACGACGAATTGGCCCGCATCCTCAACACCTTCGACACCGCGTTCCCCGACGCCGTCCCCAACGACAGCGACGCGTTCGACGAGCGGGTGCACGACTACGTCGCGCTGTGCCGGCACATCGACGAGCGCGAGCTGCCCGAGGCCTACGAGCGGATGATGCGTCTGGTCACCGAACAGGCACCGGACGCGATCCTGACGCTGCACCGGGTGGCCGAGCAGGAGACGCGGCGCATCAGCGAGCAGATCACCCGGGTCAACACCGGGCTGGGTGCCGTGGAGTTCAACCGCGGCACGCGACTGACGCTGCGCGCCACCCCGCGCAGCNTGACCGCCGTCGCCGAGCTCACCGAGATCGTCAAGGCCATCTCGCGGCGGATCGCCGAGGTCGGCCTCGGCGACAAGCAGGCGATCCTGGACCAGTACGCCGACATCCTGCGGTTGCGCAACCGGTTGGCGTCGACCGCACCCGAGGACAAGGCGTGGACCCGTGACGCGCTCGACGTGCGCAACCGCTTCACCTTCGACTGCGCCGAGTGGGACGTCACCACCGAGGAGTTGATCCGCACGCACAGCAACGCCGGCGACAACTCCGGTGGTGAGCAGGAGAAGCTGATGGCCTTCTGNCTGGCCGGTGCGCTGAGCTTCAACNTGGCGAATCCGGCGCAGCCCGCATCTTCGGCTGCCGCCGAGGGGCACGACAACCGGCCCGTCTTCGCNCAGNTGATGCTCGACGAGGCGTTCTCCAAGTCCGACCCGCAGTTCGCCCAGCAGGCGTTGCAGGCGTTCCGCAAGTTCGGCTTTCAGCTCGTCATCGTGGCGACCGTGCAGAACGCCACCACCATTCAGCCCTACGTCGACAGTGTGGTGATGGTGTCCAAGGCAGACGCCACCGGGCGCAACGCCCGTCCGGTGGCCACCGTGACGACCAAGACCATCTCCGACTTCACCGCCCTGAAGCAGGACATGATGGCCACCGCAGCTGCGTCGCGGGTGCCGGTGACCGTCTGACGAGACGGTCTCTAGATGTACATCGCGGGGTCGATGTAGTAGTTCGGGTCGACGCCCTGTTCGCGCTGCTTCTCGGTCCGCACGCGCACGACGGCGGGAATGCCGGTGGCGATGGAACCGGCGGGCACGTCCCGGGTGACGACGGCGTTGGCGCCGATTGCGCTGTCGTCCCCCACCGTCAGCGGGCCGAGGATCTTCGCGCCGGCCCCGATGGTCACCCGGTGGCCGATCGTGGGATGGCGCTTGACTTGCTGCAGCGTCCGTCCGCCGAGCGTCACCCCGTGATAGACCATGACGTCGTCGCCGATCTCGGTCGTCTCGCCGATCACCACGCCCATGCCGTGGTCGATGAAGAAGCGCCGCCCGATGGTCGCCCCGGGATGAATCTCGATGCCGGTGAGGAAGCGGGTCAGCTGCATCAGCACCCGGGCGAGCCCACGCAGCCGCGGCCGGGCCCACATGCGGTGCCCGAGCCGGTGGGACCAGATGGCGTGCAGCCCCGAGTAGACGAGTGCGTTCTCGACGTCGCCACGCGCAGCGGGATCGTGAGCCCGCGCGTTGGCCAGATCCTCGCGCAGGGTGGACAGCAGGGTCACGTCGCGGTCAATCCCTGATGTGGTCGAAGAGCACGGTGGAGATGTAGCGCTCGCCGAAGTCGCAGACCACGGCGACGATCAGCTTGCCGGCATTCTCGGGCCGCTTGGCCAGTTCCAGTGCCGCCCAAATGATGGCACCCGACGAGATGCCCCCGAGGATGCCCTCCTCGGTGCCGAGGTCGCGGGCGACGCGCACGGAGTCCTCGAGCGTGACGTCGACGATCTCGTCGTAGCTCTCGCGGTCGAGGATCTCGGGGACGAAGTTGGCGCCGATGCCCTGAATCTTGTGCGGCCCAGCCTCGCCCTTGGTCAGCAGCGGAGAGTCGATCGGCTCGACGCCGACGATCTGGACGCCGGGCTTGCGCGCCTTGAGGACGTGGCCGACGCCGGTGATGGTGCCGCCGGTGCCGATGCCGGCGACGAAGATGTCGACCTTGCCGTCGGTGTCCTCCCAGACCTCTTCGGCGGTGGTCGCCTCGTGGATCGCCGGGTTCGCGGGATTGGCGAACTGGTTGGCCGCCACGGCATTCTCGGTCTCGGAGATGATCTGCTTGGCCCTCGCGACGGCGCCCGCCATGCCCTCCGACCCGGGGGTGAGGACGATCTCGGCGCCGTAGGCCCGCAGCATCACTCGCCGCTCGGTGGACATGGTCTCCGGCATAGTCAGGATCACCTTGTAGCCGCGGGCGGCTCCCACCATCGCCAGGGCGATGCCGGTGTTGCCGCTGGTGGCCTCGACGATGGTTCCGCCAGGCTTGAGCTCGCCGGACTTCTCGGCGGCGTCGATGATGGCGACGCCGATGCGGTCCTTCACGCTGTTGGCCGGGTTGTAGAACTCCAGCTTGGCCACGACCTGTGCGTCGAGCCCATCAGTCAAACGATTCAACCGGACGAGCGGCGTGCGCCCGACCAGCTCGCTGACGTTCTCGTAGATCCTGCCCATGGCTGACCCTTCGTCCTGGCCGGTCGGCACCGGCGCCGTTCTCAGTGAGTTTATGCGTGCGGTCGTGATGGGGTCGGCGCGGCACCCGGCGCAAGCTGCGGTGACGAATTCGCACCAGGTTCACAGCGTAGGTTGCCCCGTCGGCGGGAATGCCCGACGGGTCGCCGCGGTTGTGTCGGCACGAACGAGAGGAGCTGCGGCGTTGGCCGTCACCAGTGAAGCCGCGGTCGGATTTCGGTCCGAGCGTGGGCCGGTCCTCATCTCGGTCATGCTCAGTACCGGTTTGGTGGCCATCGACTCGACCGTGCTGGCGACCGCGGTGCCCTCCATCGTCGGCGAACTCGGTGGCTTCCATCAGTTCCCCTGGCTGTTCTCGGCCTACCTGCTGGGCCAAGCCGTCACCACGCCGATCTACGCGAAGCTCTCCGACGTCTTCGGCCGCAAGCCGATCCTGCTGCTGGGGATCGGACTGTTCCTGCTGGGCTCGATCCTGTGCGCCGCCGCGTGGAACATGCTTGCACTCATCGTGTTTCGAGCCGTTCAGGGCCTGGGCGCCGGTGCGGTGCAGCCGACGGCGATGACCATCGTCGGCGACGTCTACACCGTGGCCGAACGTGCCAGGGTGCAGGGGTATCTGGCCAGCGTGTGGGCGATTTCGTCGGTCGTGGGTCCGATGCTCGGCGGGGCGTTCTCCCAACTCGGCATCTGGCGCGGCGTGTTCCTGATCAACATCCCGCTGTGTCTGCTGGCCGGGTGGATGTTCAACCGGCACTTCCACGAGACCGTCGAGCGGCGGCACCGGTCGGTGGACTCCCTTGGCGCGCTGTTGCTGGCCCTGGCGATGACGGCACTGGTACTCGGCGTGCTCGGCGGCGGCCAAAGCTGGCCGTGGAGTTCGGCACCGAGCGTCGCGGCCTTCACCGGCGGCGCGGTGTTGCTGGTGGCGTTCGTGCTCGTGGAGCGCCGGGCCGCCGAGCCGATCCTGCCGCTGTGGGTGTTCTCGCGCCGGTTGTTGTGCGCGACCACGATCGTCGGCTTCGGCGTCGGCGCCATCCTGATGGGGCTGACGTCCTACGTTCCGACGTTCCTGGAAGGTTCCCTCGGGGTGGAGCCCATCGTGGCCGGGCTGGCGTTGGCGGCGCTGACGATCGGCTGGCCCGCAACCGCCGCGGTCGCCGGAAGATTCTATCTGCGTTGGGGTTTCAAGTGGACCGCGGCGGTCGGCGTGACGCTGGTGATCGTGGGCGCCGCCGCCCTAGTGGGCACCGTCGGTCGTCCGAACGTGGCCGTCGTGGCGGTCGCGTGCCTGGTGATGGGCGGTGGCATGGGGCTGCTCGCGGTCCCGACGTTGATCGCCGCGCAAGCCAGCGTGCAGTGGGAGCAACGCGGCGTGGTGACGGGCAACAACATGTTCGCCCGGTCGCTGGGCAGCGCCATCGGTGTCGCCGTCTTCGGGGCGATCGCCAACTCGATCTTCGGCGCCGGCGACATCCACGCCGTCGGACCGGCTGCCATACAGGCCGGTTCGGCGGCGGTCTTCACCGGCGTCCTCGTCGTCGCCGTGGTGACCGCCGTCGCCGTGATCGCGATGCCCCGCACGCCGGTCGCAGCCGCGGCCGGGCAATAGGCTGCCGGTCGGAGCGCGACGTGTCGACCTGGCCGCTGTGGACCCTGCTCCTCGCCTTCCTCGCCGCCGCAGCGGCGGTCTGGGTCGCCGGCATCTCTCTGTCCAACCAGACCGACGTCCTCTCGGTGCGCCTGCACCTGGGATCGGCCATGGGCGGCGTGATCCTGTTGGCGGTGGCGACCAATCTGCCCGAGATCGCGATCGTGGCCAGTGCGTCGCTGTCCGGAAACGTAGGTGTCGCGGTCGGAAACATCCTTGGCGGCATTGCCATTCAGACCGTCGTCCTCGTCGCCCTGGATGCCTTCGGCGTCCGCGGACCGCGTCCGCTGACCTACCGCGCCGCGTCACTGGCGTTGGTCGTCGAAGGTGCGATGGTGGTGGCCGTGCTGGCCATCGTGATTGCCGGAACACAGTTGCCCGGGTCGCTGGTGGCCGCCCGCGTGACGCCCGCCGCGCTGCTGATCCTGGTGGCGTGGCTCGCCGGGCTGTGGCTGGTGCGCCGGGCCGGGCGTTCGCTGCCGTGGCACCAGTCCGGTCAACCGCCAGACGGCCAGGAACACCCCCGTGGACACGGCACCACGGCCAACGAGAAGCAGGCATCCGCCCACGGAGTCAGCACCGGCAAGTCCGCGACGATCTTCGCAGTCGCCGCGGCGGTGACGCTGCTGGCAGGTGTGGTCCTCGAGCGCAGCGGCGACGCGATCGCCGACCACGTCGGTCTCTCCGGTGTGCTGTTCGGCGCCACTGTGCTCGCCGCCGCCACGTCGCTGCCCGAGCTGTCCACCGGGTTGGCGTCGATCCGCAACGGCGACTTTCAGCTGGCCGTGTCGGACATCTTCGGCGGCAACGCCTTTCTGCCGGTGTTGTTCCTCGTGGCCACGGTGATCTCCGGGCAGGCCGTCCTGCCGCAGGCCGAACACACCGACATCTACCTGACGGCCCTTGCGATGGTGCTCACGCTCATCTATGCCGGGGGGCTGCTCTTTCGCCCTCGGCGACGCTTCGCCCGGATGGGCGCCGACTCCTTGGCCGTCCTCGTCGTCTACGCGCTGGGCGTGGCGGGCTTGTTCGTCATCGCAGGAGCCGGGTAAGCCGTCCCCGCACGGTCGCTCGACGCTTACCGGACGAGCACCTCGAGCTCGGCGCGGTACCGCGCGCGATCCTGTTCGGACAGCGGTGGCGCGAACTCCACGACGACGGTCTCGAGCTGAAACAGATTGCGCGACGCCGCGTAGTTCTGCGCCTTGGCCGTGCTGGCGAAGGACTTCACGCGCACGGTGTCGGTCACCACCGACTGCTGGCACCCGCTGGCGACGCATTCCTGGGCGGTGGCGTCCACCGGGTTCGGTGCGCTGAAACCCGCCTGCACCAACGCGTTCACGACGCCGCGCGCGCTCAGTGCGCCCAGCTCGCCACCTCGGGTGGCGCTCGCGGACAGCGTCGAGGACTGCGCGACCGCCGACGACGCGGGCGGNGGGTAGCCCGGGAGCTTGCTGGAGCACGCGCCGAGCAGGCACGCCATCAGCACCCCGACCGCCAGAACACGGCCTGGCCTTAGGTCAGACAAGGAAGTCACCGCCCTGCTCGACCGCCGGTTCGCCGCCGGCACGGGTGAATGCCGTCAGGGCGCTCACCAGACCATGCCGTTCGTCCTCGGGCATGGTCGCGACGATCTCGGCGAGAATCCGACGTCGCTCGGCGGTGACGACGGTGACCATCCGGTGGCCACGCGCGGTGAGCTCGACGACGAGTTCGCGGCGGGAATCGGGATGAGGTCGTCGGTCGACGAGTCCGGCTCCGACGAGTCGATCCACCATTCGGCCGGTCGTCGAGGGTTGTACGTCGAGCAGACCCGCAAGGGTGGCGAGGTTGACGGGGCCTCGAGTCGAGAGGATCACCAGGGTTCGGAACTGGGCGATCGTGAGGGTGTCGTCATGCTCGGCGATCGAACGCGACGAGATGGCGACCAGGAGACGTGAGGCCGTCAGGAGCGCATCGGTGATCGTGTCCACCGATTCTCGTGCGTCGGTCGTGGATCGTGCCGACATGTCACTCCTCCGTCCCCGTTCGACCCCGCCGAGGGTATGAGCAACTGTTGCATACTGCAATGGTGAACATGGACGCGGCGCCGCCGCCCGATCTGACCGCCGTCTTGGCGGCATGGATGGCCTCGCCGGTGGCCGACCTGCTGATCGCCCTCGGTGTGGCCGGCTACCTGGCGATGCTCATCCGGCTCCGTCGGCACGGTCAGCGGTGGGCGCCGTCGCGCACCGCCTCGGCCGCGGTCGCCGCCGTGCTGCTCGTCCTGGTGGTCAACGGTCCGCTTGCGGTCTACTCACACCACTTGTTCTGGGTACACATGATCGTCCACCTGATCCTCATCACCGTGGTGCCGGCTCTGCTGGTCTGGGCCCAGCCCATCCGGTTGGCGCGCGACGTCGGCGGCCCGCTGGGTGACGGGGTGGACCGCGCCCGCCGCGGACGGGTGTTCCGGTGGCTGGTCTCACCACGCCTCACGGTGCCGCTCTACGCCGCGGTCCTGGTGCTCACCCACCTCACCGGTTTCCAGGAGGCGATGAGCCAGCACGAGTGGATCCACGACGGGGAGCTGGTCCTGTACCTGGTGGCCGGCTACCTGTTGCTGCTGCCCCTGGTCGGGAACGAGTTGACCACCGAGCCGCCGCTGGCCCACCTGCTGAGGTTCGTCGTCCTGGCCATCTGCATGTTCCCCGACACCCTGGTCGGGATCATGCTGATGATGACCAGCACTCCCCTGGCGCCGGCGTATGCGGCGTCCCGCGACTGGGGCCCGTCGGCGCTGGTCGACCAGGCGACCGCGGGAGCGGTCATGTGGTTCGGCGGCGACGGTCTGATGATGGTGCTCATGGTCGTCGTCGGCGGCCGCTGGGTCGCCAGCGGTGACCGCACCGGCACCAGCCTCGGACCGTGGCTGGACGGCGTGCGCCGGGGCGCGACCCTCGGTGCGGACACGACCTCCGACGGCTCGGTCGACCTCGACCTCGACGACGACGAGGCCGCCCTGGCNGCATACAACGCNCGCCTGGCCGCCCTGCACGACTCGACGCGCCGCGACCGGGGTCGGTGACCAGGCACGCCAAACCGCTCCCCCGCTGCGCTACCGTGAGTGACCTCCACGCTCGCGCCGCGGTGGCGAGCGCGGTCATCGGTCCGGCCGGAAGGACGCACTGCCGTGACGCGCATGGCCGGGTTGGTGGTCGCCGACCGCTTCAAGCTCAAGCGACTCATCGGGTTTGGTGGCACCGGGCAGGTCTGGGAGGCCACGGAACTGCCGACCCGGAGGGTCGTGGCNCTGAAGATCCTGCGGGACGACGTGGCCGAGGATCTGGTGACGCAGGCGCGTTTTCGCCGGGAAGCNGACACCGTCGCCTCGCTCGACCACCCCGGGATCGCCCGCTTCGTCGACTACGGCCACGTCTTCGACCCCGGTCCGTCCGGGGGGCGCACCATCACCTATCTGGCCACCGAGTTCATCCGCGGTGAATCCCTCAGCGCGNTGATCCATCGATCGGAGCGGCTGCCGGTCGGGCGGACGCTGAACGTGTTGGAGGGCGTGGCCCGCGCGCTCGGACACGCCCACGCCGCCGGCGTGGTGCACCGCGACGTGAAGCCGAGCAACATCTTGGTCACCAAGGACGGCGCGGCCAAGCTCACCGACTTCGGCATCGTGCGGGTGCTCGGCGAGGCCACCCTGACCCATCTCGGNACGGTGATGGGCACCGCGCGGTACATGTCACCGGAACAGGCCCGCGGCGATGACGCCACCGCGGCGAGCGACGTGTACTCACTCGCCGTCGTCGGCTACGAGATGATCACGGGCACACCGCTCTTCGCCGGCGACGATCCCTTGTCCATCGCCATGAGCCACATGGAGGACGAGCCGGCCATGCTGCCGGACACCGCAGGCAAGCCACTGCAGGACCTCGTCGCCCGGGCATTGCAGAAGGACCCACGCCGCCGACCGTCGAACGGGACGGTCTTCGCCGAGCAGATCGCCGCCGCGCGGCGCCCCGTCGACCAGCCGATTCGGTCGACGCGGCCGTGGCGGTCGAGGTGGCGCCGGAACTGACCGCCCGCGCCCGCGAGACTACGGTTGTTGCGCGCGATGACGGGTCCAGCGCGCAACAACCGTAGNCTCGGCGCNTTCNCGGCTCANCGCCACTGCTCCTTGGGGATGACGACGTAGCTGGCNTCGCCACGGCCGAAAGACCAGTCGTGTCGCTCGTTCTCGGTCAGGACCACGGCGAGATCCTCGGCGCGCAGACCGATCCGCTCTCCGAGCAGTTCGGCGAGACGCGCGTAGAACGCCTGCTTCGCCTCGGAACTGCGACCGGCGGACAACGTGACGGCGACCATGACGAAACGATCGGTGCGGTCGACGTCGAGGTAGGAGCGGTTGAAGTCGANGCNCTCGGGCTCGTGCTCGGTGACGACCTGGAAGCGGTCGCGTTCGGGCACGCCGAGGGTCTCGACCATCGCGCGNTGAACACAATCACCGATCGACGTGCGCTCGGCGGCCGTGTAGCCCTGCAGGACATCGATTCTCACCAACGGCATGGGATTGGACATTACCGCCGGGGGCTTCGGACGGGCGGCGGCATGGGTGAGGGCATTGCCAGGCCGGGCTGCCTTACCCTCCTGGACTGACACAGCAATGTGGATCCCGAGGCGGGGAGGCGTTGCTGAATCGTGGCCGACGCGACGCCGTGCACCGCTGGCGGCGACGGTTTGACATCGCGCTTGGATGCTTCGATGATATGGCCGATGAGGGCTCATCGGACGCTGACATCAAGATCTGGCAAAGTCTTGATCGGTGCACTCGGCGGACTCATTTTGTTTGCTTGCTACCTCGGGGTCGGGTGGGGCGGGCCCGAGCTCACAGCCATGGTGAGAGAGTGCGGCGCGTTCGTCTTCAGTGCATTCGCGTTCGCGTGCACGGTGACTACGGCCCGTCATTTCACCGGCCGTCGGCGACTGGCCTGGGCGGTGACGGCGGTCGGCGTGGCCTGCTGGGTCGTCGGCGATCTGGTGTGGGCGTTCTACCGCATCACGCAGGGCGAGATTCCGCCCTTCCCCGTGNTTACCGACGTCGCATTTCTGTNGCTCCCGGTCGCGGTGTGCACGTCGTGGATCGTGAACACCTCGGGCCCGCGTCTCCTGGGTGGTATCCGCCCCCTGCTGGACGGTCTGATCGTCGGATCGGCGGTCTTCGTCGTGTCGTGGGTGGTGGTTCTGCGAACACTGCCCACGGGTGCTCGCCCCGGTGACGCGCAATTGATGACGGCGGCGGTGTACCCGATCGNCGACGTCATCCTGTTGACGATGGCGGTCATCATCACCGCGTCNCTACCTGCCGTACACCGTCCGTCGACGAGCCTGTTCACCGCGGGCCTGACGGTGATCGCGGTCAGTGACGTGATGGGCGCATATCTGGGCATTCACGGCGTGCGGATCACCGACGCCCTGGTCATCGGATGGTCGACGGGCATCGTGTTGATCGGCGCAGCGGCGTTGGCCGCCACGACCGCACCGACGTTGCAGATGCCGAGCCATTCGGGACTGGTGTCCAGGTTTCCCTTCTGGTTGCCGTACGTTCCGACCGCCGTCGCCGCGGTCGTCGGTGTGGGGTTCCTGTGGTCTGGACACACCGATAGACCTTTCCTGGTTGCCGGGTTCCTGATGGTCGTGGTGACCCTCATCCGCCAGTTCATGGTGCTGTTGGAGAACCGCCGGCTCACCGCCACCATCGCCGAGCAAGCCCTGCAGGACCCGTTGACCGGTTTGGCCAACAGGTTGTTGTTCACCGACCGACTCGGCCATGCGATGAAACTCTGGGAACGCGACCGCAGTTCGCTTGCGGTGCTGTCGCTGGACCTAGACGACTTCAAGCTCGTCAACGACAACCTCGGCCACCCTCAGGGCGATTCGCTGCTCAAGCTGGTCGCCGAACGGTTGCGCAGCGTGGTGCCCGCCGAGAACACCTTGGCGCGGTTGGGCGGTGACGAGTTCGCAGTACTGGTGGAGGGTGATCCGTGTCCTCGAGACGTGGCCCAACGCGTCGTGGAGGCCTTCGACAAGCCGTTCTTCCTTGGATGGGGAGGAGGTGTACATCCACCCCAGCGTGGGACTGGCAACCGCCACCTCGCCCGTCGGCGACGATCCACCGATCTCGGAGGACGAGTTGTTCCATCGAGCCGATCTGGCCATGTACACCGCCAAACGCGCCGGCATCGGTGGCGTGCAGTGCTTCTCCGACGACATGCGCCACGTCGAAGTCGCCGAACTACGCAGCGCGCTGAGCAAGGAAAGCCGACGTCGAGACACCCCGTTGGGCAGCATCGCCCTCCTGGGGCAACTGCGCCGCGCCATCGACGACGACGCACTCACGTTGGTCTACCAACCCAAGATCAGCCTGTCCACGGCAGCCATCGTGGGCGTCGAGGCCCTGATTCGATGGCCGCACCCAGAGCATGGCGTGTTGACACCCAATCAATTCCTTCCGCTGGTGCGGCGCAACGGTCTGATGGGTGCCGTCACCGACCTCGTCGTCAAGCGCGCGGCCGGTGACGCCATCTCCTGGTACGACGTCGGGGCCCGTCCAATGCCGGTGGCGGTCAACCTGTTTGCGCCCTCGCTGGACGACCTCTCGTTTCCCGAGAGCATCGCGGCCGCGCTGGACCGGGCCGGTCTTCCCGCCCACGCTCTGTCGGTGGAGATCACCGAACATCTCCTCCTGGACAACGTCTCGCGGGCGAGCGCGGTGATCGACGGGTTGCGAGCCATCGGACTGGGCATCGCCATCGACGACTTCGGCAGCGGATACTCGACCATGAGTTATCTGCGTGACTTGCACGTCGACGAACTCAAACTCGACCGCCAGTTCATCGCCCCCATCATGCGCAGCGAACGCGCCGCAGCGATCGTCCGATCGGTGATCGACCTCGCGCACACCCTTGGCATCGTCTGCGTCGCCGAAGGTGTCGAGGACCGTGCCACCGCCGACCGGCTTCGGGACGACGGCTGCGACGTCGCCCAGGGTCACTACTTCGCGAAACCGATGACCGCCGACGACCTGCGAGATGCCCTGCGCGACAACAGGGGGACCCCGCTTCCCACGACCTGCTAGTCCGGCGGAGTGGCCGCTGCGGACGATCTTCGAACGAAGATCGTCTGGTGGTCCCGGCGGGTATCGAACCAGCGACCTTCCGCGTGTGAGATGGCTTGTAGATCAACATGTTTCGGTTCTTGCAGGTCAAACCGTTGTACGCAGTTCGATCTGGACCCCTCAGAGCACCTGTTCTGAAGGTTTGGCCCTATTTTGGCCCTACGGGACTTTGTATCACTTCCATCATGGGCTTACTGCAGCGATTGCCCCGCCACCGGATGAGACCGCTAGTAACTAAACATGCCGCACCAAGGAGATCGGCGGACCCGGACGGATGTCAGCGGTACCGCCCGTATTCATCCTTGCGTGGTTGGCTTGAGAAGAAAAGGCCAGTCAGTTCGCCCGGCTGGCGTTCGCGCTCAGGCAGCCCGGTGATGTTGTAGTCGAAACCGTCACAGTCCCAACCGCCGGTTCCGACTGACGGGCCGAACCTCATTCCATTCGGTGCCAGCATGTACGGAGATGGAACGCCGTCGGTGTTGCCGTGCAGGTTTTTCACCAAGTCTTTACCCAGACGTTTGTGAACGCGGGCAAGGATCGACGCGTGCTTCGTGTGCTCGGCTAGCCGATAATGCACGTTCACTTTTTGTTTGGCCGCGTCGATGATGACGCCCATGACATCGCGGCCCACTTTGTCCGACACTGCACCGGTTGCCGAGACCTCATCCATGAGGAGGTCTCGGAACCCTTCGGGTGTCGCTTCTCTGGTTTGCATATAGTCGGTGATCGCCGAAAAGCTCGACTGCGCGATCGCCGTGAAACATGTTCC
>Ga0055540_1001620_pt1 | contig 13110 bp, 11 predicted proteins | sample AraplaCvi_mMS_r2_2_FD_55040 | JGI IMG/M metagenome (GOLD analysis project Ga0055540, IMG submission 55040) | Arabidopsis root microbial communities from North Carolina, USA - plate scrape MF_Cvi_mMS_r2 | ecosystem: Host-associated > Plants > Roots > Endosphere | place: USA: North Carolina
CCCGTGACCCCGATGCTGCGGCGCACCTGGTCGGCGTCGGCCACGACGTCGAACCCCGCCACCGTCGCCGTGCCGGTGGTGGGCTCGAGCAGGGTGGACAGNATCTTGACGATGGTGGTCTTNCCGGCGCCGTTGTGCCCGAGCAATCCGCACACCGTCCCCGTGGGAACCGAGAAGCTGACCTCGCGCAGCGCGGGCAGCGGGCCGAACGTCTTGGTGACGCGGTCGACCTCGATCACGGTCAGGCGTCCAGTCGAACGAAGCGCCCCTGGCGGTATAGGTCGACGCACGCTTGCCGGCGAATCTTGCCGCTCGTGGTGATCGGGATGGAGCCGCGGGAGACGAAGACGAGATCCGCGGCGCTGATGCCGTGTGCCGTGGAGATCGCCGACGTGACGTCGCGCTTGACGGCCGCCAAGCGCTCCTGGGTCTCCTCGGGAGTCGGCCGTTCCTTCATCTCCACGATCGCCACCAGCTTCTCGGTGGCGTCCTCCTCGACCGAGATGGCCGCGACGCGGCCGTTGGAGACGGCGCCGACGGTGGCCTCGATGTCGTCGGGGTAGTGGTTGCGGCCGCGGACGATCAACAGGTCCTTGATGCGGCCGATGATGAACAGTTCGTCACCCTCGACGAAGCCGAGATCGCCAGTACGCAGCCAGGTGGCGTCGGAGTCCGGGTCGCCGTCCAGGGTGGCGCCGAAGGTGCTCGCGGTCTCCTCGGGCTTGTTCCAATAACCGGCGCACACGTTGTCCCCGCGCACCCAGATCTCGCCGATGGTGGCCGCCGGCGCCTCGCGTCGGCTGTCCGGGTCGACGATGCGCATCTGTGGCGAGTGGGGGACGCCGTAACTGACGAGGTCGGTTCCGGTCGTGCTGCGCCTGGCGACGCCGGCGGTGAGCTTCTCGGTGTCGAACGTGACCACGACCGGCGCGACGGACGGATCGTCGGTGGCGACGAACAGGGTGGCCTCGGCCAGCCCGAAGGAGGGTCGGATGACCCTGCCCTGGAAGTCGAACTTGGCGAAGCGGGACGTGAAGCGCTTGACCGACACCGGCTGCACGCGCTCGGCGCCGCAGATGATGGCCAGCACCTTGCTGAGGTCGAGCCCGGCGAGGTCCTCGTCGGTGGTGCGGGCCGACACCAGGTCGAGGGCGAAGTTGGGTCCCGCGGTGAGCGCGCGATCACGCTTGGCGAGTTGCTGGACCCACCTCGCCGGTCGCTGGAGGAAGGCGATCGGGCTCATCAGAACCGACGGCCAGCCACCCATGATGGGCGCGCAGATTCCGAGGATGAGCCCCATGTCGTGGTAGAAGGGCAGCCACGACACCGTNGTGGTGCCGACGGGNGCGACCTTGCCCCACTCGACGAGCAGCGCCGAGACCTGTTGCTCGAAGTTGGCGAACAGGTTGCGCTGGGAGACCATCACGCCGGCCGGGGTGCGCGTCGAGCCGGAGGTGTACTGGAGATAGGCGGTCTCGGGCGGGGTCTCGCGGCGGAACGTCGACCGGCGGCGGACGCTGAGATCCAGCTCGTCGACCACGATCACGGCGGGCGCGGGACGACCGTCCTGTGCGGTGGCGTACGGCGCGACCGCGGCGGCGGTGTTGGCGGTGGTGAGCAGCACGGTGGGCTGCGCGTCCCGCACCACGGCGGCGACGCGCTCGTCATGCGCGCCGACCATGGGCGTGGACAGCGGGACGGCGATGACGTTGGCCTCGAAGGAGGCGAGGAAGCCGAGCACGTAGGACATGCTCTGCGGCGCCAGGATGACGACGCGGTCGCCGATCTGGGCATGCTCGCGGATCTCGGCGGCCAGCGCGACGACCCGTTGCTGCAGCTGCCCCCAGGTCAGCGTCTCCTCGACGCCGTCCCAGTCGTGGTCGTAGTCGATGAAGGTGAAGGAGGGGTCGTTGGGTTGCAGGCTCGCCCGCTCGCGAAGAATCGCGGGAATAGACGAGTCCAGCATGGGCGGCCCTTTCTGCGGCGCAACGAGCGTGTGGGTCGAGCTTAGGGAACACGACCACGCAATGCGCAATGTAGCGAGAACGACTATGGCACAGCCGGTTAGACCCCCGACCTCGCCGGAGTCACTGCCGCCTCCGCGAGCATTCTCGCAAACTGTTCGACGTTCCCCAAAATCGAATACCTTTTGACCGAAACGGCCACGGCCCGCCCGGGCTGCGCGCGGCGTGTGATGTGCGAATCACCTTGTCCAACAAGGCTTCTCGCGGTCAACGACTGGTCTTGCTGAACCACTTGGTCTTGACGCGCCACGAGTGCGCCGAGGTCAGCGCGAAGCCGGTGCCACACAAGCAGGCGAACACCCATACCAGGGTGCCGCCCTCGACGGCCTGCAGCGCGGGCACCAGCGCGGTGACGATGCGGACGGTGCACGCCAAGATGCCGCAGACCGACGCGGCCAGGTAGATGTTCGCCACCAGTCGCGAACGGGGGTCCCGGCGAAGGATCAGCAGCGCCCGCGAACCGTAGACCAGCAGGTAGATCAACGTTCCGCACAGCAAGATCCAGTAGGTGCTCAGCCAGGCGTCGGTGGGCACCTCGAAGAAGTCGGGCGCGTAGATCCTCGCGCCGTTGCCCAGCGAGAACGTGGCCAGCAGCAACGGTATGCACAGCGTCGCGGGCCGTTCGACGTACTGCTTGAAGGTGACCTGCATGGCGTGGTCGTCCTGCAGCCTGCCCAGCGAGTTGTACACGATCGCCGACGCCGCCACGACGTACATGTCGTGACCGATGTAGTCCTCGAGATTCCACAGACCGGTCAGCGAATGCAGCCAGTGGCCGATGGTCTCCGAGGCCAGCGGCGACATCAGGAACACGGTCGCACCCTGCAACGCGATGTTGAGGGTCGCGGCAACCTCCCAGCGGCAGGACCACGTCAGGCGGCGAATCCACAAACTCCACGCCACGCACAGCAGCGTGATCGTGATGAGGACTGCCAAACCCATGGACATCGCTTTCGAACGTAGTTTGCCGGCGGCAAATCTGGGGACTTACAGCGGCGGAGCGTCGGCACGCGGGGTGAGGTCGCGCAACCGGGGCCGTCGCACCGTGCGCCGAACGGTCGTCGCCTCGGCGACGGTGGCCATCGACAGCGGGGCGGACTCGACGTAGCTCCAGACCTCCTCGCGGGTCATCAACCCGAACCGAACCTGCAGGTCGGGGTAGCTCAAGGCGAACCGATCGGCTACCAGGCGCAGCTCTTCGGCGCTGGGGTAGTCGGCCTCCTTGATACGTCGGTAGTAGGTACTGCTCGACGTACCGAGCGCGTCGTAGATGGCCCTCGCGTCGACCTCTCCGTCGAGGAGGTAGTCGAGCAGGGTCTTTAGCTGACGGCCGTTCTCATCAGTCCGTGGCACCGGGTTAGCTTAACGGCAAGAGCACCCGCATGGGCAGTGCGCGCCGCAAACGATTCGACGACTGTCATAATTGACATCGCCGTCACAGTCTTGGCAGATGTGTCCCATTTCTGGGACAGCGGTGTACGGTATCCCACATGACGCGCGCAAACCTGCAGCTGACTGATTTCGAGGTCGAGGGCCGTCCCCGAATCGACGACCTGGAGCTGCTCTCGGCCCCCTTGTCGGAGGTGCTCACCTCGGAGCTCGACGGAGCTGCCGCCGCGTTGGACCTCTCTGCCGACGACATCCTCCTCGCCGCGCTCGGACGCGCCCTCGAGCGCACCGTCGGCGACGGGGTCATCGGGGTCGACGTCGCATGCCGCCTCGCCACCAGCCGCCCGATCCGGCTGGCCTGCGCCGCACCGTCGCAGCTCGACGTCGACGAGTTGCTCGCCGACGTGCACCATCAGCTCTACGCCCTCGCCGATCATCGCGTCGTCCGTGGCGTGTCGAGCGCGCCCCGCACCGAGCCGACCTCGGACGTCCTGTTCACCACGAGCGAGCCGGCCGACCGTCCGCACCTCGGCCACGTCCTCGAGCTGCGCGCCGTTCGCCGCACCGGCGTCGTCGTCCTGGACTGGTACTTCGACGCCCGGAGCTTCGAGTCCTACACCGTCGCCGAGCTGGCCGATCAGCTGCCACTGGCGATGATCGAGCTCACCTCCGAGGCCACGCCGTCGGTCCACGCGAACCACGAGTTGGCGCTGGCCCACTAGGGGTCNCTAAACTCTGCGCAGAGGCATCGATCCGGCCATCACCGGGGAGTCTTCGGAAGAACGGCGGTCCGGGTTCGCTCGGCGCTCAGTAGAACCGAACGGGTGGGCCCGTCATCGCCTCATCGAGCGGCGCACCCCGTGTGCGCAAGCGGGGTGGTACCGCGGTGTTCGCGCCCGAGCGCGACGTCGTCCCCGTGCCTTGCAGACCTTGGGCACAGGAGACGAACGACGTGACGGCCTATCCGCGACCGGCGAGTGGATCGCCGAGCTTCCCCGACCTCGAACTCGAGGTGCTCGACTACTGGNACGGTGACGCCACCTTCCGCGCCAGCATCGAGCAGCGCGACGGNGCCCCCGANTACGTCTTCTACGACGGNCCGCCCTTCGCCAACGGTTTGCCGCATTACGGGCACCTGCTGACTGGCTACGTCAAGGACATCGTGCCGCGGTACCAGACGATGCGCGGCTTCAAGGTCGAGCGCAGGTTCGGGTGGGACACCCACGGATTGCCCGCCGAGTTGGAGGCGCAGCGTCAACTCGGCATCACCGAGAAGGCGCAGATCGAGGAACTGGGCATCGACGCGTTCAACGCGGCGTGCCGGGCCTCGGTGCTCAAGTACACCGGGGAGTGGCGGGCCTACGTCACCCGNCAGGCCCGCTGGGTCGACTTCGACCACGACTACAAGACGCTGGACCTCGGCTTCATGGAGTCGGTGCTCTGGGCGTTCAAGCAGCTGTGGGACAAGGGCCTGGCCTACGAGGGCAACCGCGTCCTGCCGTACTGCTGGAACGACGAGACCCCGCTGTCCAGCCACGAACTGCGGATGGACGACGACGTCTACAAGAACCGGCAGGATCCGGCGCTGACGGTGGGCTTCCGGGTCGACGACCGCGGGCTGAGCGAGGACCTGGCGGCGCTGGCCGGTGCGTACGTCCTGGTGTGGACCACCACGCCGTGGACGCTGCCGTCCAACCAGGCCGTCGCGGTCAACCCCGACGTGACCTACGTGGTGGTCCAGGGCGCCGACGGCAACCGCTACGTGCTCGCCGAGGGTCGGGTCGCCGCGTACGCGCGGGAACTGGGCGAGCAGCCGGCCGTGGTGGCGACGTTCCCCGGCCGGGAGTTGCTCGGCGTGCGCTACGTGCCGCCGTTCCCGTACTTCATGGACTCGCCCAACGCCTTCGCCGTCTTGGCGGGGGAGTTCGTCACCACTGACGACGGCACCGGCGTCGTGCACATGGCCCCGGCCTACGGCGAGGACGACAAGGCCACCGCCGACGCCGCCGACATCGTGGCCGTCACCCCGGTCGACTCCAAGGGTCGCTTCGACGTCACGGTGCCCGACTACGCCGGGCAGCACGTCTTCGACGCCAACCCGCAGATCATCCGCGACCTGAAGAACGGCACCGGTGCGGCNGGGGTCAACGGTGCGGTGCTCCTGCGCCACGAGACCTACGACCACTCCTATCCGCACTGCTGGCGGTGCCGCAATCCGNTGATCTACCGCGCGGTGTCCTCGTGGTTCATCAAGGTCACCGACTTCCGCGACCGNATGGTCGAGCTGAACCAGCAGATCACCTGGTATCCCGAACACGTCAAGGACGGCCAGTTCGGCAAGTGGCTGTCCAACGCCCGTGACTGGTCGGTGTCGCGAAATCGCTACTGGGGCAGTCCGATTCCGGTGTGGAAGTCCGATGACCCCGCCNATCCACGGGTCGACGTCTACGGCAGCCTCGACGAGCTGGAACGTGACTTCGGGGTACGTCCGACCGATCTGCACCGGCCCTACGTCGACGAGTTGACCCGGCCCAACCCCGACGACCCGACGGGCCGGTCGACGATGCGGCGCATCGAGGACGTCTTCGACGTGTGGTTCGACTCGGGCTCGATGCCGTACGCGCAGGTGCACTACCCGTTCGAGAACCAGGCCTGGTTCGACGGCCACAATCCGGCCGACTTCATCGTCGAGTACATCGGGCAGACCAGGGGCTGGTTCTACCTGCTGCACGTCCTGGCCACGGCGCTGTTCGACCGGCCCGCCTTCCGCACCTGTGTCTCCCACGGCATCGTGCTGGGCAGCGACGGGCAGAAGATGAGCAAGTCGCTGCGCAACTATCCCGACGTCACCGAGGTGTTCGACCGGGACGGCTCGGATGCGATGCGCTGGTTCCTGATGGCCTCGCCGATTCTGCGGGGCGGCAACTTGGTCGTCACCGAGCAGGGCATTCGCGACGGCGTCCGCCAGGTGCTGCTGCCCCTGTGGAACGCCTACTCGTTCCTCGCGCTCTACGCCCCGGCGAAGGGGACGTGGCGCACCGACTCCACCCACGTGCTGGACCGCTACATCCTGGCCAAGCTGGCCGCGTTGCGNGACGACTTGACCGCTTCGATGGACGTGTGCGACATCTCGGTGGCCTGTGAGCAGGTTCGCCANTTCACCGAGGCGTTGACGAATTGGTATGTCCGACGGTCGCGTTCGCGGTTCTGGGATGAAGACGTCGACGCCGTCGACACCCTGCACACGGTGCTCGAGGTCACCGCACGGTTGACGGCACCGTTGCTGCCGCTGATCACCGAGGTGATCTGGCGTGGGCTGACCGACGGCCGGTCGGTGCACCTGACCGACTGGCCCCGGGCCGACGAGGTGCCCGGCGACCCGGCGTTGGTGGCGGCCATGGACCAGGTGCGCGACGTGTGCTCGGTGGCGTCGTCGGTGCGCAAGGCCAAGAAACTCCGCGTGCGGTTGCCGTTGCCGAAGTTGACGGTGGCCGTGGAGGATCCGGACGCGCTGCGCCCCTATGCCGACCTCATCGCCGACGAACTCAACGTCAAGGCAGTGGAGCTCACCGACGACATCGACGCCTACGGGCGCTTCGAGGTGGCCGTCAACGCCAAGGTCGCGGGTCCTCGGTTGGGCAAGGACGTGCAGGCGGCGATCAAGGCGGTCAAGGCCGGCGAGGGCGTCCTCAACCCGGACGGCACCTTGACGGCAGGCCCGGCGACGCTGCAGCCGGCCGAGTACTCCTCCAAACTGGTTGCCGCGGAACCGGAGTGGACTGCGGCGCTACCCGACGGGGCGGGCCTCGTCGTCGTCGACGGCACCGTCACCCCCGAACTCGAGGCCGAGGGGTGGGCCAAGGACCGGGTGCGCGAACTGCAGGAGCTGCGCAAGTCCTCGGGGCTGGACGTCTCCGACCGGATCGCGCTGACGATGGCCGTTCCGCAGTCCTACCAGGAGTGGGCGGCGACGCACGCCGACCTGATCGCCGGGGAGGTGCTGGCCACCAGCCTCACCTTCGGTGAACCGGTCGACGGCACGGAGATCGGCGACGGCGTGCGGGTGTCGATCGCCAAGGCGTGACGGGCCGCTCAGCCCGTCACGCGGGCGGTCTCCCGGCCGAACGTCACCGTGTCACCGTGCTGCAACTGGCGGCCGCGCCGGGTCTCGACGGCGTCGTTGACGCGCACCAGCCCGTCGCCGATCACCCCCTTGGCGTCGGCGCCGCTGTCGATCATCCCGGCGTACTTCAGGAATTGGCCGAGTCGGATCGACTCCGAGGAGATCGGTACGTCGCGAACGGGCTGCGCCATACCGCTCAGGCTAACGCCGCGGGTCACTCGACGGCGCCGGAGAGCCCCATGTCGGCGACGGCACGGGCCAGTGCGTTGCGCATCGCGTTACGCGTGTTGACGCCGCCGACCACCCAGCTGCCCACGGTGACGAAGACGTGGCGGCCCGTACGGCCCGAGCCCACGAAGAGCATCCCGCCCATGCGATCGAGCACGGCGGCGGTGTTGGGCTCCAGCATCCGCACTCCGAGGTAGTCGGCCTCCGTCCCGTCGGGGCGACTCGTCTCCGGCGGCAGCACGCCGAGGTTGGAACACCCGATCGGGTTGCCCACCTGCTGAACCAAACCCTCCAGGCGGCGCACGAGGAAGGCGGGGGTCAGCGGCACCAGCGCCAACGGGCCGAGCAGTTCGTTGGGGGTCTCGGCGAGTTCGGCCAGGGCGGCCTTGAGGTCGGCGCGCACCACGCTGAGGTCGGTGGTGACCCTAGTCGGGTCGACGGTCACCGCGGCGGCGGTCAGCGCGTTGGCCCTGGTGTCACCGGGCGTGCGCTCGCTGACCGGCATCGACACCCGGACGTTGCCGTCTGCGTCGACGCGCCCCAGGATCTGACCGAGCCGCGCGCTGAGTCCGATGAACAGTGAAAGGCTGCTGCCGGCAAGCTCTTTGGCGCGCCCGTCCCACTGCTCGACGTCGAAGAAGATGGCCGAGTTGGGCGGCACCACGATCTCGCCGGAGGCCCCCCGCGTGCGGGTCTTGCCGCCCGACTTGACCGACGTGGACAGCCCGTCGCTCTCCTTCCTGGCCACGCGGGCCGCCGCGACGACCGCCTTGGCCATCTCCGGCACGTCGCGCAGCGCCTTGGCGCCGTCCTCGCGCAGTGCCTGCCTGCGGGGGCGGGCGCCCGGCCGCGGATAGCCGAGGTCGCGCCGGACTCCGTTCACCGCGTCGACGATCGCGTCGATGATGGCCTTCGCGTCGCCCACCGAGTGCGACACGACCAGGGTCACCGCGGTGCCGCCCCCGGTGAGGGGTTGCACCCCCAGGTGCCACGCCGGCCCGTGCTGCGGGTCGACGGGGCGGCGCAGCCGTTCGTCGGCCCAGCTCCACGCCTCGGCCCTCGGTCGGTCCTCGGCGGCGATCTCCAGCGACGCGGGACCNGGCGCCGCGACCCAGCGATCCCGGCCGAACGGCAGTGCCGAGCGCTCGATGTGCCTGCCCAGCAGGCCGTGGCCGAGGTTGGCNTGGAGGCGACGCAGCCCGTCCAGGTCGACGGCACGCTCGTAGATCCAGGTGAACTGAATCAGGGGGCCGCGTCCGAGCGCCCGCAACGCGAGGAAGGAACCCTGGTCGATGTAGGCGAGCGTATTGTCCACTGCNACATGCTAAGCGCCGGTCAGCGCGACTCGGACAGCCAGGCGTCGGTGACCGTGACGACGTCGACGATTCCGGTGGCGAGCTGACCCGCGACGAACGTGGCGATCGTGCCGCCGATCAAGGGCACCTTCACCGTCACCGTGGCGGTGCCCACCAGTCGGGTGCCGGGGCCGTCGGGCGCGAGGTCCACCAGCCCGCGTCCCGACATCGGGGTCCGCGGCGCGTGGACGGTGATCTCGCCGCGGGCACCGTCGCCGTCGTCGACGGGGAACCACGTCTCGCGCTGCACGATCTCCAGCGACNCCAGCCGGAGCCGCCGGATCGGATCGGGAAGTTGGTCNCCGCCGAAGCGCATCGTCATCGCGACGGTGNNGCGNCCCGCCGAGTCGGTGTCGAGCGCGTCCAGGGTGGGCGATCCTCCCTCGAAGGCCCNCAGCCGAGAGTGCCAGTAGTCCTCGTCGCGAAACGCCGACAGGATGGCGGGCAACGGGTGGGGCGATCGCGCGGTCAGGGGNACCGAACGCGACATCGGACGCCCCCGTCACCTAGNAGGAACACGGCTGACACAGCGGTGCCCGGCGATCGAGGATCGTCGGGCACCGCTGGAGAAGTCGATCAGAGCGGTGGTGGGGGCAGGCCCAGCGGGTTGAGCGGGTTGATGGCCGGCAGCGAGGGGCCGGGGATCTGCGGCTGCAGGTTGACCGCGAGGTTCGGCACCAAGCCGAGGCCGACGCTCGGCAAGACGACGTCGGGCAGGTTGACGGTGCCCAGCGACGGAATGCCGCCCGGCAAACCACCCAAACCGCCACCCAGGCCGCCGCCGCCGGCAGCCAGCGAGGGTGGGGGAGGCAGGGCCTGCAGCTGCTTGCTGATGCCGGCGACCAGGTCGACGCACTGATGGTTCTCTTCGTCGACGACGGTGCCGTCGGGGCAGTTCAAGCCCTTCTCGGCGGGCGCGGGCTTGGTGTCGGTGTCGGCGTGGCCGATCGCAGGAACGACGACGGTCCCATAGAGCAACGGGCCCACGGCGAGTGCCGAGCCGGACGCGAGGGTGAGGAGAACTCGCTTCAATCGGACAGTCATGAAATTCCTTGCAGAAATGGACGCAATGAATGAATCGAATTGAGTGTAGACAATTGTGTGGTCGATGCCCACCGCTCGGCGAATCCGGCAAACGGAATGTTTGGCGAGTTTGCTCGTGGGCTGGTCAGGCTCCCCTCGATTCCCGGTGCGTCGGACACGCGCCCTAGCATCGCCTGCATGGAGGGGCGGTGGGTGCTGCACTTCGACATGGATGCGTTCTTCGCCTCCGTCGAGCAGCTGACGCGACCCACCCTCCGCGGCCGACCGGTGTTGGTCGGCGGGCTCGGTGGCCGTGGTGTGGTCGCGGGCGCGAGCTACGAGTCGCGCGTGTTCGGCGCCCGGTCGGCGATGCCGATGCATCAGGCCCGGCGCATGGTCGGTCCCGCCGCGGTGGTGTTGCCGCCCCGGGGGGTGGTCTACGGGGTGGCCAGCAACAGGGTGCTCGACACCGTCCGCGCCCTGGTTCCCGTCCTCGAACAATTGTCCTTCGACGAGGCCTTCGGCGAGCCGGCCGAGCTGGCCGGCGCCGGCGCCGAGGACGTCCACCGGTTCTGCGAGGATCTGCGTGCCCGGGTGCGCGCCGAGACGGGCCTGGTGGCCTCCGTCGGTGCCGGTTCCGGCAAGCAGCTGGCCAAGATCGCCTCCGGCCTGGCCAAGCCCGACGGCATCCGCGTCGTGCGCCGCGAGGAGGAGCGGGCGCTGCTGGCTGGGCTGCCGGTGCGCCGGCTGTGGGGCATCGGCCCGGTCGCCGAGGAACGGCTGCATCGACTCGGCGTGGACACCGTTGGCGCGTTGGCGGCGTTGAGCGCCTCGGAGGTGGCCGACATCCTCGGTGCCACGGTGGGGCCCGCGCTACACCTGCTGGCGCGCGGCGTCGACGACCGGCCGGTGGCGGAACGGTTGAGCGCCAAGCAAATCAGTGCCGAGTCGACCTTCGCCGCCGACCTGAACACGCTGGATCAGCTGCGCGAGGCCACGGGTCCCATCGGGGAGCACGCCCACGCGCGGCTGATGCGCGACGGCCGGGGAGCACGCACCGTCACCGTGAAGCTGAAGCGCTCCGACATGAGCACCCTGACCCGGTCGGCCACCCTGCCATACGCCACCGCCGACCCGGCCACGCTGATCGGCACCGCCCACCGGCTGCTGCTCGACCCGGTGGAGATCGGGCCCGTGCGGCTGCTCGGGGTGGGGTTCTCCGGGCTGTCCGACGTGCTGCAGGAATCCCTGTTCCCCGATCTGGAGCAGACGCTCGAGGCCTCCGTCGGCTTGCAGACCGGCCCGGTGGCGTCGGTCGCCGAACCCGCCGACGTGCCCTGGCGCATCGGCGACGACGTCGTCCACTCCCGATTCGGCCACGGTTGGGTTCAAGGCGCGGGGCACGGGGTGATGACCGTGCGCTTCGAGACCAGGGCCAGCGGGCCGGGTCAGGCCCACACCCTGTCCCACGACAGCCCCGAGGTGGCCCGGGCCAACCCAGTCGACAGTCTGGACTGGCCGGCGTACGTCGCCGCGATGGCGGAGGCGGAGTGACTACCGCACCGCTGCGGGACGGACCTCGGGCGCGTCGCCCCACCGCGCGAATACCTCGTCGACCGGACTGCCTGCGGTCAGCGCCGCCGCCAGGAGTACCCGCGACTGCGGCGGCGCCAGCCTCGCCGCGACCACCGCGCCTGCGTCGACCAGCTGGCGCCCCGGCCCGTAGCCGACGGTGACGCGGGCGCCGGGCACCCTGCTGGAGAGCACCACCGACACGCCGGCCGCGCACGCCCGGCCGACGCCGNCGATCACCGCCGCGGCGGCATTGCCCGATCCGAGGGTCTCCAGGACGATTCCGCGGGCCCCGGCCGCGACGCACGCGTCCAGCGCCACCGCGTCGCCCCCCGCGTAGGTCGCGACGACGTCGACCCGGGGCGCCCGCGCTGCGGACACCTCGCCGAGCGACGGCCGTCGACGCGGTCGGGGCGTGACGTCGACGCCGACGAAGCCGGCGCCGGTCTTGGTCAGTCCCAACGGCTGCCAGATGGTGCCGGCCAGCGTCACGACCACCCCGATGCCCCTGGCGTCGGGGTTCGCCGCCAGCGTCACGGCATCGTGCAGGTTGGCCGGACCGTCGGCGTCCTCGGCGTCGGCGCTGCGCATCGCCCCGGTGAGCACCACGGGCAGGTCACCGTGGTGGGTCAGCTCCAGCCACAGCGCCGTCTCCTCCATGGTGTCGGTGCCGTGGGTGATCACCACGCCGTCGACGCCGGCCTGGCTGGCCGAGGCCACCGCGGCGCGCATCCGGTCCCAGTCGGCGGGCTGCATCTGCGAACTGTCCACGGCCATGAGGTCCACGACGTCCACGTCCACGCCGGTGTGCAGCCCTGCCGTCAGGTCGTCACCGGTCTGGGTGGGCCGTGCCACGCCGTCGGCGCCCGTGCTGGTGGCGATGGTGCCGCCCGTGGTGACGACGACGACGCGGCTCATCCGGTGACGGCCCGCGGGCACGCTTGCATCATGCGGCGATTGTTCACCATCGGCCCTTTGGGATGATGGGGGAGTGACTGACGAATCAACGGGATCGACGGAGTCCGCGACCGCGGGCGACGACACCGCCGCACCGCCACGGCGGCGGCGACTGCGCCTGTTGCTCTCGGTCGCCTCCGTCGTGCTGCTCCTCGACGTGGTGACGAAGGTGCTGGCGGTCAGGTTGCTGACGCCGCAGCAGCCGGTGTCGATCATCGGGGACACGGTGACGTGGACGCTGGTGCGCAACTCCGGGGCCGCGTTCTCGATGGGCACCAGCTACACCTGGGTGTTGACGCTGGTCGCCTCGGCCGTCGTCGTCGGCATCATCTGGATGGGCCGTCGTCTGGTCTCGCCGTGGTGGGCGCTGGGGCTCGGCATGATCCTTGGCGGTGCGCTCGGCAACCTCGTCGACCGCTTCTTCCGGTCTCCTGGGCCG
>Ga0055540_1001624_pt1 | contig 13089 bp, 12 predicted proteins | sample AraplaCvi_mMS_r2_2_FD_55040 | JGI IMG/M metagenome (GOLD analysis project Ga0055540, IMG submission 55040) | Arabidopsis root microbial communities from North Carolina, USA - plate scrape MF_Cvi_mMS_r2 | ecosystem: Host-associated > Plants > Roots > Endosphere | place: USA: North Carolina
GCCGGCGCCGACGATTTCCTGACCAAGCCGGTCAACGACCTGCAGCTGATTTCGCGCGTGAAAAGCCTGGTGCGGCTGAAGACGCTGAGCGACGAGCTGCGCATTCGCGCCGATACCGCCAACAATATCGCGCTGGAAGACATGCTGAAAGGCGCCGACGGCCGCGACGAGATGGCCCAGGTTCTGCTCGTGGATGGCCGCGCAAGCTCGCAGGAGCGTATCATCAAGGCGCTGAAGCCGGTCGCCGGCGTCATCGCCATGTCCGATCCGCAGGCGGCCCTTTTCGAAGCGGCGGAGAACCCGGTCGATCTGGTGATCGTCAANGCCAATTTCGACGACTACGATCCGNTGAGGCTGTGCTCGCAGCTTCGTTCGCTGGAGCGCACCCGCTTCCTGCCGCTGCTGCTGGTCACCGAAATGGGCGCCGACGANCTGATCGTCCGGGCGCTNGACCTCGGTGTCAACGACTATATCGTCCGGCCGATCGACCCGAACGAACTGGTGGCCCGCGTGCTGACCCAGATCAAGCGCAAGCGCTACAACGACCGACTGCGCATGAGTGTGCGCCAGACGATCGAGCTTGCCGTTACCGACGGCCTGACCGGCCTCAACAACCGGCGTTATCTCGACAATCACCTCAAGGTGCTGTTCAACCGCGCTGCCGCACGCTCGCGGCCGCTGTCCGTCTGCATCACCGATATCGACCGCTTCAAATCGGTCAACGATACCTACGGTCATGATGCCGGCGACGAGGTGCTGAAGGAGTTCGCGGCCCGCGTCCGCTCGACTGTGAGGGGAGCCGATCTCGCCTGCCGTTACGGCGGCGAGGAATTCGTGGTCGTCATGCCCGATACCGACGCGATGTCGGCCGCCGCGATTGCCGAGAGGCTTCGCAGCATCATCGAGAACCAGCCGTTCCATTTGAAGACGGCGGGCATCATGCTCAACATCACCGCATCGCTCGGGATCGCCTGCAACACCCATGGCGCCGAAACCCCGGAGCAACTGATAAAGCAGGCCGACCGCGCCCTTTATGAAGCGAAGAACGGCGGACGCAATCGCGTGGTTGCAGCCGCCGCGTAGAGAATCAGAAAATTCTAAATTGCGCGAATTGGCGGCCTGCAATGCAGGGGTGCTGTGGAAAAACCTCTGGAGCACCGGGTTTGTCTGAGGCGGAACCCAATTTTTTGTAGGTGCGAATTAATTGAAGAATTTCATGAACAGGGATCGGTTAATCCTGTTGCTGCGGCGCATCCAAGAAATTTCGAATGTATCCGCGGCGGGCATCAGGCCAGTCAATCGAGAATAGCTGTCGAATTGGCTTTCATGTTTTTGCATGGCTGGCAAGATAAACAATGTTCGTCAAAGAGGTTGTTGAATTGGGAACAAATTTCCAAGGGTTTGATTGCTTGTAATCCTATAAGGCATCCGGAATGACCTTGGGATTATGTGGAAGAATTTAAGCAGAATGCGAATAGCGGACGCGAATTTTAACCAACAACAGTGACTGACCCGGTATCAGATTAAGAATCTGTTGATTTTCTTTTCGTTTTGAGCAATTTTGACCGCAACACAGACAGTGTACCCGAAAGGGACGCCGATACCCCATGATGCTCAGGTCCGCCGCATCTCCTGGGTCGTGGGGTCGGTCGACTGGCAGGCATACCAAAGCGGTTCCTCGTGCCGTGATTGCAGGCTAGTCGACCCCCAATTAAAAGCGCCGTTCCAGGCCTCTGGAGCGGCGCTTTTCCGTTTCTACGCAGCCTGATCCACTCTGGATCACATGCCGGAGAGAAACCAAAAGAAAAGGCGCCTAGCCGATCGGCTGGCGCCCTTCGACAAACCGTAGGATCAAGTCTTACTTGATCTTGGTTTCCTTGAACTCGACATGCTTCTTGGCGACCGGATCGTACTTGGTCTTGGTCATCTTGTCGGTCATCGTGCGGCTGTTCTTCGTGGTGACGTAGAAGAAACCGGTGTCAGCCGTCGACAGCAGCTTGATCTTGATGGTCGTAGCTTTCGCCATGGTGTTCTGCCTCTAAGAAAAAATGAAGCCGCGGACGCGGGTAGGGTCCACGGCAAAATCTGGCGCGAAATTACAAATCGCGCCCGAAAAGTCAACTCCGTTTTGATCGGAAAAGCATCCGGCAGAGGGAAACCAGCACATAGAACCCGAAGAATCCCGCCAATGCCCAGGCAAAACCGTCATTGCCGGCAATATCGATGGCCGCGCCGATGCCCTGNGGACCGGCCACGGTGCCGACCGCGTAACAGAAGATGAAGGCNGCATTGGCGGCGGCAAGGTCGGGGCCGCTGAGTCTCGCCCCGAGATGCGCCAGGCCGACCGTATAGAGGCCGGAGACGCAGCCGCCCCAGAAGAACAGGATCACCGCCATCAGGATCCAGTTCTGGATCAGGAAGGGCAGTGCCAGCGATCCGAGCACGCCGAGCACCGCCATGGTGGTCAGCAGCGGCCGGCGGTCCTTCAGCTTGTCGGAATAGAGGCCGAGCGGGATCTGGAAGGCCATGTTGCCTATCCCCATCACCGTCAGNAGCACGGCGGCCTGCGATTCCGTCAGTTGCTCGCGCAGCGCATAGATCGGGAACAGCGACAGTCCGCCCGCCGACACGGCGCCGAANGCGAAGACCGCGGCGGTGGCGGTCGGCACCAGGAATATATAGTGGAAGAAATGGCGCTCCGGCTTGGTGTCCAGCACGGGGCTCTCATGGCGGGCGACGAAGATCGGGATAATCGCCAGCNTGATGATCGCGGCACCCACCAGGAACGGCAGGACGCCGTCGCTGCCGAGCGCGGAGAAGAGCAGGGGACCGGTCGCGAAGCCGATGGCGAGCACCGTGGCATAGATGCCGAGGACGAGCCCGCGACGCCGTGGCGGGGCCGCCTCGTTGATCCAGAATTCCGACAGGATGAAAAGCGTCGTCGTCGCGCCGTGGAAGGTGAAGCGCAGCGGGAACCACATCCAGAAGGCATCTGCGTAATAAAAGCCGATGGCGCTGATGGCCGCGACGACCACCGCGAACATCATGGTCCGCGCCACGCCGTAGTCATGGGCGATCTTGGTGGTGATCGGCGCCGCGACCATCGAGGCGACGCCGGCCATGGCGGCGTTGAGGCCGATCAGGGTGGACGAGATTCCGCGCTTTTCGAGAATGATGCTGAGGAGCGGCAGGCCGAGACCGATGGCAATGCCCACGGCACTGATGGCGGATATGGCGGCGATCAGCGACGGCCAGTGGATCTTCTCGACATGGCCGTTGGCGTCTGTCGTCGGCTGAGGCATTCAATGTTCCTTACAGTCGGCTGCGGACGAATCGTCCATGACGCATGAAGTAGAAGGAAACCGGGCTTCCAAACGGTAAAGACGGATCGGATGCCATCAGGTTTTTCACGTCCTCCATAACCGCCTGGGTGATGCGCGGGAGTTTCAGACCCGAAAGCTCGGCAATGTCAAGCCAGCGCACGTCCTGAAGTTCGTCCGAGTCGCCAAGACGCGCCATGTCGAAGAGAGTTTCGTCGGTAAACGCGAGAAAGAAACGCGTGTCGTAGCGNCGGACATTGCCGGGCGGCGTGATGGCGCGGGCGACATAGCGCAGGCGGGAGAGATCGGCGTCGCCGCCGCCAAGCCCGGTCTCCTCGTGGAGTTCCCTGAGGGCCGCGAGCGCCAGTGCCCGGGCCCGGGCCGAGGTCATGCGGGCCGTGGTGCCGGCGGTGAGTTTTTCGAGAACCAGCCGGTCGAGGTCGGCGCTGAAGGGAAGGGCGTGGTCGCGGGCATCGCGCCTGCCGCCGGGAAACACGTAGACGTCGGGCATGAAGACATGACCGCTGCCGCGCCGGCCCATAAGCACCCGCGAGCTGCCGCCAGAACGGTCGATCAGGATCAGCGAAGCCGCATCCTTGGGCGTCACGCCGGCGACGCGCGCATGCTTCGGCGTATCCATTGCAAACGGAGCATGTTCCTCGGCGGAGGATGTCATGCGATCGGTCCGCCCCGGCCGGGATCGACCGCCTCGTCCTCGGTGCCGCCGAAGCCATGCATCTTCAGGGCCCACTGGAACCCGATGACGCCGCCCTTGATCGGCTGGATGCTCAAGATCGCCGCGAGGATCGCCAGCGGCACCCAGATCGCCAGATGCACCCAGGGAGAAACCCGCAGCGTCATGTCGGTCAGCATGTAGCCGGTCATCAGCACATGGCCGACGACGACGATGACAAGATAGGCCGGCAGGTCGTCGGCGCGGTGGTGGGAGATTTCCTCGCCGCAGACGGCGCAGGTATCGACCGGTTTCAGGAAGGCCCGGAACAGGCGGCCGGTGCCGCAGGCAGGACAGGTGGAGAGCAAGCCCCGCTTGATGGATCGCCCCAGNGGCCTTTCGGCCTCCTGAGCTCCACCATATCGGACGGTCCGTTCGACCTGTTTCTGCATNCCTTATCTCCTTCGTCCGCCCCGCGGAGGCCGCGTGCCGGGTTGTGCCCGGCCGCGCCGCCCCGATTTGTGGAAGGAGCGGGTCGCGGTCGGCAGTTTCTTGCCCTCGCTCAGCATTTCGAACTGCAGCGCACCGGCAAGCGGGATCGCCTGCTTCAGCCGCACATCGACCGTATCGCCGAGCTGGTAGCCGAGACCGGTCTTCTCTCCCGACAGNGCCTGNTGCGCCTCGTCGTAGATGAAGTAGTCGTTGCCGAGCGTGGATATAGGTATGAATCCGTCAGCGCCATAGGTCGGAAGCGAGACAAATAGTCCCGCCTTGGTGACGCCGGAGATGCGGCCGACGAATTCCTCGCCGATGCGCTCCGAAAGATGATGCGCGATCAGCCGGTTGATCGTGTCGCGCTCGGCAGCCATCGCGCGGCGCTCGAAGGTCGAGATTTCTGCGGCGATATCGTCGAGCTGGGCTTCCTCGTCGGGCTTGATGCCGCCTTCGCCGAGGCCGAGCGAGCCGACCAGCGCGCGGTGCACGATGAGGTCCGCATAACGGCGGATCGGCGAGGTGAAATGCGCGTATTTCATCAGGTTGAGGCCGAAATGGCCGATGTTCTCGGGGCTGTAGATCGCCTGGCTCTGCGAGCGCAGCACCATCTCGTTGACCATCACCTGGTGCGGCGTGTCTTCGGCCTTGGCGAGGATGCCGTTGAAGGAATTGGCGCGCATCTGGCCGCCCTTGGCCATCGGGATGCCCAAAGTCGCGAGGAACTCGCGCAGCGTCTCCTGCTTGGCGAGCGACGGGGCGTCGTGGACGCGGTAGATCAGCATCTGCCGCTTCTTCTCCAGCGTCTCGGCGGCGGCGACGTTCGCCTGGATCATCATCTCCTCGATGAGCTTGTGCGCATCGAGCCGCTCCGGCACGAACACCCGGTCGACGGTGCCGTCGGGCTTCAGCAGGATCTTGCGCTCAGGCATGTCGAGCTCGAGCGGCTGGCGGCGGTCACGGCCGCGTTTCATCACGCCATAGGCGTGCCACAGCGGCTTGAGGATCGGATCGAGCAGCGGCCCGGTCTTGTCGTCCGGCTTGCCGTCGATCGCCGCCTGGGCCTGTTGATAGGAGAGTTTGGCGGCGCTCTTCATCATGATCCGGTGGAAGGTGTGGCCGGCCTTGCGGCCTTCCTTCGAAAACACCATGCGCACGGCAAGCGCCGGCCGGTCTTCGCCTTCGCGCAGCGAGCAGAGATCGTTGGAGATGCGCTCCGGCAGCATCGGCACACCCGGTCGGGAAAATAGACCGAATTGCCGCGCTTCAGCGCCTCGCGGTCGAGCGCCGAGCCGCTGCGGATATACCAGGAGACGTCGGCGATCGCGACGGTGACGATGACCCCATCCGGATTGTCGGGCGAGGGATCGAGCTCCGCATAGACTGCGTCGTCATGATCCTTGGCATCGGCCGGGTCGATGGTGATCAGCGGCAGCGAGCGCCAGTCTTCGCGATGGGCCATCGAGGCCGGCTTCGCCGCCTCGGCCTCGTCCAGAACCTGTTTCGGGAAGATATGCGGAATGCCGTGCGAATAGATGGCGATCATCGAGATCGCCTTTTCCGAACCGACCGATCCGACGACCGACAGAACCCGGGCGCGCGGCAGGCCGAAGCGGCCGGAGCGGACGACTTCCGTCTCGACCAGGTCGCCGTCCTTCGCATCGGCGATATCGGCGGGCTCGATCACCATTTCCTCGCCGCGCCGGTCGATCGGCAGCAGGCGCAACTCGCCGTCGGCAAGCTTCTGGACGACGCCGAGCGAGGCGCCGCGGCGCTTGTCGATGATCTTGATGACGCGGGCGGTATAGGCTGGGCCGCTGCGGTCCTTGTTNGGGAAGATTTTTGCCAGCACCCGGTCGTTGAGCCCGGCGGCGGGCGCCTTGCCCNTGCCGCGATTGTCCGACGACTGGCGGATCAGCACGGCAGGCGCCGCGCCCAGTTCCTCCGGCCATTCGGCCGGCCGGCCGATCAATTCGCCGTCCTTGTCGCGGGTGGTGATGTCGAGCACCGTGACCGGCGGCAAAGCGTCAGGCCGGGTGAGCGACTTGCGGCTTTTCTTGAGCAGGCCTTCCTCTTCAAGCGTCCGCAGCAGGTCCTTCAGTTCGACNCGGGTGTCGCCCTTGAGGCCGAACGCCTTGGCGATCTCGCGCTTCGAACCCTTGTCGGGATTGTCGGCAATGAATTCGAGCAGAACGTCGCGCGGCGGCACGGCACCATGGATGATCACCGGCTTCCCCGTGGGGGAAGCGGNGTTGCCTCGGATGGCTTTGTCGGGGCGTTTTCCCTGATGTCTCGATCTGTCGCGCGGTTCTCTCACGTTCCCGTCTTCTTCGCCTTCGGTGCGGCCTTCTTTGCCGGAGCCTTGGCCTTGGTGGCCGTTTTGGCTTTCGGTGCCGCCTTCTTGGTGTCGGTCGCTGCCTTGGCGGCGGCCTTCTTCGGCTTCGCCTTGGCCGACGGCGCCTTGCCGCCCTTTTCGATGATGAAGGCCATCGCCTGTTCCATCGTCACCGATTGCGGGTCTAGCCCCTTCGGCAGCGTCGCGTTGACCTTGCCCCAGTTGACGTAAGGGCCGTATTTGCCGTCGCGCACCGTGATCGCGCCGCCGTCCGGATGGTCGCCGAGTTCCTTCAGCGCCGCGGGCGTGCCGCGGGTGCGGCCGCCGCCGGCCGCTACCTTGCTCTGCTTTTCGGCGAGCACGGTGACGGCGCGGTTGAGGCCGATCGAGAACACGTCCTCGATGCTTTCCAGATTGGCATAGGTGCCGTCATGCAGCAGGAACGGTCCATAACGGCCGAGCCCGGCCGAGATCATCTTGGCCGATTCCGGGTGCTTGCCGACATCGCGTGGCAGGTTGATGAGCGCCAGCGCCTTTTCGTGGTCGATATCCTCGGGCTTCCAGCCTTTCGGCAGCGACGAACGCTTGGCCTCCTTGCCGTCGCCGCGCTGGATATAGGGTCCGAACCGGCCCGAACGCAGCGTCAGTTCCTCGCCCGTATGCGGGTCCGCGCCGAGCGCCTTCGGTTCGTTGAGGCCGTTCGCCTCCGCCTCCGCGCCGCCTTCGGACGACAGCTGGCGGGTATAGTTGCAGTCCGGGTAGTTCGAGCAGCCGACGAAGGCGCCGTATTTGCCGAGCTTCAGCGACAGGTTGCCGGTGCCGCAGACCTGGCAGATGCGCGGATCGCTGCCGTCCTCCCGCTTCGGGAAGACCAGCGGCGCCAGCGTCGTTCAGCGCATCGAGCACGTTGGTGACGCGCAGTTCCTTGGTGTCTTCGATCTGGGCGAAGAAATCCTGCCAGAATTCGCGCAGCACCTGCTTCCAGTCGAGTTCGCCGGCCGAGATCTTGTCGAGCTTTTCTTCCAGATCGGCGGTGAAGTCGTATTCCACGTATTTGGTGAAGAAGCTTTCCAGGAAGGCGGTCACCAGCCGGCCCTTGGAATGCGGCACCAGCTTGCGCTTGTCCATCACGATATATTCGCGGTCGCTCAGCGTCTTGAGCGTCGCGGCATAGGTGGAGGGGCGGCCGATGCCGAGCTCTTCCATCTTCTTGATCAGCGAGGCTTCCGAATAACGCGGCGGCGGCTCGGTGAAGTGCTGGCTGGCATTGACCTTTTGTCTGTCGAGCTTTTCGCGGGCGTTGATCTCGGGCAGGCGACCGTCTTCGTCGTCGTCCTCGCTCTTTTCTCCCTCCTCGCGGCTGTCCATGTAGGCACCGAGGAAGCCGTCGAAACGGATGACCGAGCCGACGGCGCGCAGGCCGGCCTTCTCGCCCTTGTTGTCGGCGAGGATGTCGACCGTGGTGCGCTCGATTTCGGCGGACGCCATCTGGCTGGCGATGCCGCGCTTCCAGATCAGTTCGTAGAGACGGGCCTGGTCGGCATCGAGGTAACGACGCACCTGATCCGGCGTACGGTTGAAATCGGTCGGCCGGATCGCTTCGTGGGCTTCCTGGGCGTTCTTCGCCTTGGTGGAATAGAAGCGGGGCTTTTCCGGCAGGTAGCGCTGCCCGAACTGGCCGACGATGGCGCTGCGGGCGGCATCGATCGCCTCCGGCGCCATCTGCACGCCGTCGGTACGCATATAGGTGATGAGACCGACGGTCTCGCCGCCGATATCGACGCCTTCGTAGAGCTTCTGCGCCACCTGCATGGTGCGCGAGGCGTTGAACCCGATATTCGACGACGCCGCCTGCTGCAGCGTCGAGGTGGTGAAGGGCGGGCCGGGATTGCGCTTGACGGGCTTTGCCTCGACCGTCTCGACCAGATAGGTCGCGCCGTCGAGCAGCGCCTTCAGGCGGTTGGCTTCCTCGCCGTTCTTGATCGCGCGGTTCTGCAGCCGCTTGCCGTCNGCCGATACGAGGCGCGCCTCGAACTCGTCNCCNCGCGGGGTACGCAGCAGCGCCGACAGGTTCCAGTATTCTTCCGAGACGAAACGCTCGATCTCCGATTCGCGGTCGCAGACGAGTCTCAGCGCAACCGACTGCACGCGGCCGGCCGAACGGGCGCCCGGCAGCTTGCGCCACAGGACAGGCGACAGGTTGAAGCCGACGAGGTAATCGAGCGCGCGGCGAGCGAGATAGGCGTCGACCAGCGGCACGTCGATGTCGCGGGGGCTCGCCATGGCATCGAGNACGGCCTTCTTGGTGATGGCGTTGAAGACGACGCGCTTGACCGGCTTGTCGCCGAGGACCTTCTTCTTCTTCAGGAGATCCAGCACNTGCCAGGAAATGGCTTCACCNTCGCGATCCGGGTCGGTCGCGAGAAACAGGCCGTCCGAGCCTTTTACGGCATCGGCAATGTCCTTCATGCGCTTCTGCGACGCGGTATCGACCTCCCAGGACATTTCAAAATCCTGGTCGGGAAGCACCGAGCCGTCCTTGGCCGGAAGATCGCGCACATGGCCGAAAGAGGCGAGAACCTTGTAGCCGGAGCCGAGATACTTGTTGATTGTCTTGGCCTTGGCAGGAGATTCTACAACGACAACATTCATTTTGCTTCTCTGCAATAGAGGCTTGGCCCGGAACCATTACGGTCCAGGCGAAAATCTGACCTCCCGACATGGAGGGCGTTTGCCTCGCGGTCAAGGGGCGTCTGTCAAATTATACGGTACAACGCGATGCAACCCTTGGAAGATTTACAATTGGTTGCAATCTTAAATAAATGCTGTATGGTCCCCCGCATACCTCTGGGTGAATTTATTTGGACCGGTGACCGGCTTTTTTTGACAGGACAGGATATGGTTTCTCGCAATGAGGTGGACAGTCGGCGTGAGGAAGATCCCAGGGAAAATATTGCTTATATAAGGCAGATGCTTGGAGAACTCCGGCAGGTCGCCCTGGGGGAGGGCGCGGACATGCTGTGCTATCTCATCGAGATGGCCTATGTGGAGGCCGGAGACGTGCAGGCCGGCCGGCGTCCCCGCTCAGTCTTCCATCGCCAGTGAGACAAGGCCGCCGGCATGCCGATGCAACCGGCCGGCGAGGTCGAGTTCAAGGAGGATGAGATAGACGGAGGAGGCGGGCAGTCCCGTATGCCGGATGATGTCGTCGATATCGACCGGTGTCGGCCCGAGGGCCGAGATGAGGATCGCGCGCTCGTCGTCATTGGGTGGCAAAATGTCGCCTGTCTTGTCCGGCTCCTCGATCACCGACCCGGCGAAGAGGTCAAGCTGCGAGAGCGGCGCCAAGGCTTCGATNACGTCGGCCGAGCCGGTCGTCACGATCGCTCCCTGTTTCAGGAGCCCGTTCGTGCCGTGGCAGCGCGGATCGAGCGGCGAGCCGGGAACTGCAAAGACGAGCCTGCCGAAATCGGTCGCGAGCCTCGCCGTGATCAGCGAACCCGAGCGCTCTGCCGCCTCCACCACCACNAGCCCGAGCGAAATGCCGGATATCAGCCTGTTNCGACGGGGGAAGTCCCGCGCCCGCGGCTCCCAGCCGAACGGCATTTCACTGACGGCAAGCCCGGCGCCCTCGGTAATCTCCTCCAGAAGCGTGATGTTTTCCGGCGGATAGGGCTGGTCGAGCCCGCCGGCGAGCACCGCGATCGTGCCCGTCTCCAGGCTGGCGCGATGGGCCGATGTATCGATGCCGCGCGCAAGACCCGACGTCACCGTATAACCGGCCCGGCCGCAATCGCGCGCAATCATCGCTGCGAACTTGGCGCCTGATATCGAAGCGTTGCGCGATCCCACGACGCCGACCGACGGGCGTGTCGCGGCCGAAAGATCACCTTTGGCGGCAAGAAGCGGCGGGGCGCCCTCGATCTGGCGCAGGGCCGGCGGATAATCCGGCTCGCCGATGCCGATGAACCGGGCGCCATGGCGATGGGCTGCTTCCAGTTCCCGCTCTGCTTCCTGAACGCTGGCGATGCGGATCGCCCGCGTCGCCCCGCCGCGAGCGGAGAGTTCCGGCAGCATGGCAAGCGCGTTTTCCGCCGAGCCGCAATGATTGATGAGGTCTCTGAAGGTGGCGGGGCCGACATTGTCGGAACGGATCAGCCTCAGCCAGGCGATCCTTTGCCTCTCCGTCAGCGCAATTCCAACTCGCCTTGCGCTGCCATCCGGCATTGTTTTCCCCGCTTATCCCTTTTGGCCGATCCTGCTTTCGGTGCCGGCGATCAGCCGCTTGATATTCTCCTCGTGTTTCCACCAGGAAATCACGGTCATGACAGCCATGACCAGCGCGATCTTCGGTTCGTTTAAGAACCACAGCGCAACCGGAATGACAAGGGTTGCAACCAGAGCGGAGAGCGAGAATATTTGCTGATCTTGGCGACGCCGAGCCAGACAACGGCGAAGACAAGCACCATCCACGGAAAGACGCCGAGCAGCGTGCCGATATAGGTGGCGACGCCCTTGCCGCCCTTGAAGCCGAGCCAGACGGGAAAGAGGTGGCCCAGGAAGGCCGCGAAGCCGGCGAGCAGGCCGGCTTCCTTCCCGAAGACATACCAGACGACCAGAGCCGCGACGGTTGCCTTCAGCGCGTCGAGCAGCAGGGTGGCGGCGGCGAGTTTCTTGTTGCCGGTGCGCAGCACGTTGGTCGCGCCGATATTGCCCGATCCGATCGAGCGGATATCACCGAGACCGGCGGCCCGGGTGAGGATCAGGCCGAAGGGGATCGAGCCGAGCAGGTAGCCGAACGCGAGTGCCGCCAGCGCGATGGGTAGGGTGATCTGCCAGTTGAAGAGTTCACTCACGCCCGTGCTCCCCTTAAAGCGTATAGACGCACTTGCCGGCCACATAGGTGGCGACGGCACGGCCCGAGAATCGCGCGTCTTCGAACGGCGTATTCTTCGACTTCGACAAGATCATATCCTTCGAGACGATCCAAGGCTCGTCGAGATCGATCAGCGTGATATCGGCCTTCGCGCCCGGCTTCAGCGTGCCGGCTTCCAGGCCGAAGATCTGCGCCGGCCGGGTCGACATGGCATCGATCAGCCGCATCAGCGGCACGCGGCCGTCGTGATGTAGACGAAGGGCGGCGGCAAGCAGGGTTTCGAGGCCGATGGCGCCATCCTCGGCATCGGCAAACGGCAGGCGCTTGGTATCGACATCCTGCGGATCGTGCGAGGAAACGATGATGTCGATCGTGCCGTCCGCCAAGGCGTCGGCCATCGCGACGCGGTCGTCTTCCGAGCGCAGCGGCGGCGACAGCTTGAAGAAGGTCCGGTATTCGCCGATGTCGTTTTCGTTGAGCGCCAGNTGGTTGATCGACACGCCGCAGGTGGCGTTGGCGCCGCGGGCGCGGGCGACGCGCATGGCCTCGGCCGATTCCGCCACGGAAATCTTCGCCGCATGGTATTTCGCCCGCGTCAGGGCGGCGATCCTTAAGTCACGTTCGAGCGGGATGATTTCGGCTTCCTTCGGCACGCCGGACAAGCCCAGCCAGCTCGCGAACAGGCCCTCGTTCATCACGCCGTTGCCGAGATATTTTTCGCGCAGTTCCAGCGAGACCACCGCATCGAACTCGCGCGCATAGGTCATCACCCGGCGCAGGAGCAGCGTGTCGGAAAGCCCGTGCCGGCCATTGGTGAAGGCGACCGCGCCGGACTGCTGAAGCAGGCCGATCTCGGTCATTTCCTTGCCGGCNAGCCCCTTGGTGAGCGCCGCCGCCGGGTGGACGTTGACGACCGCCTTGTCGCGGGCCGTCTTCTGCACGAATTCGACCAGCGCGATATCGTCGAGCACCGGATCGGTATCCGGCATCATGATGAAGGAGGTGATGCCGCCGGCNGCCGCCGCCCGGCTCGCCGATTCGATCGTTTCCGTATGCTCGGCGCCCGGCTCGCCNACATAGACGCGGGCATCGACGAGGCCGGGCGTCGCGACGAGGCCCTTGCAGTCCCTGACGGTCGCGCCTTCCGGTGCGCCCTGGTTCTGAGCCTTGCCGCCGGCGGCGAGGATCCGGCCGTCGGCGCCGATGACGATCGTGCCGGTCTCATCGAGATTGCGCGACGGGTCGATGATGCGCAGGTTCTTGAGGACGGTCGGGGTCATGGGGTTCTGCATCATGCGCGTTCTCCCGCGTTGTGGGAGACGAGCAGGGCCTCCATCACGGCCATGCGCACCGCGACCCCCATTTCCACCTGTTCCTCGATGACGCTCTGCGG
>Ga0055540_1001626_pt1 | contig 13063 bp, 10 predicted proteins | sample AraplaCvi_mMS_r2_2_FD_55040 | JGI IMG/M metagenome (GOLD analysis project Ga0055540, IMG submission 55040) | Arabidopsis root microbial communities from North Carolina, USA - plate scrape MF_Cvi_mMS_r2 | ecosystem: Host-associated > Plants > Roots > Endosphere | place: USA: North Carolina
TTCTTCTCGGCGTCGTACTCGTCCTGGGTCAGAGCACCCGAATCGCGGAGCCGGGCAAGGGTTTCCAGGGTCTGCACCCGAATGGCGTCCTCAGAGGACGCGTAGGTCGGCACGGCTCGGATCGGCTGCGGCGTGGCCTCGGCCACCGGCGGCTGCCACGGGTCGGCGGTGGCACGTCTGGTCCTGGCGGCCCACACCCTCGCGATGATCAGGTCGACGACGCCGAAGCCGAACACCGCCGCCAGAGCCCATGGCAGCCAACCGAACGTGGTGCCGTGGCCGAATGCCAGCGACGGATTCAGATAGGCGCTGACGTTGCCGTCCAACGCGACGTCATAGGTGCCCGCCTGCGGCAGGTGGAGGTAGCCGATGCGCACCCGGGCGTCGTTGTTGACCGTCGTCGTCGACCCGTAGTCCTCGACGAGCTGGACGTCGACGCCACCCGGCCCGGTCATCCGGTACCTCAGCGGCGGGACGGGCAACCCGGCTCCACCTCCCCCGACGAGCACGGTGTGAAAGCTCACCGTCACCTCACCGGCGGGCAGTTCGACCCGGCCCTGTCCGGGGATCGGCACCTCGCCGTAGGCGTCGTACTCGTCGAAGACGAAGGCGTTCAGTGGCAGCGAGGCGACGAACCCGAGCCCGGCCAGGATCATCGTCACCGACGCGATGACGGTCAGGATGCGTGGCCCCGGCGAGCTCCTCATGGTGGGCAGTCTCGCACGTCGAGGCCGCGGAGGCGTTACCGTTCTCGGTATGCCCGAATCGAGTGCGGTGGTGCGCCCGGAGCCGATGCACAGCGCCTCCTACACCGCTGCCTCGCGCCTGCAGGCGGCCGGATTGCGTCGGGCGACAACTCTTTTCGCCGAGTCCGCCGCCGAGGTTCCCCTGCCGCAGTCACCCCGGCCCATCGTGATCGCCGACTACGGCGCGGCCACCGGGCACAATTCGCTGGTGCCGATCGGCGAGGCGATCGCCGTGCTGCGCAAGCGGACCCGACCCGAGCATTCGATCCTGGTGACTCACACCGACGTACCCGACAACGACTTCAGCGACTTGTTCCGCACTCTGAGTGAGGATCCCGACACGTACCTGAAGAAGGACAAGGCGTGCTTCGCCTCGGCCGTCGGGCGCTCCTACTACGGCCAGATCATCCCCTCCAACAGCGTGAACCTGGCCTGGTCGGCGTGGTCGACGCACTGGCTCTCGCGCACCCCCACCCCGATCCCCGATCATCTGCTGGTCGCGCACAGCCGCGACGGCGAGGTCCGCACGGCCTACGAGCGCCAAGCCGCCCGCGACTGGCACGAATTCGTCGCCTTCCGAGGTCGTGAGCTCAGCCCCGGCGGGCGTCTCGTGGTGATGACCATGGCGATCGACTCCGACGGCGACTTCGGCTACCGGCCGCTGCTCGACGCCATCACCGACACCCTCGCCGAACTGGTCGGGCGCGAGATGCTGACCGACGACGAGTCATCGGCGATGTCGATCCCCATCGCGGGCCGCCGCGCTCCGGACTTCTTGGCCCCCTTCGCCCCGTCGGGCACCTTCGAGAAGCTCTCGGTTCAGCACCTCGAGGTGTTTCACGGCGACGACAGGTTCTGGTCCCGGTATCGGGTCGACGGGAAGGCCGACCAGTTCGGCGCGGCGTGGTCGGAGTTCCTCCGCGGGACGGCCTTTCCGACGCTGGCCGCCACGTTGCCCGCCGACCGCCGCGCCGGCTTCGTCGACCACCTGTGCACCGGCGTCGCCGCGCGACTGGCGGCCGCGCCCGCCGAGGTACGCATTCCGTTGGCGGCCGTCGTCATCGAGAAGCAGCGGCGCCTTCACCACTGACGGTCAGGGCGTCATCTCGTATGCACCGTCGTAGGCAGCCACCCGCTGCCACACCCGGTCGAATCGCGCNGCGTCGGGCACCGGCTTGCGGACGGCCGCGAGGGNCCATGCCTGCTGGGCCGGGGTNGACGTCGGCTTGCCTTGCAGCGCAATGGCATAGGCGTTGAAGTCGTCGACCTGGAAGCCGAAGATCTGGTCGACCACGTCGTCGTCGAGACCGGCGAGCTCCGCCTCTTCGAGGATNAGCTGGCCGTAGACGATCAGCGAGAACANGTGTCCGACGTTGAGCATGAAGTCGAGATCCCTGGCCTGGTCGGCGTCGGGCGCGGCGGTGAGCAGCATGTCCCGAAATGCCTGGGCCTGCTCGTAGAACACGCCGACGTTGGGCACGTGCGCGTGCTGCTCGTAGACCGGTGTCCAGTCGGCGAATTGGATCGACGCCGCGCCACGGGTAGGCCCCTGCCTCCAGAAGAACGTGTCGTCGGCCGGGTCGTTGCGGACGGGGACCGGCGGATACTCGGTGGGGTTGAGCATGTAGTTCGGCATGAACTTCAGCACCAGGCCCACGTTGACGTGCACCGTGCCCTCCAGCCGCGGCAGACACCCGATGAGCTGGGCGACCTCGCGGAACATCGTGTTCTTCTCGTACCCCTTGGCGGCGACCACGTCGTGCAGGGCCCGGATCACCGTCTCGCCCTCCATGGTGACCTTGGCCTTGGTCATCGGGTTGAACAGCAGGTAGCGCCGATCCTGCAGACTGGCGCTACGGAAGTAGTCGACCGCGCGTCGGCTGAAGGCCTTCATGGCGATCATCCGGGCGTAGGCGTCGACGAAGTTGGCGCGCACGTGACCGAAGTCCGTGACGGGGTTGCCGTANAGGATCCTGTTGTTGGCGTGGGTGATCGCNTCGTAGAAGGCGTGCTCGCACATGCCGATCGACGACGAGCACAGGTTGAACTTCCCGACGTTGACGGTGTTGAGCGCCGCCGCGAACGCCTCCACCCCGGTGTGCAGGACGTCCTCGGCCCGCACCGGGTAGTTCTCCAGGCGGAACGTGCTCACGTAGATCTGCATGTGCACGACGTTGTCGATCAGGTGGTAGTCGTCGTGGCGGCTGTCGGCGGCGAAGAACACGTATCCGTCCTGGCCCTCGACGTCTGATCGCCGACCGAAGACCGACACCAGGCTGGCGACGTTGCCGTTGCCGATGTAGTACTTCTCCCCCGACGCCCGGTAGAGGATGCCCTCGGCTTGGTCCTCCTCGCTGGCCGGGGTCAGCACCATGTCGGTGCTGTAGACGTCGGCNCCGTGCTCNCGTTCGGAGAGCCCGAACGCCATCACCTCGCCCGCCTCGAGGTCGTCGGCNGCNCGGAGCTTGGCGTCCTTGTTCTCGCTCTGCCACACCGGCCCCAGGCCGAGGATCGTGACCTGCTCGGTGTACCAGTAGGTCAATCCGTAGAAGCCGAGGATCTCGGCCAGCGCGGCGTTGCGCGCCCCGTCCCACCGCTTGTCGGGATCTCCGTCGGCGAATTCCGACGGCGTCAAGAACGTCGCGAACAGCTTCTCCCGTTTGACGAACTCGACGAAGTCGGCGGGCCACTGCGCCCGGAGGTCGTCGTCGAGGATGCGCTTCTTGCCCTGGCCCTCGAAGAAGTCGACGGTGGCGCGCAGCAGGCGGCGCGTCGCGGGGTCGAACTNCGACGGGTCGTAGGTGCGGGGATTGAACAGCAGTCCGTCGGTCATGGCCCGAGCCTAGGGCTGCTGNGGTTGGAACGGTGACGGAACGAAGGGCAGACCGGGGATCGTCTGGTACGGCAGCGTCGGGATGACCGGCGGCTGCGTGCTCGCCGTCGTCTGCGGGGGCTGCGTGGTCGCCGTCGTCGAGGGCGGCGGCGCGTCGGTGGTGGTGGGTGGGGGCGGCGCATCGGTGGTCGACGGGGGCGGCGGCGCCTGCGAGGCCGGGGGCTGCTCCTGGGTCTGGGTCACCGTGGCCGGCGGCGGGGCCTGCTGGTAGACGGTGCGTTCCGGCGCTTGCTCGGCGGGGGCGGGCGCGGGCGCCTCCGGCGTGGGGCTCGGCGTCTCGGACGCCGGCGGCGGGGCCGACGTGGTGGTCGCCGGGGTCTGCGACGGCGTGTCCTCCTCGTCGAGGAACAGCCACAGGGCGGCGCCGATGGCCAGCAGTGCCGCCACGACGGCGATCGCGATGATTCCGGTGGGCCTGCGGTACCACGGCACCGCGGCGGCCCGCGCGTCGTCCTCGTCGTCGGGCACGAACGCCATGGGTGGCCGCGGGTCGACGTACTCGGCCTCGGGCGCGTCGGTCACCGGCGCCGGTTCGGGGAGGTCGTCGGCGTCCGACCACGCCAGCGCACGGAACGTCGACGACGCCGGAGCGGCCTGGTCGACGGGCGGCAGGGGCGCGATCGGGGCGACGGCGGCAGGCGCCATGGCCGTCGCGACGTCGGGCACCAGGCCTCGCGCCGCGCCGAGTCCGCCGCCGATCGCCGCGGCCAACTCGGGTCGCGCGGTGGTGATGACCGGTACCCGCAGCAACTCCGAGAGCGAGGTGACGACGACGGGGATCAGCGCGCCACCGCCGACCATGGCCACCCCGGCCAGGTCTGCCGGTCGAATACCGCTGCGCTGCAACGTGTCCTGGACCGCGTCGAGCAGCCCGTCCAGCGGTTGACGAATCGACTCGTCGAGTTCGGCGCGGGTGATCCGCACCTCGGACTGACGTCCGGGCAGTTCCACCGCGACGGTCGCCACGGCGGCCGTCGACAGGCGTTCCTTGGCGGTGCGGCACTGCCCGCGCAGCCTGTTGAGATTGCCCAGCGCCGAGGTCGACGACAGGTCGACCGATCCCGAGGACGTCAGGTCACCGATGACGTGGGTCAGCAGCGCCTGGTCGACCAGATCGCCGGAGAAGTCGGGATGGCGCACCGTCGGGCCGATCGGTGTGCACCCGTTGGCGGCGTCGGCCAGGGTGATGCTGGTGCCGGTGCCGCCCACGTCGCACAGCGCGACGACGCCTCGGCTCGGCACGCCGGGGTCGTCGCGCAGGGCGGTGAGCGCCGCGACGGCGTCCGAGCCCAGCGTCATGCCGTCGAGCTCGCGGCGCAGCGCCTCGACGGCGGCCGGGCTCCAGTGCGCCGGATGGGTGACGCCGACCGGTTCGACGGGCGGGCGGCCGCCCGTCAGTGCGGCCAGCAACGACCGCAACGACTCCGCGACCAGGGTCTCGGCGCGGTGCGAGGAGCCGTCGGACGCCACGATCGCCACCGGGTCGCCCACGCGGTCGACGTAGTCGGTGATGATCAGTCCACGCTCGGTGAGGTTGGGATTCTCGCTGGGCACGCCGACCTCGGCAGGCCGGTGCGGGTACCGCGTCAGCACCGGCGTCCGCGTCACCGCCGACCGACCCACTGCCACCGCGCGCAAGGCGCTGGCACCGACCGAGAGCCCTATTCCGTCTGCCACGTCATCGAATCGTGCCAGCTCCAGCTATGAGGGGTAGATCCAGAGGGGTCACCCAGCCCGGCGGGAGGTCGTTGACGGCGGGCACCGCGTTGAGTGCGCGCAGCCCGGTGGCGAGGCACCCGGCGGCCGCGGCGTCGCGTCCGGACCCGTCGGTGAAGCGGAACGCCGTCTCCTGGAAGATGCTCGGCGTGCCNTCGATGTCGACCCGGTAGACGTCGTTNTCACTGCCCGACGGCCAGTCCGGGGCTGCGTCGGCACCGATGCGGTTGACGTGCTCGAGTTGAATGCGCGTCTCGCCCCGGTAGACGCCGTTGATNGTGAAGCGGACGGCGGCCACGTTGCCGGGGGCGATGACGCCCTTGGCGGTCTTNCGCTCGTCGGGGGTGACCCATTTGTCCCACGTGGTGGTGATGTCGTCGAGCTCGATTCCCGCGGCGTGGGCGATCATCGGAACCGTTGCGCCCCAAGCGAAGACGAGGATTTCCGGGGTCTCGAGCAGCGGCCGGTGTTCGGGCGGCATGCCGATGCCCATCTCGAACTCGTAATCGCCCTCGTAATTGGTGTAGTCGAGCAGTTCCGAGGCCCGCACGGTCCTGATCTCCGAGCACAGCCCCATCAGCGTCATCGGGAACAGGTCGTTGGCGAAGCCGGGGTCGATGCCGGTGGTGAAGCACGACGAGCCGCCGGCCTTGCAGGCGTCGGTGATCGGCTGGATCCAGTTGGGCGGGTTGAGTGCCATCTTGGGCCACACCCACGGGGTCATCGACGTCGAGCAGACGTCGATCCCGGCCCTCANNAACCGCGTGATCAGCGCGATGTTGTCGTCGGCGTGCGCGGCCGTCGGCCCGTAGTGCACGAGGGCGTCGGGCTTCAGCGCGATGAGCGCGTCGACGTCGTCGGTGGCGGTCACGCCGACCGTGGTGCCCAGCCCGCAGATCTCCCCGACGTCACGGCCGACCTTCTCCGGATTGCTGACGCCGACGCCGACGAGGTCGAACGATGGATGGTCGACGATCTCGGCGAGCACCATGCGGCCGACGAAGCCCGTGCCCCACAGCACGATTCGCTTGGCCATCTCAGAAGCACCGCTTCAGGCCGCCCGGTTCGCAATACAGCGGGTAACGGTCGACGGGGATGGGCAGCGGCCGTGAGTAGGCGAGGGTGAACGGCGAGACCACGATCTTGGGCCCGACGGTGCCGTTGCACGCCGCGCTGTTGGCCGTCGAGCGCGTGCCGGACATGGTCGCGTCGTCGAACTCGTAGGTCTCCACCACGGGGGCGAACCCGCTGCCGTCCGGGCAGGGGAAGCCCTCCTTGACGGTCGTGGAGAAGGTCCACAGCCCGCCGGTGAGCCGGGCGTCGCCGCCGTTGACCTGCGGCGTGTTGGGTGCGACGTGCAGTCGGCAGGCCACCGGAAGTTCGAGGTTGTCCCGCAGGTCGCCGACGGTGGGAACGCAGCTCGGGTAGATGGTCCACTCGGCGTGGACGTCGCCCTGGGTGTAGCCGTAGACACCCTCCATGACTTGATCTGCACTCGCCTGACCTGCGAATCCGAGCGTCGAGGTGGCCAGCAGGGCGGCGACGGCGAACACCCGGGCGATCGTCATGCCCCGAGTATCGCAGCGCGGCGCGCTCGGAGTCACCGGTTTGCCCGATGCGCACCGGAGCGCGTCATCCGTCGTGAGAGGGTCCAGTCATGACGGATCTGACAGGCAAGGTCGCACTGATCACCGGGGCGTCGACGGGACTGGGCGCCGCGACGGCCCGGGTGTTCGCCCAGCGCGGCGCCACGGTCTTCGGGATCGCCCGCGACGCNGACCGAATGGCCGAGGTCTTCACCGAGGTGCCCGGCGGGCGCTACGCGCCGGTCGACGTGACGACCTCCGCGGCGTGCACACAGGCGGTCGCCGAGTGCGTGGCCGCGTTCGGACGACTCGACGTGCTGGTCAACGTGGCGGGCTTCCACCAGATGCGGCACACCACGACGACGTCGGACGAGGACTGGAACCGCGATCTGGCCGTGAACCTCAACGGCCCGTTCTATCTGTGTCGCGCAGCGCTGCCGCACCTGCTGGAGGCGGGCGGCAACATCGTGAACGTGTCCTCCATCGCCGGGGTCGAGGGTGAGGTCTACTCGGCGGGGTACTGCGCCGCCAAGCANGCGCTGGTGGGGCTGACCCGGGCGCTGGCCGTCGAGTTCACCAAGAGTCANCTGCGGGTGAACGTGGTGTGCCCCGGTGGCATGCCGACGGCGCAGGCCACCGAGTTCGAGGCGCCGGAGAACGCCGACTGGGATCTGATCATGCGCATCGCCTCACCGCGGGGGTTCATGGAGACCGACGACGTCGCGAAGAGCATCGCGTTCCTGGCCAGCGACGACGCGGCCGCCATCCACGGCGCGGTCTACCGCGTCGACAACGGCAAGGGTGCGGGATGACCATCGGGCGTTCACCTGCGCGACGATCACAGCGAATGCGCCGTGCACGCGTAGCTGCCACAATCGCGCGGTGACCGACGTCGTGAGTTCAGCAGCCGAAGAAGCCTCCCACCTCCGGTCCGGATTGGACGCCGCAGACCTGCGGGTGGCGATCACCGATCACCTCAGGTACAGCATCGGTCGACCGGCCGCCGCGCTGCGGCCGGACCACTACTACCGCGCGCTCGCGCTGGCGGTTCGCGACCGGATGCAGGACAACCGCGTCGCCTCGACCCAGCAGTCCCTCGACCGCGGCGCGAAGGTCACCTGCTACCTGTCGGCGGAGTTCNTGATGGGNCCGCAGTTGGGCAACAACCTGCTGAACCTGGAGATCGAGGACGCCGCGCGGGCGGCGCTGGCCTCGCTGGGNCAGGANTNCGACGAGGTGTTGGCGTGCGAGCCGGAGCCGGGCCTGGGCAACGGCGGCCTCGGCCGGTTGGCGGCCTGNTACCTCGACTCGCTGGCCACCCTGGAGCGNCCGGCCATCGGGTACGGCATCCGGTACGAGTTCGGCATCTTCCGCCAGGAGTTCTCCGACGGCTGGCAGGTCGAGCTGACCGACAACTGGCTGGCGGGCGGAAACCCGTGGGAGATCGCCAAACCCGACGTCAGCTACCTCGTCAACTGGGGCGGCCACACCGAGCACTACATCGACGACTCGGGTTTCGACCGCATCCGCTGGGTGCCCAAGCAGGTCATCAAGGGCGTCGCCTACGACACGCCGATACAGGGGTACGGNGTGCACACCTGCAACGTGCTCACGCTGTGGAGTGCGCGTGCCGTNGAATCCTTTGCGCTGGAGGCGTTCAACACCGGNGACTACTACCGGGCCGTCGAGTCGGAGGTCACCTCGGAGACGGTCACCAAGGTGCTCTACCCCAACGACGAGCCCGAGGCGGGCAAGCGCCTGCGGCTGCTGCAGCAGTACTTCTTCGTGTCGTGCAGCCTGCAGCACATCGTGCACATCATGGACGATCTCGCCGACGTGTCGTTGCACGAGCTGCCGAAGCGATTCGCCATCCAGCTCAACGACACTCACCCCTCGATCGGTGTCGCCGAACTGATGCGCATCCTGGTCGACGAGCGTCGTCTCGGGTGGGACGAGGCCTGGGCGATCACCGTGGCCACGTTCGGCTACACCAATCACACGCTGCTTCCCGAGGCGCTGGAGAAGTGGTCGCTGAGCCTGTTCGGCGAGTCCCTGCCGCGCCACCTCGAGATCATCTATGAGATCAACAGCCGCTTCCTCGACGAGGTGCGGGCCAAGTTCCCCGGTGACGTCGAGCGGGTGCGGCGCATGTCGCTGATCGGCGAAGACGGCGGGCAGACCGTGCGGATGGCCTACCTCGCCACCGTCGGCAGCCACGCGGTCAACGGCGTTGCGGCGCTGCACTCGGACCTGCTGAAGCAGAGTGTGCTCAAGGACTTCTACGAGCTGTGGCCAGAACGGTTCTCCAACAAGACCAACGGCGTCACACCACGTCGCTTCCTGGCGTTGTCGAACCCCGGCCTACGCGCACTGCTNGACTCGACCATCGGTGACGGCTGGCTGACCGACCTCGACCGTCTGCGTGGCTTGGAGGCCTTCGTCGACGATCCCGACTTCCGCCAGCAGTGGCGAGAGGTCAAGCGCGCCAACAAGGCTCGGCTGTCGAACTTTTTGCAGGGCGCCACCGGCGTGCAGCTGGATCCCAGTTGGATGTTCGACATCCAGGTCAAGCGCATCCACGAGTACAAGCGTCAGCACCTNTCGGTGCTGCACATCATCCGGCAGTACTACCGGATCAAGACCGATCCGACGCTGGAGGTCGCGCCGCGCGCCTACGTCTTCGGCGGCAAGGCGGCGCCGGGCTACTTCATGGCCAAGCGAATCATCAAGCTGATCAACGCCGTTGGCGAGACGGTGAACGGCGACCCGGACGTCAACANGTTCATGAAGGTGGTGTTCGTCCCCAACTTCAACGTCCAGAATGCCCACCTCATCTACCCGGCGGCGAACCTGTCGGAGCAGATCTCCACGGCAGGCAAGGAGGCCTCGGGGACCGGCAACATGAAGTTCATGATGAACGGCGCCCTGACCATCGGCACCCTCGACGGTGCAAACGTCGAGATTCGCCAGGAAGCCGGGCCCGAGAACTTCTTCCTGTTCGGCCTCACCGAGGACGAAGTCGAGAAGGTCAAGCGCGACGGGTATCGACCGTCGACCTACGTCGACTCCAACGACGAACTCAAGACCGTACTGGGATTGATCTCCTCGGGGCAGTTCTCCCACGGTGACGTCGAGGTGTTCCGGCCGCTGGTCGACAACCTCACCCACGACGACCCGTTCCTGGTGCTGGCCGACTATGCCGCCTACGTCGACTGCCAGGACCAGGTGGCCGCGGCGTGGCAGGACCCCGACGCCTGGTCGCACATGTCCATCCTCAACACCGCACGCAGTGGCAAGTTCTCCTCGGACCGGGCGATCGCGCAATACTGCGACGACATCTGGAACGTGGGACCGGTGACCGTCGAGGTCTGACGGTCAGTTTCCGGGGGTGGACTCCCCNGCCGCCTGCACGATGGGCGCCGACGGGGCCGGGGCGCCCAAACGGGCGGCGACGAAGTCGGCGGCCTGGTCGGCCATTCCGTTGGACTTGTAGGAGCTGTGCGCGGAACGGTCCAANCCTCCGGGGAAGCAGACCGGGTCACCGGTGGCGCACAACTGAATGGTCTTGGCCGTGTACTGGTCGCCGATGGCGATCGGCGGGGCGGAGTGGTCGACCAGACCCAGGAACCAGTCGTCGGGCGTGCCGAACAGGGCGACGGCGGCCACGTGGGATGCAACCGACGCGGGCATCGGGCCGGTCAACCCGGCGGGCAGCGTGAATCCGGCCGGCACCGCACTGGAGGTGGTGTAGCCGGCGACCGCCGCGCCCTGGGAGTAACCGCCCAGCACGATCTTGGTGGACGGGCACTGGTTGGCGATCGTCTGAATCTCGTTGCTGGCGTCGACGATTCCGTCNACGGCACGGCCGAAGTCGAGCGATGCCGGGTAGTTGACGGCGTACACGTCGACGGCCTTGCCGGGCAGGCGTGCGGTCAGGGCGTCGACGAAGGCCTGACCGGTGGCGCCGACCCCGGGGGCCTCGAAGGTGCCGCGGGCGAACACGACCTCGACGGCGGCGCACGAATCGGCCGAAGCACTCGCGGTGGCGGTGGGACCGACGACGGAGCCGACGGCGACGGCGCCTACGGCGAGCGCCCCGAAGGCTGCCCGCTTCGCCGTGCGTGTCAAGTTCGATGTGGTCATGAGCTCGTCCCCGTCCTGCCCGCGCCATCGCATCTGTAGAGGTGGCTTCTGGCTGCTACAAGCGCCGGCGGGTGATCTTCGATACCCGATGCGGGAGGTGATGTGCATCACTGCGACGAGGGCGCGTCGCCGAGAGTTTGGTGATGGCGTAGCGTGGTTATGCCTGCTAAGTATTCGACCGCCGGGACCAGGAGACTGACGATGCCCTCGATGAAGAACACCTTGTCCGTCGTCGCGGTGGCGGCCGGCGTGGCCGCGGCGGTACTGGGGACGGGCACGGCCGTCGCCGTCGCCGATCCCCCTCCGCCGGACACCTCGGTCGGCGAGATCCCGCCGCCCAATGCGCCCCCGAAGACCGCCGAGTTCTGGGACGGCGAGCCCGTGGTGTGGACGCACATGTGGGGCGGCCGCTGGGGCGTGTGGAAGAACGGCGAGTTCATCACGCTCTCGTCGAACATCAACACCGGTGGCGGCTAGGCCGTAGTCCCCGAGACCCCTTGCGTCACAGCGATTTCAGCAATCACAACGCTGAATATCTTGTCGGTGGGTCGTACTAGTGTTCGAGTATGAGTTCGGATCGGGTCACCGCAGCAGTCGCGGGAATCCGCGCTGCGGTCACCGAACTCACCGCCCTGGACTGTGACCAGTTCACCCACCACGAATTGGTCGAACTGCTGGGTGAACTGGAGACCGTGACCTGGCGGCTGCCCACGATCGGGCACCGGGTCATCGGCCGACTGCACCGCGAAGCCTCCCCGGTGGAGTTGGGCGCGAAGTCGTTGGGCAGTGTGCTGATTCAGCGGTTGCGCATCTCCGGCAAGGAGGTTCGCCGGCGGCTCTGCGAGGCAGAGGATCTCGGGCCGCGGAACACACTGGGTGGGCAGCCGTAGACGCCGAAGCTGCACGCGACCGCGGCCGCGCAAGCCCGCGGGGCGTTGGGGCCCGAGCACGTGACGATCATCCGGTTTTTCCTGGATCGGTTGCCGGGGTGGGTGGATCCGGAGGTCAAGGAGCTGTCGGAGGGCACGTTGGCGAGCGTGGGCTCCGGCACCGGCCCTGACGAACTCCGCAAGACCGCCGAGAAATTGGCGACGGCGATCGACCAAGACGGACCCAAGCCCGACGACAAGGAACGCGCCAGAAAACGATTCCTGCGGTTGGGCCCGCAGCAGGCCGACGGGATGACCCCGCTAACCGGGCTGCTCGACCCAGAAGTCCGGGCCACCATCGAACCGATCCTCTCCAAGTTCGGCGCCCCCGGGATGTGCAACCCCGCCGACCACGAACCGCGAACCTCCGGCACACCATCCCAAGAGCAGATCGACTCCGACGACAGAACTGCGCCCCAGCGCAACCACGACGCCCTGATCGCCCTCGGACGGTGCGCCTTATCGTCTGGTGAGTTGGGTCAGCACAACGGATTACCGGTCACCGTGATCGTGTCGACCACCCTGCAGGACCTCCAAGCCGGAACCGGGTCCGGTGTCACCGGGGGCGGGTCCTTACTCCCGATGGCCGACCTGATCCGGATGGCCGCCCACGCCCACCACTACCTGGCGGTGTTCGACAAGCACACCAACGAAGCCCTCTACCTCGGCCGGACCAAACGCCTCGCCTCCGTCGGCCAGCGAATAGTCCTCCACGCCCGCGACCGAGGCTGCACCAAACCCGGGTGCACCGTCCCCGGGTACGGCACCCAGGTGCACCACATGACCAGCTGGGCCCGCAACGGACTCACCGACGTCGACGCCGTCACCCTGGCCTGCGGTGGGGACAACCGCCTCGCCGAAAACGGGTGGACCGTCCACCTCCAGGACGGAGTCGTGCAGTGGATCCCACCGCCAGAACTCGACGTCGGCCAAGCCCGCGTGAATTACCTCCACCACCCCGAGCGGCTACTCACACCTGACGACGAGAGCGCGGCGTGAGGCGAGGGGCGGGGTTGACTCAGCCCTGCTCGGCGGGCAGCGGCGCACCGA
>Ga0055540_1001629_pt1 | contig 13038 bp, 9 predicted proteins | sample AraplaCvi_mMS_r2_2_FD_55040 | JGI IMG/M metagenome (GOLD analysis project Ga0055540, IMG submission 55040) | Arabidopsis root microbial communities from North Carolina, USA - plate scrape MF_Cvi_mMS_r2 | ecosystem: Host-associated > Plants > Roots > Endosphere | place: USA: North Carolina
CCTCAGCCATGGAAGTCACTCAAATCGAATGGATCGTCACGCTCGGCGTGACGCTGGCGGTCCTCCTGTTCGACGTCATCTTCATCGCCCGCCGCCCACACGAGCCGACGTTCAAGGAATGCGCAATCGCGCTGTCCTTCTACGTGGGCCTGGCCATCGCATTCGGCGTGTGGGTCACCTATTTCCACGGCACCCAGTTCGGTGTCGAATTCTTCGCCGGCTGGTTGACCGAGTACAGCCTGTCGATCGACAACCTGTTCATCTTCTTGATCATCATGGCCAGCTTCAAGGTGCCCAGGAAGTACCAGCAGGAGGCGCTGCTGATCGGCATCATCCTGGCGCTCATCTTCCGCGGCATCTTCATCGCCATCGGCGCGGTCGCGATCAACCAGTTCTCCTGGATCTTCTACGTCTTCGGCGCGTTCCTCGTCTACACCGCGATCACGCTGGTGCGCGACACCGACCACGACGACGACGCCGAGAACAGCGTGGTCAGGTTCGCCCGCAAGCACCTGACCCTGACCGACAAGTGGGACGGGCTCAAGCTGTGGATCAAGGAGGACGGCAAGCGGCTGATGACGCCGATGTTCCTCGTGATCGTCGCCCTGGGCACCACCGACCTGCTCTTCGCGCTGGACTCGATTCCCGCCATCTACGGGCTCACCAAGGAGCCCTACATCGTGTTCACNGCGAACGTGTTCGCCCTGATGGGTCTTCGCCAGCTNTACTTCCTGCTCGGTGACATGCTCAAGCGNCTGGTGTACCTCTCGCAGGGACTGGCGTTCATCCTGGCCTTCATCGGCGTGAAGCTGGTGCTGCACGCGCTGCACGAGAACGAGCTGCCGTTCATCAACGGTGGCGAGCACGTGCCGGTGCCGGAGATCCCGACACTGGCCAGCCTGGGCGTCATCATCGTCACCCTCGTCATCACCACGGCCGCGAGCCTGTACAAGACCCGCGTGGTCGACAAGAAGCCCGACGCCGTCGACGAGAAGAAGACCGAGCCGGTCGAGGAGACCAGCTAGCGCCGACTTGCCGACGGCGTTGCCAGGCTCCAGGATTCGACCCAATGGATACACAACGCGCTCGTGACCTGGCATCGCTGGACGCACTCGGGCAGGGCGAACTGCTGGCCGCGGGCGAGCTGACCGCCGTCGAACTGCTCGACGCCGCCGTCATCCGGCTCGAGCTGGCCCGAGGACTCAACGCCGTCGTGACCGACCTCGTCGACCGCGGGCGACGGCAGGCCACGGCGCTCGACGAGTCCGGCGCGCTGCGCACGGGCGAACTCGGCCCGCTGGCCGGCGTGCCCTTCCTGCTCAAGGATCTCGGGGCGTCCCTCGCGGGAGCCCCGGAGGTGATGGGGTCGCGGGCGCTGCGCGGTTACGTCCCGACCGAGTCGTCCTGGGTCGTGGAGCGATACCTCGACGCCGGACTGGTCGTGTTCGGCAAGACCAACACCCCGGAGTGGGGCAACCACTGCACCACCGAGCCATTCGTCTTCGGACCCACGGCCAACCCGTGGGCGCCCGACGTCACCCCCGGCGGATCGAGCGGTGGTTCGGCGGCCGCCGTGGCAGCCGGGGTGGTGCCCGCGGCGTCCGGCGGCGACGGCACCGGGTCGATCCGGGTGCCCGCGTCGTGCTGCGGGCTGGTGGGTCTCAAACCCCGTCGCGGACGGAGCTCGTTCGCCCCGGACGGTGGCCAGGGGATGGAGGGCCTGGTCAACGGGCACGCGCTCACGCGGACCGTGCGCGACAGCGCGGCACTGCTGGACGTCATCGCCGGATCCGCGACCGGCGACCCCTACACCGTGGCGCCGCCCGGCACGCCGTTCCTGACGGCCATCACTCGACCGCCGACGGGGGTGCGGGTGCTCACCACCACCGACTCCCCGTTCCCCGGCCCGCCGACCGACCCCGAGGTGGTCGCCGCGGTCGAGTCGGTGGCCGCGGCGCTCGCCGGACTCGGACATCACGTGGACGCGGGTGCGCCGACGTTCGACCCGGACGCCGTCGCCGACGCGATCGCCGTCCTGCACACCGTCAGCAACGCCCAACTGCATGCCTTCGGGGCGCAGGTCCTCGGCCGGGAACCCACCGAGGACGACTTCGAGCCCAGCAGCTGGGTGATGATGCGCGAGGGCTTCGAGACCACCGGCGTCGCCTACGCCGAGGCGATCGGGGCGGTACACGCCCAGACGCGGCGGTTCGCCGCCGGGATGACGGCGCACGACGTGCTCCTGGTGCCCACACTGCTGACTCCCCCGCCGCCCTACGGGTTGCTGAACCAACCACGCGGCACGACGCGGGCGTTCTTCGACGTCGAATTCGCCACCACCGGCTGGACCACGATGGCCAACGTCACCGGGTGGGCGGCCATCTCGCTCCCGCTCGGGGTGACGACCACGGGTCTGCCCGTCGGCGTGCAGCTGATGGCTCCCGACGAGACGGTGTTACTGCAGCTGGCGGCGCAGCTCGAGACTGCGATGCCGTGGGCCGACCGGCGCCCNGCCGGCTGGGTCGGCTAACTCGCCGCGGCGCGGTCCANCTCCTCGGCGGGCACCGGAATGGTCGCGGTCAGGGTCGTGCCCTCCCCCGCCGGGCTGCTGACCTCCAGCCGACCCGACACCGCCTCCACCCTGTCACGCAGGCCGATCAGACCGGATCCACCGCCGCCGGCCGTTGCTCCCCCGACACCGTCGTCGGCGACCTCGATGCGCAGCACGTCGTCGACCAACCCGACCTGGATGGTGATCCCCTGGGCGTTCGCGTGCTTGGCGGCGTTGGTCATGGCCTCGGCGACCACGTAGTACGCCGCCACTTCCACGGACTCGGGGAATCGGCGGTCCAGGTCGACCCGGACACTGGCCGGCACCACCGACCGACGTCCGAGCGCCCGCAGAGCCGGCCCCAACCCGCCCTTGGACAGAATCGCCGGATGGATGCCGCGGGAGAGCTCCTGAAGGTTGGTGTACAGGTCGGCCAGACCGTTGATCACGTTGTCGAGTTGATTGCGGACGGTGACGTCCTCGGCAGGGACGGACGCCTCGATGGTGCGCAATCCGAGGCCCAGCGCCACGATCCGCTGCTGGGCNCCGTCGTGCAGGTCGCGCTCGAAACGCCGCCTCGCCTGGTCGGCGGCGGTGACGACGCGGGCCCGTGACGCCCTCAACTCGGCCTTGGTCTCGGCATTGGAGATGGCGGTGGCGACCAGGTCGGCGAAGTCGCAGACGCGGTCCTCGGTACCGGCCGGCAACGGTCCGTCGTGGCCCGAACCCACCATCAACGCACCCTTGACCACGCCGTCCACGGTCACCGGCGAGCCGACGGCCGACCGCAGCCCGAGGCCACGCATGCGAGTGGCGATCTCCCCGGTCAGCACCGAATAGTCGTCGACCCGGGCCGGACAGCCGNTCGCGCGGATGCGGCCGGTGACGCTGTCGCCGTCGACCCGCATGCGCTCCCCCACCCGCAGCGTCTCGCGACCCGGCCGGTCGTGCGCCGCCAGCACGGTGCAGCAGTCGTCGGCGTCGAAGCGGACGAGCGTGACGTGCTCGACGTCGAGACCCCGCGCCAACTCGGTCACCGTCACCGGGTACACCGCCGACGGCTCCGCGCCGCGGGCCACCAGGGTCGCCACCCGGCGCAATGCGGCCTGCTGCGTCGCCAGCATGGCGGCCTCGCGTCGGCGCTCCTCGGCTTCCAGCGCGCGTAGGCGGGCCTGGCCCGCCAGCACGTTGGCCAGCAGCGCCACCGGCAGGAACACCGTCAAGGCGGCAGTCACGCCGTCGAGGTGAAACGACAGGTAGACCAGTGCACTTGCAATCGACGTCGCGATGGCCAACCCGAAGTTCCAGCCCGCGGAGATGACGAGCACCCCGAGGAAGAAGATCGCGCCGAAGGCGTTCTCGGGGGCCACGCTGGTCAGATAGCGCACCACCAGCGTCTCGCCGAGGAGCAGACCCGCCGCCACCACGATTCCCCACCCCAACGGGCGCGCGGTCGGGCGAAGGAACGTGGTCAGCAGCCGACGGCGAACGTCGCCCAACCAGCCATCTCGCCTGTGGTCTGCTGTGGTCGGGCTCTCGGTCATCGCACCGGATCGTAGTGCTTTCACAGGGATCTTTCCGGCTAGCAGCAATGCCCCGGGGCTGGCGAACTGGGAAGGTCGTGTCATGACGTTCTCCAGGAGTTCGCAATGCGCTGTCTGATCGTCGACGACAGCGCCGACTTCCGCCACGCCGCCACCGACATGCTGGAGCGTGCCGGCATCGACGTGGTCGGAGTGGCGTGCACGGCCGACGAGGCCCTGGCCCGGTACGCCGACCTGCACCCCGACGTCACCCTCGTCGACGTGGAGCTCAACGGCGAGAGCGGTTTCGACGTCGTCGAGCGGCTGCACGCCGCGGACGATCCCGCACCNTCGGTCATCCTGATCTCGACGCACTCCGAACAGGACTATGCGGAGATGATNGCCGACAGCTCGGCGCTCGGGTTCCTCGCGAAGTTCGCCCTGTCGCCCGCGGCGATCAGGCGGATGGTGGGGTCCTGAGCCGCGCTCACAGCGAGTCGAGGTACATGATCACCGCTCGCACCCGGCGATGCTCCTCATGGGTTTCGGGCAGGTTCAGCTTGGTCAGGATGCTGCGCACGTGCTTTTCGACCGTGCCCTCGGTGACCCAGATGCGTCCGGCGATCCCCGAGTTGGACAGCCCCTCGGCCATCAGCGTCAGGACTTCGCGCTCCCGGGTGCTCAGCGCCTCCAGCGGATCGTCACGTCGGCGGGCGGTCACCAGCTCCTGCACCAGGGCGGGGTCGACGACCGACGCGCCCGCGGCGATGCGGCCCACGGTCTCGACGAAGTCGTCGACGTTGGTGATGCGACTCTTCAGTAGATATCCGACGGAGTGTCCCCCGGCGAGCAACTCCATCGCGTGCTCGACGTCCACGTGCGCCGAGAGGACCAGGATGGCGACCTCGGGCCACTGCTCCCGGATCGACTTGGCGGCGTCGAGGCCCTCTGTCTCGTGCGACGGCGGCATCCGGATGTCGGTCAGCACCAGTCCCGGCTGACGGTCNGCGACCATGTCGAGCAACTCGACCGCGTTGCCGGCNTGACCGACCACCTCGAAACCCGACCGGGTCAACAAACTGGCCAAGCCCTCTCGCAAGAGGACGTCGTCGTCGGCGACGACCACACGCACGGCATTCATCGCCGCTGATTGTCGCACCCCCGGTCGGCACGTGCAGCGAGCACACGAGTCTTCACGGCGACACCCGCATGCGACACTTCGAGGATGGTTCCGCCCATCGCCCGTCCCCGGCTGGAGGGCAACGTCGCCGTCGGGAACGACCGCCAGATCGGCTTCGCCGAGTTCGGCGATCCTCTCGGTCGTGCCGTGTTCTGGCTGCACGGCACTCCCGGCGCCCGCCGCCAGATCCCGGTCGAGGCGCGCGTCTACGCCGAACGTCACCGCATCCGCCTGATCGGCGTCGACCGGCCGGGCATCGGCTCGTCGACCCCGCATCAATACGAGAACGTGCTCGCCTTCGCCGACGACCTTCGGACGATCGCCGACGTGCTGGGCATCGGCGAGATGGCGATCATCGGACTCTCCGGCGGTGGCCCCTACACCCTGGCGTGTGCGGCCGCGATGCCCGAGCGCGTGGTGGCGGTGGGCGTGCTCGGCGGCGTCGCCCCGACCGTCGGACCCGACCGCATCGGTGGTGGCGCGATGGCGCTGGGCTCGGTGGTGGCTCCCCTGATGCCGTTCATCGGACTGCCGCTGCGGCTCGCCGCCGTGAGCCTGATCAGGTTGGCCAAGCCGTTCGCCGACCGCGGCATCGACGTCTACGGCCGAGTGTCACCCGAGGGCGACCGGCGGCTGCTGGCCCGGCCGGAGTTCAAGGCGATGTTCCTCGACGACCTGCTCAACGGGAGCCGCAAGCAGATGGCNGCCCCGTTCGCCGACGTCGTCGTCTTCGCCAGGGACTGGGGATTTCGCCTCGACGAGGTCAAGGTCCCGGTGCGCTGGTGGCACGGCGACGCCGACCACATCATCCCGTTCGCGCACGGCGAGCACGTGGTGGCGCTGCTGCCGGACGCCGAGCTCTACACGCTGCCCGGCGAGAGTCATCTCGCGGGCCTCGGGTACGCCCAGGAGATCCTCGACCGCCTGACCGCGTCGTGGGACGACGTCGACGCGACGTCCTGACTAGGGCGGCGTGATCGAGCCCTGGGCGCGGCCCAGGATGCGGTCGACCCAGTCGAAGGCATAACCCTCGAACAGCGTGCTGCCGAGGCCCTCGCAGTGCCCGCCCCCGCCTTCGGCCTCACTGAAGGTCGTCAGGCGGCGCTCGCAGGTCAGCTTGTCGAACAGCAGCTCGCCCTGGGCCGCGTAGTCCCCCTCACCCTCGGTGAGCAGCGTGGGGCACTTGATGTCGGCGGCGACGTCTTCGAGGGTGAAGGTCAACTGCTTGCGCAGGAAGTCGCCCACCGTGGCCGTGCCCATCGACGCCATCCGGGCGCCGAACCACTCCACGCTGCGGGGGGCGTCGACGGCCTCGTCGAGTCGGGCGTCCAGCTCGGCGTCGCGGGCGAGCAGGCGGGTCAGGAAGTCGTCGGCGTCGGGAAAGCCCAGGTTCGCGGCGAAGCCGCCGATGCGCGAGGCGAAGTCGTACTGCCCGGGGTCGGCGACCAGCGCGGCCACCCTGGACTCGAAGGCCGCCGCGCGCGGGCCGAGGTATCCGCCGAACGAACGGCCCATCACGATGATCGCGTGCGGGTGCACGCCGTCCTGCCGCAGCAGCCACTCGAACGCCTCGGCGAAGGGCACCTCGAAGTCCGGTCGGAACGTGCGCCGGTGCTCGTAGAGGGTGCCGCCCTGCCCGGGGCCCTCGAAGACGAAGAAGTTGTACCCCCGAGGCAGCGCCATGTACCCAGTGGCGACGTATCCGGATTCGGCGGTCGAATCCAGCCCGCAGGGCGCCAGGATCGTCGGCCTGGGGGTGTCGGCGTCGGCCGGGCGGAAGAGATACCCGGTCATCGACACACCGTCGTACGGGAGGTCGACGGCCGTGACGTGGCAGTCGAGCAGCGGCACCGCCGAGCGGAAGGTCTCGCGGTGCCGGCGCCACGCCCGTTGAAGTCGTTCGTCGTCGAGATCGTGCCGGATGAAGAAGAAGGACTGCCGCCAGTACTCCGAGGCCCGCAGGAACGCCTTGCGGGCCGTCACGACGTGGCCGCCGCGCAGGGCTTCTGCGGCCAAGTCCTCCGCCACCTGAGCAGTCGCCGACCACTGCGTGAACCAGGAGTCGTAGTCGCCCTCGACCACCCGCGCCGCCGTGGCCATGACCTCTCCGAGGTCGGCGGCGTTGGCCGAGACGGCGATCATCGTCCGCCCGAGTTGAGCGTCCATCTCCGTGTCGTCGAGCAGTATCTTCACGAGCCGTTCATTCCCATCTGAGGACGTGCGTCTTGGGACCTGTCTTGTCGAGACCTGGTCAACGGGTACCCATCTTGGTGCCGCCGACGTGACGATCGGCGCTCATCGGATCCGCGTGTTGGACGGGTCGTAGAGCGCCCTGAGCGACAAGGTCACCGGATACCGGTCGCCGCCGGCGTCGACCTGGTAGTCGCCGTCGGCGACCCAGGCGGCGTCGACCCTCGCCCGCTCGCCGGAGCGCACGTAGGCCAGGCCGACGCACGCACCGGTGGTCTGCGCCCACGCCGCCGACGTCATCTGGCCGACGACCTCGCCGTTGCGCAGGATCACCTCACCGCCCCACAGCATCGCCTCGGGTGCGTCGACCCGGACACCGACGACGCGGCGCCGCAGACCGTCGGCCTTCGCCGTGGCGACGGCCTGCTCGAGGGCCGCGCGCCCGAGGAAGTCGACGTCGGTGGCCAGCTTGCAGGCGAACAGCAGTCCTGCCTCGACGGGCGTGTCGTTGGGCGTGAGCTCGCGACCGAAGGCGCGATACCCCTTCTCCAATCTCAGCGACTCGATGGCGTAGTAACCGCCGCGTGTGATCCCGACGTCGGCTCCCGCGGCCATCAGATCCTCGTACACCCCGACCGCGAATTCCGCCGGCACGTACAACTCCCAGCCCAGCTCCCCCACGTACGTGATGCGGGTGGCACGAACCTCGGCGTAACCCAAGCCGATTCGTCGACTGGTGCCGAACGGAAAGGCCTCGTCCCCCAGATCGGCGTCGGTGAGCGTCGCGAGCACGTCGCGCGACCGCGGACCCATCACGCCGAACACCGCCATGGAGGACGTGACGTCCACCAGCCGGGCACGTGTACCGGCGGGCAGGTGGCGGGTGATGTGGTCCTTGTCCCGCTCGGTCGTCGCGGCGCTGCTGACGATGAGGAACTCGTCGACGGCGGTGCGGGTGACGGTGACGTCGGATTCGTAACACCCACGCTCGTCGAGCATCCCGGTGTACACGCACGTCCCCACGTCGACGGCGACGTCGGCGGTACACAGCCACTGAAGCGCCGCTTCGGCGTCTGGCCCGGTCAGGAGATACTTCGAGAACGACGTCTGGTCGAACACCGCGACCGCGGTGCGGCAGGCGACCTGCTCGGCGGCGGAATACGGCAGCCAGTTCTGCTTGCCCCACGAATACTCGATGGTCGGTTCCACCCCGGCGGGTGCGAAGAAGTTGGCCCGCTCCCAGCCCATCCGGCTGCCGAAGTTGGCACCCGCAGACTCGAGCAGGTGGTGCACCGGTGAGCGACGGAAGGGCCGCGCCGACGTCATCTCCCGGTTGGGCCACGGGATTTCGTAGTGCAGCCCGAGCACCTCGGAGACCCGGTCGTGCAGCCACCTGGTGTTGCCGTTGAACGGTGCGAAGCGGCGGACGTCGACGCTGGTGAGGTCGGTGGTTGGCGACCCGTTGCAGATCCATTCGGCCAGCGCACGTCCCGCGCCGCCGGCCGAGGCGATGCCGACGGAGTTGAAGCCGGCCGCGACGTAGAAGTTGGCGACCTCGGGCGCTTCCCCGAGAATGAACTGGTTGTCGGGGGTGAAGCTCTCCGGACCGTTGTACAACTTCTTCAGACCGGTCTCCTCCAACACGGGGATGCGCCACAGGGCGCTGTCCATGAGGATCTGAAAGTGATCCCAATCCTCTTCCAGCAGTTGGAATTCGAACGGATACGGAATCGCGTCCGGGCTGACCCACGGCTTGGCCTCCGGCTCGAAGCCACCGACGACGAGGCCGCCGACCTCCTCCTTGAAGTAGGTGTATCCGTCGGGGTCGCGCAGGATGGGCATGTCGGGGTGTACGCCGACGACCGGCTCGGTGACGACGTAGAAGTGCTCCGCGGAGTGCAGCGGTACGTTGACCCCCGCCAGCGAGCCGACCTGCTTGGCCCACTGGCCCGCGCAGTTGACGACGATCTCGGCCTCGACGTCACCCCGGTCGGTCCGCACGCCGGCCACCCGACCGTCGACGATGCTCACGCCGACGACCCTGGTGCGCTCCATGATTCGAGCTCCGCGCATCCGCGCACCCTTGGCAAGGGCCTGCGTGAGGTCCGACGGGTTGGCCTTGCCGTCGGCAGGCAACCAGATGGCACCGACCAGGTCGTCGATGCGGATCACCGGGTAGCGCTCGAGGGCTTGCAGCGGGGTGAGCAGTTCGCAGTCGAGGTCGAAGGCCGCGGCGTTGGCGGCCGTGCGCCGCAGCTGAATCATCCGATCCTCGGTGCGCGCCACGGTCACACCGCCACATTGCTTGTACCCCGCGGTCAGGCCCGTCTCGGCTTCGAGTTCGCGGTAGAGCTCGGTGGAGTACTGCACCAGCCGCGTACCGCTCTCCGAGGCCCGTAGCTGGCCGACCAGACCTGCGGCGTGCCAGGTGGTGCCCGACGACAACTGACCCTGTTCGAGGAGGAGGACGTCGGTGATGCCGAGCTTGGTCAGGTGGTAGGCCACGCTGGTGCCGATCACACCGCCGCCGATCACGACGACCCTGGCCCGGTCGGGCATGCTGGTGGCGCTGGTCAACTCGTCGCTCCCCCGTCTCGTCCTGCGGCTCCCGCGTCGTCGAGCAGCCGGGCGAAGTCACGGCCCCTGAACTCCTCGACGGCGTTGTCGTAGCGTTGCATGGCCCACTCCCAGAAGTCGAAGTCCATTGTGCTGCTTCCATTTTGAATGCAGCCCCACAGCGTCCACCCGTACTGCGAGACGGTGCCCTGCAGCCGTGCCCTGGCCAGCTCGTGACGCGTCGTGCGGCCGAAGTACGCGGTGACCAGCGCCTCGAGCTGCTCGAGGCACAACCCGTTGTCGCGCCAGATGTTGCCCAGCTCGAAGCACGGATCGTTGTTGCCGGAGTACTCGTAGTCGATCAACCAGATCTTCTCACCGTCGTCGACGAAGTTGGCCGCCAGCAGATCGTTGTTGCACGGCACCGTGACCGGATCGGGTCGCTCCAGTGCCGCCCGGATCGCCGCGAACTGGTCGGCGAAGTCGAGATAGCCTTCCGGCAGCCGAAATCCGTGCGCCTCGACGATGCGCAGGTACGCCTCTTGCCGGGCGAACATGTCGAAGTCGTTGCGGAACCTGGGCCCGCCGTGCAGGGTCCGGCACGCCAGGGCAGCCCTGGCGATCACCCCGTCCCGGGCGAAGTCCGCCGCGGTGAGGGTGACGCCGTCGAGATAGCCGATGAGCAGGATGCCGAGATCGGGGCGATAGTCGACGACCGGTGCGCCGACACCGGCCCGCTCGGCGGCTCGCGAGTTGGCGTACTCGTCGTCACGGTCGATCGCCAGCAGCTCCGAATCGCTGCCCGAGCACCGCGCCACGTACACCCCGTGGGCCGTGGTGATCTTCACGTTCCGGTTGGTGAGTCCGCCGACCAGATCCTCCACGACGCGCTCTTGCCCGGCGAGCACCGGCAGGCGATCCAGACGATCGTGGAGCTCGGAGTCGCTGAGCGAGTAGGACATCGGCACTCAGGCGGCGTCGCCGGCAGTCACCAGGATGCTTCGCAGCAGGTGCATCGCGACGGTGGTCGACCGTTCGCGGACGTCGGTTCGGTCGCCGGGCAGCCGTAGGGTCCTGGTCAACGTCGGCCCTTCGGCGAGCCGCACGCTGAAGCACACCGTGCCCACCGGTTTCTCGGCGCTGCCACCGCCCGGTCCGGCGATGCCGGTGATCGCAACGGCGGTGTCGGCGCCGAAGCGCGCCAGGGCGCCGGCGACCATCGCCTCGGCCACCGGTTCGGAGACGGCGCCGTGGGCCGCCAGCAGGTCGGCGTCCACCCCGAGCAGGTCCATCTTGGCCTGGTTGGAGTAGCTGACCACCCCGCCCGCCACGTAGTCCGACGAGCCGGCCCGGTCGGTGAGCCGCGCGGCAACCATTCCCGCCGTGCAGGATTCGGCGGTCGCGATCGTCCGGCCGGCCAGCAGTGCGGCGACCTGATCGTCGACCGTGGCGCCGTCGGTGGAGAAGAGCTGCTCACCGTGCCGGTCGCCCAGCAGTGCCACCAGGTCGGTGTACACCGGCGCGGCGTCGGGTTCGTAGCGGGTGACGATCTCCAGCTCGCCGCGCCGCAGGCAGGTGGTGATGTCGAGCCGGTCGAACCCCGGGATCGAGGTCTCACCGTCGCGCAGGGTCTCGGCAAGCGCGGATTCCGGCAGCCCGAACATGCGGATCGTCGCCTGGGTGAAGGTGGTGCGGCCCGCCAGCGCCTGCTGGACGGCGTCGGTAGCAATCGCCTTGTCCCACATGGGCTGTAGCTCTCGAGGCGGCCCTGGCAGGACCACCACCGTCGGCTGGCCCGCCGCGCCGGGGACGACGACGCCGGGGGCGGTGCCCACCGGGGCGAGGATCTCCGCACCTTCCGGCACCATGGCCTGCTTGCGGTTGGCCGCCATCACGGCCTCGAAGTCGACGCCGGCCCACGACTGCGAGCGGCTCATCATCGTCTTCAGGATGTCGGCGATGGTGTCCTCCAACGCCGCGTCCAACACCACTTCTCGGCCGCAGAAGGCCGCCACCGTCGCCACCGTCATGTCGTCGGCGGTGGGGCCGAGGCCCCCGCTGGTGACGATGAGGTCCACGCCCTCACCGGCGAGGAAGCGCAACTGGGCCTCGATGTCGGCGGGCCGATCACCACAGATGGTGACGTGGGCCAGCTCGACGCCCAGTTCGAGCAGCCGGTCGGCGAGCCAGGGACCGTTGCGGTCCTGGACCCGGCCGGTGAGGACTTCGGTTCCGGTGACGACGATTCCCGCGCGTGCGCTCACGTAGTAAGACATTACGACCCCCGGCGGTCAGGCGTCGTTGGCCGGGCGTCAATGTCGGCCGACTACGGTCGGCGCCCGTGACGACGTCGGTGGTCAGCGCCCTGCCCGCCATCCTCGACCCGATGTACTGGTTGGGCCACGACGGCTTGTTCGGCTCCGCGGTGCTGCCGGGGGTGATGCTGATCGTGTTCGTCGAGACCGGGCTGTTGTGTCCATTCCTGCCCGGTGACACGCTGCTGTTCACCGCCGGCCTCCTGGCCGCACAGGACGACGCGCCGGTCGACGTCTGGACGCTGGCGCCCTGCGCCGCGCTGGCCGCCGTCGCGGGTGGGCAGGTCGGCTATCTCATCGGGTGGCGGCTCGGGCCGGCGCTCTTCGCCAAGGAGGACGCCCGCATCTTCAAGAAGCACTACCTGACGTCGTCGCAGGAGTTCTTCTTCCGCCACGGCCGCAAGGCCATCGTCGTCGGACACTTCGTCGGGGTGGTGCGCACGTTCATGCCCGTCGTCGCCGGAGCCTCGGCGATGCGGTATCGCGTCTTCCTGCTCTACGACGTCCTGGGCGCGACGCTGTGGGGCGCCGGCCTCACCGTGGTGGGCTTCCAGCTGGGCACCGTGGCGTTCGTCGACGACCACCTCGAGCTGATGGTCGTCGTCATCGCGGGGTTGTCCACGCTGCCCGTCGCGGCGTCGGCGGTGCAGGCCTACCGTGCCCGGCGCAGGGCGCCGGCGCAGGCCTGCCGTGCCCGGCGCAGGGCGCCGGTCAGCGGGCCAG
>Ga0055540_1001635_pt1 | contig 13004 bp, 12 predicted proteins | sample AraplaCvi_mMS_r2_2_FD_55040 | JGI IMG/M metagenome (GOLD analysis project Ga0055540, IMG submission 55040) | Arabidopsis root microbial communities from North Carolina, USA - plate scrape MF_Cvi_mMS_r2 | ecosystem: Host-associated > Plants > Roots > Endosphere | place: USA: North Carolina
ACGGGCTGATCGGCTGTCACCGTATAGGTCACCCGGTGCAACGGCAGTTCATCGCCGCGCGCGTTTCCCGGGGCCCCCGCGAGCACCAAGAACACCGGCCCCAGGATCGCGGTTACTCCTCGAACTCGACAGGCCAGCAGCGCTTGAGTTGCCTTCATGCGTCGCCCCGGACCCATCGGATCGCGCCGTTGACCGCTGCGCAACTGAGGAAGAGCCCATCGGGTGCCTGCGCGACGCCATTCAAATAGCCTGCGCAGTCGGCATTCTCGTCCTTGACGCCCGCCATCGGGGGTGAGCGGAAGTAGCGCGGGCCGTAGCGCCGCGGCGATCCGCAGAACACCAACCGACCCCACGAGGTGGTGCCGAACACGTAGTAAGCAGTGTCGGGACACCCCGCGCCGAGCACGACGCCACCGGTGATGCCGGGCACGCACGACGGCTCGTTGCACTCCGCTGGTGCCGCGGACGCCGTCCCCGACGAGAACATCCCGGCAAGCAGCAGCCCGGACACGAGCACCGACGTCGACCGCACGTCGTCACTGTCACACGTTGCCCGCGTGGCGGACAGAGAATGCCCACCAGGTGGGAGTGTGGCCGTTCAACTCGAGTCGGACGTCGGATGGTGAGTCCGACCGGAGGAGAAGCGATGCGGGTTTCAAGTGTTCTGGCGGCAATCTGCGTGGGCACCGGCGCCGTGGTGGCGTCGCAACTGCCTGCAGGTGCGAGCCCCGCCGACTGGGGACTCAACGGCACCTACGTCGCCACGTCGAACGGCGAATGGGCCAAGGTCAACGACGTCTTCCGCGACCAGACGAGCACCCGAAGCACGTGGACCATCTCCTCGACGTGCAGCTATCCCGGCGAATGCACGGGCACCGTTACCAGCGACTGGGGGTGGACCGCGCCCATCTACCAGAAGAGCTCGGTCTGGTACCTCAAGCGCACCGTCGACGGCTGGCAGCCGTGCTCCGACGGTAGCGCGGCCGCCGGGCTACAGGTGTACCGCTTCTTCGCTTCTGCGCCCGACGGCAGCAGTGCCCAGCCGGGATCGTCGACCCTGATGGGCGACGACCAGACCACCGGGATTAGCGGCTCGTGCGGCAGCAGCAAGGTGATCTTCATCAGCATGCCGTTCAAACTGGTCAAGACCAGTTAGGCAGTCTCTCAACGGTTTCACCCTGGGAGAAGGTCCTTCCACGACCTCGGCCCCGAGTGGGCCACCAGATCGGACTGCCGGTACACCTTGCCGTCAGGCGTGGCGTACTGACCCGTCTGCGGGTCGTAGGTGGCAAAGGCGACCGAGGGGCCATTGGACTCTCCGGCGTCGAAGGCGCTTGGCGCAACGGAGGGCTCGGCAGGAGTCGGTGTCACCGCAGCCGGCGGCTCAGGACTAGGCGTCGCTGGCGGCATCGGGGTTCCCTGCAGCGGACCGTAGGTGTTGGAGTCACGACCGGCGCGGTCGTCGGGCGGAATGCCCTGCGCGATGAGATTGGGGTCGATCGGATACGCGCCGAGCGCATGCTGATGCATCGCCAGCGGCTCATAGGGCTTGTCGCTCTCGCAGATCTCGACCGTCGGTGCCCGCTTGCCTGGCTGGCCCATGCACGGGTAGTTGCGTGCTCCACGGACGCCGATTGGCGAATCCTGGGGAAGCTTGCAGTACAACCCATCCGGGGTGTCGATCACCGTGGTGTCCTCCGGTGAGCGCCACATGTTCGGCGGCAGGAACCCGACCGTGCATGCGGGTGGATCGCCGATGTTGAGGGTGAAGTCACCAAGCGACATGCCCGTCGGGTTGTTCTTCGGCGCGCCGTAGGCCTGCGTCGAGGCGACCGTGGGCGGCAGCAGTACCAAGAGCTGTTCGAGGGACTGGTGATAGGTCACCCCGACCTGGCCGAGCGTCCTCAGGTTGGCCAACAGCAGCGGTAACGTCGGCTTGACCTGATCCAGCAACCGTGACGCTTCATCGGCGGCACCTGGCCCCTGCTGCAACAGGTTTCGCACCTGAGGATCGTTGGCCTCGAGTTGTTCGCCGATCCCCCGCAGACTGCGCGCCCATGTCCCGATCGCGTCGACCGACTGCGCTTGACCGTCGAGCAGCGGTCCACTGTCGTCGATCAGCGACCGCGTCTGATCGGCCACGTCGTTCACGTCGCCGATCAGACGCGACGACGAGTCCAGCAGCGATCCGAAGTCGTATCCGGAGCCGTTGAAGGCCCGATAGGTCTCGTCGAGGAGGGGGCTGATCTTCTCGGTCGGGATGCTGCCGACCAGGGCGCTGACCTGATCCAACATCGGCCCCACGGCCTGCGGAATGGACGTGCGATCCATCGGGATGGTCGAACCGTCCTCGAGGAACGGCCCGGAGTCGGCGACCGGTTGCAGATCGACGTACTGTTCGCCCACCGCCGAGACGCTGAGCACCGCGGCGTGAAGGTCGATCGGGATCTTGGGCGAGGTGTTCAACGACAATGTGGCCGTTGCACCTTCGCGGGTCGGCGCCACCTCGGTGACCTTGCCAATCTGCACGCCCCGATAGGTGACGTTGGAGAACCGGTAGAGGCCGCCGGTGGCGGGCAGCTTCAGTGTCACCGTCATTCGCCCGATTCCGAGCAGGGTGGGCGCCTGCAGGTAGACGCTGATCATTACGGCCATGCCGATCACCGACACGATGGCGAAGAGGGCCAGTTGAATTCGGACGAAGCGCGTCAGCACTAGTTGCCGCCTTCCACGGGGAGCATGGCGTCCTGAGCCGGGACGACGGCATCCGGAGTTGGCAGAGCGGGCGCCGGGTCGGCGGCCTGTTGCGAGACCGGCTGCGGCGGGTCGACCAGCGGAGGCATCTCGGCGACCGCTTGTGGCGGAGCGGTGACCGGCGCGTTCAGCGGATCCTTGGTGTAGTTCGCGTAGAACGGATCTCCTGGTGCTGGCACGAGCGGCGCGCCCTCCTGGCCGAACCTGGTGCCCAGGAACAGTCCCCTCTTGAGTCGCGGGATGGTGAAGTCGAAGGTGATGAACTCGTTGAGGTAGTCGCCCCTGATGGCCCGGTCGATGAAGTTCTGCGGGTACGGGTAGGTCGGGACGTAGGCGAGGTCGGTGCCGAGGCTCGGTCCCACGTCGGCCAAAGCGCGCACGGTGGGTTCCAGGTTGTGGAGGTTCTGCACCAGATCCGCCTGCGTTGCGTTGATCACGCCGGTAGCCGTGTTGCTGAAGATCCGGAACTTCTCGAGGGCGGTGGTGATACGCGGCCGTTCCCTGTTCAGGACGTCGAGTGCCGGCGGAATCCGCTTCAGCGCCTGGGTGATCACGTCACTCTGGCCGGCCATGGTGCCGGCGAGCCTGTTCAGCGCCGAGATGGAGGCGACGATGTCGGCCCGCTGTCTGTCGAAGACTCCGAGGAAGTCGTCGAGTCGGGTCAGCAGGTCGCGGACTTGATCCTCGCGGCCGTTGAGAGCGGCGTTGAACTCGTTGACGATGTCACCGATCTTGCCGAGTCCGCCACCGTTGACGACGACCGAGAGCGACGAAAGCGTTTGTTCGGTCGAGGGATAGGTCATCGATCGGTCGAGCCCGATCGTGGCGTCGGGCGCCATCTTGCCGGTCGGTGATTGTCCGACCGGAGGATTGAGCGCCAGGTGCATCGATCCGAGCAGGCTGGTTTGGCCGACGGAGGCGACCGCGTTGCTCGGGACGACGACGTCGGGCTTCACCGAGATCTCGACGTCGGCGTGCCAGTTCCGGACCGTCAGCTTGCTGACGCTACCCACGACGACGTCACTGATGAGGACGGGTGAATTCGGTTCCAGCGTGCCGACGTTGCTCAGTTCGACGTGATAGGTCGTCGCACCGTCGCCGCGTCCGACGGTGCCAGGCAACGGCAGCGAATTGAGGCCGTTGAACGAACATCCACTGGCAGCCAACACGATGCAGGTCGTCGAGGCCACGACGCCCGTGAGGGAGCGCCCATTGATCATGGTGTGCCTTCCGGTGCCGGTGGGGCCTCCGCTGGGAGCAGGATGTCCTGCAGATTGGTGGGTGCCTGGGCGGGCGGCGCCTCCGGCACCCCTGGCGGGATAGGCGCTCCGCGGAACAACGCGGGTGACGGATCGGCAGGTAGCCCGTTGGGCGCAAAGGCTCCCGGCGGTCCTGGCGGTGCCCCCCACCCAGGCGGGGGCGGCACGTCGCCGGCACCGGTGTAGGCCGACACGGCAGGTGGAATCCCCGGAAGGTCAGGGCTGCCGCCCGTTCCACCGGGTGCGAGATTGGGATCGGTGTAGGCGAGGTTCTCCGGGCTCGGCGACTTGCGCAGGTAGGCGTTGAACGGGAACGGCAGATAGTTGAAGTTGATTAGGCGCAGTGCCGGTCCGAGGTACTGGGCGCACAGCTTCGAGGTCTCAGACGCGGTCGCATTCTTCACCGCCGCAATGGCCGAGCACACCACCGCCACCGGGTTGGCGAAGTTCGACAGGGCGAACGCGCCAACGGCAGTTCCGCTATCCGGGTTGTAGATGTTGTAGCCGTTGGCGATGGCGTTCGGCGCGACGTGGAGGACGTTCTCGAGCGCCGTCCGATTGTCGACGAGGTTTTGGGTGACGTTGTTGAGTCGCTGGAGCTGCTCGGAAGTCTGGTCTCGACTTCCCGCGATGAACCGCTTCACGTCGACGACGGCCGTGCTCAGGTTCGTCAGCGCCGAGTCGAGATCGTTCCTGCTGCCGTCGATGACGCTGGTGACACTTGCCAACCGGTCCTGGAACTGGACGATCTCGGTGTTGCTGTCGCGCAGCGCGCCGACGAACGTCTGCAGGCTCCTGATGATCTCGACGACGTTGCCGCTGCCGTCGGCAAGGATGCGGCCCACGCCGGACAGTTGTGCGATCGCTTCCCTGAGCTTGTCACCGTTGCCGTTCATGGCGTTGGCGGCGCTGTCGATGAAGCGGTTCAGCGACGTGCCCGAGGCATCGTTGATGGGACCGAGATCGGTTGCCAATCGCATCAATTGGTCCTTGACCTGATCCCACTCGACGGGCACCGCGGTGCGTTCGATTCCTATTCGAGCGCCGTCTGGCATCGTCGGCCCGCTGTCTTCGTAGGCCGGCGCCAATTGGACGTATCGTGCCGCGACGAGGTTCTGCGCCATGATCACTGCCTTGGCATCGGCGGGGATGGGCACGCCGCGGTCCACGGCCAGGGTCAGCTTCGCCTGCGGGCCCTGGGGTTCAATCGATTCGATGGTGCCTACCCTGACGCCGGCCACCCGGACCTCGTCACCGGGGTAGATGGATGTTGCCGAGGTGAAGTAGGCGGTGATCGTGGTGGGGCGGAACAGGGCGTCATGCAGCACCACTGCGGTGCCGGCGACCAGCAGGCCCGCAAGCACCGTGGCCAGGGCCTTGTGAATTCGCATCCGATGGGCGGCGATCATCGACTTCCTCCGGGGATGCCGTTGTGGGGCCATGGGAATTCGGCGCGTGGTCCCGCGTTGTCCGGTGGCTGGCCTGCGTTCGTGCCGCGGCGGAACCCGAAGGCATAGTCGAGGAAGGGCTGCAAGGTCTGCGACGGCAGGAGATTACCGACGAAGGCGTTGTAGTAGAACCCGTTGCTTACCGACTCACCCTGTGTCACTTGATATTTCGCTAATCCCTTGAGCGCTTTGGCGATGTTGTCACGGTTCTTCTCGAGCATGGCCGTCACCGAGTTCAGCTTCTCCAGCGTCGGAGCCAACTCGGCCTCGTTGTCGGCCACCAGGCCCGACAGCTGCTGAGACAGCGCCGAGGTGTTGGCAAGCAGGTTGACGATGGCGTAGCGGCGTTCGGAGAGCACACCGAGCAGATCGTTCGCGTTGAGCAGCAGGGTGTTCACCTGCGCGCTGCGCTGCGACAGGATCCCCGTGACGTCGGCGGCGCTCTTCAGCAGTTTGCCAAGGGATTCGTTGCGGCCGTTGAGCGTCTGTGACAGCCGAGTCAGGCCGTCCAACGTGGGCCCCAGTTGTGGCGCCACCCGATCGATCGTGTCCGACAGGGTGTCGAGGGATTGGGTGAGCGACGCAGTGTCGGTCCCCTCGGTGTTGGACGTGAAGTCGCTGACGGCGTTGGTCAACGAGTACGGCGACGAGGTGTGGGTGACGGGAATGGTGTCCGCCGCGTGCATCGTGTCCGCCCCGGCCGGTTCCAGCGTCAACATCCGCGCTCCCAGAACTGTTGCCGTCCTGATGTGCGCGGTGGTCTCGGTGCCGAGACGCACCGTGCCGTCGAGAGTGAATCCGACGAGCGCCTTGCCGCGGCTGAGCTCAACACTCGTCACCCGGCCCATCGTCACGCCCGATACCTTGACGTCGTTGCCCGCCGTGAGTCCGCCGGCCTCGGTGAAGAGCGCGCGGTAGTGAACCGACGTCGCCCACGAGATCAGCGTCTGTGGCTGCAGGCCGATCGCGATCACCAGGACGATGAGCACGACACCGATGAAGCCGGAGCGAACGAGTTTGGACCCCTTGTACTTCAGCATCAGGGCTCCCCGCATCGGCCGGTGTTTTGCATGATCCAGGGGAAGTAGGCGGTACGGCCTTGCAAGTCAGTCACCCGCACGTTCATTCCGCACAGATACTGGTTGATGAAGCTGCCGTAGGACCCGAGCCGCACCAGCTTGCGATAGTTCTCGGGTGCCTTCTGCAGGGCAAGGTCCATACGCGCCTTGTCGTCGTCGTTGGACAACAACGGGGCGACGCGGGTGAGTTGGTCCACCGTGCCCGACAGCGGGGACCGCGCCTGAGTCAGCAGATCCGCGATGGAGGCCGTTCCCGAATCAAGCGCGGTGATCGCCTCTCCGATGGGATCGCGATCACGAGATAGGCCGGTGATGAGCTGTTCGAGCTTGTCGACCGCACCCGAGAACTGGTCACCGTCCTTGGCGACGACGGCCATCACCTGCTGCAGGTTGTCGATCAGCTGTTGGACCGTCTGCCCGTTGTCCGCCAACTCGCTGGTGAACGACGAGGTCTGCGACATCAGCGACTCCACGTTGCCGCTCTGCCCCTGCAGGATCTGGATCAGTGAGTTGGTGAGCGCGTTGACATTCTGCGGATTCAGGCCCTGGATCACCGGTTTCAGGCCACCCAGCAGTAGGTCCAGATCCAGGGCGGGCGCGGTCCTGTCGAGCGGGATCTGCGAGTTCGGCGGCAAGATCCTGGTCGACCCCGGACCGTCCAGCAGGTCGAGGTAGCGATTGCCGACGAGGTCCAGGTAGCGCACGGCTACCTTGGTGCCCGTGGTCAAGGCGACCGTGCGGTCGGCGTCGAAGTCCACCACGACTTCGTTGTCGTCCTGCAGCGCAACCCCTGTCACCGTGCCGACGCGAATTCCGGCCACCCGCACCGAATCACCGGACTTGAGGCTCGAGGCATCGGCGAACACCGCGGTGTACGCGTTCGTCGAGCCGGTGCGGTACTGACCGAGAATGACGAAGAGCGCAGCCGTCAGCAGCACCATGACGAGACCAAACGCGCCAAACTTGATGGCCGTACCGCGAGATGCGCTCATCCCGGCTGCCCAACCTGCGCGGTGTTGCGCGGTGGACCGTCGAGCGGTCCGAAGAGGGCTTGCTTGAGCGCGTCGGAGTTCAACAGGATGCCCTGATTTCCGTATTGCCCTGGGTTGGCATCGATGTCGGCAACCACGAAGGGGGGCCGCTTTCCGAAGCCCACATTCGGAAGGTCCATGCACTGCGGCCCACCCTTGGCCGCGACCTTCGGCAGGTTGCCGGGGTAGCGGTACCGCTCAGTGCCCAGGAGGAACGAATCCAGCAGCATGATCCCGGGCAGCGGCTGAGGTGGACCCGTCGCCAGCGGTTCGAGACCGCCGAGGGCGCAGGTGATGGCGGGGTTGTACTGGTTGGTCAACGCGGTGGTGGGCAGCAGGAGGTGTAGGACGTCGGCTAGGGGCTGGCCGTTGGTCGACAGCACGTCGTTGCCCATGTCTGCCAACCCAATTGCGCTGACCAATAGCGCATCGAGGTCTTGTTGGCGATCGACGAGCGTGTCGCTGACGCGAGTCGTGTGGTCGACGGTGGCGACGAGGTCGGGAGCGGCGGCGGCGTAGGCATCGAGCACCGGCGGCGCCACGGCGATGTCGTGACTCAGGGCTGGCAGGCTGGGATCGAGCTTGGCCAGCAAGGCATCGAGATCCGAGAGCGTCTGGCCGAGCTTTTCACCGCGTCCGTCGAGCGCCTGCCCGAATGCGCCGAGGGTCTCGTTGAGCTTCTCGGGTTGGACCTGCGAGAGCACCGACACCAACTGCTGGAACACCGTGTCGATCTCCACCGTCACGTTCTTGGCGGCGAGCACCTGCCCCGCATACATCGATTGGGGTGACGGATCCGGGGGCGGCACCAACTGAACGAACTTGGAGCCGAAGACCGTCGTCGAGGCGACGTCGACGAGTGCGTTGGCCGGAATGATGGAGAGCTGATCGGGATCCATTGCCAGATGAATCGCGGACTGACCATCGGGAAGCGACTCGATCGACACCACCTTTCCGACCTGCGCACCGTGCAGCTTGACCTTGGCGTCCGGCCCCATCACCAGGCCCGCCCGTGGCGAAAGCACGGTCACCGGAACGGTCTTCGTCACGCCGCCGCGAAAGAGCACGACGGCTCCGGCGACGACGGCGGCGATGACCACGATCGTGGCCAGCCCCACGAGGGGGCGTAGATAGTCACGCGACACGGTGGCCTCTCAACCCGACAGATTGAAGTTGCCGTTGGCGCCGTAGACCGCCAGCGAGATGAGCAGGGTCACCGAGACCACGACGATCAGCGAGGTACGCACGGCGGTTCCGACGGCGACGCCGACGCCGGACGGGCCGCCGGTCGCGAAGTACCCGTAGTAGGTGTGGATGAATAGAATTGCGAGCGCCATCAGCACGGCCTGCAGGAACGACCAGAGCAGGTCGATCGGGTTGAGGAACGTGGTGAAGTAGTGGTCGTAGAGGCCACCGGACTGGCCGAGCAGTACGACGGTGGTGAACTGGCTGGCCACGAACGAGAGAATGACCGCGATCGAGTACAGCGGGGTGATGGCGATCATCCCCGCCACGATGCGGGTGCTCACCAGATACTCGATCGGACGGATGCCCATCGCCTCGAGCGCGTCGATCTCCTCGTTGATCCGCATGGCGCCTAGCTGCGCGGTGACGCCCGCCCCGAAGGTGGCCGCCAGCCCGATGCCCGCGACGATCGGCGCCGAGATGCGAACGTTGATGAACGCTGCAAGGAAGCCGGTGAGCGCCTCGATGCCGATGTTGCCAAGCGAGCTGTATCCCTGAACCGCGAGTACCCCGCCGGTGGCCAACGTCAGGAACCCCACGATTACGACGGTGCCGCCGATCATCGCCAATGTTCCTGCCCCCATGCTGATCTCGGCGATGAGACGGATGATCTCGCGGCGGTACCGGGTGGCGGCGAACGGCGTGGCGGCCAACGACCTGCCGTAGAAGAGAATGTGGTCGCCCAGCGCGCCGAGCGCAGCCACCGGTCGACTGACGCTGCGCACCAGGCGGGGATAGTTCGCCCGCAACGTCGTGGCAGTGCTCATTTCGACGTCATCTGGATGCCGATCGCCGTGACCACGACGTTGACCACGAACAGGGCCATGAACGCGAACACGACGGTCTCGTTGACCGCATTGCCGACGGCCTTGGCGCCGCCGCCGGTGATCGTCAGCCCGCGGTAGCACGCCACCAGGCCGGCGATCAGACCGAACAGGGTGGCCTTCACGCACGAAATGATCACTTCGGGTACGCCTGTCAGGAGGGTGATTCCCGCGGCGAAGGCACCGGGGTTGACGTCTTGGACCAGGACGGAGAAGAAGTAGCCGCCCATGATGCCGATGATGCACACCAGGCTGTTCAGCAGCAGCGCCACCAGACCCGAGGCCAACATTCGCGGGGTGACGAGGCGCTGCACGGGATTGATGCCGAGCACCTCCATGGCGTCGATCTCCTCGCGGATCGTCCGCGAACCCAGGTCCGCACACATCGCAGTGGCCCCGGCACCGGCGACGATCAGCACGGTCACCAACGGACCGACCTGCGTGACGGCGCCGAAAGCCGCCCCGGCACCGGACAGATCGGCCGCGCCGAGCTCGCGGAGCAGGATGTTGAGGGTGAAGCTCACCAAGACGGTGAAGGGAATGGCCACCAGCAGGGTGGGCGCCAGGGATACCCGGGCGACGAACCAGGATTGGTCGAGCAGTTCGCGCCATTGGAATGGCCGCACGAAGAGAAACTTCACCGCGTCCACTGACATGGCGAATAGCCCACCGATCGCCTGCATCGGAGCGTTGAGGCTCACCCGACCCATCGCTGCTCCCTTCCGACCGGCGCACGCGCTTCGGACGCCCGTGTCTCGACGGGCAACCATCGCAGCACCGTGACCCCCGACACAGCGGCCGTCCCGCTTGATGGGAGACGTGTCTAGGTGGTGTCGCGCCGCGCGTGGCGGCGGCCCGGCCAACGGGATCGTTGGCTCCGTCCGCCGGACGGTGTGACAGGCTGGCGCCACCACGGCCCAAACCTTGGAGGGACCCATGACGCAGCCTTCGGCGCAGACGACGACGGACGACGATCGCGACGGTCTCCGTGAAATCGGNACGCCCGCAGGGGTATTGCGGTACTACGACGTCGGCGATGGTCCGCCGCTGCTATTCCTGCACGGCTCGGGGCCAGGAGTNACGGGTTGGCGCAACTTTCGCGGGGTCCTNCCCACGTTCGCCCGGGGCTTCCGGTGTCTGATCCTGGAATTTCCCGGGTTCGGCGTGAGCGACAACTTCGGTGGCCATCCGATGGTCACGGCCCAGGGTGTGGTCGCACCCTTCCTCGACGCCTTGGAGCTCGAGCGCGTCGACGTCGTCGGAAATTCCATGGGTGGCGGCGTCGGCGTCAACACCGCCATCCACCACCCCGGCCGGATCGGCCGGTTGGTCACCATCGGCGGGATCGGCACGAACGTCTTCAGCCCTGGCCCAAGCGAGGGCATCCGGTTGCTGCAGGAGTTCACCGAGGATCCCACCCGCCAGCGGCTCGTCGACTGGCTGAACTCCATGGTCTTCGACCAATCCTTGGTGACCGACCAGCTCGTCGAGGAGCGCTGGCAGCTGGCCACCGACCCCGAGACTCTGGCGGCCGCCCGCCGCATGTACGGCAAGTCCGCCTTCGCCGCGATGATGGAGATGATGAAAACGGCAGACGTGCCGATGCCGTGGGCGCAAATGCACAAGGTGGCCGCTCCGACCCTGCTGACGTGGGGCCGCGACGACCGGGTGAGCCCGCTGGACATGGCCCTGATCCCGATGCGCACCATCCCGAATGCGGAACTGCACGTGTTCCCCAACTGCGGGCACTGGGCCATGATCGAGGCCAAGGACGCCTTCGAGAGCACCGTCCTGAGCTTCCTTCAGCGCGGCTAGTCGCGGGCACCGAATCGGCGGAATCGCCACAGGTATCGAGGCGCCTGCATCCACGTCGGCGCCGCCGGCCAATGATCGGAGCGGAAGTAGGCATCGGATCCGCCGTCGACGAATACTACGCTGCCGCATAAGAAGTCAGCGGCATCGGACAACATGAACACGATCCACTCGGCCAGGCGTTCCGGATCACCGTACCCACCGATCGGGACCGGGAAGCCTCGGATGGCCTTGGCCTCCCGCGGTGTGGCCAACTGCTTCTGCAGCAGCGGCGTCATGACCGCCCCAGGGGCCAGCGCGTTGAGTCGGATGCCCCGGCCCGCCCACTGTGGCGTCACCGCCTGACGCCGCACCCACCGACTGACCGCGATCTTCGACGCCGCATAGGCCATCGCCGGCGCTGCACGTCGGAACGGACGCAGTGACCGCAGTGCCGCGTCGACGTCGTCGGACATCAGGGCCCTCACGGCGCGCTGCGGCACCATCGGCACCGTCGTCGCCGAATTGCTGCTCACCACGACGACTTTCGCGTTGCCAGTGGCAGCCAGCGCGGTCTGCCAAGCCGACGCCAACTCGACCACGCCGCGGTAGTTGGTCTCGAGGATGAGTCGTGGCCGATCGGGCCCAGGCGTGGGCCCCACACCCGCGGCGAGCACGGCGCCGTCGAGACGGTGCGCCGCAACCGCGAGAACGGCGGCCGACGCCCGCGCCCGTCCGGAAGCCGTTGAGAGATCGGCTATGACGTCGGCGTCGTGGAGGTCGATTCCGATGACCCGGTGTCCGTTCGCCCGCAACCACTCCGACGCCGACCGCCCCATCCCCGAGGCCGAGCCGGTGACTGCGTACGTGCCCACTGGTCAGGAACCCTTGAGAAGGCGAAAGCCCTTGTAGCCGGCGGCGGCTACCTCGTGGCAGATGTCGAGGTACACCGCGAACCCGCCGATGAACAACATGAAGACCCGTGGCTTACCGGGCACGTTGGCTCCCATGTACCAGGAATTGGCCTGGGGAAAGAGGGTTGCGTTCGCACGCCTGTTGCACTCGGCAATCCACTCGTCCACCGCGTCGGGTTCGGCTTCGATGCCGACGTAGCCGTGCTCGTCGAGGTAACCGATCGCGTCGGCGATCCAGTTCACGTGCGCCTCGGCGTGCAGCACCATGTTGGCCAGCACGGCGGGTGCGCCGGGTCCCGAGACCAGGAACATGTTGGGAAACCCGTCCACGCCGAGGCCGAGGTAGGTCCGTGGTCCGTCGGCCCAGTCGTCGCGCAGCCTCTGTCCCCCGCGACCGACGATGTCGATCTTGGCCAGCGTGCCGGTCATGGCGTCGAATCCGGTGGCGAGCACGATCGCGTCGAGGTCGTAATGCCTCTCGGTGGTGGTGATTCCCGTCGCGTCGACCGCCACGATCGGTGTCTTGCGAACACTGACCAGCTTCACGTGGGGCCGGTTGAATGTCTGAAAGTAGTTGGTGTCGGTGCAGATTCGCTTCGTGCCGATGGGATGATCGGTGGGTATGAGAAGGTCGGCGACGTCCGGGTCGTCGACGACGC
>Ga0055540_1001637_pt1 | contig 12996 bp, 10 predicted proteins | sample AraplaCvi_mMS_r2_2_FD_55040 | JGI IMG/M metagenome (GOLD analysis project Ga0055540, IMG submission 55040) | Arabidopsis root microbial communities from North Carolina, USA - plate scrape MF_Cvi_mMS_r2 | ecosystem: Host-associated > Plants > Roots > Endosphere | place: USA: North Carolina
TCGAAGACGAGGGTGACGACGTCGCGGTCGACGGTCGGGAACGTGGTGAAGCCGAACGAGGTGACGACGCCCGCGTTCGCCCCGCCGCCGCGCAGGGCCCAGAACAGGTCGGCGTGGTCGTCGGCCGAGGCGGTCACCACGTCGCCGCCGGGCAGGACCACCGTCGCCGAAGTCATTGCGTCACACGTCAGGCCGTGGCCGCGCGCGTCGGCGCCCAGTCCACCGCCCAGCGCGAGGCCCGCAAGGCCGACCGACGGGCAACTGCCAGTCGGGATGGACCGCCCCCGGGGGCCCAGCGCCGCTTGTACGGACGCGATGTCGGAGGCCGCCGGGACGGTCGCCACGCCGTCGTCGCCGACGGTGACCGGCCCGCGGAGCCCGCGCAGGTCGAGCACCATCGTGCCGCTCGCGGTGGACGCGCCGACGTAGGAGTGTCCGCCGCTGCGCGCGGTGACCCGAATGTCGTTGGCGGCGGCGAAGGCGAGCGCCCGCCGCACGTCGGCGACCGAGGCGCAGGTGACGACCGCTACCGGCGTCGAGTCCACGAAGCGGGTGTTGAACACGGTCTTGGCGGTCGGATAGGCGGGGTTCGACGGCAGCACCGCGAGGTCGCCCAGGTCGGCCCAGCGCGGTGGTGCCGTCGTGGTGGGCGCCGGGGCGGCCGGCGCACCGGGCCGTGGGGGAGAGGCGCACGACCCGAGGACGGCCGACGCGGCCACGCCGAGCGCGCCGCGCACGAAGGCCTGCCGGGAGAGCTCAGCTGTCATGGCCCGATGATTCGACCACACGGGGCTGACTCCAGGGAGTCGTCGGCGGCATTGGGTAGGGTCTCGGCGTGACTCAGAGCCCTACCGTCAAGTCCGTAAACGCCCGCCTTGCTGACGAACTGGCCGTTCGGGAGGCCCAGGTGGCCGCGACCGTGACGTTGCTCGACGANGGCGCGACGGTGCCGTTCATCGCCCGCTACCGCAAGGAGATCACCGGCAGCCTCGACGACGGGCAGCTNCGNCTGCTGGAGGAACGCCTCGGTTACCTGCGCGAGCTCGACGCCCGCCGCGCCGCGGTGATCGCCTCGATCGAGGAGCAGGGCAAACTCACCGACGAGTTGCGGACGGCACTGCTGACCGCGGACACCAAGTCCCGCGTCGAGGACATCTACCTGCCATACAAGCCGAAGCGCCGAACCAAGGCGCAGATCGCCCGTGAGGCCGGACTGGAACCGCTGGCCGACCGGTTGCTGGCCGACCCCGCGCTGGTGCCGGAGGCCGAGGCCGCCGGGTTCTTGGGCGACGACGTGCCCGACGCCGCCGCGGCGCTGGACGGGGCGCGGCACATCGTCATCGAACGCGCGGCCGAGGACGCCGAACTGGTCGGCGCCGTCCGGGCGAAGTTCTGGGCCGACGGCACCCTGCGGACGTCGCTGTCGACCTCGGATGCGGCCAAGACGCCTGCGGCGCAGAAGTTTCGGGACTACTTCGACTTCTCCGAGCCGCTGGAGAAGATGCCGTCTCACCGCGTGCTTGCGGTCATGCGTGGGGAGAAGGAGCAGATCCTGTCCCTCAACCTCGACGGCGGCGACGAGGAGGTCTACCACGCGATGGTCGCCCAGACCCTCGGCGTGGACCTGACCGCGAAGGCTCCCGCGACCCCGTGGCTGGCGACGACGGTCAAGCTGGCGTGGCGGGTCAAGCTGATGGTGTCGGCGGCAGTCGACGCCCGCGTCAAGCTCAAGCAGCGCGCCGAACTGGACGCGGTCTCCGTGTTCGCCAAGAACCTCAAGGACTTGCTGCTCGCGGCGCCGGCGGGTACCCGCACCACGTTGGGCCTGGACCCGGGCTTTCGCACCGGCGTCAAGGTGGCGGTCGTGGACGCGACGGGCAAGGTGCTCGACCACACCGCGATCTTCCCGCACCAGCCCCGGCAGAAGTGGGACGAGTCCAAGGCGGTCCTCGGTGCGTTGATCGCGCGCCACGGCGTCGACCTGATCGCGATCGGCAACGGGACTGCGTCGCGCGAAACCGACGCGCTGGCAAGCGAACTCATCGCCGACATCACCAAGTCAGGGGCCAAGGCGCCGGTGAAGGCCATGGTCAGCGAGGCCGGCGCCTCGGTCTACTCGGCGTCGGCGTACGCCGCGCACGAACTACCGAACCTCGACGTGACGATCCGCGGAGCGGTGTCGATCGCCCGGCGGTTGCAGGATCCGCTGGCCGAGCTGGTCAAGATCGACCCGAAGTCGATCGGGGTGGGGCAGTACCAGCACGACATCACCCCCGGGACCCTGGCGCGCAGCCTGGACGCGGTCGTCGAAGACGCGGTGAACGCCGTCGGGGTGGACCTCAACACCGCCTCGGTGCCGCTGCTGGCGCGGGTGTCCGGGGTGACCGACACGATGGCCGAGGCGATCGTCGCGCACCGTGAGTCGACGGGTCCGTTCCGCAACCGCTCGGCGCTGCTGAAGGTTNCCCGGTTGGGACCCAAGGCATTCGAGCAGTGCGCGGGCTTCCTGCGGATCACCGACGGCGACGATCCGCTCGACGGGTCGGGCGTGCACCCGGAGTCCTACCCGGTGGTGCGGCGCATCCTGGACCGCGCGGGCGTCACGCTGGCCGAGCTGATCGGGGACTCCCGGACGTTGAAGTCGTTGCGGCCAGCCGACTTCGCCGACGACAGATTCGGCATCCCGACGGTCTCCGACATCCTCGCGGAGCTGGAGAAGCCGGGCCGTGACCCGAGGCCGGCGTTCTCCACGGCGACGTTCGCCGCGGGGGTGGAGAAGGTGGCCGACCTGAAGGTCGGCATGGTGCTGGAGGGCGTGGTGACCAACGTGGCCGCGTTCGGGGCGTTCGTCGACGTCGGCGTGCACCAGGACGGACTGGTCCACGTCTCGGCGATGTCGGACCGCTACGTCTCCGACCCGCACGAGGTGGTCAAGTCGGGGCAGGTGGTCAAGGTCAAGGTGCTCGAGGTCGACGTAGACCGGCAACGCATCGGATTGACGTTGCGGCTCAACGACACTCCGCAACAGCGGGGTCCGGGGAAGTCNTCGGCGCCGAAGGCCAAGGGCGGCAAACCGAACCAGAGCCGGCCCCGGGATTCCCAGCGACGCGAGGCGGCGGCACCGTCGGGGTCGATGGCGGAGGCGTTGCGGAACGCCGGGTTTGGGCGCTGACCGGCGGCCTCGGGGGTGACGAGCGACTCGCCTGCTACCCGAGGACCCATCGTGAGGTGGCCACGAGGTCACCCTGGGTCAGGGCGGCCGCCCGGTGTCCGTGGATCTGCTGGTAGCCAGGATCGGTCACCATGTCGGTGAAGGCCGCAGTGGAGGGGTACTCGACGACGAGAATGGCGTCCCACCATGGGGTCTCACCGTCGCCGATGACGTTGACCGGGCTGGCGCCGGCATAGCGGACCGTTCCGCCGACGCGGTCGAGATGAGGCTGCACCGCTCGGCTGTAGTCGAGATAGTGATCTCGGCCGCCCTGCTCCTTGAACTTCAGGAGGTTGACCATCACCACCGGTTCACCGCTCGGCAGCTTCGCAAGGGCCTTGAGGTTGACGGGTCGGTCGTCGGANTCGGTTGCCATGGTGGTCTCCTGTCGGGGTCGTCGTTGACGGTAAACCCGTTCCCGCCACNTGAACCCTGCAATGGCTGGCGAAACCTCTGTTGGATACCGGGCGAGGCCCTAGTGTTCGACCATGTCGTTCGACAGCGCCGCATTCGTCGTCGGGAGCATCCGCCTCGCGTCCGGAGTCTCGTTCCTCGTCGACCCCGTTCGTGCGAACCGGTGGTGGGGTGACCGCGAGGAGCCCACGGGCGGTGCCCGGTTGCTGCTGTATTCGATGGGCTACCGCGACGCGCTGATCGGTGGGCTGCTCGCCGCCGCGGCGCTGCGGGGTCGGGACACCCGCGGGTGGTTCTTGGCCTCCGGCGGTGCGGACGCCGCGGATCTGCTCGGCGGGGTGAACGCCCACCACGAGATGGCGCGGCCACAGCAGGTGATCGGCCTCGGCGGTGCCGTCGTCGGCATCGGGGTGGGATTGTGGGGCGCGACGCGGCGCCGGGCCCGGCCCGACCGGCCGGCGGGCTAGAGGTTCGGGCACGCCGCCCGTCACAATCAGCGTCATGAGCGACGACGCGCGTGGGTTCCTCCGNTCGATCCGCAAGGAGGTGCCCCAGGCCCTGACGGGCGGATCGGTCGACGCNGACACCGAGGTCGCCGCCATGCTTCGGGAGCTGGGCATTGCACTGATCGAGTGTGAGCAGCCGACGCACCAGGTGGAGGCGCGCCTGCGGTCGATCGCCAAGAACTACACCAGCGAGACCGTCCGCGTGGTGGTGCTGCCCACGGCGCTGGTGGTCCAGGTGGGCACCGTGGCCTACGAGGTGGAGACGGTGGTCAACCCGACCACGCAGCTGAACCTGGCCGGCCGGGTCGACGCGATCGCCGAGCTCGCCGAGTTTGGCGCCATCACCGCTGCCGACGCTGCCCGGGAAGCGGCCGCCGCCCGGGCGATGAAGCCGCGGTTCGGTCCGGTCGTCACGGTGATCGGCTACACGGTCACCACGCTGGGCTTCGGCATGGTGATCAACCCGACCTGGGCGTCGCTGTGGGGATACGTGTTCCTGGGTGCGGTGGTCGGGGCGATCGTCATGCTGGGTCGGCCGTTTCCCACTCTGAACGCCATCCTGCCGACGTTGGCGGCGGCGGTGGTGACGCTGCTCGCGACGTGGTTCGTCGCGGATGCAGCCAACGACGGGTTGCTGCGGGTGATCAGCCCTCCGCTGGTGGCCCTGCTGCCCGGCTTGGCGTTGACGATCGGTGCGATGGAGCTCGCCAGCGCCCAGATGGTCAGCGGCGCCACCCGCTTGATCTACGGCGTCACGCAGTTGATGCTGCTCGTGTTCGGGGTGGGCATGGGCATCCACCTCGGCGGAGATCTCGTCCCGCAGCAGCCGTCGGCTCAGATGGGTGGCTGGTCGCTCTACGTCGCGGTGGTGGTGATCGCGATCGGGCTCTACGTCTACCTCTCGGCGCCGAGGGGCTCGTTCGCGTGGCTGGTGCTCATCGTCGGCGTCGCCCTCATCGGGCAGAAGGTGGGCGGAACGTTCCTCTCGCCCACGCATTCCGGTGCGCTGGGAGCCTTCCTGGTGGTGCCCGTCGCGATGCTCGGCGCGCGGATCAAGACCTCACCGCCGGCGATCGTCATGATGCTCGCGGCCTTCTGGGCGATGGTTCCTGGTGCGCTGAGCTTCGAAACGCTCGGCGAGGCCGTGGCCGGGGAGGGCGACGTCATGACGCTGGGTAGCACGGTCGCGGCGATCTTCTCGATCGCCCTCGGCACGCTCGTCGGCTGGAGCGTCTTCGCGACGATCAACGCGCGGTTGCGGCGCTAGCGCCGCGAGAGGCCTACCGGCTCAGCGTCCGCAACCGCCTCAGCACCCGTGACGCGTCGTCCACGTCGACGTCCAGCGCGAGTGACCCCAGGTCGACGTCGCCGGTGGCGTGCCTCAGGTACTGCGGCAGCGCCGCGACGACGTCGGACAACTCGGTGATGAACTCGTGGTAGCCCTCCAGTGGGCGGTCGAGGAGGCGGCCGCACTCGGCGAGTGCGGTGTCGAAATACGACGGCGCGGAGATGCTTCGACATCGTTCGGACAACTGGAGCAGCCGTTCGTGGTAGTCCATCAACCGATGCGCGACGTGGCTGATGGCGTCGGCGTCGCCGCCGGATCCGTCACCGCCGAATGCCGCCCTGAAGGCGGGCGCCGCCATGAAGCGATCGATCCGGCGGGCCGTCGACAGCATCTCGTCGACCAGTTCGAGGAGCATCCGTTCCAGCTCCGGGCCCGAGGACACGCGCGTCACCGACGTCGGGGTGAAGCCCAGGTGGCTGTCGCGTAGGCGGGGAAGCACCGCGTTCTCCCGTTGCACCAGAACTGACGTGAACAGCGCCCACTCCCAGCCCAAGGGCTTTTCGCGCACCAACGCGGCCACGCCGCTCTCGGTCGTCGCGAGTTGGGCGACCGCGGGCGCGTCCGAGGCCGTCGGTGGCGTCACCGGCGGTGACACCACCCGCATCTCCGCCGCGCCGTCTGCTCCGTACACCCCGCGGCTGTCCCCGGCGAGCGTCCACCGATGCTGGCGATCGGCCCGCAGCTTCAGGTCGACTTCGCGTTCGACTGCCAGCTCCCGGCGCTCCCGAACGGACCGGGCCACGGCACGGCCTACGAAGAACAATCCCACCAATGCCGCCGCGCCGACGATCCACCAGATGAACTCGACGACGAACCCGACGACCAGCAGCAGGACGAACGCGCCTGCGAGACCACCGCCGCTCTCCGAATGTCCCCTGGCCATGGCGAGACGATAGGACGAGGCACCGACAACGCCCCAGCGACGACCTACACCGTCCGACGCCTCCGCAGGAACGGATCGGTCAACGCCGGCGGTTGGTAGCCCTGGTCGGCACTGGAGATGGTGACCCCCGGGGGCACGATCTCGTCGATCCTGTCGAGCACGTCGACCGACAGCGTCACGTCGGCGGCACCGAGCTGGGACTCCAGATGATCCATGGTGCGCGGGCCGATGATCGGCGCGGTCACCGCGGGATGCTGCATGACGAACGCCAGCGCCAGATGCACCAACGACAGCCCCGCGTCGTCGGCCAACCGGCCCAGCGCGTCGGCGGCGTCGAGTTTGCGCTGGTTGTCCGGGCTGTCCATGTCGAATCGCGCGGGCATTCGACTGCGGCGTTTGGACTCCGGCAGATCCTGGCCCTTGCGGTACCCGCCGGTGAGCCAGCCACCGGCCAGCGGGCTCCACGGCAGCACGCCCATGCCGAACTCCTGCGCCACGGGCAGCACATCGGCCTCGATGCCCCGCGCCAGCAGCGAATACGGCGGCTGCTCGGTGACGAAGCGGCCCAAACCCCTGCGCTCGCTGACCCATTGGGCCTGCACCATCGCGTGCGCGGGGAAGGTCGACGAGCCGAAGGCGCGAATCTTGCCCTGGCGCTGCAGGTCGGTCAGCGCGGCCAGGGTCTCCTCGACGTCGGTGTCGGCGTCGGGCCGGTGCACCTGGTAGAGGTCGATCCAGTCGGTATCGAGCCGGCGCAGGCTGTTCTCGACCTCCTGGACGATCCAGCGTCGGGAGTTGCCGCGCTGGTTCGGGTCGCCCGCGGTGCCGATCGGCGACTCCACCGGGACGCCCATCTGCCCGTGGAACTTGGTGGCGAGCACGACGTCGTCGCGCTTGCCGTTGGCCAGCGCCTTGCCGACGATGACCTCCGATTCACCTTGGGAGTACACGTCGGCGGTGTCGACGAAGTTGACGCCTGCGTCCAGCGCGCGGTGGATGACCTGGATCGACGTGTCGTGGTCGGGTTCACCCCACGCGCCGAACATCATGGCGCCCAGACAGAGCGGGCTGACGTGCATTCCGGTTCGGCCGAGGCTGCGGTACTCCATTGCACCGATGCTAGGCGCGCTTCCTGGCAGCGCCGAGGATCAGCCCGCCCAGACGTCCTCGACGTAGTTGTCCGACTGGACCAACGCCTCGAGCCATTCCTTGGCCTCGGCGTCGTCGGCTCCCGTTCGCGCCCGGTAGACGTCCCGGAACGCCGCGCGCACCGCGGGCGCCATGCGGCCTCCGTCCCCGCACACGAAGACGTGGGTGTCCTTGGTGGGATCACCGAGCATCTCCCAGACGTCGTCGGCGTCGGCGGCGATCCGGTCCTGGACGTAGCGCACGCCGTTCTCCGGTGCCCGGGAGAACGCCGGCCGCATCCGCACGATGCCCTGCCGTTCACCGTCTTCGAATTCATCACGGAAGATGTAGTCCACGTCCGGATCTCGCACGCCGAAGAAGCACAGCGCCGACGCGAACGGTTCGCCAGCCTGCTTGGCCGCCAACCGGTCACCCAGGAAGCCGCAGAAGGGGGCGACACCCGTGCCCGCGCTGACCAGGATGACGTTGCACTGCGGGTTCGCGCCGGCGCGGAACGCCTGCCGGGCCGGGTCGATCCGGGCGCGGATCATCGCACCCGGCGCGACTCCCGCCAGATGATTGGACGCGACTCCCTTGAACGGGCCGATGCCCGAACGCGCTTGCGTGTCCAGGACGCTGACGATCACGGCCACCTCGTGTGCCGACCGCCGTGACGACGACGCGATCGAATAGTGCCGCGGTGTCATGGGTTCGAGGAGTTCCAGCAGTTCGGCGCCCGTCAGCGCGCACGCCGGGAACTGGTGCAGGCATTCCAGCGGGCTCAGCACGCAGGGGTCGGGGGAGTCGGCGAGTTCGGACAGGCGCCGCCGTTCCGGGTCGCACGGGTTGGCCGCGGCGAGCTTGCGCAGCTGGCTGCGGGTCGCGGGCTTGCGCAGTTCGACGAAGTGGGTGAGCAGCTCGCGCACGCTGACCTCTCGGTCCAGCGCGATGAGCCGCCGCGAGGTGCGCCTGGGGTTGACCGACAGGCGCAGCTCGGGGTCGATCTTCAACAGGTCGAGTACCGTGTCGACCACCTCGGGCGGGTTGTCGGCCAGCACCGTCAGGTGATCACCCGTGGCGTACTCGACATCGTCGGGAAGCGCCACGCGGACATAGTGTTTGGCCTGCCCGGCCGTGCTCACCAGGTTCTCGTTGAGCGTCACGGTCATGGGCTGCACCGCGAATCGCGCGTCGATCGCCGCCGTCACCGGACCGCTGATCAGGCGTAGGTCGTAGAGCGGCTCGTCGTTGGTCGTCACCAGTGCCGCGTCGGGATCGCCGTAGTGCTCGGCCAGCGCCGACCACAGCGCGGCGGTGAACTCCTCGAGGGTCCCGTTGAGATCGCCCGAGGTGTCGGCGGCGGCGCGGGGGAGCAGCGCCCGGCCGCCCAGTTCGGTCAGCCGCTCGTCGACCCGCTTCGGGACGGCCTGATACGTGTCGGCCCAGTTGTGGTCGCCGACGCCGAGCACGGCGAACAGCGGATCGTCCGGCAGCGCAGCGTCCTCACCGAAGAGCCACGTCACGAACTCACGCGCGTCGTCGGTGGGCTGGCCGTTGTAGGACGACGCGACGATCACCACCGCGTCGGCGTCGGGCCAGTGCCCGGCGGCGGAGTCCAAGGGTGCCACCGTGGCGACGCACCCGATGTCGTCGGCCTCCTCGGCGAGCTGTTTGGCCAGCGCCCGGCACGTGCCGAGGTTGGATCCGTGCAGGACGACCACCGTCGTCCCCGCCTTCACCGGGGACACCGCCGTCGGGGCGGGTGCGGCGACGGGGACGGCGGTCGCCACGACGCGCTCGGCGGACGTGCGCCGCACCAGCTCGACGTGGAATCCAATTGGTCGGCGGCTGAGGCCTTCCCACCGCACGACGTAGTGCTGCGAGTCGACGAGCCGGTACCGGTGCACCACCCGCGCGATCAGCATCGCCGCCTCGTGCAGCGCGAACTGGCGACCGATGCACGACCGCTCGCCGGTGCCGAACGGCTTGAACGCTGCGCTGGAACGGTTTTCGGCGACGGCGGGATCGAAGCGGGCCGGGTCGAACAGCTCGGGGTTGTCGCCCCACTGCGGCTGGCGGTGAAGGGCCCCGGTCAGCACCGTGACGGCCTCACCACGCTTGACGGGGTACTGGCCGCCGATCACCGTGTCCGCCAACGCCATCCGGTCGAAGTTGAGCACCGGCGGTGACAATCGCAACGTCTCGCTGATGACCTGACGGAGGTAGGTGAGCTTGCCGATGTCGTCGTAGGTGGGCAGGTAGTCGTCGTCGGGCCCGAACACGCCGTCCACCTCGGCGCGCACTCGGGCCAGCACCTCGGGATGGTGCAGCAGGTTGTAGACGGTGTTCGGCATGAGCTCCGAGGTGGTCAGTTGCCCGGCGATGAGGAACGTCATGATCTGGTTGCGGATGTTGTCCTCGTCGAGGGCCTGCGCGCCGAGCATGACGTAGAGCAGGTCACCGGTGCCGCCGGCGGTGTGCCCGGCGATCAGCTCGTCGAAGTAGGCGTGCAGGGCCGACCGCTCGGCGTCGAACGCCGGTGTCTCGCCGTGGAGGAAGACCTCGTTGAGCGCGTTGGTGAAGCTCTGCGGGATGGGGGCCAGNCCGTCGTGGTCGTAGGAGTCGAACCGTGCCCCGAACCCGGCCAGGCCCACGGTGTCCATGGCGAGCTTCTGCAGATCGTCGGAGACGTCGACCGGGCCGACGCCCACCNGCGCGTCCCACCGGGAGAGCATCTGACAATTGATGTCGAGCATGGCGTCGTGATANTTGCGCAGCCCNGCATAGCTGAACCCGGGCAACAGGACGTCGTGGGCCTTCTGCCAGTTGGGTTCGCCGTGGAACGCGGTGAACAGTCCGTCCCCGGCCAGCGGACGGACCCGCGCCAGCGAGGCCGTGAGGTTCTTGGCGAACCTGCTCTCGTCGCACAGTTCCTCGACCAGGTCCACCGAGCACGCGTACAGCTTGCGGTCACCGCTCCAGGTCCCGTAGAAGATCGGGCCGTACGTCTCGGCGAGGACGTCGACGGGCAGGGCGTAGGGCCGGCCTACCAGCCGTGCGTCGGCGAGCAGCGGACCGTCCACCGTGGGGATGTCGGCGATCGTCGGTGGCGGTGACGGCGCGTAGTCGGACATGTCGCGCAGCATAGGCACCGGCGCATGGCGAAGTTCGAGGAATTGACGAGGCCGTCACCGGCGGGTGGCGGCGGCACACCGACTACCCTCGANCTCATGCGCATCGCCATTCTGGGCCTGGGAATCGTCGTCGCCTGCTTCGGCGCACTGTGGGCCCTGCAGGGTTTCGGTGTCGTCGGCGGCAGCCCGATGTCGAACACCACCACGTGGTCGATCATCGGGCCCATCACCGTGGTGATCGGCGTCGCCATCGCGGCCTGGGGCGCCCGCCGCCCGAAGTAGTCGTCTCAGGACGTCGTCTGGAGCTCGCCCACGAACGAGGCGAGGTCGGCCATCGCCTTCTCGAGCCGGTCCCTGACGAAGTCCGGACCGAAGGCGACGTCGGGATCAGCGGCGGCGACGTCCACGCACGCGGTCACGATCGCGGTGGCGAACATCGCCACCGCCAACTCCAGGCGCTTGTCGTCGGGCGTGACCCCCATGCGTTCGGCGAGCACCGCCATGGCCGCCGGACTGCGGTACTCCATCGCTGCTTGGCGCAACGTGTGGCACGACGACACGACGTGCAACATCATCGCGATGCGTTCGGCGGTCAGACCGGCGATCGGCCGACGCTCGGCCACCCGCGTCAGCACGGACACGTGCGCTGCTCTCAACGACTCCATGGGGCCCAGGTCCGAGGGCTGCCGCAGCAGTTCCGCGGTGATCTCGTCGGAGAGGTCGTCGACGATTGCGACGAAGACGCCCTCCTTCGAGGTGAAGTACCGGCTGAACGTGCGCGGTGACACCTCGACGGCGTGCGTGATCTGGTCCACGGTGGTGTTCTCGTAGCCCTGCTCGAGACACAGCTCGACGGCCGTGTCGATCAGCAGGCGACGGGTCTGCGCCTTCTTGCGCTCACGCAGTCCCAACGGCTGCTGGACGGGGGCATGGGCCACGGGCCGATGATAGCCGGTCTGGCAAACCACTCACGAGGAATACGTCCACCGCGACGGCCGCCGTCCCGAAAGCGTCACGACCTCTGGACCGGGGACTTGGCTTCTNCAAGGTCGTGGTGGGTCGACTTCGGACGTCGCCTAGCGATGCTCGGGGTTCGGCCCTGCAAATCTCTCGGNGAGGTGAATCAGATGGCCGTCGGCGGCAGCTCAGGTGCCGGGGGAGGCGGCACTTCGGGTCCGGGCGGCGGGGGCGGCGGCANTTCGTCGACCACACCGTCGACGGCGGGGAGGTCGGCCGGGCCGGGTGGCGGTGGTGGGGGCGGTGCAAACGGGTCGACCGGCGGGGGTGGCGCCATCGGATCCTGGACCGGGTCGTCCTGGGCCACGGGGAGGTACATGTGCCGGGTGAACTGCGGCTGGAACGCGCCTCCGCCGCCGATCTTGACGCCGCCGCCGCCCTCGCCGGACGACACCGGGGTGCCGTCGGGCAGGGTCACCGCGGTGTGTCCGGAGTTCCAGCCGATGTTGAGCGCACCTGGCTGGGTGCCGTACTTGAAACCACGCGCCAACAGCGCCTGCTCTTCGTTGCCGGTGTGAAAGCGGTCGCCGTAGATCGGGCGGCCGGTGGCGGCGTTGGCCACCCACGACGCCAGGCCCGAGCAGTCGGTGCCCGAGGGCGAGTCGCCCCCCGTGCGGTACGGCGTGCCCGAAACCTGGTTGACCAACGTCAAGATGGCCGTGGTCGCAATAGCATCGATCATGACGTCGGACCGTAGCAACGGATTTTTGGCGCCGCCAAAATCTGTGGCAGCCATCACGTCTCGTCTCGACGACGGACTATCTCTCAAATGTCCTTGCCGCAGAGCCGATCTCGCGTACCTCATTGCACCGGAACGGGTTTGACGCACACGCGGTGACACTCGTGAAAGCCCATGTCAGGGGCCATTCTTGGACCGCGGGGCGCCACCCGTCGGTTGGCGTCGGACCATCGGCAGGTCCCGGCCAACTGTATCGGTCAAGCAACCGATGCCGTTCCGTGACTGGCAGTTTCACGAGTGTCGGCTGCCATCAGCGAAAGACGCCCGCGCCGCCGTCGACCATGATCGTTTGACCGGTGATGTAGCCGGCGTCCTCGCCCACCAGGAACGCCACGACGGCCCCGATGTCCTCGTGAATGCGTCCCACCCGTTTCAGTGGTACCTGCCGCACCGCCCGTTCGTAGTCCTTGGGGGCGATCTCCTGCCAGAACTGAACCCCGGGGGAGTCGGCGAATGGGCAGATCACGTTGACCCTGACGTTGTCGCGGCCCCATTCGAGGGCCGCGGCCTTCGACATGCCGCGGATGGCCTCCTTGGCGCCGGCATACGCCGCGAACTGGGCCTGCCCGGCCGTGCCCGAGGCGGACCCGAGGTTGACGATCACCCCCGCGCCGGC
>Ga0055540_1001645_pt1 | contig 12981 bp, 11 predicted proteins | sample AraplaCvi_mMS_r2_2_FD_55040 | JGI IMG/M metagenome (GOLD analysis project Ga0055540, IMG submission 55040) | Arabidopsis root microbial communities from North Carolina, USA - plate scrape MF_Cvi_mMS_r2 | ecosystem: Host-associated > Plants > Roots > Endosphere | place: USA: North Carolina
GGCGAACTGCTCTTCTACCAGAGCCGGGAGAAAGACGGCACGATCTATCTCGACAGGGAAATCATGCTGAAGGGCGGCGAAACACCAATCCGACTTGCGGCTGGTCTGACGGGTTCGATCCAGGGGCCTTCGGAGAAGATGTTTGGCTATTCCTGCCCGACACTGGCCGACTGGACCGGCAATGGCAGCATGGACATTCTGGTCAGCGACGTGACCGGCCGGCACCGTCTGTTCCGCAATACCGGCGAAAAGACGATCCCGCCTCGCTTCGGCGAAGAGGAGTTCCTTACTTACAAGGGCAAGCCGCTGAAGACCGTCTGGCGGGTTCGACCGGCGGTCGTCGACTGGCTCAAGGACAACGATCTTCACTATGTCGCATTGGATGAGGATGGCATCCTCAGCGACTGGAGGAAGGCGTCCGATACGGAACTCGTCGAAAAGCGTTTCCTTCAGTGGGAAAATGGCGACGCCATGCGCTTCACTGTGGATGTCGGCGGTGGGCGCGGCCGTGTGAAGCTTTGCTTTTGCGATTGGGAAGGCGCTGGCCGTACCGATCTGATCTTCGGTACCCATGCCCGCGCCTGCGTGCCGCCGGATCCCAAGACCGGTGCGCCCCGCAACACGACCAAGCAGGCCGGCCTCTTCTATTCGCGCAACGTCGGGACACCAGACGAGCCTCGTTTTGCATTGCCGGTTCCGATCAAGCATCGGGACGAGACCATTCAGATGGCAATGCATGTCGCCTCTCCGGAGGTCGTCGATTGGGCTGGTCGCGGCGTGCTCGACATTATCGTCGGCATCGAGGACGGCAGCATTGTCTGGCTCAAGCGTGAGGAACTGTCGTGGTGAACGGCGTCATCATTCGCGGCACGACCAAGCTCATCGGCATCATCGGCGACCCGATCGTCCAGGCCAAGTCGCCGGCGGCGGTCAATCCGCTCTTTGCGGCACGTGGAGCGGATATCGTATCTGTCCCGCTCCATGTCCCTGCAAGAGACCTGCCTACGATATGGGCCGGCCTGAAGGCCATGCCGAACCTCGTGGGGTTCGGCATTACCCTGCCTCACAAGCAGACTGCCATCGATCTGTGCGATAGTCTTGACCCGGTTGCCGAGCGGGTCGGGGCCGTCAATCTCGTGCGCCGCGAGAAGGACGGCAGCTTCCGCGGCTACCAGTTCGATGGCAAGGGCTTCGTGCGCGGTCTCCAGTCCAAGGGGATCACGATCGAAAGTCGTGATGCACTTATCGTCGGAGCAGGAGGCGCCTCGGTCGCTATAGCGTTCGCACTCGTCGAGGCCGGCGCCAAGAGCATCACGGTATCAAATCGGACCGCCGACAAAGCTGAAGCACTAGCGGATGCGGTAAACGCCGACTTCGGAAGGAAGGTTGCCAAAGCAGGCGGGCCGAAGCCAGAAGCTGGTCAGCTCGTCATCAATGCGACTTCGCTCGGCCTTCACGATACGGACGCGCTCCCGCTGGATCCGGACTTGTTGCGGCCGGGAATGACATTTGCCGAAGTCATTGCCCAGCCAGAGATCACGAGACTTCTCGCACTGGCCGCGGCAAAAGGTGTCGAAACCCATTCCGGCATGCACATGATCACCGGACAAGCCGACCTTACCGTCGACCACATCTGTGAGCTCTGGGCTTAGCTGCGTCTCGCTTTACTGCACCAAGCGTCATGCTTGACGTGTGGGACATGACGCTCTCGCAAGCATCGGCCGTCGCAGTATGACCCGCGCTTCAAGTGACATGCACCGGAACGTCATCTGAGCACGCTCGATCTCCGGGGCGCTTTTCCTTCGTGGGGAACTGTGAGTTGGGCCAGGTTTATCCACCTCCCTGATGTTGCAGTCTCAGACCTTTCTCCGGCCACCGAAGTCGGCCAACCCGCCCTGTCAGGGACAGGGTCACGACGGCGTCTTGCAGGTCTTGCCCTACAAATCCGAGATTTGTCGGATAGATTTCCGGCATCCGCACTTGGTCGAGTAATTCGCCTCTTGGCGAGACGACCGTTATGCACCCTGTCACTAAGGTTGAGACGCAGATATTACCTGAGGCTGCAACCTTCAGGCTGTCGAATCGCTGAAAGCCGCCAAGTCCGATAACGAGCTCCCCGCCGGCTTGGCTCGGAAATGGTTTCTTATGCACCACCCCCGGCTCAGCGATGGCGTAACTCCACAGTCGGGCTGTTTCCATTTCGGCGACGTAAAGGGTCTCAAGATCGGGTGATAAACCAATCCCATTCGGNGCTATGAGCGGAAACGCAACNCTCTTAATCGAACTGCCATCGGCCTTTGCGTAAAACACCGCACCGTGGTCGCGCTGGAACTCCCGGACCCTGCCGGTGTCAGTAAAATAAAACCCGCCATGGTTATCGAAAACGATGTCGTTTGGGCCGCTAAGGGTTTGGCCGTCGCATTGATCATACAAGGTCATAACCTTGCCGGTGGAGACATCGACCTTTTGGATCAGACCACCGCTATAGTCGGGAGCCAGGCCGACAGGACGCAACCAACCGCCCTCCTCTGCCCAGGAGAACCCTCCGTTATTGCACACGTAAAGCGCATCATCCGGCCCCAGAGCCATCCCGTTAGGACCACCGTTGGTCACCGCCAGTAGTTCGTGTCTTCCGCCTTCCCTGATCCTCACAATCCTGCCGCGGCCGATCTCCACGACGGCAATCGTGCCGTCGGGGAGTTCAACAGGTCCTTCGGGGAAGTGAAGTCCCGTTGCTATGATTTCTATATCGGGCTGCGTCATAGGATCGGCCCAGAATGGAAAAAGAGGTCGACGTCAAAGAAATTCAGACGAACGAATAACGTGAACAAAACTCGCAGTGTCTGTGCATCAGGCCGCTGCCGACATGCACATCGTCACGGTTGGGCTTCATGCACGGGTCTCGTTCGAAAAAGCGCCGCTAGATGAACGCTCAGCAGACAACTAGCTACTGAGTTCGACTTGCTCAGGCGCTCCGCCATTTGCCGCCGAGCGATAACCCGCTTCAACGACGGCCAGCGCGCGCTCCGCTTCAAGCAGGCCTGCAACGGGAGGGCGTCCACTTGCGAAATCCGCCCAGCTGCGGCGGAGGAAGATCGGATAATACGCGTCTGTGTTGTATTCGATGGTCGCGGCATAAGCCTTCTCTTGTTCGCGCGACTTGACATAGAACTGGTCGGCATATCCGCGAATGTAAGATTGACGATGCGAGAGCGAAAAGGCGAAATCCCGCTGATCGTCGGCGGTGGAGGGATATAGATAGCCTGTTTCGATTACCCCGATCTGTCCTGCGCCATTTCGGCAGGTGAACACCGCCTGTTCCTCGACTGTTACGTCGGGTCGATAGATCTGGACCTGGCCTGAGACCTCAGTGATGGGGACTTGCGTCAGGTTTGAAATCAAGTCGATAAAGTGAATGCCAACGTTCAGCATCGACCCACCACCCGCATGCGCCTTTTCAAGCATCCAACCGCACCCGTTTCGCTCATACCGGGCCACCGAGCCGACGATAAACCTGAAGGAAAGATGTTGAAACCCATCTGGCGTGAACCCCGCAGCCGGCGCGAGACGATCAGCCAGATCGCTCACGCGCTGAATAAAGGGCACGCTCACGAAGACGCCGTGTTTCTCAGACAGTTTGCGGATACGACGGACTTCCTCGAGATTAACCCCGCATGGTTTCTCGACGAGAAAGGGCTTCCCCTTGACGATTAGCCGCTCGGCGAGTTCGGCCATGTCGGAGTGGCGGCTGAATACCAGCGCGAAGTCGAAATCCTGGCTCATGAGTTCGTCGTTGGAGCCATACAGTTTACAATTGAGCAGTTCGGAGAACCGTGTGCCCGCAAATGCCGCGCTATCGGAAATGCCGATCACCTCGATACCCGGATCCTTGAGTGCAGCGATATAAAGTGGAAAATGCCAATGGCTGACATCGAATACTGCGATCTTCATCACGACTCCGTTCATCGCGGGTTTATTGAGGCGAGCAGCCATGATTAAACGTATCAAATGCCGCGACCCGGATGATCCGACAGCGCACGGCCTGATGGTTTATTGCCGTTCAAGCGGCTCCTTGTGAAACGCCCCTCGCAATGCTATTGGAATAGCGTTCCGATAAATCGAATATCGTGGTATCATGCGACTTGTCAAATCTCTTCTGGACCGTTGTTTTGACCTCATCACACTGTTGAGTGAGAACGCCACTGGACTGTCATTAGGCGAGATCAGCCGTCGGCTGGACGTTCCCAAGAGCGCAGCGCATCGCCTTCTCAACAGTCTGTGTGACTTAGGCTGGGCTGAACAGGACCCTGAGAACGGGTTCTACAGACTTTCATTGCGCCTCGCCGTGGTGGGCCAGCGCCTGCTCGCCGGGACGCGGATCCCAGACATCTGCCAACCGATTCTGGACCGTTTAGCGAGCAATACCAAGGGGCTCGGCAGGATCGCGATCCTTGACCCCGATGGTTTGACCTGGATATCGCATTCGCAAGGCATGCGGTCTGGCCTGATCTACCAACCCGAACTGGTAGCGAAGGTCCCGCTGCACACGACGGCCAACGGCAAAGCGTGGCTGGCGACACTGGATCGAGAGGAGGCGTTGGCCAGGGCCGTCGCGAGCGGACTCGGACGAACAGACCTGGGTGGTCCGCGAGTTATCACCTCTAGGCAGACGTTTTCTGCGGCCTTGGATGAGACCGAAGAACGGGGATGGGCCACGGCGATCGAGGAAGCTGAACCCGGCGTCGCCGCCGTCGCAGCTGTCATTCGCGTTGCTGGTCAGGTTGTTGGAACGGTCAGCATCGCAGGACCGATCCATCACTTTTCGGCGCTCGTACTCCCTCAATTAGCGGAACAGGTTAAAGCCACGGCCGAGGAGCTTTCCGATCTTTGGCCTTATCGGATCGCCTCGCCCGCACCGCAAGCCAACTCTTCGAAGAAGGCGCAAGTGGTTGGAAATATTATCTAAAAATCGTCATTAACTATCAGCGCGCTTATCGCATCGCTGACCTCTGTTGACACCCGCCTTTCTTAATGGAATAACGTTCCAATAGCGATTGTGGAGATCGCCTTGAGGAAGTGGCCGCTTCGGCGGCCGGTAGGAGGAAGCAGTTGGCTAGTGTTGAGCTGAAGGCCGTTCGCAAAGCGTACGGCGCCGTACCCGTGCTTCATGGCGTGTCTGTCGACATCCATGAAGGCGAATTCGTAACCTTGGTCGGGCCTTCGGGTTGCGGAAAATCAACTCTTTTGCGGATGATCGCTGGCCTCGANAATATCTCCGGCGGCGAGATCCAGATCGGCGGACGCACCGTCAACGACGTCCCTCCGAAGGCCAGAGATATCGCTATGGTCTTCCAGAATTATGCGCTTTATCCGCATATGACCGTCGCGGAAAACATGGGCTTCTCGTTGAAGCTCAAAAAGGCGTCCCGCGAGGAGCGGACAACGCGCGTTCAGCGAGCAGCCGAAATCCTGAGCCTTACGAAACTCCTTGATCGCTACCCTCGCGAACTCTCGGGCGGGCAGCGTCAGCGCGTGGCGATGGGTCGCGCGATCGTTCGCAATCCGCAAGTATTCCTGTTCGACGAGCCGCTCTCGAACCTCGATGCTAAGTTGCGCGTGCAAATGCGTGCTGAGATTAAGGAACTGCATCAGCGGCTCAAAACCACGACCGTTTACGTGACCCACGATCAGGTCGAGGCGATGACTATGGCCGACAAGATCGTCGTCATGCACGACGGTCACGTTGAGCAAGTCGGTGCGCCGCTCGAGCTGTATGATTACCCCGCCAACGTATTTGTCGCTGGGTTCATCGGGTCACCATCGATGAACTTTCTCAAAGGCAACGTGGAGCAAGGTCACTTCGTTCTCGAGGATGGACACAAGCTGCCTCTGCCTGCGGGCGTGGCCGACATCTCGGAGAAAGTGATCTATGGCGTGCGCCCTGAGCATCTCACTCTCAGTGACGAGGGGCTGCCACTTACCGTCACAGTCGTCGAACCGACAGGCTCGGAGACTCAGATCATCGCTCGGCATGGCGCTCAAACCATCGTCTGCATATTCCGAGATCGAGTTCTCCCAAGAGCTGGCGANGTAATCACCGTGGCTCCCGATCTCTCACGCGTCCACCTCTTTAGCGCGAGCACCGGTCGGCGGTTGTCNTAAGGACACGACGCCAGCCACTCTGCCTGAACGCGCACACGGGAATAGTAAGCGAATGTCGATACCTCCGCTACAAGTCAGCACCAACCAAAGCGCTACAAACCTGGCGAGCGACGTCGTGGATGCCGACAACGCAAACCGCTTCAGCTGGGCTCCTTTTCTGTGGTTTACCCCTGCTATCTTGATCCTGTTTCTTGTGACCCTCTATCCGACGATCTTCGTNTTCTGGTTGAGCTTCCAGAAAACGAAATATTACGATCTCGTTGGCTTCAATGGTCTCGCCAACTACGTCGAAGTTTTAAGCTCACCCGAGTTCTGGGACACGACCGTAATTTCCCTGAGCTACGTCGCTGGATCGCTGGCCGGTGCCATTATCCTTGGGATGGCTTCAGCGCTGGTATTGAACCGGGCGGGCGTTACAGGATCCGCGCTTCGTGTGTTCATCCTTTTTCCCTGGACGCTGTCCATGTCGGTCGTCGGCAGTATTTGGCTCTGGCTGCTCAACCCTTCGTTTGGGCCGATACCCTACGTGATCCAGAAGCTGGGTATCGACCCCGGACTGATGCTGGGGGATCCGGGAATGGCTTTGCCCCTCCTCATCATCGTCACGGCTTGGTGGTCGTTCCCATATGTCATGGTGATGGCGACAGCNGCCATGCAGTCCATCCCGAAAGAACTTTACGAAGCGGTAGAGATCGATGGAGGCGGCGCGTTCGTGAAGTTCCGNTACGTCACGCTCACCGAAATCCTGCCCACTTTGGGAAGCACGGCGCTGACCCTCTCCATCATGTACCTGACCTTGATGACATTGATCATTGTCATGACAGGCGGAGGACCATTGGGGTCGACCACCACGCTNAGTTTCGAAGCGTTCCGCGGCACCGTCCAGGCGGTCAACATTGGGCCGACTGCCGTCGTCTCGATCGTCGTCCTCATCATCAATGTCGCCCTTGGTGCTCTTTATACCCGGCTGACCGGCCGCGTTACCGGATAGGATGCTAAAATGAGCAGCGCTCTCTCGAACCGCACAACCGGACAAATGCCCGCGATCCTGGGATCTTTGGTTATCGGGATTATCGTTCTCGGACCNGTGCTATGGGCCTTCGCGACGTCGTTCAAGACGGAAGTAGAAGCAGTTGTTGTTCCCCCGACCCTATGGCCGAATTCTCCAACTCTGGAGAACTACACCAAGGTCCTCAAGGATGCGGCTTTCTTCACCGACCTCTGGAACTCTGTCGCCTACTCCGTCGGCGCTGTGATNATCGCGCTCCTCGTCGGGATTCCTGCGGGCTACGCCGCCGCACGCTTTTCATTTAAAGGGAAGCGCGCACTGATGCTGGTGGTTCTCGCGACCTCGATGGTGCCAGGCGTCGCGTTGCTGGTTCCCACTTATTACCTGCTGGAAACGGTGGGTTTGCTCAACAGCGGCATCGTGGTGACGATCATACTCTCGGCGAGGATTATCCCTCAAACGGTCTGGTTCATCGCCAATTTCGTCGAAGCGGTNCCNGTTGAGATCGAGGACTCCGCGATGATCGACGGCGCGTCCCGGTTTCAAATTATNTGGGCTCTGATCTTGCCGCTGATNCGTCCAGGCATAGCCGCCGTCGCGACGATCGGCATCGTGACGACCTGGAACGACTATATCACGGTGGCGGTCTTTGCGCCCGAGGTGGCAAAACGGACCCTGCAGGTCGCCCTTGTCAATCAGGTTTTCGACGCTGTCGGCATTTCGTGGTCCTACATGATGGCCTTTGTGATGGTCGCATCATCACCGGTCATCCTCATGTTCGGCTTCGTCCAGAAGTGGTTCATCTCCGGCCTGACGGCCGGCGCCGTTAAAGGCTGATGACGCAAACAAACCATCCACACACCTTGTTCAACCTGGGAGGAAGACGCATGCAAACCATATCGAAACGGNAACTCATCAAATCGTCCGCGGCGCTGGCAATTGGGACTGCCATCTTCGCTTTCGCTGCTCCGCAAGCTTTTGCCCAGAGCACGAAGATCATTTACCAGACGTTCCTGGATCCGAACAATTCGAAGGATCCCCGGTCTGCTGCTCAGACCAAGATGATCGATGCTTTNCAGGCGAAGAACCCTGACATCAAGATCGAACTTCTTGTTGATCCGACCGGGGGAGCTGCAGCTCGCGCCATCAAATCCGGCGCCCAAACCCCAGATGTGATCCGCGTCGTCGGCTTCGCGGTTTCCGAATTCGCNGCCACCGGCAATCTCCTCGAGCTCGATGATCTGGTGAAGAAGGACGGCATTCCGGATGGGGATTGGCTCCTGCCGCTGTCGGGCACTAAGGTTGCCGGGAAGCTTTATGCTCTTCCCCAGGACTTCCGTATTCCAATTCTCTTCTATCGCAAGAGCATGTTGGAGAAGGCCGGGGTCAAGCCGCCGGCCACCTGGGATGAAGTGTGTGCACTAGGCGCCAAGTTCGGCCAGTCGGATACGATCACGTTCGCCGTTCCGTTGGGCGCCACCGGCGGCCTCGGGGGTGCTCAAAGCCTCGGAGAATTTTTCCTCAGTTCAATGTTACCGGGAAATGGCGGNAAGTATTTCACACCTGACGGAAAGATTGCTTTCTCGAAGGAGTCTTTCATCAAGGCGGCACAAACGATCAAAGACTTCTACACGAAGTGCAAGGTCACTCCGCTTCGCAGCGCTCAGATGGGGTTCAATGAGTTGCACGACGCGCTTCGTTCCGGCAGCGCCGCGACAGCGGTGTTCGGCGTTTATCGCTACAAGACTGTGCAGCAACAAGGGGGCGGTGACGATCTGGCCTGGGCACCTTCGCCTGGGTATGCGGCCAGCGACAAACAGACGGTCTACAGTTACAATATTGCGATCAACAAGAAGACCGCCAATAAGGATGCCGCCTGGACTTTCGTGAAGTACATGGTGTCTCCGGAAGCTCAGGCTCTCGCAGCCGAGGGCGGCGAAGTCGTTTCGCGCAAGTCGGCATACACTGCGCCATACTTCCAGACCGACGCCGGCAAGGATCAGAAGCAATGGGCTGATCTTGTCGGACAGCGTGGTCAAACCGTGGAGTATACACCGATCCTCTCGACCTATCACACCATTCTCGGCGAAGCATTCCANAGAATGATCTTGAAAGATGGATCGCCGGCAGACGCTTACGATGAACTGATCGAGCGGTACAACGCGGCGCTCGCTAAGGCACAGTAAAGGACGTTAGCTCGAAGAAAGGCGCTGGATGGACACGGCACGTACCCTCCATCCAGCATCTTCCACAACAAACAACGACGCTCGATTAGTGGTTTCGGCTTCCAAATTCTCGCTTTTCTACGGTTGGAAAGCGGACGGCATCGTCGTGCCTTACGATCGTAGATCGTGCGCGAGCTCTGAGCCGAATTTCAAGCTAACAAAAACAGAGAGGCATCGGTTATGAAGTATCGTTTTCTTGGGAGAACTGGAGTTCAGGTCAGCGAGTACATGCTGGGCACCATGAGCTACGGATCCGATGGCAACACAGACGAAAACGAGTGCATAGACATAGTGCACCGAGCTCTCGATCGCGGCGTCAACTTCATCGACACTGCTGACACCTACTCTCATGGCGAATCCGAAGAGATCGTCGGCAAAGCGATTGCCGGCCGCCGCGACAAAGTGGTGCTTGCGACGAAGTTTCGATTGGCGGCCGGTGAAGGACGCAACGAGCAAGGCGGCTCCCGCTACTGGATTATGAAGCAGGTCGAAAACAGCCTGCGAAGGCTGAAAACCGATCATATCGATCTTTATCAATTTCATCGACCCGACCTTCACACCGATCTCGAGGAAACCCTTGGTGCTCTCAGCGACCTGGTGAGCCAAGGCAAAGTTCGGTATATCGGCTCCTCAACATTGCCAAGCTGGTACCTCGCAGAGACGCAATCGGTAAGCCGATCGAATAAAATTGCCCGATTCATCAATGAGAGCTCACCCTACTCAATCTTTCAGCGGGCCGTGGAGAGAGAGACCCTTCCTGCCGTCCAACATTACCGTATGGGTTTCACCGCCTGGAGCCCGCTGAACGGCGGCTGGTTAACTGGAAAGTATAAAGCTGATGGTGCGGTGCCGTCCGGCTCCAGGGCCGAGCGCGTAAAAGGACAGTGGGGACACCACTACCCTATCCTGCAAACCCGCTTCGACATGACGCGCGAGGGTAACAGGCGCAAGCTGGAACTGCTTCCAGAACTTGAGCGCGTCGCAACCGAGGCAGGTTTGTCTCTTATGCACATGGCGCAGGCATTCCCACTCGCGCACGCCGCCGTGACGTCTGTCATCCTCGGCCCTCGCACGATCGAGCAATTCGAAGCCATGGAGGCCGGTTTCGAGGCAGTCCTTCAATCGGCGACGCTTGACCAGATTGACGCACTGGTTCCCCCCGGTGCGCTCGTTGAAGAAGCTGACCGCGGCTACGTTTCTCCGTGGCTCGTGCCAGAGGTTCGTCGTCACGGTGCGAAGGTAGCTTAGTTAATCCGACGCGACGGGGCTTCGGTATCACTCACAAAATCTCCCCGTTTGCCAACGGGCAACGTGATCGTGATACCGAGCCTACGACCCCCGCCCCGGTCTGAGAACCACTGATATTTAAGAACTGAGAAGGGGCCGATGACGAACATTGTCTTCAACCACGCCACTGTCCGCGAGAGAGCAGATATGTTGACCTTTCTTCGACTGAGNGCGGAGCGAGGACTGCAGACCGTTTCCATATGGGGAGACGAAATTGCCAAGGTCGGCGAAAATGACGCGCTCTCTGTTTTGCACGATTTCGGAATGACGGTCTCTGGATACAATCGTGTTGGGCCGTTGGCAGCGGGTTCTCTTGACCGGGCTGAAGCAGAGCTCGAGCGGGCCGCCAGATTTGAGGCTGATCATGTCTTCCTGTTTACCGGAGGCTTGCGAGACAATGAAAAGGATTTGGGTTCAGCAAGACGAAGGATCGAGGATTCAATCGGCAAAGTGCTGGACATCGCACGCAAGATCGGAGTGAAGCTCGCCATTGAGCCACTTCATCCTATGGTCACTGGTGACCGAACCCTCATTTCCAGTCTCTCGCACGCAAACTCTATTTGCGACGCGTTGGGCCNGGGTATCGGAGTCGTCATCGATGTCTACCATTGCTGGTGGGACGAAAGACTGGCAGCCGAGATCCAGCGCGCAGGCGACGCAGGGCGGCTCCTTGGTTTTCATGTCAATGACTGGCTCATCCCTACGCGGCATCTCCTGACCGATCGAGGCATGATGGGAGATGGGATCATAGACCTGCGCGGCATCTACTCGATGGTCCGAAGTGCCGGATACACGGGCGCAGTCGAGGTGGAAATCTTCTCTACCGAATGGTGGTCTCGCGACCCCGCGGAGGTGATGGATATCGCGATCGATCGCTGCCGCAGCCTGTTTCAGCCCGGAATGAAATCATGCAAGTAAACATTCCTAACCTCGACGGAAACTCGCGTGTGTACGCGGTGTTTGGCGACCCCATACATCAGGTGCAAACGCCGCGTCTTATTAACCCGATCTTCGCCGCCGCCGGGGTCAACATCTACGCGGTACCATTCCTGATCACCGCGGAACGTTTCGCTGCGACGTGGGATATCTTCTCTGCTATCCCCAACCTCTGCGGTATCAGCACCACGATCCCTCATAAAGTTGTGGCAGCCAAGAAGTGTTCTACCCTCACGCCCACGGCGAAGGCTGTAGGTGCCGTCAATTGCGTCCAACGCGGAGAAGACGGCCTGATGAACGGCGCGCTCTTTGACGGTGTGGGTTTCGTTAACGGTCTCGGAGAGGAGAAGTCGCGGTTGCGCGGCGCTCGTGTGCTGATTGTCGGAACTGGTGGAGCTGGCCGGACTATCGCGTTTGCACTCGCTGAAGAAGGTGTCAGGAAGATCGATCTAATGGATCTCTCGGCTGAATCCGTCGCCTTCACCGCCTCAATGGTCAATAGTTTCCGCGGTGAAGAATGCGCGGTTGCGGTCGATGGGTCGGCAGGGTGGGATTACGATATCGTCATCAATGCATCGCCCATCGGCGTGAAGGGAAATAGCAAATTTCCTATGCCGGCAGCCGCGATACGGCCCGAGATGCTTGTTGCCGATATCGCTAGTTTAAGTGAGGAAACGGCCCTATTGGCCGCCGCCAGGGCAGCCGGTGCAACGGTATCTGACGGCAATGACATGCTGCTCGCGCAGGTCCGCCTGATGGCGGGTTTTGCCGCAGGTCTGCCGGCAGGAACTGCGCTTTAAACATTCTCAGAAAGAGCGAGAGATTACATCATGAAAATCCAAGCCCAGGGCATCGTTCCCGTCATGCTTACCCCGTTCACCCCGGATAACCGGATCGACTGGGAAGGTCTCGAACGACTTGTTGAATGGTACATCACAAACGGTGCAGACACTCTCTTCGCCGTCTGCCAGTCGAGCGAGATGCAGAAATTGTCACTGGAGGAGCGAGTTGAACTTTCCAGAAAAGTCGTCTCGTTGGCTGCCGGGCGTGTGCCGGTCATCTCATCAGGACATATCAGCGAGAGCCGGGATGACCAGCGCGCCGAACTGGTGGCGATGGCCAAGACAGGGATCGACGCGCTTGTCCTTGTCAGCAACAGGCTCGACACAAGGAATGAAGGAACCGCAGCATTTCGCTCCAGCCTCGACGCGATCTTGAGTTGGCTTCCGAGCGACCTACCCCTCGGTCTGTACGAATGCCCGGCACCCTATCGCCGTCTCTTGAGCGATGACGAGTTCAAACTGTGCCGCGACACCGGCCGCTTCGTAACGCTGAAGGATGTCTCCTGCGATCTCGAAACGG
>Ga0055540_1001650_pt1 | contig 12948 bp, 13 predicted proteins | sample AraplaCvi_mMS_r2_2_FD_55040 | JGI IMG/M metagenome (GOLD analysis project Ga0055540, IMG submission 55040) | Arabidopsis root microbial communities from North Carolina, USA - plate scrape MF_Cvi_mMS_r2 | ecosystem: Host-associated > Plants > Roots > Endosphere | place: USA: North Carolina
AGTCGTCGGACTCGGTGGGCAGCGTACGGAGCGTGGAATCGATCGACTGGCCGTTCCGTGCGTCCGAGGCGCTCGCCGCCGAGGCGTTGACGTTCCGCGAGCTGAGGCGCTTTCACCGTGCCATCTACCCGGGGGTGTGGGCACCACGTGGCGTCGACCCCTCGCTGGCGGACCGCGCCAGGGCAGCCTGGTTGTGGTCGGGCCGCGGCGGCGTGGTGGCGGGACTGACCGCCGCTGGGCTGCTCGGCGCAAAGTGGGTCGAGCCCGAGGTTCCCGTCGAACTCGTCCACGCCAACCGCCGCGCACCCTCGGGCATCGTCGTGCACACCGACGCACTGGCCGTGTGCGAGCAGAAGACCATCGGCGGCCTGCCGGTCACGGCGGCGGCCCGCACTGCGTTCGATCTCGGACGGCGACTCCCGTTGTCCGAAGGTGTTCAGCGCATCGACGCGTTGATGAATGCCACGCGGGTGACAGTGGCCGAGGTGGAATCGGTGATCGACTGCCACCCCGGCGTGCGGGGGCTGCGGCAGCTGCGCTCGACGCTGGCATTGGTCGACGGAGGGGCGGAGTCGCCGTATGAGTCGCTCACTCGACTGCTGTTGGTGCAGAACGGGTTTCCGGTGCCCCAATCGCAGATCGTGGTGCACGACGAGTGCGGACGCGTGTTCGCGCGCATCGACCTGGGCTGGCCGGAATATCGCGTGGGCGTCGACTTCGAGGGCGCGCACCATTGGACGGATCCGCGGCAGCGGTCTTGGGACGTCGAGCGGTTCGCCGCACTGCCCCGGCTCGGGTGGATCGACGAGCGGTTGACCAGTGGGATCCTGCACAACCGGCCGCAGTCGTTCCTCGAGCGCGTGGGCGCGGCGCTCCTCTCGCGCGGTTGCCCGAGGACGTGGTGAGAGTGCGGATCCGTACGCTCGCGGCGGCGCGTCGCGTAGGACACCGCACGCTCGCGCTAGATCTCGGGCAGCGGCGTCGGCTTGAGGGCCAGCGTCGCGACGACGGCGATCGCCGCGGTCGCCACCAGGTAGCCGCACGCCAGCCACGGCGTGCCGCCAGCCGCGCCGATCAACGCCGTCAGGATCAACGGCGTCAACCCCGAGGCGTACACACCCGACAGCTGGTAGACCGTCGACAACCCGGTGTAGCGGATCGGCGCCGGGAACAGTGAGGCGTACAGCGAGCCCTGCGCGCCGTAGAACAACGCGTGGATGACGCCGAACACCACGATCATTCCCAGGGCGTAGAGCCAGATGTCCCTGGTGTCGAAGAGGGCGAAGACGGGGAACACGGCCGCCCCGTAGGCGGCGATACCTGCGGCGTACACGCGTTTGGGGCCAAATCGATCGGCCAACAGTCCCGACACCGGAATGAGGACCGCCATCAGCAGTGCGGCGACCGTCACCGTCACCAGCACGGAGATCTTGCCGAGCTTGAGGGTGCTGGTCGCATACGAGATGGCGAACACGCCCCATGTGTTGAACGCGGCGCCCTCACCCCAGCGCGACAGCATTCCCAGGACGGTCGACCGCAGTGCCGGTGGTTTGAAGACTTCGCGCACCGGCACCGCGACCCGGTCGCCGCCGTCGCGGACCTTCTCGAAGGCGGGCGTCTCGGTGGCCTTCAGCCGGACCACGATGCCGAAGACGACCAGCACGACGCTCAACAGGAACGCGATCCGCCACCCATACGCCAAGAAGGCGTCGTCGGGCAGCGCGTACTGCAGCAGAGCGAAGACGCCCGTNCCCAAGGCCAATCCGAGGGCGAGNCCGACCTGCGGGATGCTGCCGAACAGCCCACGCCGNCGTGCCGGGCCNTGCTCGACGGCCAGTAGTACCGCACCCGCCCACTCGCCGCCAAGGGCGAACCCCTGCACGATGCGCAAGAGCAGCAACAGGATTGGCGCCAGCACGCCGATCTGGGCGGCGGTGGGCAGCAGACCCATGAGCGCCGTGGCGCCGCCCATCAGGAACATCGTGAGGGCGAGGGTCTTCTTGCGGCCGATGCGATCGCCGACGTGGCCGAAGACGAACCCGCCGATCGGGCGGACGAGGAAGCCGACGGCGAAGGTGGCGAAGGCCAGCAGCGTGCCGACGAATGTCGTCTGGTCCGGGAAGAAGGCCTTGTTGAACACCAGGCTGGCGGCGGTGGCGTAGAGGAAGAAGTCGTACCACTCGATGGTGGTGCCGACCAGGCTTGCCCACAGCGCGGTACGCGCCTCCGGCGTGGCGCCGAGAGCTTCGTCGTCGGCGGGGGCGTTGATGACGGTCACGGGTGTCAATCACCTCGTGTTCGGGGTGCGTTGACCAGCGTTGTGCGCGCGGTGATTCGAATTCGGCCACCTGACAGTCAATTGTCAGGAATGTCAATACGGGACGACGGCACCGTCCTATGATCTTGACGGCGGCAGGGGGCCGCCCACTTGCGGTGATGGCCACAGGTGATCTTTCTCGGGGGAGAAACCACATGAACGCAGCCGTTCGTCCTTTGCCAACCAAGCTTGCCGCAGCCTTCCTGGCCGCGGGGGTCATCTCGACCGGAGCCCTCATCGCGCCGGACAGGGCGCCGCTGGCCGCCATGTCGTCGGACGTCGCCAACGCCTCGGTCATCACCGACGCGCTGTACAACCTCGGCGACGTCGTCGTCGGCGGGGCCTACGGCTACGCGATCACGCAGGACGCCGGGTCGTCGCTGCCGTTCGACGTGGCCACTGCATTCGCGATCGCCGCGCAGAATCCCACGCTGGCGCCGAGCCTCTTCAGCTGGCTGGTCAACCGCTACGCGAACCCCTCCGACGAGTACCAGTGGTACACCTATCCCCAGGATCTGAAGGACGGCTCGATCGAGGTGATCGCGGGCGCGCTGCCGTTCCCACTCGGTCCGGCCGGACCCAACCAGGGCGTGATCATCGACGGTGCCAACGCCATCGCCAACGCGATCAACGCCTTCCTCGGTGGCGTGCTGCCCGACCCCACCGCCGCCATCGGCGCGACGGACGCGTTCTGGGAGACGGACATCGGCAAGACCGTCGTCGCCGCCAATCTTGCCGTCACCGCGCCGGTGTGGGCGATCTACAGCACCGCCTACTACCTCGGTTACCTGCCGGCCGACCTCGAGGCCACCTTCGAATCGGCCATCCAGAATCCCGCCCAGATTCCCGGATTGCTGAGCAACCTGGTCTACGGCCTCGTCTCGTCCGACGGCCTCGTGGGAGATCTGATCTGGAACTTCTCGGCGCCGCTACGGGCCCTCCCCGGTCCCGCCGGGGTGCTGGCCGACAACGTCGTCGACTCGCTGTACGCCGGCATCGACAACCTCCTGAAGGTGCTGCCCGCACCGATCACGCCGACGCCGTTCCCGTCGGGAGCCCCGAACGTCGAGGTCGCCGCCGACACGACGGTCGAGCGGCAGGTGACCTCTCTGCCGAACCCCACCGTGTCGCTCGACGATGCCGTGACGCTGCGTGTCGCCGACCCGGTTGAGACCCCGGACGTGCTTCCGGCCAAGGGGCCGACCGAAGGCGGCACGACGGGCGACACGGCGACCGGTCTGCTGAAGACCAACGATTCCGGGCCGTTGACCAACGTGGTGCGTGACTCCATCAAGGTCGAGCCCGGTGACACGTTCGCGGGTAGCGGTACCGTCACGGGGTCCGAGCCCGAATCCGGCACCGTCACCACCGGCACCGAGAGTGCCCCGGACACCGCGACCACGACGAGCGAGCCGTCGGGATCCACGGATACCGCTGGCGGCGAGCAGAATTCGACCACTGCAGACGCGGGGAGCGCCGCCTCGGCTGCGTCCTGATCGCCTCGACGGGCCCGGTCGCCGACGCGGCCGGGCCCGGTCAGGCGGGGGCGGACTGCCTGCCGCGCACGAGCCTTCCCGGCAACGCCGACGTCGGTACGCCGTTCTCGGCGATGACCTCGCCCGAGACGATCGTCGCGACGTAACCGTCGGCGGTCTGGTCGAGCCGGCGGCCACCGGCAGGCAGGTCCCGGACGACGACGGGGGCGTGCAGGGTCAGCGCCGCGTGGTCGACGACGTTGAGATCCGCCTTGTAGCCGACGGCGATGCGACCCCGGTCGGACAGGCCCGCGACCCGGGCCGGTACCGAGGTGAGTTCGCGTACCGCATTGGCGACCGACAGTCGGCCCGCCGGGCGGTCCCGCGCCCAGTGCGCCAGCATGTAGGTGGGAAAGCTTGCGTCGCAGATCATTCCGTAATGCGCTCCGCCGTCACCGAGACCCAGGACGACGTCGTCGCGCGTCATCAGCTCGGCGACGGTGTCCAGCGACCCGTCGCGGAAGTTCGCCAGGGTGATCAGCAGCATCGCGCGTCCCTCGTCGTCGAGCACCCGGTCGTAGGCCTCTTCGAGTGGGCTGACGCCACGAGCCCGCGCGCGCGAGGCGATGCTCTCCGAGCGGGGCGGCTCGTAGTTGGGCGGGTCGCCGATGGGGAACATCCACTCCCAGGCCTGGGCGGCGAACATCAGCGGATGACCGTCGGATGCGGGCTGGTCGGCCAGGATGCGTTCCCGCACTTCGGTTTGCGCATCTCGGCGACGCGCTCGGCGAGCGGCAGGTGGGCCAGCTCGCGGTAACTCGGATAGAGGACGAAGGGGTTGCCGGAGAGTTCGAGGCCGATCATCAGGCCGATGGGCCGAGGGAAGATTTGCGCGGAGACGTCACCGCCCGCGGCGTTGGCCTTCTCGACCAGATCGAGCCCGTCGACGTAGAACGGATCACCGGCGTTGCCGACGGCGAGGGTGAACGTGACGGGAAGGCCGACGTCCGCGGCGACGCCGAACACCGTCTCCAGTGCCGGCCCGTAATCCCCTGCGACGAGGTCGGGGACGAATTGGATCAACCCGCCGCCGGCGTCCTNGACCCCGCGGGCGATGGCCTCGATCTCCTCGCGACCGGCGTTGAAACTTGGTATGGGCTGCCCGCTTTCGCTCTTGTGCAACGTCAGCCGCGAGGAGGCGAAGCCCAACGCGCCCACCTCGACGGCCTCGGCGGCGAGCTTGCGCATCTGGGAGAGGTCCTCTGCGGTGGCGGCCTCCCGGTCGACGCCGCGCTGACCCATCACGTACACCCGCAGCGGTGAATGCGGCAGGAATGCGGCCACGTCGATGTCTCTGGGACGGGCGTCGAGTGCGGCGAGGAATTCGGGGAAGGTCTCCCACGTCCACGGCAGCCCGTCGGTCATCACCACCCCGGGAATGTCCTCCACGCCGGCCATCAGGTCGACGAGCGTGTCGTGGTCGTCGGGGCGGCACGGCGCGAAGCCCACGCCGCAGTTGCCCATCACGGCGGTGGTCACGCCGTGCGCCGATGACGGCGTCATCCGGTCGCTCCAGATGGCCTGACCGTCATAGTGGGTGTGCAGGTCGACGAAACCGGGGGTGACGAGGAGGCCGGTTGCGTCGACCTCGCGCGCCGCATCACCGTCGACCGTGCCGAGCGCGACGATCACCCCGCCGGCCACCGCGACGTCTCCGACGTAGGGCTCACCGCCGAGACCGTCGACGATCGTGCCGTTGCGGATGATCAGGTCGTAGCCCATTCGCCGAATCTACGGCGGTGTCGGCGCTTCGTGCCACGATGAATTTCGTGATCGACCACTTCGGAATCGTGTGTGCCGACTTCGGCAAGGCGCAGCACTTCTACGACACGGTGCTCGGCGTGCTCGGGTACTCCCGGCAGATGGAATTCGGCCCGGCCATCGGGTACGGGCGGGCGGGCAAGCCGGACTTCTGGATCGAGGACGGCGGCGACCGCGAGGTGGGTGCCCCCATTCACTTCGCGTTCCAAGCGGCCGACGTCGACCAGGTGCGCGCGTTCTACGACGCGGCGCTGGAACTTGGCGCGGAGTCGCTGCACGCCCCGCGTCTGTGGCCGGAGTATCACCCCGGGTACTTCGGAAGCTTCGTGCGCGACCCCGACGGCAACAACGTCGAGGCCGTGTTCCACGGGGCGTCCCCGGCCGAGGGCTGACGTCACCGTCACCGAGTAGCGTCGTCGCCATGCCCGACACCGACATCTCCGTGACCCGTGAGCTGCTGCGTGACTCGTTCACCCGGCTCGCCGAACACGTCGACGACCTCGTCGACGGGTTGACCGACGAGGTGGCCTACTACCGGGCCACCCCGCACGCCAACACCGTCGCGTGGCTGCTGTGGCACAGCGCCCGGGTGGTCGATGCGCAGCTCAGTGAGATCGCCGGGGCCGACCAGGTGTGGTTCCGGGATGGCTGGGTCGACCAGTTCGACCTCGANCTGCCCAAGGACTCCAGCGGCTACGGACACGACGCCGGGCAGGTCGCCAAGGTGCGCGCGTCGGCCGAACTGCTGGGCGGGTACTACCGGGCCGTGCACGCGATGGCGCTGTCCTACGTCGCCGCGTGCACCGCGGCGGACCTCGAGACGATCGTCGACAAGCGGTGGACGCCTGCGGTGACCGCGAGCGCGCGGATCGTCAGCATCATCGACGATTGCGCCCAGCACCTGGGTCAGGCGGCCTACGTGCGGGGTCTCGTCACCGAGGGATGACCTCGGCGTCGAGGTGGTGGCCGGCCGTCGGTCTGCCGCTGATGGTCGCCGTNGGGCTTGCGGTCGGAGACCGGTCGACCCGCGTCGACGACTGGTTCACGCGCAACGGCTGGACGGCGCACCCCGTGCTCGGCGAGCTGTTGTTCTTCACCGAGCCCCTCCTGCTCCAGCTGATGTTGATCGGCGCCTTCGTCGTCGCTCTGTATCGGCGCCGTTGGCGGCTGGCGGCGGTGGTCGTGCTGACGCCGTTGGCCGGGGTGGTGGCGGTGCGAGTGCTCAAGCGGCTGTTCGGACGTGAGCGGGAGGGTGCGCTGGCCTATCCGAGCGGGCACGTGACCGTGATGATGACGGTGCTGGGAATGGTGGTCCTGGTGTGGGGTGCGCGACGGTGGCTGCTCTGGGCGGCCGGCGTGTTCGCCATCCTCGGCACCGCGGGCCAAGCGCTCACCTACCACTACTTCACCGACACGATCGGGGCGGTGATGCTCGGCAGTTCGCTGGTGTCGCTGGCCGCCAGCGCCGCCAAACTTGACGGGTGTCAACCCCGGTGCGATCTGCGTCACAGCAACGGTTTAGCATGGAGGAATGACAGCAACGCCTGAAGTCGACGCGGTCGCCGAGATCCTGAATCCGGCCACTGGCGCCGTCGCCGGAACCGTCCGTTGGTCCGACCCCGCCGACGTCGCCCGGGTCACCACCGGACTTCGTCATGCCCAGCGGGAATGGGAGGCTCGCGGCGCCGCCGGACGAGCGAAGGTCATCGCCCGCTACGCCGTATGGCTCGGCGAGCACCGCGAGGAAATCGAGTCGCTGCTGATCGCCGAGACCGGTAAGTCGGCCACCGACGCCGCCCAAGAGGTGCCGCTGCTGATCATGATCGCCTCCTACTACATCAAGACGATGGAGAAGGCGCTCGCGCCGGAGAAGCGGCCGGCCTCGTTGCCGTTTCTGTCGATCAAGAAGATCTCCGTGCACTACCGGCCGCGCCCAATCGTCGGGATCATCGCGCCGTGGAACTACCCGGTCGCCAACCTGTTGATGGACGGCATCGCCGCACTGGCCGCGGGTTGCGCCGTGCTGCTCAAGCCCTCCGAACGCACCCCCCTGACCGCCGAACTGCTGCAGCGGGGCTGGCTCGACTCGGGCGCACCCGAGGTGATGGCGATCGTCCAGGGCGCGCGCGAGGCCGTCGAGGCCGTCGTCGACAACTCCGACTACGTCCAGTTCACCGGATCCAGCGCCACCGGCGCAAAGGTGATGGAACGCGCTGCCCGTCGTCTCACCCCGGTCAGCCTCGAACTCGGCGGCAAGGACCCGATGATCGTGCTCGAGGACGCCGACGTCGACCTCGCCGCGCACGCCGCGGTGTGGGGTTCGATGTTCAACGCCGGCCAGACGTGCGTGTCCGTCGAGCGTGTCTACGTGCTCGAGCAGGTGTACGACGCGTTCGTCGAGGCCGTCGTCCGCGACGTCCAGAACTTGAAGATGGGCGCGGGGGAGGGCTTCGACTTCGGCGCCCTGATCGACGACAGCCAGGTCGCCGTCACCGCCCGCCACGTCGACGACGCCCTCGCCAAGGGGGCCAAGGCCCTGACCGGCGGGACGCGGCCCACCGGGCCCGGGAGCTTCTACCCGCCCACCGTGCTGGTCGACGTCGACCACTCGATGGCCTGCATGACCGAGGAGACCTTCGGTCCNACGTTGCCCATCATGAAGGTGAAGTCCGTNGCCGAGGCGGTTCGACTGGCCAACGACAGCCCCTACGGACTCAGCGCGGCCGTGTTCTCGCGTGACGTCGAGCGAGCCAATGACGTTGCGCTGGAACTCGATTGCGGCGCCGTCAACATCAACGACGTGATCTCCAACCTGATGTGCACCACGGCGCCGATGGGTGGCTGGAAGTCCTCGGGCATCGGCGTGCGCTTCGGCGGTGCCGAGGGTCTGCGCAAGTTCTGCCGCCAGGAGGCCATCGTCTCCCCGCGCACGAGCGCCGGCGCGGGCGGCAACTACTACAACAACTCGCCCAAGGCGCTCAAGCGGATGAACACGATGATGACGAAGTTCGCNCTGATTCGCCCCCGGCGAGCGGCCAAATAGTCCCACCTCCCGCCCGGGCGGAGCGCGCTACCTTCCGTTCACGCTGNGGTCACCGACCATTGGGTCGGGGTCGCTACGTTTCGCCGGTGACCCTGGACGCCTCTGCCCTCGACGGCTACACCGTTCGCGACGACGACGACGACGATCCGGAGCTGATCATCCAGCCCACGGGCGAGGTCGTCGACACCTGGCGCGAGAACTACCCGTACGGCNAGCGNATGAGGCGCGAGGAGTACGAGGAGCAGAAGCGACTGCTGCAGATCGAACTGCTGAAGCTGCAGAAGTGGAGCCAGACCAACGGGCTGCGGCACGTCATCGTCTTCGAGGGGCGAGACGCCGCGGGCAAGGGCGGCACCATCAAGCGGTTCATGGAACACCTCAACCCCCGCGGGGCCCGCGTCGTCGCGCTGGAGAAGCCCACCGAGCGCGAGCGGACGCAGTGGTACTTCCAGCGCTACGTGCAGCATCTGCCNGCCTCGGGTGAGATCGTGCTGTTNGACCGGTCCTGGTACAACCGGGCCGGCGTCGAGCGCGTCATGGGGTACTGCACGGGCAAGCAGCATGCCGAGTTCATCCGGCAGGCGCCGCTGTTCGAACAGATGCTGGTCAACGACGGGATCAGCCTGACCAAGCTGTGGTTCTCGGTGACTCAGGCCGAGCAGCGCACCCGGTTCACCATCCGTCAGGTCGACCCCGTTCGGCAGTGGAAGCTCTCGCCGACGGACCTGGCGTCGCTGGACAAGTGGGAGGCCTACACCGCGGCCAAGGAGGACATGTTCGCGTGGACGGACACCGAGATGGCGCCGTGGACCGTGGTGAAGAGCAACGACAAGAAACGCGCCCGCATCAACGCAATGCGCTACGTCCTAGGTAAGTTCGACTACGACAACAAGGACCACGAGGTGGTCGGTCGGGCTGACCCGCTGATCGTGGGACGCGCGCTGGCCGACTGACCCGGTCCTGGCCGCCGGACGGAGGGACGCACGCATGCGGATGCTCGCGGCCCTCGTGTTCTGGATACTGTTCACCGTCTCCCTCGCCGTCGCGATTCCCGCCACGTGGGCCCAGCACAACCTCGTCGACCAGGACGGGTACTCCGCGCTGGCGACGTCCGCGGCGAAGGATCCCGCCGTACAGCAGGCGATGGCGGCCGCCCTGACCGCCGAGGTGACGAGGTTGTCCACCAGCGCGGGCTACTCCAGCGGTGAGATCAACGAGACGCTGCTCAACGGGGCGGCACGTGCGTACACCAGCGGTGCGGCCTTCCCCGGCCAGTTCGCGCTGGCCAACCAGGTGGCGCACCGCTGGTTGTTCACCGACTCCGTGGCACAGTCCGACTCGTCGGGTCGCTGGGTGGTCGACCTCTCACCGATGTTGTCCGACAGCTCCTTTCAGCAGACTCTCGCCGACTTCGGCATCAGACCGCCNGCCACCCTGGAGATTCCGCTCACCCAGAACATCTCCGANTCCCTGCGGCCCGGCAAGTACCGCGACGTGGCGAAGTGGGGCCCNTGGGCCAGCGTGGGCGCCGCGGTCCTCGCCGGAGTGTTCGCGCTGCTGACGCTGGCCTCGGCCAAGCGACGCGGCAAGGCCTTTGGCGCGCTTGGCGTTTCGGCCCTCATCGTCGGGGCAGCCGGCTGGGCCGGCATCGAGGTGGGACGGCGCTACGTGAACCGCGCGCTCGACGCGACCACCGACGACGTCAGGAACGTCGCGGCCGCCATGGTCGACCACGCGATCGGCAGCATGCACCTGTGGCTGAACCTGACGCTCGCCGCCGGCGCCGCGGTCGTCCTGTTCGGCATCTTCGTGTCGATGGTCGGCGGGTTGCGGCGGGACTAGCCTGCGGGCGGATCGGATTCACGGTGCGACGGGTCGGCGGTGACGATGCGCCCGCCGACCTTGATGTTCGGGGTGCGGAAGTACGCCCAGCCGCCCATCAGCACGCAGGCCATCGCGGTGAAGGCCAGCGAGCTCTGCACGTCGGGCCAGCCCGCGGCGAACAGGACTGGAAGCGCGACGAGCGTTGCACCCCAGTAGATTCGGCGCTTCACCACGCGCTTGGACAGCGTCGCGGTGTCCCACCCCGGCAGCAGCAGGCCGACGGCGAGGATCGCCAGGCCACCGTAGAACAGGCTCATCGAGAGGGTGCTCACCCCGCCCAGGATAGGTGCGCGGCTAGTGCCAATCCCGGAAGGCGTCCATCAGGCGCCGGCGGAACCGCGGGTCGACGTCGTCGTCGCGGATCCTGCCCAGCGTCGTCACGGTCACGCGGAACTGTTGCAGGTAGTTCTCACACCCGTCGCACTCCAGCAGGTGCAGGTCGAATCGTGCGCGTGCCTCGGGGTCGAGTGCACCGTCGAGGTACGCGGTGACCAATTCGACGAGGTCGCGGCAATCCATTGGATCGGTACTCATCGGTCATCCCCCAGGTAGTCCTCGAGCCGAGCCCGCACCGCAGCCCTGCCGCGGTGCAACAGCACCCGCTGATTGGCGACGCTGATCTCGAGCAGTTCGCACACCTCGGCCGAGTCGAATCCCAGCATGTCCCGCATGGTCACCACGGTGCGCTGACGTTCTGGCAGCTCGTCGAGGGCGCGCCGGGTGACGTCGACCAGCTCCGATCCGAGCAGCGAACCCTCCGGTGTCTGCGGAAACGGCGACGGTTCCTCCGTTTCGCGCCAGTGCCCCGACCACTGCTGCCCGGCGGCACGGAACCGGGCGGGGTCGACGGTCCCACCGGTGAAGGCCGTGATCGCGACGTCGGCCTCGCGGCGCTCGCGGATGCCGCGGCGTTTGGCGATGTTGATCATCACGGTGAACAGCCACGTCCGCAGCGAGGACCGCCCCTCGAAGGCGTCGATCCCCCTGAACAGCGCGATCCAGGTCTCCTGCACGACCTCTTCGGCGATCGCACCGTTGGGCACGTAACCGCGCGCGACGCGCAGCATCGACGGGGTGTAGAGGTCCACCAGCTCGGCGAATGCCGCCTCGTCACGGGCACGCAGCGCCGTGATGAGCGTGGCTTCGTCAGGGGTCGCACAGGCCATCGACACGGATGGTAGCCGTTCGTCGGCGGGTCAGCTGCGGCGCAGGGCATCGCCCAGCGTCCACGCCGAGATGCCAAGCAGCGCCACGTCCTTGATCAGGAACTGGCCCGTCGTGCCCAGCATCGGAAAGCCGCCCTCGCTGGACTCGAACACCCCCGGTGCGGTGAGCAGGAAGCTCAGCGTGGCGACGAACAGGCCGACGGCGATCACGCTGCCCGACCGTCACGCTGCCCACCGCCGACACCCGCGGCCACCACGGTGCGAGCGCGATGAGCACCGCGGCCGCCACCTCGACGACGCCCAGCAGAGCCGAGAGCGTCCTGACGGAGAACAGGTCGTAGAGCCAGCTCATCAGGGGGCTGGAGGCGACCAGGGGTTCGATGCCGTTGGCCTCGTAGGCGGTGAACTTCATCAGCCCGATCCAGCCGATCACCACGACGAGGCCGTACCGGGCCAGGAGCCCGCCGACCCGTTCGATCCTCGCAGTGGCAGGCGCGCGTCCTTCGATGACGGTCATGGCACTTCCCTTCGACGTCAGGGAAGTGTCGGCCCGCCGGGAGACCGTTACGCTGCCGGTTCGCCACCCAGCATGCGGTGCAGGAATTCGTAGATCAGGGCCGAGCGGAACGCCGTCTGCGCGTTGTCCGCCGCCCCGGCGTGACCGCCCTCCACGTTCTCGTAGTAGCGGACGCGATGTCCGGCCGCCTCCAGTGCCGCGGTCATCTTCCTGGCATGACCTGGGTGCACGCGGTCGTCGCGGGTGGACGTCGTCATCAGCAGCGCGGGGTAGTCCCGGTCGGCCGAGATGTTCTGATAGGGCGAGTATTCACGGATGAACGCCCAGTCGTCCGGGTCGTCGGGGTTGCCGTATTCGGCGACCCAGGACGCCCCGGCCAGCAGCAGGTGATAGCGCTTCATGTCGAGTAGCGGCACGCTGCACACCAATGCGCCGAACAGTTCCGGATACTTCGTCAGCATGATGCCCATGAGCAGGCCACCGTTGCTGCCGCCCTGGGCACCCAATTGGTCGACGGTGGTGATGCCGCGGGCCACCAGATCGGCTGCGACGGCGGCAAAATCCTCGTGCACGAGGTGGCGGCCCTCNCGCATGGCCTGCGTGTGCCACGTCGGACCGTACTCNCCGCCGCCGCGAATGTTGGCCAGCACGTAGGTGCCACCTCGCGACAGCCACAGCTTGCCGAGGACGCCGGCGTATCCGGGGGTGTTGGAGGACTCGAACCC
>Ga0055540_1001660_pt1 | contig 12897 bp, 14 predicted proteins | sample AraplaCvi_mMS_r2_2_FD_55040 | JGI IMG/M metagenome (GOLD analysis project Ga0055540, IMG submission 55040) | Arabidopsis root microbial communities from North Carolina, USA - plate scrape MF_Cvi_mMS_r2 | ecosystem: Host-associated > Plants > Roots > Endosphere | place: USA: North Carolina
GGGCGCCGCATAATCACGATCTGCTTTATTTTGACTTAATTCAGGTTACCAAATGGTCAACAATAGCTGCGATTTGTATCTGCCTGTGTCATTTCAGCTCGGGTACCAATTTTCGCCCCTTTGACGGTATCGGCCGCGACACGGTGCCCCGATGGCACTGGCCGTCCGTTCGGCTGAATTTAAGACACAAAGATTCAGGCAAGAGTTTGACCTTTCCCAAATCCGTTGTACCTCAGTAAGACTTGGAAATCCGATACGAAATTATTGCCGCAGGGGGCTCGTGAGGGGACATGGATGCCGAGCAAAGACAGCGTTTCGCTGCCCTCGCGAAGGCCGTCGCCAGGGATCGCGACCAGCAGGCCTTTTCCATCCTGTTCGACTATTTCGCACCGCGGCTGAAAGCCTGGCTGATGCGCCAGAAGATGACATCAGCCGAGGCCGAGGAACTGGTCCAGGAGATCATGATCGTGCTTTGGCATAAGGCGGATCTCTACGATGCCACGCGATCTTCCCTTTCGACCTGGCTTTTCCGCATTGCTCGGAACCGCCGCATCGACGTGCAGCGCCGCACCAATACCCGCATCTTCGACGAGACCGATCCGGCCCTGCAGCCGTCGGCCGAGATCGGCGCAGATGAAATCATCGACAATGATGATCGCGACGCCAGGATCCGCGCCGCCGTCGGCCAATTGCCGGAGGAGCAGCGCGACATGCTGCGTGCCGCCTTCTTCCTTGGTCAATCGCATTCGGAGATCGCCGAAGCGACCGGGCTGCCGCTCGGCACGGTGAAATCGCGTATCCGGCTCGCCTTCGGCAAGCTCCGCAAGGTGCTGGAGCGCGAAAACGCTTAAATAGTTTTCATCGTTTCCTCAGTCCGGTCGGCCAGAACGCGGTCGGCTGCCTCGTAGTGACCTGGGCGGATATGGCCGCGCACCATGGCGAAGGCGGCCGAGAGCACGGCGATGTCGTCGGAGAAGCCGATGACGGCGAAAACATCCGGGATCATGTCGACGGGCATGACGAAATAGGCGAGTGCTGCGAGCAGCACGCCGCGCACTTTCGTCGGCGTCTGCGGATCGAGCGCGCAGTAAAACCCGGCAATGACATCGCGTGAGAACGGAATCTGCCGCACGGCGCGGCGGAAGGTCGGCCAGAATTTTTGCCTGACCGTCTTCTCCCGCCGGCTCTGGGTGTCCTCGTCGCCTGGCAACAGAATTTCCCCGAACTTGACCTCGTCCATCCCTTCCATCCTTTCGTCCCTGCGAACATATGGTGATGGCGCGAACTCTTTCAATCGGCCCCGCTTTTAGACGCCGCGTCGGGTCGCGGCCTTGTCCATCGCCTTGGCGAGCTTGAAATCCAGCTCCGTCAGTCCGCCGGCATCATGCGTATTCAGCGTGACATCCACCCTGGAATAGACGTTGAACCATTCGGGATGGTGGTTGAGTTTTTCGGCGGTGATCGCCGCCTCGGTCATAAAGCCGAATGCCTCGATGAAATTCGAAAACTTGAACGTCTTCGATATTGATGAAGCCGCCTCATTGAGTACCCAGCCCGCAAGCCCGGCCAGTTGCGCCTCGACCGCGGTCCGTTCCAGTCTTTCCATTTTCATGCCATGGTCCTCTCATCTGCCGACAGGTTTACCGATGAAACGCATCAGCATCCTCTTCGTTTGCATGGGCAATATATGCCGTTCTCCGCTCGCGGAAGGAATTTTCAGCCATCTGGTCGCCGAGGCGGGCCTGACCGGCCGTTTCACGGTCGATTCCGCCGGCACCGGCGGCTGGCATGAAGGCGCACCGCCCGACCAGCGGTCGATTGCCACCGCCAAAAGCCACGGCATCGATATCTTGAGGCAACGCGCCCGCCGAATCCGCTCCAGCGATTTCAGGGATTTCGATCTGATCCTGGCGATGGACCGCGACAATGTGGCGGCGCTCGAAACGATCGCGCCGCCTGAGGCGATCATCGGCCTCTTCGGCGATATCGCGCTTGGAACGGGAGAGGATATTCCCGATCCCTATTATGGCGGCCCGGCAGGTTTCGAGCTGGTCTATACCAGACTCTTGACCGGCTGCAGCAGCCTGCTCGAAGCGCTGGGCACCGAGCGCGCCTCGTGTAGCGGGAACACTTCCTCGGTGAGGTAGGGCCCGCCGCCGACCGATTCGCGCGACGACAGCAGCACGAAACGCGGCGCCGTGAAGGTTGACGTGTGGAAATTGCCGCGTCCGGCCAGATATTGCACGACATCGTCGAGCCGCGAGGATTTGAGCCGTGCCAGCGTCACATGCGGAGTGAATTTGCGGGGATCTGGCGGCAGCCCGATGCGCTGGCAGATCCGCTCGATCTCGCCCTGCAGGGCATACATCTCCGGCGATTGAGAAACGCCGGCCCAGACCGAATGCGGTTTCTTCGAGCCGAAGGAACCAATGCCTTCGAGCCGGAACTGGAATTCCGGCCGATCGATCCGGTCGAGGCGTTCTACGATTTCATCGGCCGTGCGGCCGTCGACATCACCGATAAAGCGCAGGGTGATGTGGTAATTTTCCACATCGATCCATCGTGCTCCGGGGAGGCCACCGCGCAGTAATGAAAGGCTCATCGCCGCATTGCGCGGAATTTCGAGGGCGGTAAACAGTCTCGGCATAACGAGCACTCCCCGAATCTTTTGCAGTGCTTACACGGAATCATGCAATCAATGACCGCGCAAGCCCCTATTTCTTCACAGAAGAAATCGTCCCGACGAAATTTGTGACATCGGCTTCCATCTTCTGAACCATGACATCGACGCCCTTCGCATTCGGATGCATGCCGTCGTCGAGTTTAAGCCCCGCATCGAGCGCCACGCCGTCGAGAAAGAAGGCATAGAGCTTAACTCCGTGTTTCTCCGAAAGTTTCCGATAAATCGGATTGAAGCGTGCAGCATAATCCGCCCCCATATTGGGCGGCGCCATCATGCCGACCAGCAGCAGGGCAATGCCGCGCTCCTTCAGCCGCGTTATCATCTGGTCGAGATTTTTCTCGCTTTCTTCTGGCGGGATGCCGCGCAGCGCATCGTTGGCGCCGAGTTCGAGGATGACGCCGTCGGTGCCGTCGGGTATCGACCAGTCGATCCGCGCAAGCCCCCCTGTCGTCGTGTCGCCGGAGACCCCGGCATTGGCAATAGTGACGTCTAGCCCCTTCGCCTTCAGGGCCGCCTGCAGCTTTTCCGGAAAGCCGTCGCCGGGCGGCAATTGGTAGCCCGCCATCAAACTGTCCCCAAAACCGACGAGATTGATCGTCCGAGCATTGGCTGCGGCGGCAAAGATCAGTGAGACGGCAATGACGGTGAATTGAAGCGCGGCAACTTTAAATCTCATTCTGGCTTCCCTAGATTGGCGAAGTGCCGTCATGCGGCTGTTTCGTTATAGATTTATATAGGGCGATTTCTGTTGGCAAAAACCATCATCGAGTTGAAGGGCGCCGATCTGACGCTTGGCAGTGCGGCCGCTTCGGTGCATGTGCTGAAGGGCATCGACCTCGATATCGCATCAGGCGAATCCGTCGGCATCGTCGGCCCGTCCGGATCCGGCAAGTCGACCCTGCTGATGGTGCTTGCCGGGCTGGAGAAGCTCGACAGCGGCGAAATCAATATCAACAACACGCCGATCCACGCGCTGAACGAGGATCAGGTCGCCGATTTCCGCGGCCGCAACATCGGCATCGTCTTCCAGTCCTTCCACTTGATCGCCAACATGACGGCGCTGGAAAACGTCGCCGTGCCGCTCGAACTTGCCAATGTCGGCAACGCCTTCGAGATCGCCCATCGCGAGCTGAAGTCGGTCGGCCTCGGTGAACGGCTGAACCACTATCCCGGCCAGCTTTCCGGCGGCGAACAGCAGCGCGTGGCGATCGCCAGGGCGCTCGCCCCCTCGCCCGCCCTGCTGATCGCCGATGAGCCCACAGGCAATCTCGACACCGAGACCGGCCGTCAGATCGCCGACTTGCTGTTTTCCAAACAGGCCGAACGCGGCATGACTTTGCTTCTCGTCACCCACGACGTCTCGCTTGCGAACCGCTGCTCGCGCCAGATCCGCGTCCGATCCGGCCGGATCGAAGGCGACAGCGCCACCCGCCGTAGCGAGGCGGCAATCGCATGAGCATCATCACGCCGCGCGTTTCGCTCGCTTTTCGCCTGGCGCTCCGCGAGCTGCGCGGCGGCATTCGCGGCTTTTACATCTTCCTCGCCTGCATCGCGCTCGGCACCGGGGCGATTGCCGCCGTCAATTCGGTCTCACAGTCGATCACCGATACGATCGCCTCGCAGGGACAGGAGCTCTTGGCCGGCGACGTCCGTTTCGAACTCAACAACCGCGAAGCCACGCCTGAGGAAATGGCTTTCCTCGACGGCCTCGGTACCGTTTCGGTGTCGACCGGCCTGCGCTCGATGGCCCGCAAACCTGACGGTTCCGATCAGGCGCTGGTGGAGGTCAAGGCGGTCGACGACGCCTACCCGCTCTACGGCAGCTTCAAAGCCGAGCCGGACTATCCGCTCGCAGCTCTGCTTTCGGGCCAGGGCGGCACCTATGGCGCCGTGGCAGCGCCCCTCCTTCTCGATCGGCTGGGGCTTGCGGTCGGGGATGAATTGCTGCTTGGCAACGTCAAGCTCAGCATCACCGGCACCGTCAAAACCGAGCCGGATGCGCTGTCGGAAGGTTTCGGTTTTGCGCCGCGTCTGCTCGTCAGCCGCCGGGCGCTCGAAGCCTCCGGGCTGATCCAGACGGGAAGCCTGGTCGAACATGCCTATAAGATCCGGCTGGAAGACAAGGGCGCAATGTCGGGCATCCAGGCGCGCGCCGCCAAGGAATTCCCTTCTGCCGGCTGGGCCGTTCGGACCAGCGACCGCGCCGCGCCCTCGCTCACCGAAAACATCAACCGCTTCTCGCAGTTCCTGACGCTGGTCGGCCTCACCGCGCTGATCGTCGGGGGCGTCGGCGTCGCCAATGCCGTCCGCGCCTTCCTCGATTCCAAGCGCACCACCATCGCAACCTTCAAATGCCTCGGTGCGCCGGCGCAGGTCGTCGTTCTGATCTATCTTTTCCAGATCGCCATCATCGCCCTTGGCGGCATCACGATCGGCCTTCTCATCGGCGCCCTGTCGCCGATCTTCGCCGCCCAGTTTCTGGCGCAGTTCCTGCCGGTCTCGACGGCGCCGACGCTTTATCCCGGCGCCTTGCTGCTGGCGACGCTCTTCGGCATCCTGACGACGCTCGCCTTCGCCATCCTGCCGCTCGGCCATGCCCGCGAAGTGCCGGCGACCGCGCTCTTCCGCGAGCAGGGCTTCGAGGCCCGCCGCCTTCCCTCCTGGCCCTACATCCTGCTGGCCGCGCTGTTCATGGTCGCCCTTGCCGGCCTTGCCATCCTCACAGCCTATGACCGTTTCATTGCCGTCGTCTTCGTCGGCGCGATCGTCTTCGCCTTCGTCGTGCTGCGCCTGGTCGCAGCAGCGATCGCCTGGCTTGCGCGTCGCAGCCCGCGGGTCAAGTCGCCGGCATTGCGGCTTGCGATCGGCAACATCCACCGCCCCGGCGCATTGACGCCCTCGGTCGTGCTCTCGCTCGGCCTCGGCCTGGCATTGCTGGTGACGCTGACCCTTATCGACGGAAACCTGCGCCAGCAGCTGACCGGCCGCATGAATGAGGGCGCGCCGAACTTCTTCTTCGTCGATATCCAGAGCGCCGAGGTCGATGCTTTCCGTGCTCTCGTCCAGGCACAGGCGCCGAAGGGCAAGCTGATGGAAGTGCCGATGCTGCGCGGACGGATCATCGCCTTCAACGGCGAGGACGTCAGCAAGATGAACGTCCCGGCCGCCGGCCGCTGGGTGCTGAACGGCGATCGCGGCATCACCTACGCCGACACCCTGCCGGAAAATGCCGCGCTGACCGAAGGCAGCTGGTGGGACAAGGATTACAGCGGCGAGCCGCTCGTCTCCTTCTCCTCGGAAGAAGCCCATGAACTCGGCCTGAAGATCGGCGACAAGGTCACTGTCAACGTGCTCGGCCGCAACATCACCGCGAAGATCGCCAATCTGCGCCGCGTCCAATGGGAATCGCTATCGATCAATTTCGTCATGGTCTTCTCGCCGAATACCTTTCGCGGCGCCCCGCATGCGTGGCTGGCGACGCTGACCGATCCCGCCTCGACGCCGGCAGAAGATGCGGCGATCCTGAAATCCGTCACCAACACCTATCCGACGATCACCAGTGTGCGCGTCAAGGACGCGATCGATATCGTCAACCAGCTGGTGGCGCAGCTTGCAACCGCAATCCGCGCCGCGGCCTCGGTCGCCCTCATCGCCTCGATCCTCGTCCTTGCCGGGGCCCTTGCCGCCGGAAACCGGGCGCGCACGCACGACGCGGTGGTGCTGAAGACGCTCGGCGCCACCCGCGCCATGCTCATTCGCGCCTTCAGCTACGAATATCTGATCCTGGGGCTGGCAACCGCGATCTTCGCGCTGATGGCCGGCAGCGTTGCCGCCTGGTTCATCGTCGCCCGCATCATGCACCTGCCCTCGACCTTCCTGCCCGATGTGGCGGGGCTGACACTCGTCACCGCCCTCGTCCTGACGGTCGGCATCGGCCTGATCGGCACCTGGCGCATCCTCGGCCAGAAGGCCGCACCCGTCCTGCGCGAGCTTTGACCGGGCAGCGGCAGCCAAACCCTTCACCTTACGGCGATTTAACCGGCCGGGCCGTTGCAACCCTCTTGTTTGCGATGAACGAAAGCCTCATATTGTCGGCAGGCATGCTGGAGCTCCGCAGCGGCGCCCGGGTCGAAAACCCGACACCGTATCTCCATCGGAGCTTTTAAGAGGAAACTATGGCTGACCTTCGTAACTATCAAAGCCGCGCTCAGACCGGCGAGATGATTGATCAAGGCCTGCGCGCTTATATGCTCAAGGTTTACAACCTGATGGCGCTGGGTCTGGCGATCACCGGCGTGGCGGCATATCTCGGATTCAACTTCGCTGTTCAGGACGGACAACTCACCCAGTTCGGCGTGCTGCTGTTCCAGTCGCCCTTGCGCTGGGTCGTGATCCTCGCGCCTCTCGCGGCTGTCTTCTTCCTGAGCTTCCGCATCAATAGCATGAGCGTGGCCGCCGCACAGACGACCTTCTGGGTCTATGCCGGCCTGGTCGGCCTGTCGCTCTCGTCGATCTTCCTGGTCTACACGGGCCAGAGCGTCGTTCAGACCTTCTTCGTCACCGCCGCCTCCTTCGGCGCGCTGTCGCTTTACGGCTACACGACGAAGCGTGATCTGTCAGCGATGGGTTCGTTCCTGGTCATGGGTCTTTTCGGCCTGATCATCGCTTCGATCGTCAACGTCTTCTTGGCCTCGTCGGCCATGCAGTTTGCGATCTCGGTGATCGGCGTTCTGATCTTCGCCGGCCTCACCGCCTACGACACGCAGCGGATCAAGGAACTGTACCTAGAAGCCGATGACGTCGCCGTGGCCGGCCGCAAGGCGATCATGGGCGCGCTGACGCTCTATCTCGACTTCATCAACCTCTTCATGTTCCTGCTGCAGTTCATGGGCAACCGCAAATAAGCAAGCGGACAGAGATCGAAAAGGCGGCTTCGGCCGCCTTTTTTGTTGCGCTGATTTTCCTGGGATGGTTTTAAAGCGTGTCGCGCAAAAGTGTGCTGCGGTTTTGCGGCAACGACACGCGCAAAAACAAAGACCTAAAGCGCTAGGAGCGAATCTGAAAGATCGCGACGCGCTTTAGGAAGGCCTGCCTTCCTGATGGACCAGCCGCCAATGTCATTTCTCCTGCGCGACGCGTCGCAAGCCGATATTCCCGCCATCACCGGTATCTACCGGGAATCCGTTCTGAACGGCACGTCGAGCTACGAGATCACCCCGCCATCCGAGGCGGAGATGGCGCAGCGTTTTGCGGCGATCGTCGGCCAGCAATATCCCTATATCGCCGCAGCCGGTGCGGATGGCGGCATGCTCGGTTATGCCTATGCCTCGGCCTTTCGCGTCCGCCCGGCCTATCGCTGGATGGTCGAGGATTCGATCTATCTGGCGCCCGAAGCCCGCGGCCTCGGCATCGGCAAAGCATTGATGGCCGAACTGATCGACCGCTGCACCAATCTCGGTTTTCGTCAGATGATCGCCGTCATCGGCGGCGCCAGCCCCGCCTCGATCGCGCTTCATCTCAAGACGGGCTTCGTGGAGGTCGGCATGATGCGGGGCGCCGGCTACAAACACGGCCGCTGGCTGGATACGATGCTCATGCAGCGCGTCCTCGGCGAGGGCATGACGACCGATCCGGATCCCTCCGCCTATCCCGGCACGCTGTTTGCCGGCTGATGCATGTGCCCGGAAGCGTGAAGCGGTTCCGGGATGACGACATGCAGAAAAAAGCGTCCTACTTGTCGACGAGCTTCAGCGCCTTGTCGAACACCTTCAGCACCTGGTTCAACTCGTGACCGCGCTTCAGGATGGTGCCGTGGACGTTGATCACGGAATAGGCGCCCTGTTTGGCGGCGAGCTTGGGGTTTTTCTCGATGCGGAAGAGCGGCATTTCGCCGGAGCGCTTGAAGACGGAGAACACCGCTTTGTCCTTCAGGTGATCGATGGCGTAATCGCGCCATTCGCCGTCACCGACCATACGACCGTAGATCCAGAGGATCGCGTCCAGTTCGCGCCGATGAAAGGTCACCGGAAGCGGGTCCTTGCTCTGCTTGTATTCCCTGAGATCGACGACGACTGAGGAACTATTGTCGACGGAACGGCTTTCGCCGTGTCGCAAATCCGGCTGATCTGTCATTCAGTCTCCAAGGCCTCTGCATGTGACAGGAGGGTGACAGTGTGCCCGAGCCGCCGCAAATTGCAAGAGCGCCGGCCGTCACATTCGGCCGCACTACAGCGCCGCGCGCAGCCCGCATGAACGCTGTAGCACTTTGAATCAGCGCATCGTCCGATGCGCGTGACAGCGCTGTCGCTTTCTCGGCAGCGCCGCATTTCAGTCAAAACAGCGCCTCATTTGCAGGAGATTTATGAATCCCGGTTTGGCGCCAGCGCGCCAAAGGGCCCGGCGGAGCGTATCGACCTTAACCCCAGCCCCGAATACGCTCAGCCGGGCCGCCCGGTACTTCACCCGCAAGCGGATGAAATCTCAGATATTTTTGCCAGCCATTACCACGGTCGCGCCAAGGATCGCCGCCGGATCGCCGTTGTCGTCCGCCGATTGCAGCAGGATCGCGCAGCCCTCGAGCTGCGGCCGCTGCAGGACGCTGGCCGGCAGCGTCAGACTGGTCGCCTTGCCGTCCCACATGCCGACCGTTTCGACATTGGTGACGCTGTGCAGATAGGACAGCTTCTTTCCGCTGTTCTCGCCTTTTTCGACCTCGATCGTCTTTTCCTTGTCGAAATAGACCATCACCACATTGGCTTTGCCCTGCCCCGCGCCGATCTTGATTTCCAGCTCGTCGCCGCGCATTGCCGCGCTGATGGGAACGGTCAGCCCGTTGCCTTCGCCGCTATAGGTGTCGATCTTGCTGTTGATGCCGTTGAGATCGGCGCCGGCCAGGTGGCCGCGCCCGTTGACGATCGCCTGCGGCGTATAGACGTTGCTGCGGCCCATTGTCCTCGCATAGCCATACTGCCGCTCGGTGTTTTCCTTGGAGCTCAGCGTATCGGCCCAGCCGAGATAATTCCAGTAATCGACATGATAGGCGAGCGCGATGACATCGCCCTGGCTCACCAGCTTGCGGAAAGCGGCGTCAGCAGGAGGACAGGAAGAGCAGCCCTGCGCCGTGAAAAGTTCGACGACACCTTTCGGCGTGCCGTCTTCGGCCTGCAGCGGGCCTGAGAGAACAACACCGGCGATCAGCGGAATCAAAAAACGGGGGGACATTCACCTGCACCTCTTTTTCAGCGCCGACGGCGTGATTGAACCGGAAGCACTGACATATGAACGTACGAATAATCCTTCCGGGTCCAAACGAAAAGTCACGAACGGGTGAGACGCAGCGCGACCGGAACCCGCATAAAACAAATCATCGTGAGCCCCCGCAAATCCCGTGGCCGCAAAGAAAGGCCGCCGGAAACTGCTCTCCGGCGGCCATTATCATGCGAGGCTATTAACAATCAGGCAGCGAGGTCGCGCAGAACCGTCTGCAGGATGCCGCCATTGTTGAGGTAGACCACCTCATCGAGCGTATCGACGCGCGACAGCAGCGGAACTTCCTTCACGGTGCCGTCGCCATAGGTGATCTTGGCGATCTTCTTCTCACGCGGCTTAATCTTGTCGAGGCCTTCGATGGTGACCAGCTCGTCGCCCTTCAGGCCGAGGCTCTGCCAGGTCGTGCCCTCTTCGAAGACGAAGGGGATGACGCCCATGCCGACCAGGTTCGAGCGATGGATACGCTCGAAGGACTGAGCGACGACAGCCTTGACGCCGAGGAGGTTGGTGCCCTTGGCAGCCCAGTCGCGCGAAGAGCCGTTGCCGTATTCGACACCGGCGAAGATGACGAGCGGCACGCCTTCGGCCTTGTACTGCATGGCGGCGTCGTAGATCGATGTCTCCTCCTTCGACGGATAGTGGATGGTGTAACCACCTTCCTTGCCGTTCGGGCCGAGCATGTGGTTGCGGATGCGGATATTGGCAAACGTGCCGCGCATCATCACTTCATGGTTGCCGCGGCGCGTGCCGTATTGGTTGAAGTCGGCAACGGCGACCTCGTGGTCGATGAGGTAAGCGCCGGCCGGCGACGCCGCCTTGATCGAACCGGCCGGCGAAATGTGGTCGGTGGTGATCTTGTCGCCGAACAGGCCGAGGACGCGTGCGCCCTTGATGTCGGAGACGCCGGTGCCCTTCTTGCCCATGCCGACGAAGTAAGGCGGGTTCTGGACATAGGTCGAATTGTCATCCCAGGCATAGGTCTGGCCCGGCGGAACCTGAACGGCCTGCCAGTTGACGTCGCCCTTGAAGACGTCGGCATACTTGCTTTCGTAGAGCTCGCGGGTCACGTATTTCAGGATGAATTCCTGGACTTCCTTCGAGGTCGGCCAGATGTCCTTGAGATAGACCGGGTTGCCGTTCTGGTCTTCGCCGATCGGCTCCTTGGTCAGGTCCTTCTGCACCGTGCCGGCGAGCGCATAGGCGACGACGAGCGGCGGCGAAGCCAGATAATTCGCCTGCACATCGGGCGAAATGCGTCCTTCGAAGTTACGGTTGCCGGAGAGAACGCCCGATACGATCAGGCCCTTGTCGTTGATCGTCTTCGAGATCGGCGCCGGCAGCGGGCCGGAATTGCCGATGCAGGTGGTGCAGCCGAAGCCGACGAGGTTGAAGCCGAGCTTATCGAGATCGGCCTGCAGGCCCGACTTGGCGAGATATTCACCGACGACCTGCGATCCCGGCGCCAGCGAGGTCTTGACCCACGGCTTGGTCTTCAATCCCTTGGCAACGGCGTTGCGGGCGAGAAGGCCGGCGGCGATCAGCACCGACGGGTTGGAGGTGTTGGTGCAGGAGGTGATGGCGGCAATCGCCACGTCGCCATGACCGAGATCGAAATCCGTGCCTTCGACCGCGTAGCGGTTGTCGAGCTGGCCGGGCTTCTTGTAGTCGGCATCCATCGAGCCGGCAAAACCGGAGGCAATGTTTTCGAGCGCGATGCGGCCTTCCGGACGCTTCGGGCCGGCCATCGACGGCACGACGTCGCCGAGGTCGAGTTCCAGCGTGTCGGTGAAGACGAGATCCGAACCGTCGCCGTCACGCCACATGCCCTGGGCCTTCGAATAGGCTTCGACAAGCGCGATCCGGTCATGCGTGCGGCCGGACATGGTGAGGTAGTTGATCGTTTCGCCGTCGACCGGGAAGAAGCCGCAGGTGGCGCCGTATTCCGGCCCCATGTTGCCGATCGTTGCGCGGTCGGCGAGCGGCATATTGTCCATGCCGGGACCGAAAAATTCGACGAACTTCGAAACGACGCCCTTCTTGCGCAGCATCTGCACGACGGTCAGAACGAGGTCGGTCGCGGTCACGCCTTCCTTGAGCTTGCCGGTCAGCTTGAAGCCGATGACTTCGGGAAGCAGCATCGAGACCGGCTGGCCGAGCATCGCCGCTTCAGCTTCGATACCGCCGACGCCCCAGCCGAGCACGCCGAGACCATTGATCATCGTCGTATGGCTGTCGGTGCCGACGCAGGTATCGGGATAGGCGACCGTCTCGCCGTCTTCTTCCTTGGTCCAGACGGTCTGGCCGAGATATTCGAGATTGACCTGGTGACAGATGCCGGTACCGGGGGGAACAACGCGGAAATTCTTGAAGGCCTGCTGCCCCCACTTCAGGAAGCGGTAGCGCTCGCCGTTGCGCTGGTATTCCAGCTCGACGTTACGGGCGAAGGCCTGCGGCGTACCGAACTCGTCGACGATGACCGAGTGGTCAATGACGAGATCGACGGGAACCAGCGGGTTGATCTTCTCGGGATCGCCGCCGAGGGACACCATCGCGTCGCGCATCGCGGCAAGATCGACAACGGCCGGAACGCCGGTAAAGTCCTGCATCAGCACGCGCGCCGGGCGATAGGCGATCTCGTTTTCGACTGCACCCTTATTGTTCAGCCATTCGGCAACGGCCAGGATGTGCTCCTTGGTGACCGACTGGCCGTCTTCGAAACGCAGCAGGTTTTCCAGCAACACCTTCATCGAATAGGGAAGCTTCGAGACGCCGGGCAGACCGTTTGCCTCAGCCTTGGGCAGGCTGTAATAGACATAGTCCTTTCCACCAACGGAAAGCGTGGAACGACAATTGAAACTGTCAAGAGATTTAGACACGAGAGACCCCGTTTCTGATAGCCAACACAGTCGTGCGAACGCCTATGCACTTAATGCACATCAGGATGC
>Ga0055540_1001664_pt1 | contig 12878 bp, 8 predicted proteins | sample AraplaCvi_mMS_r2_2_FD_55040 | JGI IMG/M metagenome (GOLD analysis project Ga0055540, IMG submission 55040) | Arabidopsis root microbial communities from North Carolina, USA - plate scrape MF_Cvi_mMS_r2 | ecosystem: Host-associated > Plants > Roots > Endosphere | place: USA: North Carolina
ATGAGGCACGACGACGACTGCGCCGCACCGCGAGTCCGAGAACCACCGCCGCCAACGCAACGGATCCGATCCCGATGGCAAGCCACATCGGCCAGCTCGCGTCCTCCTGCGGTGCGGTCGGCGCGGACACGTTGGAATCGATCGACAGGTCTTCGACTACGCCTGCGGCACCGGCCGCGGCAACGTTGCCGTCCAAGCGCGACCAGCCGCCGGGTAGCCGGGCGACGTAGTCGAGGACGGGTTCGACGAGTGACCACGCGCCGCTGGTGGTCACGAGGATCACCGTTCGGTTGTGTGGGACGTCGGCGAAGGCTTGGATGGAGCCCAGGCCCCCATCGATGTCGGTGCGGAGTTGCTTGCTCAGATCGATTCGCACGTCAGTGCTTTCACCGCCGACGGGCGGCTGCAGGGACGTCTTGCCGATCGTCGCCGCGTTGGCCAGGATCAGTGCGCCGGTCGTCGAGTCGGCAGCTGACTCGACATCGACGACGCGCGGCATCATCGCCGTGCCGCTCGTGCGCGCGATCTCCGCGACGGTCCTGACCGCGTAGTCGAGCTCATCAGGGTTGGACCCGTCGAACGCGACGAGGAACTCGGGGGTGAACTCCGACGGTACGGCGCTGAACCCGCCCAGGGCTGGTCCGCCGCGACGCATCGTCAAGGTGGAGCGGGGGTCGAGCTGAAAGGTCATCGGAGCGATTGTCGGGCTGCACAGCTGGCGGGGACTGAAGGTCAGATCGAATTCGAGATCGACTCTTTGCCTGAGGAAGTCCGCGGGCACGTCGAACGTCGCATCGACTCGGCCGCTGTCGTTGAGGGGTGTCGTGAACACCACTTGACCCCCGGCCCGCACCATCAGGCTGGCGGAGTCGAGTGAAGCGACCGGCGTGTGGTTGGCCAGAAGGTGCACCTGCACTCCGTCTACCCGCCCTGCCCCCAGGGCCGAGCGATCGACCCCCACCGTGAGCTTCGACGTGCGCAGCACGGTGCTCTCACCGGCAATGTTCAGCTGTCCAAACGACAGTTCGTCGGAAGCGGTTTCCGCCCGAGAACCGGCCTCGTCCACGCGCGCACTCGGAACCTGCAGGAGGGATTGCAATTGGTTGACGACGGGGGACAGCTGATCGGCGAGTTGATCTCCCCGTCCGGTGACCTTGAGGTATACGTCGGACTTGCTGGCGTTGACGACGTCGATGGCGGCGTCTCCGCCCTCGATCACCACGGCGCGCGTGAACTGCGGCGCGGGTGGGGGCGTCGCGCCGCGGCGCTGCTTCACCACGGTGATGGCCGTATTTTGCGGTGCGTACGTCCGAGCCACGACAGACGCCAACGTCAGGACCGCCTGCTGCTCCGATTGGTCGGCGTCCAGCGGGGCGTAGATGGTGAGTCCCTGAAGGATGGGCGGGAAGAAGTCGGCAAGGGTGTTGGGAGCGGGCTCGTTTCCGGCGAACACGGCAGCAAGGTCGCTCAACTGCACCTGCTCTGCCCGCCCGCAGCGCTGCTCCTGTGGGACCGGAGCTTCTCTTACCGTGAACGACAATCCGATGCCGGATCGGCCGGGCTGTGCGGCCGAGACGTCGACGTCGAACGGCACGACGGCTTGTGCTGGGCTCACGGAGGGCAGGTCTACGGTCGCCAGGAATCTGCCCGTGGTGTCGTCGATCTCGACGAAGCCCGCACCGAAGTCCACCGGTGCGTGGATGAGGCCGCGGAGGCGTTTGACGCTCATGCCCGGTTGGAGGGGAATCGTAAAGTCCTGGTTGATGTTTGCGCCGGTCAACGTCATCGACGGATTCAGGCCCAAGTCGTTCCACGGCAAGGTCAATTCGTCGGCCGTCGCAGGATCTGCGTTGAGCGGATCTGCACTGGCTGTCGATGGCGCGGCGAGCGAGCCCACGAGCAGGGCAGACAGCATCAGCTTCAGGGCCGGACCGACTCCTATCCGCAACGGCGTGCGCCCCTTTCGCGCCCCCGCCGTCCTACCGACCTCATGAGTGTGCCGAGAAGACACGTCGCTCCCGCCTCGAGTGAATGCCCGTTGAACCACGTCTGCCGTCGCACGGTACTGGCAAACCGTGCTTCGCGGAGGACAACGCGCCGTTGGGCAAGCTGCTTCGGGAGGCAAGGCCGTGTCCGGCCAACGGAGCGTCTCGGCGCAGCTACCATACTGACCGCAACGGCTATAGGACGGAGCGTCGCAGTTGGCAGCCAGCGCGTCGAGAGTCCCTGCGACTGCTATCGAACAGGTCTCGTCCCTCGAGAGACGACTACTGCTGACGAAGCTGGTCCTCGGCGCGCTCGTCGGGCTCTGCATCGGCGCGCTCGCGGGTGGGCTGGCGTTCGCCGGCGTGCACCGAAACGCTACGGCGACAGCGTTTCTACGACTGCAAAACCCGGCCGACCTGACGGCTGTCGCGGGAGGGGCGAGTCAAATCACTCCCGACACTCAGGACGGTACGACGCAGTTCGTGGCGGGCGAGGTCACCTACCTCTCCGGCGACGGCTTTGCGCTGCTCGTCGCCAGGAAGATGGCCAAGAACGATCCGGTGGAGTTGAAGGTCCTGCAGGCGAGCGAATCCGCCGTGGTGACGATTAGCTGCAGCAGTACCTCCGGTGACGAAGCCAGGAGGACCGTCCAGACGGCCATCGATCTGTATGGCCAACAGCTCCAGCAGCGAGTCGACCGGCAAGTGCGGACGATCATGCCAAGGCTGTCGGAATGGCAGGCACAAAGCGCATCCGACCCTGCACGCGCACAGACCATTCAGCGGTTGCGAGACAGTATCCAACTGCAGGCGGACATGGCGCGGAAACTCGTGGTGATGCAGTCACCCACTCTGGACGACCCCGGTGTCGACGCGTGGGTCGTGGGGATGATCGTGGGCGGGCTAGTCGGTGGCTCGTCCGCGCTCGCGTGGCTGTGCGTTCGCTGGCGACGGTCGGGCCTGGGCGCGGTGGCACGAAGCCTCGCCGACGGTGCGGACCGAATTCTGCTTCCAGCGGTCGATCTCGACATGCCGCCGCGAGATGAGTGGTCAACCGAGCAATTTGGCCTTGCCAGCACTCTGTACGCAATTTGCCGTTCCGGCACGACGTCTCGCGTCATCCTCGTCGTGGGAGCGTCGGCTTCGTCGGGGGCGTCCGTCGTCTCCTCGCTACTCGAGCTCGCCGTCGAGCAAAGCCCCTCTCAGCCTGCGGTGACGACGCGGGTGGTGGACGGCGGAGCGATCGGCGACGGGGGCGTCCCCCTCGATCTCATCGAGTCGGCAACCTCCGTCGTATTGGTAGGACGCCTTGCGCTTGACGATTCAGCAAAGATAGAGCGCGCCTTGGCAATGGCGGACGGGGCTCGCGATGTGCCTCTGACGGCCGTCTTCACTTATCGTCGCGGGCCGTCGACCCGGTTGTTTCGAACGCATTGAGCGACTGGAAGCCAACGAATGCGCGACGATGGTCCGATGACCGACCTGATGTTCGATGCGAGACACATCGATCAGAGCGGGATAGGTACCTACATTCGCATGCAGCTTCCCCGTCTGGAACGAATGCTGGCCCGACATGGCCGAACACTCGTCGTTCTGGCGGACCGAGACAACGCGCCCGTCGTGGAGGACGGGACCGCGATCGTCTTCTCGAAATACCCGGCCGCGCCGATGTATTCCATCCAGGAGCAGCGAGCCTGGGATTCGGCCGTGCGTACGATCCGCCCCAAGGCGCTTTGGGTGCCTCACTATCCGTTCCCGTTCACCCTTCTGCGGCCGGCCAATCGAAGCATCCTCTGCTTCACTACGGTTCACGACGACAACCATCTGCTTGCCAAGGACATCAGCGGCCAGCCGATCGGACAGCGCCTGTATGCACGCACGATGCTCGAAATCGATGCTCGTAGGTCGAGCACGGTGTTCAGTCCGACTCAGGCTGCCGCCGATGCGCTCGCAAAGTTCGTCCCGGCAGCCGAATTCGTCGTCACACCCATTCCCGTCGGCGCCGAATGGTTCGAGCCGGTCGACCTCAGTCTGTCGCCCGTGCACGGCAAGTACATCCTTTATCTCGGTAATGTGAAGCGGCACAAGAATTTGCCGGCCTTGCTCGATGCCTACAGCCGAGTCCAGCACGACATCCCGCATGACCTGGTCATCGCCGGCAGCGGCGCGTCGGTCAAGATGCTCGACGATCGAGTCCATGCATCGGCGAAAGCGCTGGGAGAGAGAGTTCGCATGATCGGTCGGCTTGACTTCGAAGATCTCCGTGCGCTGGTTGCAGGCGCCGACCTGTTGGTGATGCCGTCGTTCAACGAGGGTGCCGGTCTGCCGCCACTGGAGGCGATGGCGTCTCACACTGCGGTCCTCAGTTCNGACATTCCTTCGCTTCGAGAGACCTGTGGCGATGGTGCCGACTACTTCGACCCGAACGACCACGGAGAGCTCGCGACCCTGATCCGTACCCACTGTCTCGATGACCACGCTCGGGCGGAGTTGACGTCGCGGGGATGGGCCCACGTGAACCAGCGTCAAGCGCTCATCTCGACCGATGCGGCGGCATCGACGATCGTGGCGAAGCTCGATCAATGCCGAGCATGACCTTCACGAGACGGACCTTGCTTCTCGCCGCACCGACCGCGATTGCCGCCGTGGCATGTTCGCCGTCCGGGCCGAGGTCGACGGTCAACGTCCGAGATCATGGGGCCGTCGGAGACGGCAGGCAAGACGACTCGGCGGCGATCAACGCCGCGGTGGATGCTCTGGCCTCGGGAGGTGTGCTGCGCTTTCCGTTGGGGAGCTATCGTTTCGCCGAGCTCAACCCGAGGTCCGGTGCGGCCGTCACGATCGCCGGTAAGTCCGACGTCGTCGTCGACTTCGAAGCGGGTGCCGAACTGGTGATGGACAACGTGGATCAGCGGAGCAATACGGGGACAAGTCACGGTGTCCTCGTCCGCGGGCCCGCGTCGAACATCTCGATGCGCAACGTCAAGGTCCGATGGGCACGTTGGTCCAAACGATCGATGGGCGACGGCATCAGGGTCGTCGGCTACGCAGCTGACGGCGCCGCGCCGAGCGGGTGGTCGGGACCACCCGCGCCTGTAAGCGGAATCAACTTGTCCAACTGCGTCGTCGAGTCTGCCCCCCAGGCAGGAGTCGTCATGGCCGGGGTCTCCGACATCACCGTCTCGAACCTTCGGGTCGAGCACACTCAAGCAGACGGCCTGCACTTCAATGCGTGCCGGCGCGCAACGGTCAGCGGCCACGTCGCAGTCGACAACGGTGACGACGGACTGGCGCTGGTCACGTATTTCGGTGATACGCCGTCGTTCGACCCCGCCGCGGAGACCTTCGCATTCCCCGATCTGACCGGATGGTCGAATGCCGACTTCGCCATCGAGAACGTCAACGTTTCCGGGGGGCGGGCCAATGGTGTCCGCGTAGCTGGTGCTCAGCGCGTCACGATTCACGGGTTGACGGTTTCCGACAAGCAGCACGGTGCGGCGCTGATGGTCGATTCCGCGACGTCTGGGTATGACGTGAGTTGGGATTACGTCTCCACCCGTGGTCTATCGGTGACCGGCTTGACCGCCGAGGATTGCGAGACCGGGATTCACGTGCTTGCGCGGCCGCCCGCCGCCGTCGACCCGCGTTTCAGCGACTTCTCCGTCGACGTGGGCGATGCTCGTCTGCTGCGGTGCACGAACTGGGCTGTGCGGGTGGAATCGCTGTCGAGTCAACCAATCACCGGGGTGAGTCTCGGAACGTGCGTCATCGAATCGACGTCGGCTGCCGGAGGCAACGGAGGCGTGGGTCTGGCCGTTACCAGGGACATCCACCTGGAGAGAGTGACGGTCGAGCAATCGCAACCCGTCACGATGTTCGCGGCAGTCGACACCAGCCGACTGACGGTGGGGGATTTGGAGTTGACCGTCACCAAGCCGGAGAGCGCTCCAGAGCCATTGCCATGCGCGCGATTCGAGAACACCGACGGCCAGATAGACGTCATGGCGGTCCGCTGGCCGTCTGCACCGCTGTCGTGGACGCCGGTAACGATTGCACGAGCAACGGACTGTAATCCGACGTCCCCGGCTCTGAAGGTGCAAACATTGACCGTCGAGCCATCCGAGCTAGCCGACAGAACGGTCACCTGCTGATTGCCGGCGGCGGACGCCGCGTCCCGACCAAGATGAGCGAGCGGGAGAGATCAGCGGGGTTGACGAGTGACAATGGTTGAAATGGGGAGGGGACGCACATGCGGGTAATGGTTACGGGAGGCGCTGGCTTCGTCGGCAAGGAGTTGGTGCGCATTCTCAGTGCGAAGACCGATCTTCTGGTGGCAGATCTGCTTCGGTACGGAACGCCTGATTGGCTGACCGAACAGGAGTCCGGCTTCCGCTTTCAGCGGGTGGACCTCCGCGACGCCGCTGCCACTCGCGCGGTGGTCGAGGAATTTCAGCCGGACGTCGTCGTCCACCTGGCGGCGATTCACTACATTCCAGAATGCGACACCGATCCGGCAAATGCCGTGGCCACCAACGTTGCCGGCACGGTCAACCTCTTGGCCAGCTGCCCGGCCGGGGTGCGGTTCGTCTTCGCCAGCAGCGGTGCAGTCTACCTACCGGACGAAGCAGCACACCGCGAGTTCGAGTCGACCCTCGGCCCGGCCGACATATATGGCATCACCAAGCTTCAGGGCGAGCAGTACGTGCGCGCGTTCGCCGCCGATCGCGGCATTTCGGCCGCCATAGTCCGCCTCTTCAACGTCATCGGACCCGGGGAGACCAACCCGCACCTGTTACCAGCGATCGTCGCGCAACTTCGAGAGGGGGCGGACTCGATCAGTCTCGGAAATACCTGGCCCAAGCGCGATTACATCGATGTGCTCGACGCCGCCAATGGCTTCGCGACCGTCGCGCTCGGGGCGAACGGCGAGGGGGTGCCTTGCGAGACGGTCAACCTCGGCAGTGGGCGCCAATACTCCGTGGACGAAATCTTGTCCCGGATGCGTTCGGTCCTCGGCCTGGACTTCGAGGTTCGACAAGACCCCAGCCGCATGCGCGCGGTCGACCGACCCTTTCTCGGAGCGGACATCACTCACATCGACGAGGTGTTTGGTTGGCGTCCGGCGCACGACCTGAACGAGACGCTGGCGCGAACGTGGGCGAATCCGGAATTCCTCCCAGCGCTCAACGGCCGGCTGACCTGACGGTCTCGCGCTAGTTGGTGACCAAGATGGGTTGTCCGATAGTCCGTCTGGCGCTCCAGCCGGCAATGAGGGCGCTGCCGATCGTGAGCAACAGCAGATAGATGACGATGCCGTAGCTCAAGATCTGGATGCGCCACATTTCGGAGAAGCAGTAGGCGACCACGCCGGCTGAGCCCGCGATGACGGTGCCGAAGCGGATGATCCTTGCCATCAGGTAGCCGGCGCACGCGTAGAGGCCGAACGTGAATATCCATCCCCACGTGCCGTAGAGGGCGTAGGTGTCGGCGAAGACCGACACGGTGAAGAAGTTGGGGGCGAACTTCACCGAGTACCCGAAGACGGAGGCGCGCTTCCAGCTGTCGTCCTTGCTGACCTTCTCGAACTGCAGGAATGTTGGCTCGATCGCCGTCAAAGCATGAACGGGATCTGACGGGACGTGCCACGCACCGCTCATCACGGCGTCGGAGACACCGATCGAGACTTGGGCGGGCACAGCGAGGTATGCCGCCATCTGATAGAGATTCATCGCCGCGGGGTTGGANACGCCCGCATCGCGATAGTAGTTCGCGTTGCGAAAGTAGTTGAGAGCNCCGAGAAGTGNGAACCCGACGACCGCTATGGCGATGATCGCAATCCAACGATTCGGCGACCTGGCCGAACCTCGCCCAGCACTCATTCGCTGCCGTGCCCACATCGCGAGGTAGACCGCGCTCGCCATGAGCAGGGAGAGTCGGTGTGCCAGCATCGCATTCATGATCAGGAGGGTGACCGCGAAGACCATGAAGGGCCAGGCGAGCAATTTCCGGCGCCACAGGTAGACGCCTATCGGTGCCGCAAGGATCGTCGAGTACCGCAGTGTCGTGGGGGAGGCGGTGTTCGACAGGGAGCTGTAGAGGTCGTTGCCAGTTTGGGCGCTGAGCGACGCGATGATGGAGAGTGGGCTACCGATCTGGTAGAGGGAGTATCCGACCCCGACCGTGGCTGCGAGGAGGATGACGAAGAAATAGCGACGTTCGAACACCGAGGAGGCGGTCAGCTCGACTGTGGACTTACGTGGTTGCGACCGGGTGCCGAGCTGCCATCCCACCATGGACATCGCCACGACTGCCCCGTACCAGAAGACAAGCAGGACAACGCTTCGCAGCGTCAGGTTCGCGGGTTCGGAGAAGCCCGCGAGTTTCTCCCAGGATCCACTCGCAAACCCAAGTAGGTAGAGCCCGCCCAACACCACCCACGCGCCGAAGGATGCGCCAACTGGAGCCAGGATGAAGACGGCCGGGGTGAACCACTTGACCGGAACGACGGTGTCTTCGGTCCCCGCCGTTGCCGGTGTAGCTGAGTCATTCGTCAGCATCGCTCTTCTTGACCGTCGAGGTGGTGAGCTTGACGTCATACTCGGGGGCGCTCCTGCGCGCTACCACGTGATAGAGAACCGCAGTAAACGATTCGGAGAGGACGAACGCAAGGAAGATGGCGGTGTTCGAATGCCACCCCAGGAGAAAACCAACACCCATCGCCAGATAGACCACGGTGCTAATCGCCCGAACCCAGAACACGATCGTGGTCTCGCCGGCCCGTCGCAATGCCGCGAACGGCACCGTCGACGTCAACATGAGCCCCTTCCACAGGCAGGCCAGCACGAGCGCCAATGCACCGACATTGGCCCACGCCGGTCCGAAGATCAGGCTGCCCAGTCCACCGAAGGCCCCCAGGAGAACCCCTGCGAGCCCGGCGACGAAGATGCCGGCGACGATGAGCAGCTCGCCGTGTCGCCCGTGCGCGAGCAGCCGAAAGCGCCCGTAAGCGATGATCGGCTCGAGCGCGTTGGCGACTGTTGAGATGACGCGAAACCCGACCGAGGCGGCGGGTCCCATGGTGACCAGGACGATGGATGTGATCGCCGGTTGCACGGCGCCCACCACCGCCGTCTCGGCCGTCACCCATCCCGATCGCCGAACGTCGGGTGGCATCCCGGAGAATCCTCGTGCGCTGCGAGGTCGATACCGGACGAGTGTTGCGACCAGTGCCCCGGCGGCGAGCAGTCGGACACAGTGCTCGACGTGATGGATCGCCAGGACGAGCGCGCACGTGCCCGCGGCGATCAAGACGGTCGCTGCGATCGCCTCACGCTGCCAGTCGCCCCGAACCATTCCGATCGATCTGGTGATGAGCAATCCCGACATGAGTCCGATCGAGCTGAACATCAACACCACGGGGTGGGCGACCGGGGGTCCCGCGATGAGCGCCGCGGCTGACGCCGTGCTCAGCAGTGCGGTCCACGTGGGCAGGGTCAAGCGATGGTCGACACCTGGTGTCGCCAACAGGCCCTCGACTATGAATGCATTCAACAATTGGGCCACGTAGACGCCGACCGCCAATGCCAAGGCAAGGAAGCCCTGGGCTTCGATTGGGGCGATGCGGGCGTACACGGCGAGAAAGATGGCCGGAAAGGCGTTGAGCGCCAAGCCCGCAACCACCTGCGCGACCGCGGCCAGGTGCTTCGTGCCGGGCATTACGGCAGCGTCGACGCGGTTGTCGCCCCCGCATCGCTGCGGTGACGCGAGAGTCCGTGCTTCGGATGGAACGTGACGATGGCGGCCAGCCGACTGCTGCTCGCTGCGGTGGCAGAGCGCACGAGGAATACCTGTTGCACGGTGTCGACGTCGAGCCTCGCGACCACGATGAGGTCGGTAGCCCGGCGCACGGCCTCCGACAGGAGCCACGACTCACCCAGCGCGCCGGCATCGATCACGAGTGTGCCGTCGTATTCGCCGGCGCCAAAGGGGGACGTCGACTCGTCCTGCAGTCGGATGGTCCGTGCGGGGCCGGCTTCCGCCGCGGCAGCAGCGAGCAGCGAGGCGATGACCGAGGTGCCGGACGACTGCGACGCCCCGATGACCACCACGGTCCGGTTGGGTCCGGCTGACGTGCACTGCGCCAAGAGCGTTCTGGACAGCGGACTCGGTTGGCCTTGGTGCGCAGCGTGATCGAGGTCGACCGTCGGCCCAATCAGACCGTCGACGTAGGCGCAGAGGTCGCTCGGTGCGACGAGGCGTCCCGTCTTGCGGCGCTGCGACAACTGGCGCAGCGGCACTACGCATGCGCCGAGGAGCGCGCCGAGGACCGCGCCGAGCAGCGCACGACTCTCGGAGGCTCCCTCCACGGCAGGAGCCTGGAGAACCGTGATGCTCGCGGGTGTTCCCGCCTCGAGTGCTATCGATTCGCGCACGGTTCGGATGTCGCGCACGCGTTCGAGGTCGCCCGCGGCATTGGCCTCGGCCTCCCACGTGTCGAGCGCCGGGAGAATGGTCTGAAGCTGGCGCTTGGACCGCTCACCGACTTGCGCACCATAGACGTCAATCGCCGCCTGCACGAGGCGGGTGGCGTCCGCGTCTGAATCGGCGCTACCGCTGAAATCAATTACCGCCGAGCCGATTTCCAGAAGGACGTCGACGTTGGCTGGACCGGACTGCCCCAGACTCTTGCCGACGGCCCGGGTGAAGCCTATGCCGGACAGGTAGGCGACTTCACCCGCCACGTACTGGGTGACGTAGGCCTCGGTGTCGGGTGTGCTGCGGTCGGCGCCGGTCGCCAGCGCCGTCAGTTCCACCGGCGGTGTAAGCCGGATGAGCGCGCTGGCAGTGGACTTGGTGCCCAACGCCGAGAAGCAGAGACCACCGATGATCGCCCCGACGATCGCGCCGACGGCCACTCCCATCGCGAATCTCGTGTTCCGCACCCGGGAGGCTTCGCGCGGCAACTTCAGCGGCGGTGCCGCGGCCCGTGACATATCGCGGGATCATACGGCGGTTGCACCAAATTCTCGGTCAACCGAGCAACCCATTCTGGCGCGGCGACGACGTCGCCCTCGCGCTCGTCCCTTGTTTACTGGTCGGCTGAGGGCAAGGTCACACGAGCGCAACATCTCAGTCGGTGGAACCGGTGGTTTATTGACGCATGTCTCAGATACCGTGAGCGGGTGACGGGTTCGCTGACGGGGTTCGACGACTGGCTCAACCGCCAGTTGGAGGAGTGCGCGCGCGAGGTGGGGGAGGACGTCCGCACCTACGTGGCACGGGCGGTCGCGTCGCGGATGGTGTCCGAGCAGCGGCGGGTCGACAGCCCTGGGTTCATCGAGCTGATGACGCATCTGGCCGCCTCGGGAACGTTTGCTGTGCCAACGATGCCGGACACTTCGGCGACGGTAAACGACCCGTCGCGCCTACGGGCGTTGTATGCCACGGGTCTGCTCGACAGCCCACCGGAGGAAGCCTTCGACCGGATAACCAGGGCCGCCGCGGCCGCCTTGGACGCGCCGCATTCGGCGGTGTCGTTGATCGACGTCGACCGACAATTCTTCAAGAGCACCGTGGGCATGGGCGGAGACTCGCCCGAGGAGCGCGAGACGCCGTTGGAACGGTCGGTGTGCCAATACGCGTTGGCAAAGGGTTCTGCGCTTCTCATCGAAGACGCTCGAATCGACCCGATCTTCAAGAACCATCCCGCCGTCGTCGATGGCAGCGTGGTCGCATATCTAGGGATACCGCTCGTCGACGGCGAGAAGAACGCCATCGGCACGCTGTGCGTATTCGATGAAGTGCCGCGGTTGTGGACCACCGGGCACGTTCAGATCCTGGGCGACTTCGCCAGTCTGGCCGCCGAGCGGGCTTTTGGTCGCCGGGCGTATTCGGCGTCATGACCGGCAAACGCGGGTCCATTGTCCGAGAATTCACCTACGTGAGCGTCAAAAACCTTTAAAGTAATTTCTCGAGATTTCGGTGGGGGATCGGGGTGCAGCAGACTTGAACACGGCGACGCACGTTTCCGATGGGCGGATCAGGGTGGCCCCGGTCGAGACCATCGCGGAATCCCCCAGCCGCACGCCGACGAAGGCACCGCACTGGCTCGAACGATTCCGCTCCGACCGCTGGTACGTCATCATCACCCTCGTTCTCGACGTGGTTGCTGCGTCTGCAGCGGTCCTCCTGTCGCACGCGTGGCTTCCCTCCACGGTGGACCATCGCTACGTCCTGGTGTACTCGTGGCTCTTCGTGCCGCTGGTCGTCCTCGTCCTGAGCACGCGGTCGCTGTACATGCGCAAGCTGGACTTCAAATTCCTCGACGATTTCGAGCCGGTGGAGACGGCGGTGGCCGTTGCGGCGCTGGCGACGTTGACCGTCATCATGACGTCGGTGCCTGCCTTTGCTCCCGGCGTGGTGCTCGGGGAGTACGTTCGCCCCAGCGACCTCGTGGTGCGGCTCTGGGTGTGTGCTGCGATCCTCTTGCCGGCGGTGCGTCTCGGCAGATCCCTGGTCTACCGCTATCTGCGCAAGAAGTACCGAGTCGGTGCACCGGCGCTGGTCGTGGGGTCCGGCCCCATCGCCCATCAGCTCGTCGCGCGAATGCGCCAGGTGCCCGAATACGGTCTGCATCCGGCTGGCATCATCGACAACTTCCGGCCACCTGACTCCGACCTGATCAACTTGCCGTATCTGGGCACCACGCAGGATATCGAGAGCGCGGCGCGCGCCATCCACGCCGAGGACCTCATCGTGGCGCCCTCGGCGGCGTCCGACGAGGATCTGGCCCGCGCGGCTCTGGTGGCCCAAACCCTCGGGCTTCGAGTGCTCGTCGTGCCCAGGTTGTTCGACGCCGTCGGGGTGGGCACCCGAGTCGAGCACCTCGGCGGG
>Ga0055540_1001669_pt1 | contig 12856 bp, 16 predicted proteins | sample AraplaCvi_mMS_r2_2_FD_55040 | JGI IMG/M metagenome (GOLD analysis project Ga0055540, IMG submission 55040) | Arabidopsis root microbial communities from North Carolina, USA - plate scrape MF_Cvi_mMS_r2 | ecosystem: Host-associated > Plants > Roots > Endosphere | place: USA: North Carolina
CCTTCACCGAGACGTCGGCCGCCACCGCGTACGCCCGGCCGCCCTCGTCGGTGATCATCTCGGCGGTCTCGTCGGCGGCGGCGGGGTTTCGGTCCGCCACGACCACCTCCGCACCGTGGCGCGCCGCCAGCAGACAGATGGCGCGCCCGTTGCCCATGCCGGGCCCGGGCTGCTGACCCCCGCCGACGACGACGACCACCTTGCCCGACAGGTCGAGCGCGGTGCGGTCGGTGCTGCTGAAGTCAGTCGACATCGGAATCGTCCTTCGTGGTCGTGATGGCTCGTTCGGGACAGGCGTCGACGGCGTCGACCACCGAGGGTCGTAGGGACGGTGCGACGTCCGACGCGACGGCGCGGGCGTAACCGTCGTCGGTGAGCGCGAACACCTCCGGGCAGATCGCGACGCAGGCGCCGTGTCCGGCGCACGCCCCGTCGTCGACGACGACCCTCACGGTGCGGTCACCCCGGCATCGGCGGTGACGTGGAGGCGGGTCAGGCCGCGCAGGATGTAGGTCGGGACGTAGTCGAAGTGCCGGTCTGTGGCGGGGCCGTGCGCCGCGTCGTCGACGGCGACGCCGGTGGTGCGTTCCAGGAGCCGGTGGAGCAGGACGCGACCCTCGGCGCGCGCCAGCGGGGCGCCGATGCAGCTGTGCACGCCTCGGCCGAACCCGATGTGGCGGCGGGCATTCGGGCGGTCCGGATCGAAGACGTCCGGATCGTCGAAGACGCGGGGGTCTCGGTTGGCCGCGCCGTAGTGGACCATCAGCGTGGTGCCGGCGGGTACGTCCACCCCGCCGACCGTCGACGCAGACCGCGCCAATCTGAAGTCGCCCTTGATCGGGCTCTCGAAGCGCAACGCCTCCTCCACGACGTTCGCAATGGCCGAGGGGTCGGTGCGCAGGCGCTGCTGCAACGCGGGATCCTCGGCCAGCAGCTTGAGCGCCGAGGACAGCAGTCGGACGGTGGTCTCCTGACCGGCCGAGAACAGGTTGGCGGCCACCCGGACGACGTCGACCACCTCGGGGGTGGAGCCGTCGGGGAAGGTCGCCAGCGCCATCTCGGTCAGGACGTCGGCACGCGGCGTTCGGCGGCGGTCCTCGACGTAGCCGGTGAAGCGCGCATAGAGGTAGTCCAGCGGGGTGTGCGCCATGACGGTGGTCCCGTCGGAGCTGCCAAGGGCCAGGTCCCCGGTCAGGACGGCGGTCAGCTCGGGATGATCCGCCTCGGGCACGCCGAGGAGGTCGGCGACGACCAGGAGCGCGAAGGGGTTGGCCACCTGCTCGATGAATTCGCCGCCGCCGGTGGCGAGGAACGGGTCAAGGACACGGTCGGCGAGGCGCCACATGAACTCCTCGTTCTCCTTGAGCCGCTTGGGCGTGATGAGTCGTGAGAGCAGTGCCCGGTGGGCGGTGTGCTTGGGCGGGTCGAACGACGGGAGTTGGTCACTGAAGGGCAGTTCGTCGCGGTGTGCCTCGATCAACGCGCTGACCTGCGAGCCGTCGAGACCCTCGAGGGGGACTGGGAAGCCCGGTATGGGTCCGGTCACCGAATGGCACGACGAGAAGGTTTCCGGGTCGTTGACGACGGTGAGCACCTCGTCGTATCCGGTCACCACCATGACGCCGTACACGGGTTCACGCAGCACGGGGCTGACGGTGCGCATCCCGTGCAGCACCGGGTACGGATCGGCGATCAGGGACTGGTCGTGGAAGAGGTCGAGGGAGTCGACGTCGAATCCTGCTACGGGCGTGCTCATCTGGTCGAGATCGGGTGTCGTCACGGGTGCTCCTCGCGTCGCGTCGGCGACCGGAGCGGCCGCCGAGGAACTGACCAATCGTATGGCATCTTCTGACCGAACGTACAGCAGTTTCCTGTACGAGTGGTCAGCTGACGTACGATGGTCGGCAGTCGACGGGGGGTGCGCGTGGCAGGACGATCGGTAGGAACCGCACCGACGCGGCAGCGCCTGGTGGACGTGGCGGTGGAGTTGTTCACCCGGCACAGCGTCGCGGGAACGTCGCTGCAGATGATCTCCGATGAGCTCGGGTTGACGAAATCGGCCATCTATCACCACTTCCGCACGCGCGAAGAGCTGCTGAGCGCGGTGATCGAACCCCTGATGGCGGAGGTGACCGAGTTGGTGGCGGCCGCCGAGTCGCGCCGCGGCGTGCGCGCACGGGCCGACCACTTCGTCGTCGGATTCGCCACCCTCGCCGCGGCCAACCGAGATCTGGTGCCGCTCCTCAGCGGCGACCCGGGAGTGCTCGAACTGCTGCGGCTGCGGTCGGAGTGGGCGGCGGTGGTGCGCCGCCAGATGAGCCTGCTGGCCGAGGTCGAACCCGGCCTCGGTGGTCAGGTCAAGGCGGTCATGGTCATGTCGGGACTGGCGTCGGCGGTCAGCGTCGACTACGGGGACGTCGACGAGGGCGCGTTGCGCGAGCAGCTGATCGCCGCCGGCCGACGGATGCTCGGGTTGCGCAGCACGCACGACGGGTCGTGAACCACGTGGACGGTGCCCACGCGGTCACGACCCGTCGGTGACGATCGGCTAGCTGGCGCCCCGCAGCGCCGGGCCCGGCAGGGTCGGCTGTCCGGCAGCTGGCGCGTTCGGGTCGGCCGGAAGGATCAAGTCGCCCTTCCCGCCGTAGCCGCCGGGAGCGACTCCACCCATGCCGCCCACCGGGGGTGCCAAGGGTGCCGCCGGCACGATCGGCGGGGCGACGGGCGGGACGATCGGCGGCGGTGCGATCGGCGGGACGATCGGCGGCGGCGCGATCGGGGGAACCACCGGCGGCGGTGCCACCGGCGGTGGGCCGGGCAGCCCCATCGGAATGCCGCCCATGCCGCCCACCGGGGCGCAGGCCGCCGCGCCACCCGCCGCCGGCGCCGCGTTCCCGGCCGACGGGGCGACGCACTCGTAACCGCCCGTCTTCAAGGGCGCAGCGGCGGCGCCCGGGCTCACAGCGACGGCGACCCCACACAACCCAGCAACGGCACCCACCACCCCGCGGGTGAATCGATCCAAGATCGTCATCGTCGTCGACTCCTTCATTCCTGTACTCATTCCATCTTCTGTGTAAAGCGGCGATACGCCGTGCGGCCGCCGATCGACGACTTTGTCAATTATCGGCAGCAAACCCCACCCGNCGACACGTCCGCGCCGAGTCGTGTCCAAATGGTGACGTCGTCCCGGGGTGCGTGCGCCACGAGCGCCGGTCGCGGTCACCGCGTCACCGGACGGGGGACTTCGATGCTGTTCTCCTGGATGATCACCGGGTCACCNACGTTCACGGTGTCGTAGTACCACTCCGCGTCCTCGGGGCTGAGGTTGATGCAACCGTGGCTGACGTTCTCGTACCCCATCGAATTCACCGCCCACGGAGCGGAATGCACGAACAGTCCGCGGCTGGTGATGCGGACGGCGAAGTCGACGTCCATCTGATATCCGTCGGGCGCGCTGACGGGAATGCCCACGCTGCTCGAGTCCATGAACACCGAACGTTCCTTGCCCAGAACGGTATACGTCCCCACCGGGGTCGGATACTCGGCCCTGCCCATCGAGGCGGGCAGCACGCCGGGTTCCCCCCAGTGCGGCCGGTGGTGCGGGGTGGGAACCGTCGTCGGCGGGCCGGCCTCGACGCCGTCGATGCTCACCGTGAAGGTGTGTGCCGAGAGGTCGGCGACGCCGATGACCGATGGGCCCGTGGCGAATTCGGTCTTGAGGCGACCCATCGACAGGGAGATCGTGCTGTGGGCCGGCCAGTATCGATCGGGTACCCACTGCACCGAGGTGGCGTCGAGCCATTCGTACTTGCCGGTCATCGCCGGGGAGGACGTCACGTCCACCGAGCGTTCGGCCGCGAGTCGATCTGTNACGGGGGAGGTGAAGGTGACGACCACGGGGTGGGCCACGCCGACCACCTCGCCGCGGGCGGGGAGNACGGAGGCGACGGCGAGTCCGTTGGGCGAGGTGGCGGCCGCCATGCTGGTGCCCGCGGGCGCTGCAGCAACGAGCGTGCTGGCTCCGATCATTGCCAGAACACACCGAAACACCTGACGCATGGCTCCCGTACTTTCTTAATTACATGGTTGTCAATTGATCGTAAGGTCGCCATGTACTTCGGGATACGCGCCAGCATGGGCAATTCGATGAAGGAATCATCACGCTTCGGAAACGGCCAGCAAATTACTGACGGGAGCGCTGGCAATCAAGATCGCCGCGCGGTGTGGTCAGGGTGTTTCGAGCGGGACCTTCGTGATGCGGTAGGTCACCAGATCGGTGCCGAGGACGTCGTCGAAGCCCCACTGAGCCGCAGTCTCCCGCACGCGGGTCTCGGCCCCCTCCTGCGAGGTGTGGGCCGAGGTGTACTCGTCACCCTCGTACTCGAGGCGGACCACGTACACCGGGTCGGGATCGGCCACCGCGGTGGCCAGCTCCTGTTCGACGATCTCGCTGATCTGGGCGTCGTCGACCTCGTCGGCTGTGGTCATGGCCCGACTGTACGCAACCGGGCCTGCGCCGTCTCGACGACGGCTCGACGCCGCTCGACGCGATTCCATTCGCCCCGTTTATGCTCCCCACCACCGGGTAAGTGCCAAAAGTGACGACGCCTGCCACGAATCTCGAGCCCGATCTTCCGACCGCCGCCGGCCCACTCTCCGGTGCCCTCATCGCGCATCTGAAGTGTCGTGCGCCGCGGCGCAGCTTCATCCCGGTCGACGCACCGGTCGGAGACTCCTCTCCGTGGGGTCGGGACCTGCAGCTGGCCCTCTACGTCTGCTACGAACTGCACTACCGCGGATTCGCCGACGTCGAGCCGCGATGGGAGTGGGATCCGGGCGTACTGCACCTGCGCGCCCGGCTGGAGGATTCGTTCCTCTCGGCGCTGCAGCAGGAGATCGGCGTCGTCGACGCCACGGCCGACGAGGAGATGGCGGAGCTGTCGATCACGCCGGTCGACGGCAGCGGGTTGTCCCATCACCTGCGCGACGACGGGTCCTGGGAGCAGATGCTCGAATACTTCGTGCACCGGTCGATCTACCACCTCAAGGAAGGCGACCCGCACGCCTGGGCGATCCCCCGTCTGTCCGGGGCAGCCAAGGCGGCCTTCGTCGCAGTCGAGTTCGACGAGTTCGGCGGCGGCCGAGCCGACCATGCCCATCAGCAGCTCTTCGGCGACCTGATGTCGGCGGCCGGTCTGGACTCGCGCTATCTGCACTACCTCTCGGCGGTGCCGGCCGAGACCTTGGCGGTGGTCAACGTCATGTCCTTGTTCGGACTGCACCGCGAGTTCCGGGGCGCCGCCGTCGGGCACTTCGCGGCCACCGAGATCACCTCGTCCCCGGGATCGGCACGGCTCGTCGACGCCCTGAGGAGGATGAAGGCACCGGAGGCGTGTGTGCGGTTCTACCGCGAGCACGTCGAGGCCGACGCGGTCCACGAACAGGTCGTCCGCACCGACGTGGTCGCCGATCTCGTTGCGCGCGAACCGCACCTGGAGTCCGACGTCGTCTTCGGCATGCGTGCGTTCGACGTCGTGGAGAGCCGCCTCGCCGACCATCTGACGTCGCGGTGGGCCGCCGGTGAGTCGTCGTTGCGTACGCCGTTGTCATGACCGGCATCTCGGATCAGGCCAGAGTCGACGAGGTCGCCCCCGGTGACCTCGTCGTGTTGGACGTGCCCGGCGACGAGGGCGTGGGCGCGCGTGAGTACAAGGTGGTCTTCGTCGACCGGTCCGACGCGACGGTCACCCTGACCGTGGAGACCGACGACGGGCAGACCTTCGACGCCGTGCTCCCGGGCGACACCGTCGTGTCGCGGGCAATGGAGTCGAAGTGGGAATCCGAGCAGAGCCCGACCGCCGAGGAGAACTGAGCCGGATCCTCGCCGTTTGTCGCCGTCCAGTCGGGGTAGGGCTAAAAGATGAGTGGCACAATGATTCTCGTCGTGGATGTGCTGAACGCCTACGAGCATCCGGACGCAGACCAGTTGATCCGAAACGTGGAGCCCATCGTCGAGCCGCTGGCGGGTCTGCTCGAACGCGCTCGGAGCGCCGACGACGTCGACGTGGTGTGGGTCAACGACAACTACGGCGACTTCACCGCCGATCACCGCGATCTGGTCAACGCCGCGATGGGTGGACGCCGACCCGATCTCGTGGGTCCGATCAAGCCGGGGTCGGATTCGCGCATGCTGACCAAGGTGCGCCATAGCGCGTTCTACTCGACCCCCTTGGGGTACCTGCTGGGCAGGCTCGGCACCAAGCGCGTGGTGATCACCGGGCAGGTGACCGAACAGTGCATCCTCTACACCGCATTGGATGCCTACGTGCGGCACTTCGAGGTGGTCGTCCCCCCGGACACCGTGGCGCACATCGACGCCGACCTGGGCGCCGCCGCGTTGAAGATGATGGAGCAGAACATGGCCGCCACTCTGCTGCCTGCCGCCGATTGCCTGTGAGCAACGGAACGCGGAGCAGGTGAGCGCCATGTTCGGAAAGGCCCTGTATGCGTCGGCGTTGGTGGTCGGCGGCGTGCTGGTGGGACGTGCCATGGGCGAGAAGAACGAGACTCGCGCGCCGGGGGCACGGTCGGAGGCGCCCACCCCCGGCACCGCGGCTTCGGACTCGCCGGCGCTCGATCCGGACGACCCGCGCAAGCCCGATTCACCGACTGACCTGACCAAGCCGTCGGTCTGGTTTGCCCTGCGCAAGACCGCGCGAGAATTCTCCACCGACCACTGCACCGATCTGGCTGCGGCACTTACCTACTACGCCGTGCTGTCGATCTTTCCGGCGCTGGTGGTGGTGGTCTCGTTGCTGGGCGTGTTCGGTCAGGGCGAGAGCACCACCGACGCCATCCTGCAGATCGTGGGGGACCTCGGTCCCTCGTCGGCCGTCGACGTCCTGCGTGCGCCGATCGAACAGCTGGTGCGATCACCGACGGCCGGGGTCGCGTTGGTCATCGGCATCGTGGGCGCGCTGTGGTCGGCGTCGGGCTACATCGGAGCGTTCGGGCGCGCGATGAACCAAATCTACGAAATCGAGGAAGGCCGGCCGGTGTGGAAACTGCGGCCGCTGCAACTGTTTCTGACCCTCGTCGGACTGGTGGTGGTGGCCGCGGCCGCGTTCCTCTTGGCGGTCACCGGACCGGTCGCACGGGCCATCGGCGACACCATCGGTCTCGGATCCGCGACGCTGACCGTCTGGAACGTCGCGCGGTGGCCGGCGTTGTTGATCCTGGTCATCCTCGCGGTCGCGATCCTGTACTACGCCACGCCCAACATCGTGCAGCCGAAGTTTCGGTGGGTCAGCGTGGGAGCGGCCGCCGCGATCGTCGTGTGGATCGTCGCATCCCTGGGCTTCGGTCTGTACGTCTCGAACTTCGGCAGTTACGACAAGACGTACGGCACGTTGGCCGGCGTCATCGTCTTTCTGCTGTGGCTGTGGATCACCAACCTGGCGTTGCTGTTTGGTGCGGAACTGGACTCCGAGCTCGAACGTGGGCGGCAGTTGCAGGCCGGCTTGCCCGCCGAACGCGATCTACGACTGCCGGCCCGCGACACCAGCATGGTCACCAAGAACGAGTCAAAGGACCGCGACGACCTCAGACGCGGCGAGCAACTGAGGGTCTCGCGCGGTCGATCCGACGGGTGAGCGANAGCTTCCGACGACGCCGGGTCGATCGATTTCGACGCTCTTGCCAATAATGGTGCCGCCGTCCTCTAGAGTTTGCCGCGTCAGCCCCGGCGGAGGATCGGACGTCTCGATGACGGCACACAGGGTGGTCGGTTCAACGGTAGGACGGCTCGCCCGGTGACCGTGGAGTTCTCGAGGGCGCTGCGATTGGCCGGCATGCGACCCGTCCCGCGGTGGCCCGTCCGGGCGCCAGTCGACCTGCGCGGCAAACGAATCCTGCTGACCGGTGCCTCCTCGGGCATCGGCGCGGTGGCCGCCGGGAAGTTCGCNGCCGAGGGTGCGACCGTCATCGCCGTCGCCCGCCGGGAGGACCTGCTNGCCGACGTGGTGGACCGCATCGTCGCCGACGGAGGCGACGCGGTCGCGATGACGGCCGACCTGGCCGACCTGGACCAGGTCGACGCCCTCGTCGACGCCGTCGGTCCGGTGGACGTGTTGGTCAACAACGCGGCGAGGTCGATTCGCCGCCCCCTGATCGACTCCCTGCAGCGCTGGCACGACGTCGAACGCGTGATGGCGCTCAACTACTACGCGCCGCTGAGGCTGATGCGCGGACTGGCGCCCGGGATGCTGGCCCGCGGCGACGGTCACGTCGTCAACGTGGCGACGTGGCGCGTCCTGCCCGAATCCTCTCCGATGTTCGCGGTGTACAACGCATCCAAGGCTGCGTTGAGTGCGGTCAGCCGGGTCGTCGAGACCGAGTGGGGCCAGGACGGCGTGCACTCCACCACGGTCTACTTCCCATTGGTCGCCACGCCGATGATCGCCCCCACCCGCGTCTACGACGGTATCGCCGCGCTCTCGGCGGAGGAGGCCGCCGGGTGGCTGGTCACCGCCGCACGGACCCGTCCCATCCGAATCGCACCGCGAAAGGCGTTGGCGCTGCGCGCCCTCGACGTCGTGGCGCCCCGGATGCTCAACGCCGTCCTGGAGCGCGAGACCGCCCGGATGAACGCCAGGGCCCAGCGGGCCGAGACGACCACACCCACACCAGGAGAACGACGTTGACGATGAGACACGCCTTCCTCGCCCTGCTCGCCGCCTGTCTGATGCTGACGGACTGCCAGGGCTCGGCCTCCGCCGACGGCTATCCGACCGGGCCGGTGACGATGACTGCGGGCGCATCGCCGGGCAGCGGATTCGACCTGACCATTCGCGCGGTGGTGGACTCGCTGCAGAAGGAGGGCATCGTCGACGTGCCCCTGCCGGTGCAGAACCGCCCGGGTGCCAGCGGGGCCGACTTCCTGGCCGCGATGGTGGAGCAGTACCGTGGGGCCGACGACCAGATCTCGGTGACGTCGCTGTCGATGATGACCAACCAACTCGGCGGGACGTCGCGGTACGGCTACCGCGACGTCACGATGATCGCCCGGCTGATGACCGAGTACTTCATGGTGGTCGCGCGGCCCGATGCCCCCTTCCAGAATCTCGGTGAGCTCCTGACCGCCGTCAGATCCGATCCGTCGCGCGTCCCGATCGGCGCGGCCCTGGACGACCAGGCCCCGTTCGACCTGTTGGTCTCCGCCGCCGGTGGCGATCCCTCCAAGGTCCACTACGTCACCCACGAGGGCGGCGGCGATCAAAGTGCCGCGCTCGCCAGCGGTGAGGTCGGCGTCGCCATCGGCGGAGTGAGCGAGTTCATCGGTCAGGTGAAGACCAGGGAACTCAAGGGATTGGGCGTGCTGGCCGAGGACCGGCTGCCGGGACTCGACGTCCCCACCGCCAGGGAGCAGGGGTTCGACGTGACGTTGTCGAACTGGAGGGGTCTCTACGGACCGCCCGACATGCCCGGTTACGCGGTCGAGTACTGGCAACGCGCGCTGGGCGCGATGGTGGACACCGCAACCTGGAAGGACGCCGCCGAGCGGGGACAGTTCACCACCACCTTCATGGTGGGCGACGAGTTCCAGAACTTCCTGGCCGAGACCCAGGCCGACGTGCAGACCGCGTTGCAGGCGGCGCGGGGGTGACCGACGCGGGGGCCAGCGTGGGTCGTCGACCTGAAAACCTGGTTCTCGGAGCATGTTTGACCACCGCGGCCTTCTTCTGCGTGGCCCTGGTCGGCGTACTGGCGAAGGTGTCGGGCCGGTACGCCTCGACGGGGATGCTGCTGCTGTTCCAGAACGCGATCTGTCTGCTCTTCGTGATTCCGGTCGTGGCCCGCGCCGGCTGGTCGTCGATGCGTACCACGAAGATCGGACTGCACCTGCTCCGGGCGGGCGCCGGGACCGCGTGCTGGTATGCGCTCTTCTTCGCCATCGGTCGCATTCCGTTGGCCAACGCCACCCTGCTGACCTACAGCGCACCATTGTGGATGCCGTTGATCGCCTGGGCCGTCACCCGCCACCGGGTCGCCACGGCGACGTGGGTCGGTGCGGTCGTCGGCTTCGCCGGGGTGGCCCTGGTGCTGCAGCCGCAGGGGCACCGCGTCGACGTCGGCGAGGTCGCGGCGTTCGCCGGGGCGATATTCCTTGCGGTGGCGATGATGTCGGTGCGGTGGCTCGGTGCGACCGAGCCGATCCTGCGGGTGCTGTTCTACTTCTTCGCGCTGTCGACGCTGTTGTCGGTACCCGTCGCGATGCTCGACTGGCGGCCCGTCGCCCCGGCCGCCTGGGGCTGGCTGATCGGGCTGGGGCTGGCGCAGCTGTCGTCGCAGATCCTCATCGTGCTGGCCTATCGGTACGCCCCTGCCGAGAAGCTGGGCCCGTTCATCTACTCGGTGATCGTGTTCACCGCGATCGCCGACTGGCTCGTCTGGGACCGGCCCCCCACGCTGGTGACCTACGGCGGGATGGCTCTGGTGATCGGTGGTGGTCTGATCGCCATGTTCGCGAGACGGAGGGCGATTGGCTAGAACGGTGCCGTCAGTCGCGCTCGAGGGCGGCCTCGAGTCGCTGCACCTTGGCGGTCAGCTCACCGGTGTGGCCGGGCCGGATGTCGGCCTTGAGCACCAGGCCCACTCGCGGCGACACCGCGGCGACGGCGTCGACGGCCCGCTTGACCACGGCCATCACCTCGTCCCACTCGCCCTCGACGTTGGTGAACATCGCGTTGGTCTCGTTGGGCAGGCCAGACTCGCGCACGATGCGNACGGCNTCGGCGACCGCGTCGTGGACGCCGCCGGTGTCGTCACCGGCGGACGGGGTCAGGCTGAAGGCGACGATCATGGNGATCAGCCTGACACANCCGCCGTCNGTCAGCCCAGCGTGCGTTCNCCGATGGGCAGCGACAGCTGCGCACGAACGTTGCGGCTCAGCTCGTCGGCGAGGACCTCGTCGGCNCCGGCCTCCACGCCGTCGAGCACCTGGCGCACGACGTCGGCGGGGTCGGACTTGGCGCTGTCGGTGAACGACGCCATGTCGGTGTCGACGAAGCCCACGTAGACGCCGACGACCTGGATGCCGCGGGGGGCGAGCTCCAAGCGCATCGAGTCGGTGGCGCTCCACATGGCGGCCTTGGTGACGCCGTAGCTGCCGCCGACGGGCAGCCAGGACAGCACCGAGGCGACGTTGACGATGGCGCCACCCCGTTCGGCGATGCGGTCGGCGAAGGCCGACGACAGGGCCAGCGGCCCGAACAGGTTGGTCTCCAACTGCTCTCGCAGCTGCTTGGCGCCGGCGTCGAGCACGGACGCGCCCCGGAAGAGGCCCGCGTTGTTGATCAGCNCGCCGACGTCGGACGCCGTCTCGGCGGCCGCGGCGATCGACTCCGAGTCGGTGACGTCGAGGGTCAGCGGGACGACGCGGGGGTCGGTGACCTCGATCCGGCTGGCGTCGCGAGCCGCGGCGTAGACCTTCGCGACCCCGCGGTCGAGCAGCTGCGTGACGTAGTGGCGGCCCATGCCGCGGTTGGCTCCGGTGACGAGCACGGACTGGTTCTGCAGGGCGGTCATGTGATTCTCCAAGAGACGAGGTGACGACGGACAAGTACACCGAATGGTTTACTTCGCGGTCGAACGTACACCGTGGCGGCACCGAAGTAAACCCAACGGTATACTTCGGTCATGAACACTCGGGTCGAAGCACCGCGTGGCGGTCGGGGCGCGCGTCAGCGCATCCTCGACGCCGCCGTCAGGCTGTTCTACGTCGACGGGATCAACGCCACCGGCGTCGAGCGCTTGGCCGACGAGGCGTCGGTATCCAAACGCACTCTCTATCAACATTTTCCGAGCAAGGATGCCNTCGTCGAGGCGTATCTGGGTTATCTTCGGCAGGGCGTCGGCGATCCGGTGCACCCCGATGCGGCTGCGGCCAGGCGCAGTCCCAAGTCGCGCATCCTCGCGCTGTTCGACGTGCCGCCCGGCGGTGCTGGCCCGTGGCGCGGGTGCCCCTTCCACAACGCGGCCGTCGAAGCCGCCGGCGGAATGCCCGAGGTGCACGGCATCGTCGAGGAGCACAAGCGCAACTTCGTCGACGGTGTCGTCGACCTGACGCGTCAGACCGGCGCGGCGAACCCCAAGCTGCTGGGCAACCAGCTGGCGATCCTCTTCGANGGCGCCGCCGCCATGTCGACGTCGCTGAACGACGCCGCACCCTGGGGGCAGGCCAAGCGGGCCGCGCAGACCCTTCTGGAGGAGGCGATCGGTCGCGCGTCGGGCTGAGCACTACGATCCGACCGTCACCCACCGACGCCGAGGAACCCATGACGACCAACGTCCTGCACGAACCACTGAGCCTGCCCTGCGGGCAGGTGTTGCCCAACCGAATCATGAAGGCCGCGCTGAGCGAGGCGTTGGGCACCTCGACGAACGCCCCCGACGAGCGGCTCGAGCGNCTCTACCGCACCTGGAGCGAAGGCGGTTANGGNCTCGTCGTCACCGGCAACGTCATGGTCGACCGCACGCAACTCGGCGAGCCGGGCAACGTCGTCGTCGACGACGAGCGCGATCTCGAGGCCCTGTCCCGCTGGGCCAAGGCCAGCAAGGACGGCGGCGTCCCCATCTGGGTGCAGCTGAATCACCCNGGGCGTCAATCCAACCCGATGGCCATCGGTCATCGGCCCGTCGCGCCCAGCGCGGTGGCCATGACCCTGCCTGGCTCGCCGACGCCGCGCGCNCTGACCTCCGTGGAGATCGAGGCCATCGTCGAACGGTTCGCCACGGCAGCGGTGGTGTGCGAGACCGCGGGGTTCGACGGCGTCCAGATCCACGGTGCGCACGG